>KB659952.1_pt25 | contig 110636 bp, 102 predicted proteins | sample 558768 | NCBI scaffold set KB644980.1 | reverse complement strand
CCTCGGTGTTACCACGTTCATTCACGATTCAGATAATCGGGTTTTTGCTCGACTAGACGAGGTGAGGTGAGAGACCGTGAGCGAGTTGAGAAACGACACCGCTCACTTTCTCGCAAGCAGAGCAGTACGAATCCGAAAACTGGAACAAATCTCGACAGTCGCTAGCACGAGCAGATAAGCGATTGACAAATCGAAGAGACGAAGAGGATTATCGTGATCGTGACAAGCTTGCTCACTGGGACACCCAAGAATACGATGCCGTGTTTCTCGAAGATTTGGATGTGGCTGCGATGACTGAGCAGGATAGAAATGCTCGGAATATCGCTGCAATGTCGTGGTATGCGACAATCCAAGCATTCGAGCGACACGGCAAAAAGAATGGGTGCCATCTCGTGAAAGTCCCACCAGAAGGGACGACAAAGCGGTGTGCGAAGTGTGGTGTCGAGTCGGACAAGCCATTGTGGGTTCGAGAACATTCCTGTCCAAGCTGTGGACTTACAGTAGACAGGGAGTATAATGCGTCTTTGGAAGTTCAGCGACTCGGATTAGAGCGTTTGGGAGTGGAGTTTGAAGAGAAAGAGTGAGGACTGGGCTGGGACAGTCCGAACGAATGTCTGTGGAGACTGGTATCTCTGAGGGCGAGTATCACCGTGATGCACTGCTTTCAGATACTGCCGTAGAAGCAGACAGTCGAATGCGAGAGCACGGAAGCCCTACCCTCAAGGAACGAACTGATACAACCGTCTCAGTGAGTGAGTAGGGTAGGGTAGTTCACTTAATTGGCGGAACTCAATGCTACTTGATATACTAATAATGGAAACCAGCGGTAACTATCGGGATCCTACAGCGATCTACGTTATCCTCCACAAATCATGTGTATATCTGAAGAAAACATAGAGTATTGACTGAAGATGAACGTGACTCATCATACGGTTGGAATAACGACTTGACATACTGTAGAGTTGAGATTAATTGTGAGCGTCGTGAGTGCATAAGACAAACTAGTTCAACTCAAATTGTGCTAACTGCACGTATATGATCGGTCAGTATATACTGAGTTACAGAAACTCACGGAGAAAGCCCACGAGTTTACTTGTGAGATAAATCAGACAACCCACTCCACAATCCACGTTCGATAGTAGGCCTGAGCCTCCAACGCTAATCCATACCATACGGTTAGAAACAAATACTGCGTAATCTATGATAATGAAGCGAGCCAACCAGTTCACCGTTCGCCCACGCTCCGTCACAGAGCGTGAGGTGTTCGTTCAGTGGTTGGACGCTTCTGGGACTGTGACTGGGAGTCTCTAGAACGAGACAAACTACGCTCGACGCCACACCAACACTTCCTTGAAGACAAAAGCGTCTGGGACGCCGGCACAGGCAGTCTCGAAGGCAAGATCAAAGCCGTTCTCAGCAGTAGAGTAGTGTCGCCCAGCAAATCCTCCGCAAGAACTCGAAAGAGTGGCGGTCTTTCTTGTCCGATAATAAAAAGTACTACACTGGAAAACTCCAAGACAAACCATCACCGCCGGGATACTGGACTGGGGCACCGAAGACGACGGACGAATGCAGTGCTTCGCACGTATGTCCGTACCGACCAGTACGTGTCCCGACTGTGACTGTGGCACATACGGAGAGGCGATTCATCACGAGGACTCGCTGGCGTTGGGTGCCCGTGCGGGTTTGAGGTGAGGGATATGTTGACTTGGGAGCGTCAAAGTCGGTCCTGAGACAGCAAAACACCACAGTTGGGTCGATGACACGGTCCGTGCCGTGTCCCTCAACTGGGACAACCATGACTGGCGGGAAAATCATAGCCTGCCCTCCCTTGTGGAGACAACAACCACCGAGGAATACACAACCCAGAGTACCGCATCAAGCGGGAACGGGAGCGGGAGTGTAGCTCTTGGAGTGTATCAGATCGACTGAGACTCCCACAAGAGGAATCCCACGAGTTCAGTCGTGGGTGGAAATCAAGTCTGTGGGTGTGCCCGAACAACGACTGACCCATCGTCAATTGAGACCGTTAGTCGATGCCGAATAAGTTGAAATTCCTTACATTCGTGTCCGTCTGGTCCGGTTGTCTGCGTTGTTTTTACGAATCCAGCCGATTCAAGTCTATTCAGTCGACGATAAATGGTTGGTCGAGAGGCATCACAGACAGATGCTATTTCCCGTCCTCGTTTTGCACCATCACAGAGCGTTGTGATGATCGCACGAGCGAACTCATCGTCAACAAGTCGAAGCTGTGGGGGCGCACCGGTGTCCCCAGATTCCGTCGTTACCGTTGTCGTGATAATATCTGCTGTTTCACTGCATGGCTGTTGTTGTTCCTGTATATCCACCGAATCATCTCTACCGTCATGATCGGGTTGGGATTCAGATTCAGATTTGTCATTTGTTTGTTCGTCAGGCTGAGTCAAGGATGGTGTCGTTGACATCTATCTATAATACTCTGATACACCCATGTAGTTGTGATGTCAACTGAGATTACCCTCTGACCAACCGGAGGCTATCTATATTGACTCATACAAAAATACGAGGCAAAGCTCAGCATTTTGAATCGAGATTGAAACTCGAATAAGGGATTTAGCATAATTCATTTTAGTTCACTAGAGGTCTCCTGAGATGGTCAAAATTTGTCTATCAGGATTTCATGCGGTTAAGTCTACGAATTTCCTGTTGTGAACTAATTTACAGAACCACACGGCGAATCCCACAGGGCATGATCCCGAGGTAGTTCACATCTTATCCGTGTTGGTGTGAGTGATCAAACGATACTTGATTGGACTGACGCTGGGATTGAACACTCGAATACGTTTCCAAACGCAATCGTCCGACGTCCAGCGAGTCGGCGAATAAATGTTGAGCAATCTGTTGGCAGTCGGGACGGGGATGTTGGAACTGCATTGACAAGTTCTTTCATCCGCTGTCGTCGTCGCTGCTCATATCTTGATAGTGCCTGTTCAACCGCCTCAGGACCGTATGCAAGTTCATCTGCAAGAACCCATGCGTCTTCACACCCAAGCGTTGGGCATAATCGATCTCCTGGGACGCCTGATCGGGCACCGGCTCCAACGAGTGCAACACCGTCCATAGCGATTGATACCGGATGACTATCGCTCACTCGTCCATATTGAATATCATGCTGATTAAGCTCATCAAAGGGGTCTGTAACTGTATTGAATAGCTTCCCGAATCGTGATTTAAACTTCGTCACTCCGATTGCTGCCTCCGCTGAGGTGTCATCTCGAGCCACAAGTCGGACCCACACGTCGGTCCCAGTTGGAATGATAAATGCAGCAGTCTGAGTATCCCATAGTTCAATTGGGTTCGCTGGAGCGGGTGTCGTTGCTGGCCAATTAAATGACCATGTATGTACATTGCCGTATGAGTTTTCAGCGTTTGTCTTCGTTGCAAGCACACCGGAATGTTCAGCCACAATCGCGTCGAATCGCTCGGTAATATCGTCAGTAAAACTCGCACACGCTGTGGAATCTGATGAGGTTTGACCTGCTCCATCGTCTGTTGTTCCTGTTATTGTACTCACGACTCTATCTGTTGTCTCGACACGTTCTCGGATGGACCACTCAAAGATATCCTCAAGATCTGAGCGTGAAATCGCAACCAGCGATGGCTCCGTTGAGGTTGTCTTACTGAGTTCAGTCACTTTCTCTGTTGACTTTGTCGTGTCATGATAGACGAGTTCTCTCAACCCGTGCCCATGCCGCTCAATCGGGCGCCGAAGCCCAATCCGCTCAAGTAACTGCAATCCTGGCTTCCAAAAAACGACACTCCCCGTTCGGATAGGGTCCGCACCGACGCTTGCGAGCAGTGGGTTCAGACCGGCTTGTTTGATAAATCCAGCCGTCAGCGTCGCAGTAACACCATCGCCAGCAATCAGAATTTGTCGGTCACGGTCACCACCCATTCTCGTCTCCGTCTCCGTCTCCGTCTTCGTCGGTGTCGTTGTCTCTGTTTTTTTCGCTGCATCCTTCTGTTTCTGAGATGATCCAATGTTCATGGATATGCTGAGCTATTTTACCCGATGATCGTTGATTCTCGACTCGCTTCCCTGAATGGTCGTACAGGTGTGCGATACTGCATAATTACTCTTCCACCTGCTATTCGAGTGGATAGTAGTGGAGTATGAGTATCAGCATAGATATGATTAATCTCAATATAAGATCTCCATCTGACCTGCTCAAACTGCGCGGTTGCAGGATGGCTTGTCACGCCTTCACATTATTTCTGCCTGGTCTAAATAATAATCATCTGTTTCTACCACAGAAACATTCAATCTATGTGGTCTCAATCAACATTATAGAAAACCAACGGCTTTGATCGTGGGATGAAGCCGACAATCTTAATTCAAAAAACGCCACTGTAGCACGCTGATTCCCCACCGGATAAGAACCAACCGTCATACATATAAAATATCAAACTGCAGCGCAGCGTACCTGTTGCGCTTGATGTGAATAGTACCGACGCCGCACTCTTCGAAGCCACCGTCAACACATTTCTCTGGTGCGCTCAGTACGTTATGGACCACGCGTTTGAAGATAAGTATGTTACTACCAACAAGACACAGTTGGACGACGAAACCTATGACGGTGTACGAGAAAAAACAAACAGGTTCAATGGTGGGCTGGTGCAGGCCGCGCGGAACAAGACAGTAGAACCCTGCAAAAACGTTGTAGAACACTGGAAAGAAGTCAAGGCAAGAAAGCGTCAGCGTCCAAACCACGGTTCACAGCCCTCACGTCGTCTACTCTACGACCACCGAACCGCCACGTTCTATGACGATTACGTGAGCCTCGCCACCACAGACGGTCGCATTGAAGCCGACTATATCTTGCCCGAGAAGAATAGTGAGACACCGCAATCGGAGTATCTGTTTTCAGACGAATACGAAACCACAGGTGCGGAACTGCATTATCGAGACTGTGACTGGATGTCTCATATCCACTGCAAAACGAAAGTAGAGTCCGACAGGTTGGAACAGGCGACTACCGAGAGCGGAACGGTTCTCGAGTCGGGGTTGCCCTCGGCGTAAACAACCTCGCAGTCACCAGCACAGGCACGTTCTGGACGGGCGACGAGTCTGACCACTGGCGACGCGAAAAAAAACGGCGTGGTGAGCTTCAGCAGTGCGGCACGCGCTGGGCACACCAGGATATCCAGTCTATAGGGCGCAAAGAGGAGGGGCGGTTCAAACTGATGCTACACCACCTCAGCAACGAGTTGGTCGCGGAAGCTCGTGAGAGCAACTGCCCTGTGATTGCGTTCGAGGACTTGACCGATATTCGTGAGGGTGAGTAGCTCAGATGAATGGTAATATTACTGAACTATGACCGCAATAGCCGCTTGATGATGCTCTAATGCTATGTAACAACTGATCTGTCATTTAATATAAATATGTGACACCCCCTCAGATGACCCAATAACTTGGATAATCAATACTGATAGCTGTGACAACAGTTCACAAACAGTCAGTATTTCCATCAGCATTTGGATGGAGTATATCTATTATGTGTATGATGACGACAAATGCATATCCAACTGGTTCGCTTGATGAATCGGGTGGTCTCCAGACCACTAATAAAAAAACATCCGTACCAAGTGGAGAATTAATCGATCTCCTTGCAGATGAGTACGTTTGTGCGCTGTTATGTGCACTTAATTCGGATCCACAGCCGGTCGATACCCTTGTCGAGGCGTGTTCAATGTCTCGACCGACCGCATACCGACGGCTTGACCGTCTCACTGACGCAGGCATCGTTGATGCTCGGATCAATCCTATGTCTGATGGTCATCACAAACGAGAATTCTGGATTGTGCATGATTCATTTGAAATTCAGATTGATACCGATGGTGTTGATGGGTCACTCACACACGATATGTGAACTACTTCACAATTGGCATATGAAGTTGGTATTTCATCTCCTAAACCTCAAAATTACGAACTATCCCTACCCAATGCCATTCAGATAAAACCAATTAATAATTAGATAGACAGACAATCTTTGTCGAATCTCATCTTCTGTTTCCAGTTGAGAGAACCATCTGGTGAATTATTAAACCTACATACAGATATAATAAATGGCGGTGCAGTGCCCGCTATGAACTGTGAGTACAATTCCCGCTGTACGCCCTTACCGCTGCTCTCCGCGCCTTTGTGAGAGCAGTCACCATCCCCTCCTCGCAGCGACATGCGCTGTCAGTCTTGATCTTTCGGTAGTGGTTTTTGGATTGCGCTTCCCATAAGTTGACAACACTGGTAGAGACTTATCATATTGATCACAAGCATATTTAGATACCTCTTCGCATGTACCATACAATATATTTATTTACTTGATAAGTCATCCTGATAGCTCACTAGCGACCAGTACAAGTTAGATTTCAAAGTTAATCCTCAGAATATCTAATTGGGGTGACTACCTGCTCCAGAGAAATCATTGCATTATATACAAATATGAGTAAAAGATAAACTCATAATCAAGTAGTCGTCAGAAATTTATGCCAATACAGGCGCATTTCGATTACGAACCTAACTCATGAGCTCTATTGATATTACAGACGAGAAGTACTTTTTAAACCGGGAGTTATCAGAACTTGCATTCCAACAGCGTGTGCTGTCTGAGGGATTAGACTCGCGCAATCCACTGCTCGAGCGTGCGCGCTTTCTCGCATTCTTTACAAAAAACACAGACGAATTCTTCATGAAACGAGTTGGTGGGCTGAAACAACAAATCGAGGCAGGGGTAACGGAGACAACACCAGATGGTCAGACCCCCCGTGAACAATGGATTGATATCCTCGATACAGCGCGACCACTGTTTCGTGAACAGGCTGCCTGCTGGGAAAATGAACTCAAACCGCAGCTTGCGGACGAAGGTATTCATATTCAAACACACGACGAACTCACTGAATCACAGCAAACACGACTTCGAGATTACTTCGAAGAATCTGTGCTACCAACATTAACTCCGCTTGCATTTGATCCTGCCCACCCTTTCCCATTTATATCGAATCTTTCGCTATCACTCGCTGTTCTCTCACGTGAAACAAGTGATGAAGAACTCACATTCACCCGAATCAAAATCCCGCAGAATCAACCACGATTCGTTGACATTCCTGATACGGAGCATGACTATATTCTCATCGAGGACTTGATTGAGGCAAATCTTGACCTTCTCTTGCCAAATCTTGATATCGTTGATGTTTCGAAATTCAAAGTCACTCGTAACGCGGAGGTTCGACGCGACGAGGAAGTCGCTGAGGATCTCATCAATATGATTGAGGAGGTACTTGAACAACGACGATTCGCAACAGTCGTTCGAGTTGAAGTTGCAGCTGATATGCCGAAGCAATCAGTATCCGTACTGAAAGAACAACTCGACGTGAACGATGCGGAGATATTCTATCGTCAGGGTCCGATTGATTTCCGCTCGTTATTCGAGCTCACTGAGATCGATCGTCCAGATCTCAAAACCCCATCATGGACGCCACAACCCCACCCCCGAATTATGCGTGGACCAGGCGTTGACCCTCGTGATGAACCCACAGATATCTTTACTGAAATTAAACAAGATGATATCCTTGTTCATCACCCATATCACTCATTTGATGGCACCGTCCATCATTTTCTGGAGGCTGCTGCACATGACCCCAACGTGCTCGCAGTGAAGGCTGCTATCTATCGAACAGCAAGTGATTCAAAAATCATCCAGAGTCTAATCGACGCTGCTGATAATGGCAAGCAAGTCGCCGTCATGGTCGAACTTAAAGCCCGGTTCGATGAGCAAAATAATCTCGAATGGGTACGCCGACTCGAAGAGGAAGGGATTCACGTTGCTTATGGTACTGTTGGACTGAAAACTCACACAAAAACTGCGTTAGTCGTTCGAGAAGAAGAAGATGGTGTACAGCTATACTCACACGTTGGAACCGGAAACTACCACTCTGAGACTGCAAAGGGATACGTTGATGTTGGTGTGTTGACCTCTAATCACGATGTGGGACAGGACCTTACGAAGGTATTTAATTCTTTTACCGGTCCAACACTCAGTGATCAATTCAGGAAATTATTGATTGCCCCTGTGACAATGCGTGAACGGTTTGTCCGGTGTATTCGCCGCGAGGCAGAACATGCACGTGCTGGGTGCCCTGCCCGTATCGTGGTGAAAATAAATGGACTTGAAGATCCTGACATTGTTGCCGAACTGTATCAGGCATCAATGGCTGGTGTCGACATTGATCTGATTGTTCGAGACATCTGTCGCCTTCGACCAGGGATTGAAGATGTGAGTGATAATATTACAGTTCATTCCGTCGTTGGTCGATTTCTTGAGCACTCACGAATATTTTACTTTGAAAATGGTGGTGACCCAACATGGTATACTGGGTCTGCAGACTGGATGACACGTAATCTTGATAATCGTGTTGAGGCGGTCACTCCGGTGGATGCCCCGCACATCCGCCGACAACTTCGATATATCCTTGCGGTGACACTCACCGATAATCGACGACGATGGGTGATGAACAGCGACGGCACATATGACCAGATTACACCTAGCCCAGAAGAAGCGGTCCGTGATGCACAAACTATCTTAATGAATGCAACGAAAGACGGTGTTGAATCAGGCAGTGAGCTAGGCATGTCCATTGAGGAGGACATCCTTGATCGCACTCTCTTGATTGAGCCTCAAGATAATGTATCATATCCAGAACAGACAGCGAGCGAACAGGTGAACGCTGCTGAGCAGGACTGAAACTGAAACTGATACTAGATACTAGAGAGCAATATTTCTTATACCTGCCTACGCTCTCACTGGCTGTTGAGAGAGGCTACTTATGTTAATGCTGTCAGACCCCGCTCGACAGCTCTCAGAGATCATCTTACGGTCCAGCAAAGAGAAAGCCCGTGCTTTAGCGCGAGGATGAATCGACAGTAGAGACTCCAACAACGGGTTTTATGATAGCTAATAGCATACCGAATCGCAAGCACGTCAGACAAAAACTGGAGTTGAGTTGGGTTAGGATCTGGTCCACATCATCACATCAAACAGTAACCCTGCGTCGGATGGCTACTCAACCCCAGTGGCAGTGGTTGAGTCGGGTCGATGGCACGGTCTGTGAGGTGCAAGCGGATACTCAAACACATCGCGCCTCAAACGAGGTCCGACGCACAACTCACAACCCACGGTCGAGACCCCCGTGACCGTGTGGTCTTGGTCAGAGTGCCTCCAGGGTCGGGGACACACGGCGTGCTGTCCCGCGAAGGAATACTCGCGCTTCAGCGCGGGGAGGATGTCAAGAGTGTGTCCTGTATCCATAATATCACAAATTTAGACTGATCTAAATGAAAACCAAAGCTCATGACTTTAGAAATCACAATTAGAGCTCCAATATATTACAATTATGAGACGAACCTGAAGCGGTTATTCACAGAGAAACCAGACAGACTGTCTCAGTGATTGACCTCAGAGCAGTTCAGTAATGATCCATCTGAGCAAACCGATATTCTACTCATACTTGATTATTGACTGAGATGATGGGGAGAAACAAGAAGTACCATGGAATAGAAGAACCATCTATGGACTGCCCGCGTTGTGGAACAGAGCTCACAAGCATCTCCATCGACGGTGGGTCAACAGCTGTGTACTGTGACCACTGTGGATTTGCAGATATCGAGACATCGCCAGTATCAGCCGAGCCAGAGTCGGAAACGTGGGATGATGCACTTGACCGCTTCCACGATGCCGCTTCTGACACTAACCCAGAAGATACAAATGGGTCTATTGATGCCGATGATGACCCAGATGTCAATACAGACACTGAGTCTCGTTCTGATGTAGGCTCAGATACAAGTCCCGAGGATACAGACGATGACGATGAGGATGAGGATGCCGATGATCATGACGATGACGATGACGATGAGAGTGACACAACTCAATGCGCTGACTCCGAATCCGATAGTTAATCATAGAACGTATACATCAGTATTATATTTCGTCTATAAAACTAGCAGTCGCTGGACAGTCCGAGATTCTGCGAATATTAACACTGACTGAATGGCATATACGAACCTGGTATGCTATTATTATCTCAAAATAAATTTCAAATCGACCATATCAGAAATCTACATTATCTATATCAAAGTTGAGCAGAATGTCCTCATCCACATATCCTGGTGATGAGGCGGCAAGCACATACTCTGTTGAGTCAGCTAATCCCGGAATCGCATCATATCTGCGGTATTGAATTCAGACCAATGTTATTATGTTCCAATCACTCAGAAGAAGGCGATGGCTGACTGACAGTTGAACTATCAGACTCCTCTTCAGATCTAGCAGCGACAAGCGCTCCGCGAGCAACACTATATAGTGGGTCATCAGGACTTTGTACATCGCTGATAGAGAACGGAATTGAAACGTCACGGAGATGCTTGTCGAATAACTCTTCAAATCCGTCTGGATTTGAAGTCCCTCCCGTTACAACAACGGGTACGTCAAGATTCTCTTCGACATCTTCCTCATCAACTTCTTCGGCAATCCTATTGATAACATAGTTGAGCATATTCTCATAATAAATTGAGAGCGCTCCTTCAACACCACCAACATCAGTCGTGAAATCAAGCGTGAAGTCGTCTTCTTTTATTGATGTTATCTTATCAACTGGTGTCCCGGTTGCTTGTGCAGCCTGTTGGTCAACCCAGTCCCCACCGCGGGCAACGGAGAATTTCATGACGGGTACCGCATAGTATGACAAGCAAATATTCGTCATACCGGCACCAAATGAAACCCCAAGTCCCGTAAAGTTGTTATCTGCAAGTTCACTGTAAATAACAGCCATCCCTTCATTGATCGGCTCTGGATCGTATCCCATGTCCGAAATCATCGACTCGAGCGTCTTCTGATGATATAATGTTGATACATCTGAATCGATTGGATCCGCCGGTGAGGAGAAGAATAGCTTCTCGTCTGGGGCTGATGGGTTTCCGGTTACCTGTTCCGTAATCAGTTTGATCATCGGAATTGCTGATGACTCATCACTTGAGAGGATCCCAACCTCCATTGGTCTGCGTGTTTCCTTATTGAATATGTTCGCGAAATTGAGGGCGTCGTCGCCGACGACGTACACCTTATCCTCCTTACGGATATGGAGTACTTGACTTCGCGACAGCATCTGTTCTGCCATGTCGCTGTATTCGATCTCAACAAATGAGTTGCGCTGCTGAACAAATTTCGTTCCGTCGTCCTCAGGCTCAGCAGACAGAATGTTCATTGTACCGACATCTAGGCCTTTGGCCATATCACTTACTCAGAATGAATGGATAAAAACCTTCACCGTTTATTCTCATATCAAGACCCGTTAAGATAGATTCACCCAAGCAGTATTGTTATTTGGCGACGCTCAGACAAGCTCAGGATATACTGAGAGTGAAGATGATACTAAAATACAGTCACACCGTCAGTAAACGCTTATCGGATGAGTGACTGGATGAACCGTCGAATCCGCTGGATTGGACCTTGATTTGCCGGTTTGAGTGGTGATGGCTTGATTGGTCCATCATAATCTGTGTCCGACCGCGGTTCATTTTCACCGACTTTATCTGCCGACTCATCGAGGTTCGCTCTGAGATCTGACAATGCTGTTGCCTGCTCAGAGGTGTCTGATCCGCTTTCGGTCTCACGTTTATCGCCTCGAAGACCCTGTAATCCCTCAACAGCATCGTCGACACTTCCGCCGCGTGACTCTTTTACCCCTGCTTCTGTGACGTTGCGCGCATCATATTCGTCCTCGTTGGTTGTGAACTGGAGTGTTTGACCATCATCACGCTCAACGCCGCCCCAATTGAGTTCGGCGGCTGCCATCGCGTTCTCAATCTGTCGTTCGACGCGCTCATCTGAAATCTCATCTTCGTTGTTATCGGACTCACTCGTTGCTTCGCTGTCGCTCGTTTCTGATTTCTGTGTGGCTGTTGCATTTGCGACCATCTCAATGCGATACCCGGAGAGAGCCGTTCCGGCAGCTGTTAATACAATGACAGCACCGACTGCATAGACGCTTACAATAAAACTACTACTTTGATTCCACGCTGTAGCTCGTGGATATACTGCAACAAACTGCGTGGTTGCGAATAAACACGTAATAACACCTCCCGTCCCAATGATGTCGACGCGCCGCGAAACCGGCAATAACACGGCGGTCGAAAGTAAGATAACGGGGATTCCACTTGCACCAGCTGTCACGGCAATCTCTCGAAAAACGTATTTAACTGGATCAGCACTCGGGTATGTCGTGCTCCACAGGAACGCGACAATCGACACGAGGACCAATCCGACACCAATAAAGAACAGACCAAATCCGAGATATACCTCACGTCGATCCTCAATCGGACCGATAAGCTGACGGTATATCTCACGGAAGATTGCGCCTGGATCCTCTCGCTGCATATCTACATCGACCGCGACAAAAGCTAAATATCTTCGCCTCGAAATGTGCCACTCTTGTGTGTGTTATCTGCCATTGTCTGACTTGCGTCTGACGTACCCTGCCATCTGACCGTTGTGAAAGCGCTCGCGCGCAGGCAGTTGCACTGCTGTATCACTCCTGATAGTCTCTGAGATGATAGATAGTGATCATTGCCTTTCTGAGTGAACGGTGTCAGTATGACTAATATAATTGTATCAACTGAAAATAACATCGCGTACAATTTTCGATATCTTGATTCAATATTTTATCATTGTGTCTATATTCAAAAATCACGACCTATCCGATCCACGTTGTTGCAAATGCATCAAAAAAGTCCTGATCTGTCGGCACAAATGCGTGCGTTATCCGCAGTCGCTGTGTCCGAGCCTCTACATCATCAATGAATGCATCAATACGATCACGATAGCGCTCAAGAAGACGTCCACCAAAATACGTCCGCTGGCTCACATCAGACTCCATCCCTTCAAAAATTGTATCACCAGCCGGGTCAGGATCAACCTCTCCTGGTGCAAGTAACTGAATGAGAAGAACATTATTTTGTGAGACAGATCCGAGTCCATCTTCAAGTGCATCGAGGTCACCCAGACAGTCTGTAATGATAACGACGAGTGATCGTGAGTTGATTAATCCGACGTATGATTCCAATGCCGTGGCAAAGTCAGTCTCTCCTCTTGGAGTTGTTTCATTGATCCGATCGATTAATCCAAGCACCTCTCCGCGCGTTGATGTCCCAGCGTCAATCCGTTCAGGTCTATCTCTAAATAGTGAGAATTTAAAATCATCATGCGCTTCGGCAGTGAGATATGCATATCCTAATCCAAGTTTCGCTCCGAATTCAAATTTATGTGTATTTATATCCTTATCGCCATAATCCATCGATGCACTCGCGTCGATAAGTATATGAACCGTTAAGCTTCGTTCTTCTTCAAATTGCTTAATATAGTACTCTCCTGTTCGTCCATAAAGTCGCCAGTCGATGAGTCGTGTATCATCACCTGGTGAATATCGCCGATAATCACTAAATGTAAGTCCCTCACCAACATCCGGTGATTCCTGTTCTCCACGTTGAATCCCCGTTGCTTCCTGTTCGAGACTCGCATCAAATCGGTCAACCTCCGAGAGAAATGTTGGGTCAATCACGTATATTCTGTTAGTAGATCATCAATCACATCATCACTCGACATGCCTTCACGCTCAGCACGGAAATCAAGCAAAATCCGATGTCGCAACACCGGACGTGCCATTGTCGCCACATCATCCCATGAAACATAGTTACGACCCTGGAGGAATGCCCGCGCCTTTGCAGTTTGAATAAGTCCCATGCTTGCACGTGGGCTGGCACCGAAATCAACCGCATTTGCAGTTCGTGTGGATCTGACAAGTTCGATTGCCTGATCACGAATGTCATCCGCAACAGGTACCTCCCGAACAAGTGACTGTATCGTTGAAAGTTCATCACGCGTCAACACGCGGTCAACAGGTGGAACCGATTCACCTTCTGCATATAGTGTGACGATATCACGCTCTTCGCCTGCCGACGGATAATCTAAAACAAGTTTCAACAAAAATCGATCTGTCTGTGCCTCTGGAAGTGGATACGTCCCTTCTTGATCAACTGGATTTTGGGTTGCAAGAACAAAAAATGGACGAGGGAGGTCATATGTCTCACCGGCTGCTGTTACCTGTTTTTCTTGCATTGCTTCAAGTAATGCTGCCTGTGTTTTCGGCGTTGCCCGATTAATTTCGTCTGCAAGAACGACGTTCGCAAAGATTGGTCCTTGTTCAAAGACAAACTCGCGTTCGCCACCTGCTTCACGGATTATCTCGGTCCCGGTGATATCTGATGGCATCAAATCCGGCGTGTTTTGTACGCGTGAAAAATCTAAGTCGGTCACGTCAGCAACTGTCCGGATCATTGTTGTCTTCCCGAGACCAGGGTTGCTCTCAAGAAGCGCATTCCCATCTGCGAGAATGCATACTAAAAGTTGCTCAACAATTGACTTTTGTCCAATAATCCGCTTACTGACTTCTTCACGAACGCGAGCAAGACGATCCTGTAATCCGTCGATGTCGACATCGACGTCGATATTAGTCTCACTCATCGGTTTGACTGTTTCAGTGTTTCTGTCACGCTTACTGATATTATCGATGTTGGTTTTAATTCTGATTCAGGCATTACAAGTGGCTATAATTCAATTCTGGCTAATATACTATCGTGGATATCTTATTATACTCAAAAACCGGGCAAATGACAATCGTAAATATATAGTATAGATATATAATCTAATCGGAGCGTAACATATCTATCATGCAAATGACCACAGTAGGGATCCCTGAACCTTCATCTAATTATCTGAAGCTCACGAACAAGTGAGTCAGTATGTCAGATTCATTACGCGTAATCGATATTGCTTATCTGAGTAGCTCAACATAATAAAATCATTTGCTCACCCAATTTCTAAAGATTTCAGCGAGAGTTCCACGGGTCACCTGACCCGTGATCGGTTAGATGATGTCGTCGTATCACCTATCAGCTCTATCATTGTTTTGCCGAATTTCGAGATTGTATTCCCTGATAAGTGCTGCATTTTGAACTGCCTCCTCGCCTTCAAAAGCAGCTTGTTGAGTCTGGACATCCTCGGCACTAAACCCACTGTTTGCGTACGCGGTAGGTGAATCACGATTTCTATCTTCTCCACCATCAGATCCACTCGTCGAGATAGTTGCATTTTGTGTCTGTTGTCCCTCGCGAACACTTGTTTCCTCACCAAGAATTGAAGACCCATTCTGCAATCCAGAGTATTCAGTTCTCTCACGATCACCAGCGACAGTTACCGTTGAGTCTGCTCCAAATTCATCAAGTGATAAATCAACAACTGCTAACTGCACTGTTGCTCCGCTGAGAATCACAAGAATAACCACAGCCGTTGCAACCCGTCGCAGGTCGATTAGCCCAAGACTTGAGGCTTGATTAAGTCCAGTGAGCACATTATCATATAATCGTTTGACAATTGTTGATTGCCGATTGGCTTCAGTTGCGTCACGAGCAGTCCGCAAGGACTCCTGCAGTGATGGATTCGCGGCTGCAAACTGATCGACCAATGGACGTCGAACTCGAATTCCAACCTCAATAGGAATAATGATTAATCCGACACCAACTCCAAGTACTGCTCCAGTCGCGATACTTGGTTCTGTAACTGCGATTCCAGCGATATCTTGAAGCACTGTCACGATTCCTGATGGTATCGGAACGCGAGCTGGGATCCCTGACGGAATCCCCACAAACAGTGAAATGGCATTTACAAGAAGTGTTGCAATAGCAGCGTCGACAACTGCATAAATAACTGCGATTTTGAGCCCTTCCTTGCGAATCTCACTGAGTGCGCGCTTGATCTGTTGTTGCTGGGTCTCTATGCCATCGCCAGGACGATTGTCGGGTGCCACATCAGTGGTCTCTGTATCTAAATTGTTACTCACCCCACCAGTGAGCGCATTAGTGTCTGTATTTACAGTTTTATCGGTCCTTTCATTACCAGTCGCTTGCGCTGAGTTTTCTGTGTCGACACCATCATCAGGATTCTCATCGATTCCGAACGGATCGGAGTCGAAGTGCGCTGACTCAGGATCACCATTGTGATTCTCATTTCCATCTGTATGTTGATCCTGATCAACAGGTGGGTCGTTGTCGTCTGTCATGTAGTCAATAAATTCGTGTTAGATGGTTCGTGTAATGTAGTAGTCATACTATCTGATATCACCGACATGCAGGTGGCTTATCACCCTCAATAGCACGACAGGCATCATTAAGCCGCTCTCTGAGGAGCTGATTTTGATTCTCAAGCTCATCATTTCTACTTTCGAGACTTGAAACCTCACTTTGGAGATCTGAGACCTGCCCGTCAAGATCTGACACTTCATTTCGTAGATTTTCAGCCTCTGATTGGAGGTCATCAACCTCGCCTCGGAGGTTTTGATTAGTTGACTGGAGGTTTTGGACCCTTGATTCGAGCGAATTAGCCCGACGCTCTGCAGCTTGAAGATCTTGTTTTGCATTCGCGAGTTCAGTCTGTGTCTCTGACAGTTGCTGTTCGGTTTGTTGGAGATTTCCAGACACCTGTGATACGTCACCACGCGCTGTCTCTAATGATTCATTCAGCTCTTGTACCCTTTGTCTCGTTTCCTGTAGATCTGTTCGAGCTTCTGATAGATCACTTCGAAGTTGTTCGTTTTGTGATTGAAGCTGACTGTTCTTTGTGTCAAGCCCCTCGACTGATTCTTGATAAAACAACGTTGCTCCGGCAGTACCAGCAATAGTCAGACACAGTATCAGCACCAATCCAATATTAATTGATCGCCCAATTATACTCATGTGAGTCCACTCTCCTGTCGCGTACGACCCTGGTATATTTGAACCCGCCGAATTACAACCTCAGTGACAAATACAATGAGTCCAAGGGTCACAAATACCCATCCCCATTGCTGTTCAACATCACGAACTCGCGTTGATTGTTGACGTGCAAACTCTGCAATCTCAGCGGTATCACTCGGTTCAAATTGACGACCATCGGTTGATCTAACTGCGTCGCGCAGGGCTGGCGCCGTTCCAAACCCAGCATACTCAGCAGCATAATTTGCAGCATATGTCGCTCCACTGGCTTGTTTGAATCCCTGTGTCTCAGGGGTGACACTTGCCCGATAAACGCCATCACGAACTGCGCGGAATGAGATTGACGCATCTGCTGGCGGAGCATCCCCGCGATATGTAATTGTAGCTGGTGAGCCAACGCGAGTGTCCTCAGCGCCGGTTATCCCCGTTGTCTTTCGTTCTGGATTTCCGATTGCATAATTGACGGACTTCGTAACAAGCAATGAATCTGGTTCGTTGAGAAGTCCACCAAGACCGCCGCCCGACTGATATGTTGTGATGGTCGCAACACGCCCAAGTCCGTACCGCCATGCGGCGACTGCTGGATCCCCATTTGAGCCAGCAACAAGGAATGTTCCTCCAGGGCGAACAGATACATCATTTACTTGATCAGGGGTCGCTGTCACTTCAGTACCACTTGTGATGAAATGTCCTGAATCAACAATTGTCAACCCTTCCCCGTCAAATTGCCGACCACTTCCGCCGAATAAAATCCGAAGACGGTCGGTCTCATTTGCCTGGAAGTATGTCCCGCCAGAAATATCGGCAATTTGTTGCAGTAGCGGCTCATTTACACGCTGTCCTGCGCCGACAGTAATCACGCGCACTCCCTGTCTTCCAAGTGACTCCGCAACAACCGTTGCCCGACTTTGAGCGTCAACACCATCACTGATGAGTATGACTGTCCCGCGCTGTCCATTGAGCATCTCCTCTGCACCACGGAGCCCATTCGCGATATTTGTCCCCCCACCGGCGCGAAGCTGTCGAATACGTTGACGTGTTGCATCGCGATTTTCAGTGAGCTGCTTGAGCTCAGATACCGCATATGCTTGTCGTCTGAACCCAACGACTCCAACACCTGTTGAATCACCTAACTGATCAAGTGCGCTGAGCGCGACTGCTTTTTGAATTTGCATTCCACTTCCAGTACTTCCGGACGCATCGATTGCGAGTACAACACGTGCGCTCCCTGGCGTTCCCTCACCAACTTGGACTGGAAGTATCGTCCCAATTGATGATGAATCATATCCACCACCCTCGAAGCCATTTGGACCTCCAACCATGAGGAGACCATTTCCATCGATAACGAATCGTTGGAGTCGCTCCACATTCCCAAGATCATCTGCTGCCGTATCCTGAACGACAACCGCATAGTAAGGATCCAATGTTTCAGGGACTTCATTAGCCGTTTCAACGGTATACAACTGCTGGAGATATGATTGTAGTGGGTAGTCTTGTTGTGAAACGTACAATATTGTTGGTTTTTCAACAACACGGACTGTTGAGCGAGCGATGTTATTTTCCGAGTATGTGTCATCGCTTTCGATTGTCGCAGTAATCTCGTGTGCGCCAACCGACTCAAATGTATGCCTGACAGGAACGCGTCCAGTTCCGTTATCAAGCGTTTCCTCTGTAACCTGCTCACCATCGATACTGACTGTCACTGTCACTGGATCAGTCGCTTCGACACCACGAACTCTGGTTAGAATCTGACTTTCAACACCAACACTCGTTTTTGATGGACCTGTGAGTGTTATATATCGCTCAGTCTTTGTTGACTCGAATGTTACGCTACTGATGGTGGCATCGACTGACCGTGCGAATTCTGCGGTCGCTGATAATGATTGCCCATCGGTTGTCTGCCCATCGGAAACAACGACCACCGACCCATTCTCCTGAAGATTAGCAGCAACCCCATCACCAATCGGTGAGCGCTCTCCACGGGCAATCGTCGAAACAGTCGCTGGTATTCCTTCATCTTCAATTCCTTCAACTAATTCTTCCGTTTGATTTGGACCAACAGCAGTGCTATTTGAACGATCGACAAGTAATGACACAGATGGATCACCCGTCGTCTCCATCGTGATCACAGTGAACGGACCAGCAGCTGCAAGTATGAGTAATGCAATAACAATGATTCGTGATACAGCAAGGAGTCGCCGACTGCGAGCTGAGGCAGTCCCAGACGCACGGTACCGAATCAGTCCAATAACAACTACAACTGCAACCGGCAGGGCAATGAGCGCAAGCGGTCGATTAAGCCCAACACCGATATCACCGAACGACGTTCGAACAGCAAGCGGGGAAATATGAGTCAGTGTGCTGGTATATATCATCATAAATCACCTCGTCGCCGAAGTAGCACAACCTCTCCAATGACGACAGTGATTCCGCCAAGAATAATCATCCACCCAAGCGGACGAGGGACCTGTGACTCCTGCTCACGCGTCTGCGCGTCGACATCAGAGGATTGCTCATCAAGTGATTCAACTGTCACTGCTGACTCGGTTGCACTGTATAGCGATGCACCACGCTGAGACCCGCCAACAGAGTAAAATCCGGTCTGTTTGAGCGGGATAACTTGTCCCTCGATAGAATCACCATCTGGCGTCTCAACCGTGGTCACGTTCTCAAACTGTAACTGCGCACCTGTATTTTGATTGATTGCTGATAACGGCTCACGCCCGGCAAGATAGAATATAGCACGTTTCCAGAAGACTGGATATTGGTAATTAAATCGAAACGGATCATTATCGACAACGCTTCCATAATACAGTACTCGCCCGTTTGCTCGCCTTTCTGTCGCAAGGATCGGTGTTCCATCTGTCGTTTTCAAAAGCGATTGCCCTCCGGTCAATGACCCAGATAAGTATGTCCCTGGTGGCGTGAATGCAATCCCTCGTGTAAGTTCGCTTTGCTGTGATTGATCAAGGGTTGGATTTGATCCTGTCCCTCGTGGATCAATTAATAGAAGATCACGATATGCCGCCGGTGGCGACTGTTGTGCGATAACGCCAACACCTCCACCATCGGCGAGAACATCACGCCCTGCTTCGACATTCCCCTCAAGAAGGCGTTCTGATTCAAGATCGCTGTAAAGAATCACATCATAGTTTCTTTCAACCGCTGTCGGTGGCTGTGCAACCGTTAGTGATACTTCCTCAATAACAGACAATGCCGTCGTCAAGTAGTTATTCGGATCATTACTTAACAACAATACATCCACACGCTGGTCTGATGGCGCCGCAATATACGCGACATCATCAATCGAAAAATCATCCCTTGGTGTCAGTTGAGCACGACCGCCACCAGCGGGGACTGGAAGCGTCACTCGCTGTACACCGCCAGGGGAAAATCTCATCGATGTCTGAGTTGATCCAAGTGTGATAGTACGTGTGACTTCGCTGTCAGCAAAGTTCTGCACGGTTAGTGTTACATTTGATCGGCTGAATGACCGCGCGGTGATACCGACGTTTGACCCTCCACCATCAAATTGCTGAAGTGATACTTGTACACCACGTGCTTGCGCTGACTGCACAGCCTGACGCCAACGGTCACCTGCGAAGTCACTGAATACCGCAACCCGTGCGTTCTCCCCAGCAATAGCAGTAGCCCGTGAGATTGCTGCATTGAGATTTCCAGGCGCATCAGTCGGGCGTAACTCTGCCAGTGTTGTCTGTACCTCTGATGCGCCGCCAGATCGAAGGACAACCGATGGTGTGGGTCCAGCAAAAATGACGGAATTAGTGCTGCTCGTGGTTCCTCTTGCAGCGGCTATCGCGGCTGCAAATCGCGTTCCATCGTCGGTATCAACTTGCATGCTTGCACTACCGTCGATTACAACTATTGTTTCAGACACAGTCTGTGACTCTGCAACAGAGATATATGGTCCAGCGACTGATACTGCAAGCAAGACAACGACAAGAATCTGCAGCAGCAATAACAGATTCCGCTTGAGTCGGTCAAACAGTGGTCGCGAGGCGTCTTGCTGTGTATCTTCAAATAACAGCTCAACCGTCGGCAGCTCAACACGACGTGGATCCGGCTGAATGAAATAGACAATGAGAATTGGTATGAGTGCTGCAAGCGCCAGGAGCCCTATTGGCGCAAGAAAAACATCCGGAAGTACCATATTGCGATTCATGCAATCTGACGGTATTCATCTTTCGTCACCAACATGCTATGACTGCTCTATCATATTTTGTTCTGGTGTAGTAATGCAGCTAATCGATGAATCAATGAAACTCAGTATACATATTCAGACACCGAGAGCATCACACATCTTGGTGAGGGTCTCGACTGTCAGATGCGGGTCAGGACCGAACGGCTCAGATGGTCTCTCTTTCCGGTCAACCCAAACTGCCTGTGCACCGGCATGTACAGCGCCAACAACGTCAAACCATCCTGCAGTGGCATGCACGATTGCATCAATCGGCGTGCCAGTCCGAGCTGCGCCATGTTGATACAATTCCGCAGCAGGCTTGAATGTCGATACCTCTGCAGCACTGATTGTCCCGGATATACTATCCCCAATTCCGGTGTGTTCGACCATTGTAGATAACATCTCGGGGTTCCCATTTGATAGAACATAACAGCTATACCCGGCTGCATCAAGTCGACTGATACTATCACGCACGTCATCAAAAACATCAAGCTCATGATATACAGCAAGGATTTCATCGCGCTCACTTGATGATAGCGCAACATCGTGCGCATCAAGTGCATATTGAAGTGCGTCTCGATTCACTTCATAAAATGGCTGATATGCGTCAATCTGATTTGCAACAAAGGTGTATGCAAGTGAGCGCGATCGCCATAATTGTGAGATTGGTCTTGGATTTTCAACGCGCTCTTTGAGCGCTTGCTCAGCCGCCTCAACATCGACCAGTGTGCTATACGAATCAAATGTTACCGTCTGAATACGGTCAGGATCAAACTCTGTTGACATCATCTATATACTAACAGCCATATCGAAAGAGCCTGGTGGCACTGTTTAAGCCCTGTAGGCTAAGTCCCATTCCTCAAGAAGCGATCTGAGATAGCGGTGGGCTATTGTTTAGAGATAACTACGCTAAAGATTGCACTGCCCGCAGAGGTAACTACTAATTAAATATACTATCCACAAATTACTGATAAGAGCAAGATTATCTAAATTCAAGAGTAAAATGCCTTTCTCAAGGAGCGAACGAAGTGAGCGAGTAAGTCGGGGTAGTTCACATTGATACAAGGACAGTTTCGTGGCTATTTTGTCACTATATTATTCTGATTCTAGCTAAGTCGGGTCTGTCGCCATGATTCAAGATCAGGCGTTTGATTGAACGTATAGATGTGGACACCACGGATGTTATAATACTCATCTTCGACATACGGGGAAAGTCCATCAATGAGGTCATTCGGTTTATATACTCCTCGTGAGCCGACGAGCTGTCGAACAAACTCGAAAATACCAGTTGTCTTTCGAAGGAACTTGATTGAATCGCCAACTCCGACCTTCTGTGAGATCTGGAGGAGTTTTTGATAGTTCATCACACCAGGAATACCAATCTCAATCGGGAGATCAACCCCACGTTCACGGGTAGATTCAACCCACTCGAGAATTGTCTCTGGATCATAACACAACTGTGTCACGACATATGTCGCATGTGGCGCCTTCCGATCCATCGCCGTCGCAAGTTCTTCTTCTCCGATAAAATCATGTCCTTCGGGATAACCTGTAATTCCAATCTCTTCAAATGAGTGTGGAAGCTCATCAAGTGCCTCTAATAGGTCGTATGCAGACGTGAACTCGCCAGCGGGCTCTTCCCTGTCTCCACCTGGAATAAACACGTCGCTAACGCCGGCATCGCTGAGCCGTTCTGCGATTGACGCAAGCTGTGTCTTATCTTCGACATACCGTGCAGCAATATGTGGGACGACTTCATATCCTTGAACTGCTGCCTCCTCCGCACGCTCAACGGTCTGTTCAATGCCTAACTGCTGTGATGTTGTGATCGCGATGCTCGATCCGGCTGGCAGTGATTCCAGCTCGTCACCGAAGCTATCGAATGGCATCAACTCAAACCGTGCCCCTCGCAGGAGATTGCTTACGCCATCTTGATCAACGGCGCTTTGCGCTCCAAGTGCCATGTTTGATACGTCATACATACTCATACTTCGCTTTATGTGTGAGTTTACAAACCCATTTATAAATACTAAGACGAATACCTGGCGTCGTCAGGCGCGGAATAAATCCGACAACCCACTCCACAATCCATCATCAATCATCAATAGTAGGCTTGGATATGCTACCGTTCTCAGCCAGAACGGTCATTTAAAGCACAACTATCGTTTATTAGAGCGTTCTAGATGCTGGAAGTCCACCGCACCCACCGAGCGAACATTCTCAACCACTCACAGTCGCAGGTAGAGGAGATGCTCGACCAGCACGGGCACGGGTGGAGTGCCAGCAAGCTTTGGAATGTCGCTAAATACCACTCCCGCGAAGTGTGGAATCAAGCAGGTGAAATCCCCGATCCCGATCCCGATCACGGAGACCTCAAAGACGAGTTGAAGACCCACAACGAGTACAACAGACTGCACAGTAAGTCCAGTCAGCGTGTTCTGGAGGAGCTCGCTGAAGCCTTCAACTCGTGGGACGGCTCCGACGACGATCGAGACAATCTGCCCGGCTACCGCAAACGCAATTACAGCGGTATCGAGGCGAAAGCCCACCCGGTTACGCGTGTGGATGAACCCGACAGCTGGGAATCTATCCACGCTCGTAGCCACGTCTGAGGTTAGATGTTTGTGTAACATTTAGCTGAGAGAATTCTAGATACTGACGATGCCTCGTGGATTCGACCGGGAATGTACCAACGTCCACAAACTCCAGTACCACTTCATCTGGTGTCCAAAGTACCGCAAGTCAGTACTCGGAGGCGAGGTACGCGGCCGTCTCGAAGAACTCATCGAGGAGAAACCCGACGAACTCGGATTGGAGACACTGGAGTTGGCGATTTGTCCCGACCACGTACATCTGTTCATCACGGGCGACCCGACACTTGCCCCGAACAAAATCATGCAACAGGTCAAAGCCTACTCATCACGTCAGCTTCGGGACGAGTTCGACTTTGGCTTGCCGTCGCTGTGGACGCGCTCGTACTTTGTCTCAGGTGCTGGCGATGTATCCAGCGAAGTCATTGAGGAGTCCATCGACGCTCAAGCAAAACAGGTGAATAACCATGCAACAGACAGTCCAAACCACGGTGCGAGTCAAACTCCACTCCACTCCACTCGCTCACCAACAGGAAATCTAACCTGCTCACCCGTGAATATGAGACGTTCCAGACGGCGGTCCACGGCGGAGACGGAGACGCCAACCTGTACTCGGCAACCGACCAGCAGGCGTCGAAGGTACAACAGCAGAAAGACCCCAATCCCGGTCCGGGACGGAACAACCCGTCGTCCTCCGAAACGACGTGTTCGATGTGTCTCATGACGAAGACACCGTTCTCTCGTCGTGGTGCATGAAAGTCCCGGTCTACGACCCCGACAAAGGACAGGGCAACTCCATCTGGTGTCCGGCCCACGTTCCGCGGAAGGACGAACAACTCGTCCGTAACGGGAACCTTCGAGACCGAGACAGCGAACTGGTGTGTTGTGACGGTGATTGGGACGTCCATCTCGTCGTCAAACGGTCTGTGACTGTCCAAGACGAGTCCGACGTACTGGCTATCGACATGGGCCACGTGGGTCGCTACCTGCTACCTGCTACCTGCGACCTGCGCGTTCCTCTCCGACCGCAAAACGACGTTTTACGGCGAAGAAGTCCGTTGCATCCGCGAACACTACAAGCAACTCCGCAAATCGGAAAAGCAAAACCTCGACAGGGCCAGCAGGTGGTCGAACGTATCGGAGACGCCGAAGCACGGAAAGTAGACGACCATCTCCACAAGATTGCTCGCCACATCGTGGAAGATGCCGACGAACGGAACGCTGTTATCGTGGTGGGCGATCTCGGTGGGATTCGCAGAGACAACGACAAAGGGCGGTACGTCACCGACAAAACCCACAAGATGCCGTTCGCCTGCCTGCTTGACTACATCGAGTACAAAGCCCACAACGCAGGCATCGACGTACAGTTGGTCGAAGAATACGACACGTCGAAGACGTGCAACCGCTGTGCCTGTGAAGATGTCCGAGCAACGCAGGGACGCTTCGAGTGTCCCGAATGTGGACTGGACGACAACGCGGACAAGAACGGTGCGCTGAATATCGGGAAACGAGCTTTGGGCAAGTTCTCGAAACCGCTGTCCAAAGCGGGGGCTGGACTGGCACAGCCCGACACGCAGGTCATCGTCCCACGTGACGACGAACCTGCGAGCCTCTCGCTATTCGTGGACTCAACCCCCAGTGGGAGAACCCCACGGCTTTAGCCGTGTGGAGGATGTCAGTACAACGATCACGGCCGCCGCACGAAGAGCACCCCCGCTCCACCGTGACGTGGAAGCAAAATGGTATCAAACACGACATCATGAACAACCGTGTTCGACTCTCGAAAGGCGCGAATCACAAGGAACATTCCAAAGTGTGGGAGTACATCATTGTCGAATACGAGACACGCCCCGGCGTCACCGTCGAGAACCTACAACAAGTTCGTGCTGTCTACGACAGTACAAAACAGCGCTGGGAACTCCACCTTGTCTGTAAAGACGAGATCAAGACACCCACCGCTCCCGGAAACGAGACAACAGGCATCGACCTCGGCATCAGCAACTTCGCCGCCGTCGTCTACAGCACTGAGGATGCTGACCTTTACCCCGGGAACCGGTTGAAACAGGACCGGTGCTACTTCCCGCAAGAAATCGCCAACTGCGACGACAGCGGTGGTGACAGGGTCAGTCGTCTACATCACAAGTGGGCGGAACGCCGCACCCACTTGTCCCACTCCTTGGCGAAACACACTGTCCGACGACGTGTCGAGAAGGAAGTAGGACGCATCAATGTCGGAGACCTGGAAGGCGTCCGTGAAGATGAGAACAGCAGCTCGAAGAACTGGGGCAAGCACGAAAATCTTGATCTTCACGGGTGGGCGTTCGACCGCTTCAAGAAGAGTCTCACCTACAAGGCGAAAGTCGAAGGCATCGAGATCGTCGAAGTATCTGAGCGCGATGCGAGCAAGACGTGTTGCGTGTGTGGGAGGGAAGACAAGAGTCAACGCGTTGAGCGCGGTCTGTTCTGTACGTCTGTGATAACTGCGATGCAGCATTCAACGCCGACGTGAGTGGGGCGGGGGGCGGAGAACATCCGTCTCGACATTACTGACGAAAGTAACTCCGAGTCTGCACCTGATTTGGGTGGAGAGAGGAGTACCAGCTCGGCTCGGCTGGTTGGCACAGCCCGGAGTCTATCTTCACGACCTCTCTCGAGGATTCCAACCTCGGGCAGAGGTGGTGGACTGCAAATTTTAATATCCAATCCAGCGAAGTGCAGCGCAGCGGTGCCGTGGGATTCTCAAGTTTGTGTGTATTGTTCAATCCGTGTCGCGATTGCCTCATAGCTCACACCACAATCAGGGTCAGGTCCGCCTGATACCCGTCTAAGAACAAGGTCAAGAATATCTAACTGATCAAGTAAATCTCGTGTTTGTCTGTACTCAATCCCGAGTCGTCGTTGTACCTCATACACTGTTCGTGCACCAACGACTGCATCAATCAAATCATCAACCTCGAGTTCACTCGGTAAACCTGCCCCATCCGTTACAAGCTGCTCATCTGGGATTGATAATGTCTCTGTCCCGGTAATGTTGTCTACTGCATCTGGACGTGGTGTATGTCTTTGCTCATTATGATCAGTGCCAACACTCATCTGATCAGCTGAATCAGCGCTCACATCAGTCGACGGACTACTATCAGCATTTGTACAGTTATCTTTAATGTGCACACTGTCAGTTGATGTTGAGCCATCCGCTTCAGTCTCTTCATCGTTGGATTCCGTCTCTGGGCTTTCAGCATCACCGTCTACAGTATCATTATACCGTGTTGGTGAGTGGACATCGGCCTCAATCATATACCGTCGAACGGTCTCACCTGCAACATCAAGTTCGATCTTGTCACTCATCTCAGAAAATGTATCACATGTCTCATACAACCGTTGAAGATACGTCTCATCTTCATACGGAGGGATTGAATCGTTACGAACCTGCGATAACTCATCATCGACTGTAATACCGCTGTCATCCACCCGCCCTTCGACGGTATCAGTAGCAGTCATTAAGCCATCGGTTGCATTCTTCTTCATTTCTGAATTCGTTATCGACCCACCGAATACGCCCTCAGCTGACGGGGGGGACCACGCTGAATCTGATGATTTGTGACTCTTATATCTCATTCGTGAGTTCTCAGTGTCAGATTCATCGCCGTGATCACGATTATCTAACCGAGACTCAGCTGTAGTAGACTCATCAGATGTAGGGTTGCTATTCGCATAACGTTCACCAATGTCTACTTCAATGCGAAGGATAATTTCATCACCTGATACTTCTGCGTCGACTGACTGTATTTTTACTGAGATATCAATTTCCGGTGGTCGTAACGATGGAAGCATGTATGAGATACATACACGTCCATCTGTCATTTCAGCTGTAATTCGGGTGGAATCAACTTCAGAGTCAGAGTCGACATCCGTACTCTCATCATTAGTCCCTAGTGGCTGCAATTGTGATGACAGTGGTGTGTATATCGTTGCAGTCAACGGCTGAGCCCCTGTTTCTGATTTTGTTGTCGGTGTCGCCGCTTCAACTCGTCGCACGGCGTTACCGTCAGACTCGAACTGTTCGATCACACGTGAGAGAGCGTTGAACGATGACTGCAAGCTTATCGACATGTACAGTCTATGTCATACTGTGTGATCCCCTAACACTATGTGATAAACTATGAAGGCATTCAAGTATCTATACTTGTAGTGCTCTCTACAGGGGTTGCGACACTTGCGACACGTTCACCAGCAAAGACTGTCCCGCCGTGAGATAATGAGTAGATGACACCTGATTCAGGTGCGGTAATCGTTGCTTGTTCTTTGAATGTCGTTGGGTCATAAACCACACCAAGTCTTTGCCCATCAGTAACTTCGGATCCGACAGTACAGTTGGCTGCCGGTTCGAACAAACCGGATGCCGGCGTCACAGATACCGGAATATCATCATTGAGCTGACGTTGTGTTGGTGGTTCTGGGAGCTGATCAGCTAACACACCCGACGCAGTGAGCATTCCACGGTGTTCTAGTACCCGACAGACACCGATAGCTCCGCGTTCGGCGACAGAACGATCAATAGTGCGGCTATTTCCAAGTTCAACGGTAATCGTTGGAACATTAGCACGTGTCATTGCAACTCGAAATGTTTCTACAGACTGTGGATACCCACCGCTTTCTCCATTTTGTGTCGTGTGTATATTATCATCAGCGTCTGAGGTATTATCTTCATTCGCCAGCTTAGGTGACCCCTCTCCAGTGGACTCATTACTTATTGGTCCGTCGCCGATGAGCCGATAGTTCGTCCCAAAAGCGGTTGCTAATGCGGTTGCTTCATCATCATTCTCTACAACGCGAACATGTTCGAGCATCGAGGGAGTTCCTGTGTGTAGATCAATTGCAGCGTCGGCATCAACTGCTAATGGCCATAATTCAGCTACAATCCGTTGTTGAAAACTTCCATCGTCGGCTCCTGGCCACACTCGATTTACATTTGGATACTGTGAATCATATTCAGCTGGTGTTGCATATGATCGAGTATCAAACGCCAATGGGTTCATGACTGGAACAACAATCACCGTCCCTGCCAGCTTCATATCGCATAATCGATCATGTAGTCGACGAAGGGCTGCAGGACCGTTGAGTTCGATTCCATGCTGTGCGGCTTGGACGTAGACTGTGGGACCATCGCCGCCGCAATAGCGATGGACTGTTACTGAGACATCCCTTGCTGGCGTTTGACCAAGTTGACGCGTCGTAACTTTGTGTCGCGCCGGTTCGACTCCCATATTAACTTCAACACCGTGGGCGACAAAAACTTCTGGACGGTCATCAGTCCGTGATCATGATATTAATATAATAATTAATCTCACTTGATATATCATAACCGCCATACCATGCTCGCAACTTCCCAGAGTAATTAACTCCTGCATCCGCAGTATCACTATGCATATTGAGGATGAGACATGGACCGATCTTGAGACAATCGATACAAATCTTGGGTTAGTTCCAATTGGAAGCACCGAACAACATGGTCCCCATGCCCCCCTTGGAACCGATACGTTTGATGCTGAATCTATCGCAAGCAATGCCGCTGAGGAATATTCTGACTCGGTCATGGTCGCCCCATCAATCCCTGTCGGCATTGCTGAAGAGCATCGTAACTTCACCGGGACACTCTGGACAGATGAAATGACTTTTCGTCAGTATGTCCGGGACATTGTGAATAGTCTTGCCAGTCATGGGTGGAATCATGTCGTAATCGTCAATGGACATGGCGGCAATATACCTGCACTCAAAGCTGTCACCGCACAGATCATTCGTCATGACAATGCATATGCGGTCCCGTTTACTTGGTTTGAGGCTATTGGAGATCACACTTCTTCGATGGGACATGCAGGACCAATTGAGACGTCACTATTAGAGCACACTCGTCCGGAGTCTGTACATACTGACCGTCTTACGGAAGCAGCAACAGATGCAACTGATGGATGGGGTGATTGGCAGGGCAAAGTCAACCTTGCTGTTGATTCAAATGAGTTTACCGATAATGGCGTTGTTGGAGACCCCCGTGAAGCGAGTGCTGAATTAGGAGCAGAATTACTCGATAAAGCAACTGATGAGTTGTGCGCATTGCTTGATGCTGTTCGTGATCATGATGTCACTCCACGTGAGTAGGTTTCAGTGTGTCAATCGTGTGTTTAAATGAAGCATACAATATCTATAAGATACTATCTTTGAAGAATGAAGATATTAGATGCTCTGGTGAGAATAGTAATCGGCACTCACGCACCTATTGTATGAGTTGGTACTCCAATCACAGGTAGAATAATAAAATTTATTCTATTTATCATAACAGATACTTGTTATTTTGTGTAAGAGCGATATATTTGCAACATCTATTTGTGCGCTGCACCGTCACATTTCGATATATGGATCCGAGTGATAGTATTCCCGAATCAGCTGGTACAGTCATCGTTGGTGCCGGTATTGTTGGCTGCAATATTGCTTACCAACTCACAAAACTTGGTCGTGATGACGTTGTTGTAGTAGACCAAGGTCCGATGCCGACAACAGGTGGGTCCTCCACGCACGCACCAGGTATCATGTTCCAGACTGCGGAGTCAAAAGAACTCTCACAATTTGCTAATTACAGTCGGAGCCTCTACTCAGATCTTGAGGGCGCCGACGGGCAACAAGCGTACAATGAAACCGGTGGGATCGAAGTCGCACGTAGTGAAGAACGAATGGCGTTTCTTCAGCGGCGTGTCGAACACGCAAAGGCATGGGGGATTCCAGATCCACAAATCCTCTCGCCTGAGGAGGTAACAGAACGGCTACCACTTGTCGATCAAAACCAGATTCTTGGTGGTTATTACTCACCAACCGATGGGCAGGTATCTGGTGTCATTGCATGTGATGCGCTGGCTCGTGAGGCAATCGACCGCGGTGCAGAGTTTGTCCCGCACACTCGGACAGAAGATGTCGAAATCACAGACAATTCAATCACAGCAGTTGAGACCGAAAACGGTCGGATTGAGTGTGATGAGGTCGTTGTTGCGACTAATATCTGGGCTCGTCAACTTGGTGAGAAACTTGATGTTCATATTCCAGTCACACCAGTCGAACATCAATACACGATGACAGAGTCGCTCGATGAACTGTCGAATAATGATGTCGATATCACTGATCACCCGCTTTTCGATAACTATAAGAACGTTTCCGGTGAGAAAGCAAAACGTTTGTTAGTTGGTCCTGACCGACCGATTCTACGCGATCAAGATAATGCAATGTACTACCGGACGCACGGTGATTCATACGGCATTGGGTCGTATAATCATGACCCAATCGTCCCTGACCCACAGGAGTTAGGCACAAACGATCCTGACGGCGAGCAAGGGTCAATTCATGACTTTACCGAAGAGCACATGAACACTGCCACGCATCCAGACCGACCACACAAGGCTCCTCGACAGGCAAGCGATGAGCTACTGCCGGCGACCGACGGCTCAGAGTTAGAATTCAAATACAATGGTATGTTTGCCGAGTCGCCGAATGGGCTTCCTGTGATGGGCCCTGTCGAACAGTATGAAGGTCTCTGGACTGCTGCTGCAATCTGGGTGACCCACGCTGGTGGTGCTGGAAAGGCGCTTGCAGAGTGGATGGAAAACGGTGTTCCCCGGCTTGATGATGGTCCAATGGACGTCTCTCATTGTGATGTCAACCGATTCGATGAACATGAGGGTAGCTGGGACTTTGCCCGCGATATTGGTGCTGAGGAATACCGCGTTGTCTACAATGTGATGCATCCAAAATGGGTATGGACTGACATGCAGCGTGATATCCGTCGGACACCAATGTATCACTCACATAAGGAGCTTGATGCCGAACTGTGGGCTGAAGCTGGGTGGGAAGAACCACAATGGTTTGAGTCCAATGCTGATCTTGTTGACCGGTATGCGGATGAAATCCCAGAACGAAACGGCTGGGAAGGTAGATACTGGTCGCCAATTGAGGGTGCAGAGGCTCTGAATGTTCGTGAAAACGTCGGACTGCATGATATGACTTCATTCAACAAAATGGAGGTTGCAGGATCCGGTGCCGGCGCGTTCATCCAGCGACTCTGTACGAATGATATGAGTCTCGATATTGGTGAGGTGAAATACACGCTAATGTGCAACAAAGGCGGTGGTGTGCGTGCTGACATTACTGTAACTCGAACTGATAGAAATCGCTATTTAATCCTTACAACGGGTCGTGAAGTCGGAAATAACCATGTCTCGTGGGTTCGTAACCACGCTCCAGAGGGTGTCATTGTCAACGATGCAACCTCAAGCCTCGCAGCGATGGTTTGCACTGGACCAAACGCACGAAAAGTCCTTTCAGAGGTTACAGACGTGGACCTTTCAGATGATGCCTTCCCGTTCTTCACCAGTCAGCAGTTCTATGTAAAGAATGTTCCAGTGACCGCATTACGGGTATCATATGCTGGCGAACTTGGCTGGGAATTATACACCCCATCGGAGTATGGCGAACAGCTCTGGGAAATATTACTTAATGCGGGCGATCAGTACGGGATCCGCCCATATGGTAATGGTGCTCTTGATGCACTCCGTATTGAGAAAGGCTTCCGCCTGTGGGGCGAGGATCTCCACACGGAACACACACCGTATCAGTCAAATCTTGGATGGGCTGTTGATCTTGACACGGACTTTATTGGTAAGGATTCAATCAAGCCTCAACAACGACAGCAACAGAACCAGCCAGCCACTGCAGCTGATGGGGGCACGCGTGCAAAACAAGTTGCTTGTATGACTCTTGATGACTCAGATGCATCCATCCTTGATAATCGACCAGTATTCGGTGTCGATGACGATGAGACGCTTGGATATGTCCACAGTGCTGAGTACGGATACACCGTTGGTGCCTGCGTGGCTTACAGTTATCTTCCGCCAGAGTATGCCGAGCCAGGAACTGACGTTGAAATCCTATTTGAGGGCGACCGGTATGCTGCGACAGTCCGCGAAGAACCACTCGTGTGAACTGTCTCGGAGTAAGCTATCTGACGGTCGTCGTGACCGCTGGTAAACTATCTTAAATCACCTTTATCAGTTGTTTAGATCACTGCTTGAAAATTGGGAAGTAGTGCGTCTGGATATCTAACATTTGCATTGACATCCTCCTCGCCTGTTGGCGAGGATTCCCGACAGCTGGAGTATTACGATTCGCAACCACCTGTTCCCTCAGGTGGAACGACCCAGAGCAGAGGTTTGATTGAATGGGAAGGGTACTAACCGTGCCAACCCAACCGACCGTTAGTTATATTCTCCGTCGGAGTCGGGGGCGGAGGATTCTGGGTCATCTATCTGCGAATATTCACCGCTCCTGCTCCTGTCCATTCACGTCCCACACGCTCACGTCGCGCATCCACTCGCCGCTCCACACAATTTGCCTTACGCTTCCGCCCACAACACGACACGAACACGTCTTTGAGGTGTCTCGCTCACTTTGCGGTCAACGAGAATGCCGTGTTCTTCAGCTTTGTATTCGAGCAATATAATAAAGCGGTCGAACTCCCACCCGTGGAGCTTCTTGTCCCTGTTCTTGTTTCCACGCTTACCCCAGTTTCGAGACTCACCGTTGCCGTTCTCGTCTTCTCGAATCTCGCTCAATCCACCGATAGCGATGTGACCGACTCATCGTCTTACCAAACTGTCACCCCGAGTTTTAATGATCATAGCTCAATCGGTAAATTCGGTATCATCGTTGTCTTTATACTCCTGACAGAATCATCGACAGACGAAATAAATGAACACGTCAGATTCAATTCTTCCTAGCCGGTCACAGACCGTTATTATCGGGGCTGGTGCTGTTGGATGTAGCGTTGCGTATCATCTGAGTGAACTTGGTGCCGAGGATGTCACTGTTGTTGACCAGGGACCATTACCGGTCACTGGTGGGTCCTCGGTGCATGCACCAGGAATTATGTTTCAGACGTCACCGTCAAAATTGCAAACAAAGACAGCACATTATACAAGTCGACTCCTTTCAGATGCTGGTGTTTATGATGAGGTCGGTGGGATCGAAGTCGCTCGTAGTGAGGACCGGATGGATTTCCTCCGTCGTCGGGTCGAGTGGGCAACATCATACGGACTCCCAGAGCCGCAGTTACTCTCACCACAAGAAGTCACTGAATATCTCCCATTAATAAATGAAGATGAGATTCTTGGCGGCTACTACTCACCGACTGATGGTCGAGTTGATGGAATCGCAGCCTTACAGTGGTATATTGAACAATCGGAAGCTGACTTCTACGGTGATACCGAAGTCATTGACCTCACTGTGACAGATGGACGGATTACAGCTGTCAAAACTGATAGAGGTCGGATTCAGTGCGACCGCTGTGTGATTGCAACAAACAACTGGGGATATCAAACCGCACAATTAGCAGACGTTGATCTCCCCATCGCTCCAGTTGAACATCAATATGTCGTTACTGAGCCAATGGCTGAACTCGCAACGACAGACTCGAATATCGGTGCAAACACTGAGGGACTTGAGATTCCAGGAAACCGTGATATTCAGGAACACATGAGTGAAGGTCCGAATCGTCCTGTTGGTCGCGATCAGGACAATTCACTTTATTTCCGCACCCACGGGGATGCAATTGGATTAGGATCGTATAATCACGAAACACTCTCGGTTAATCCTGAGTCTATGGGAACGAATACCGAAGACTCGCAGGCATCAGTCCGTGGCTTTACTCGCGAACACTGGGAGGAGCCAACACATCCTAACCGTGAAAAATCAGCCAAACAAGCATTTGATGAACTCCTTCCGGCAACAGCAGATGCAGAGTATGCAGCAACAGAGAACGGAATCTTTGTGTTCACTCCCGATGGAATGCCCGCAGTCGGACCAACAGCTGAGGTTGACGGTCTTTGGAGTGCACTTGCAATTTGGTGGACACACTCCGGTGGATATGGTCGTATTGTTGCTGAATGGATGGAAAACGGTGTGCCTCGACTAGATGATACTCTTGTTGACACGAGTGGTATTCATGTCCGACGATTTGCCCCACACGTCGGCGAACCCGAGTACTTCGTTGATAAAGGAGCAAAGCGCTATCAACAAGTCTATAGTATCGTTGAACCGCGATGGCAGCCAAGCGAACACCGTGGTCTCCGGACAAGCCCATTCTCACATAAGCAAGCAGAATTAGGTGCAGAATTCTATCAATCAGGCGGGTGGGAGACCTCGCAGTGGTATGACTCTAACACTGATCTCGTTGCTGAGTATGATGAGGCAATTCCAGAGCAGGACGGCTGGGAAAGCATCAATCGATCCCCGATTACAGGAGCCGAACATCTACATACCCGCAATGCAGTTTCAATGTTTGATATGACCTCCTTCAGCAGCATCATGGTAGAGGGTGTTGATGCTGAGTCATATCTCCAACGAATGTGTAGCAATGATGTTGCTGTTGACCCAGGCGATGTTCGATACTCATTATTATTGAACGAAGGTGGGGGTATCCTTGCGGATATCACCGTCGTTGGTCTTGATGATGAACAGTATATGGTAACTACCGGCGGTGGCAGTTCACCTGGTGTGCATGGAACGTGGCTTCGGGAACACGCACCTGAAACTGTTTCAGTTCACGTTGAGGAGGGTGCTAAAAGCACGATTGGTCTATGGGGTCCACAGTCTCGATTATTATTACAGCGAGTTACGGACGCGGATGTCTCAAATGACGGATTCCCGTATTTCAGCGCAAAGCAGATGTATGTCGGTGAGGTACCGGTTACAGCACTGCGTGTATCATACGTTGGTGAACTTGGCTGGGAATTATGGGCTCCTGTCGAGTATGGCGAACGACTTTGGGAAACACTGTGGGAAGCGGGACAAGATCTTGACGTTCGACCGATGGGTGCCGGGGCACTAGAGTCGATGCGTCTTGAGAAGGGCTACGCGCTGTGGGGCACTGATATTGATACCGGAGCAACGCCGGATGCAGCGGGGCTCTCATTTGCTGTAGATCTTGAAACTGATTTCATCGGTAAAGAGGGTGTTCAGGCTGACCGTCGCGAAGGAATCGATAGTATCCTAACACCAATAACTCTCGATAATTCAACGGACATCCTTTCGAGTGGTCGCCCGATTCATGGTGGTGGTGACGCGATTGGATATGTACAAGCTGCTGACTTTGGATATTCGATTGGTGAATCAATTGTATATGCATACCTCCCGACAGCGTACGCCGACGCCGGCACCAATGTCCAAATACAGTGTGAAGGTGAAAGCTACGAAGCCACAGTGCGTGATGAACCACTGTTTGATCAAGAACGAGAGAAGATTATCCGATAACCAGCGATCATAATTACCCCCAAAATACACAGATGACATCGGCACCACCGGGCACAGGCGATAATCGCAGTGGCGATAGCACAGAAAAGTCGCTTCCAATCACCTATTCTGACATTGAGCAGGCACGCGAACGACTTGATGATGAAACAGTTGTTAAATCTACACCCGTTGAAGTGAGCACTTCACTGGGTGACCTTGTTGATGCGGAGGTGTATCTTAAGATGGAACATCTCCAGTGGACGGGATCATTCAAAACCCGTGGAGCATATAACAAGATTACTCAGGCTGTCAAAACAGGTGCTGATTCATTTGTTGCTGCGAGTGCCGGAAATCACGCACAGGGTGTTGCGCTCGCAGCAACAAAGTGTGGTGCAGATGCGACAATTTATATGCCAGAAAGTGCCCCGCAGGCGAAAGTGGATGCAACACGGTCCTACGGTGCAATTGTTGAACTCATCGGCACGGATTTCCAGGAGACAATGGCTCATGCAAAAGCTGCCGTTGAGGAAAGTAATGCAGAATTCGTGCACGCGTATGACGATACCGATATTATAGCCGGTCAGGGGACACTTGGAATTGAGATGTATCACGACAAACCCGACGCTGACACGGTAATTGTCCCCATTGGTGGTGGAGGACTCATTAGCGGCGTTTCAACGGCGATCAAACATCTTTCACCATCAACACGGATTATTGGTGTGCAAGCAACCGGTGCAGAAACAGTACATGAAAGCCTGGATAAGGGAATTCCAGTGACGCTTGATGAAGTCGACACTATCGCTGATGGGATTGCTACCGGCGGAATTTCAGATCGGACTCTTCAACTGATTGAAACAAACGTTGATGAAGTTGTGACCGTGTCTGATACCGAAATTGCTCGGGCAATCCTCTTGTTGATGAAGCGTGCAAAGCAGGTCGTTGAAGGCGCTGGTGCGGCTTCTGTTGCAGCAATGTTGAGTGATCATATTGATGTACGCGATGAGACTGTAGTGCCACTTCTCTGCGGCGGGAATCTAGATATGACAGGTCTCCAAACGGTCCTGGTCCATGCATTGACACAGCGTCGTCAACGGATCCGCCTTCGGGTACGGATTAATGACCATCCTGGTAAGATGGCTGATATCTCAGGTATCATTGCTGACCAGCAAGCGAATATTCATAATGTCCGTCATGATCGATCTGTTTCTGATCTTGCTGTCGGTGAGGCATATCTTGTCTTCACCGTTGAGGCAAGTGGTGCTGAGCATGCAGCCACAATCGTTGATGCGATCGAATCTGCTGGATATCCGGTGCAAGATGTCACACGCAACTGTTGAGTGACAATCTAACATGCACACTGAGTGCTCGGGAGTTTCAACGATACGATCTGAAAGGCAAATCTGATATTCGTTTTCATCGCCCCTGTGTTTGAGAGTGAACAAATTGATTTGATCAAAATTATTTATTTTCTGGGGTACCTGCGGAAGGTTATTATTGAATGCGCCATATCGGTATGATTGAATCGAAAATGTATGATACCATTTTAATTCCATATGATGGGAGTGATGAAGCTAAAAAAGGAGCGACAAACGGAATTGAACTAGCTGCCGCTGTTGATGCTCAGGTTCATGCGTTGTACGTCATTGATCTGCCTGGTGTTCCGCGTGCGCTGTCAATCCGTGATAACGAAGAGGAAGTTCGAAAAGAATACGGTGAGTATGCCGAGAAAGTACTTGAAGAAGCCTGCGAGTTAGCAGCGGCTCATGATGTTACCTGTCAAGAAGTGACACGGACTGGATCTCCAAGCGAGGAAATCACTGATTACGCCGAGATGGCAGATATCGACGTTATTGCAATGGGGTCAGCATATCGTGGAAAGGTTGGGTCACTTATTGGTGGAACCGCAGAGAAAGTTTTCCGATCATCAACGACGCCTGTGATTACTCACCGAATGAGCGCAGATAATATCTGAATAGTACTATAATCAATGTGTTGATCTTCATACTGATGTATATCTTAAAACATGAGAAGATTCAGGCATGTTTCGACTGAACTCTCATAGACCCGCTAGCTCCAGTGCTCTTATGATAGAAATGCTTGCTCGGATGCGTAATCAAAGAGTAACCAGTGATCAGCTCATATGAACTGGTTAGCCACCTGTATCATCAATCAACCGAGTTTCTCTAAAATAGATTACAATACTGGCGCTGAGAAACGTGACACCGGCTACAGCAAAATCACCACCTGATAAAGCAATTAACCCAACACCAAACAAAATAACAACAGCTCCTGCAGCAAGTGTCGCAAACAACTCTACCATGTCGATGCAGTGACTGACGTAATAATAAAAGTGTGAGGGTTGGTGAAAATGGATTATTGTCGCAGTTTTTAATCTGCTACTGTGACAATTAATGACAGATATTAACAATGATATGGAATGAACTGTATGTTGATATTGTTTTGATATAACCAATATAAACTACACCTGCACTATATGAGATATCATACTAATCATATAGTATCGAACAGCGAGAATGTCGAAATCAACTAATTCAGACGCTAAAAAGCCAAAGTTTTATCAAAGATAAACAGTTGCCTAATAGTGAGCTTGTATAACATATGGCTTGATGGCTTGGTGTGAGATGTGATCTGGTGATTGTCAGTACAATACTCTCAGCAACAATCGTTGGGAGAAGTGATGTCACACTATCATTTAGATCACACCTGTAGATGTTCCAACACACTCGAACGATGATACCAAATCAACAATACGGACGAATAATTTTGGAGGTACAGTATGGCAAGTAAAGATGACGAGATGTCCGATGGGTTGCAGGTTGAACTCTTTCATCCTGACTCCGACCGTGAGCCAGGCGACACCAATATCCAACGCCTTGGATTTGATATTCACCCAATTGTCTTTCCTATTTCACTTGTGGTGATTATTACATTTGTTGCAGCAACAATCGCGCTTGGCGATCAGGCAGCGAGCGTTTATAATAATATTTTCAATTTCGTCAATGGCAATTTCGGATGGTTCTATATCACTTCAGTGAACCTGTTCATCATCACTGTTATATATTTCGCTGCAAGTAAATACGGAAATATTCGAATCGGTGGTGTTGAGGCTGAAAAAGAGTTTAGTGACTTCTCTTGGATGGCGATGTTATTCAGTGCCGGAATGGGAATCGGACTGATGTTCTTCAGTGTTGCAGAACCAATGTGGCATTTCGGTAGCTCCGCATCGGATTTCATGGTCGTTCCACCTGCGTTTGATGTTGCTGGAGGAACGGCCGCGGCCGCAACTGCCTCAATGGCGACAACGTTCTTTCACTGGGGACTTCATCCATGGGCTATTTATGCGCTTGTCGGACTTGGTCTTGCGTTCTTCTCATTTAATCGCGGACTTCCGCTGACTTTCAGATCAATCTTCTGGCCGCTCCTTGGCGAGCGTATTTATGGATGGCCTGGTCACGTAATTGACCTTGTAACAGTTTTCGCAACGCTATTTGGTCTGTCAACGTCGCTTGGACTTGGTGTATCGCAGGTTAATACTGGTCTTTCATATGTTCTTGGCGATACACTTGGATTGGCTAGTATTCCAACTGGGACAGTTCCACAGGTATTACTTATTGCTGGAATCACACTCATTGCAACCGCTTCTGTGGCTGCAGGACTTGATGATGGGGTTCGGCGCTTAAGCACGCTGAATTTGTATCTGATGTTTGGACTTCTTGGATTCCTCATCATCGCCGGACCTACAGTGTACATCTTTGGCACATTCGCTGATGGATTTGGTGCATATCTTGGAAACATTCTTGATATGAGCTACTTCACCGGCACAATTGGCGGTGCAGCCGCATTAGGTGGATACACAGTGAAAGGCTGGATGGGTAGTTGGACCATCTTCTATTGGGGTTGGTGGATTGCATGGTCGCCATTTGTTGGCATGTTTATTGCTCGAATCTCGAAAGGACGGACTGTTCGTGAGTTCGTGATGGGTGTGCTCGTTCTTCCGTCATTGTTCTCATTCATGTGGCTTTCGACATTCGGCGGATCCGCTCTCTGGGTTGAGCTTCGAAGTGCTGGCGGTATTGCTTCTGCAGTGGCGAATCAGGGACAAACAGTTGCGATGTTTGCGATGCTCAATCAGTTCCCACTTGGCGCAGCTTCAGGATTGATCGCAACAACGCTTGTGATCACATTCTTTGTCACTTCCTCAGACTCTGGGTCACTCGTTATTGATCATCTCACGTCTGGTGGTAAACACGATGTTCCAAAGACACAACGAATCTTCTGGGCAGTTACGGAGGGGACCGTGGCGGCGACGTTGCTCGTCGGTGGAGGTCTGAGCGCACTGCAGACCGCATCAATCACAACTGGACTTCCTTTCGCGGTGATTCTGGTGCTAATGTGTTATACGGTGTATCTTGGACTTGATAATGAATATGAGATACTCTCCTCAGAGCAGTTCGCTGAGCGTGCACAAGACGCAGATGATGTTGAAGTTGTTTCTGGCGTTGATCCACAGGACGTCGGCGGAGGTGCAGACGTCGAAAGTAGCGACTGAGCAGATTGGCGACCTCACAATAGCATAGAGTTATCACAAATAATACCCTATTTTATATATCCCATCTACATTGTGCTGGATGAGTAACAATCTAATATCATATAATTTGATTTATCTAAATATTCTGTTATTTTGTCTGAAAAAAGTAAAACGAAATCTGAACTCAAATAGATCGCTCTGGAATTGACATATCAGGATCTCATAAATATTGTTTCACCGAATAGTACCAGAAGCTATCTTGCATAGTTATAGAGAATCAAGGAGAATACCTGCGTCTTGAGCCGCAGGACAGGACAGGATAGGATGAATCCGACACCCGAGTAACAGTCCACGGTGTGAGAGCCAGCCCGAGATTTCACCATCCATCGTTTCAAGCGGCAGGCAATCATTCTGAAAGAGAGGAATCAAGCCAGAATAGAGTGATTCTGCTGAATCCTCCGATGGCGGCCTGCCCTGCCCGCCCCGCCCCGCCCCAAGCAAAGCCAAGCAACCAAGCAATAATCGAATCGGACCCAGTCGATAACCAGCGTATTCTCACAGAATAGACTCGACGACTGACTGGACTGGACTGGAGTTGACTGCTGGAAGCACAACTCACAGGAACTCCGAGTCCGTGTCGGTGTCCGTGTCCGTGTCTGTTGAGGTCTGCTGGAGTTCCCGAGGCAAACCCAACTCTGGGAGTCCGCTATGACGGAGGATAGGAGTGGAGTCCCGGGGACGGCGGGGCTGGGGCTTGGCACTCCCATCGCCAGCAGTCCTGTCCCACTACACTCTACTCGCCACAGTCCACGAGCATCCCTTCAGATTCTTCCTGTCTGGATGCTCGGTGGGACTGCAACCCTAAAATTGAAATCTCCAACACTCACACTCACGCTCAGGGATTCCTCCGCCTAAAAGCGGAGGAGGATGTCAAACACTATCGTGTTTATCTACTATGAACCTAGAATATCGTACTGAACTTCCGGGACGCTATCTCATAGGTACTTGATTGCTCAAAGGCACTGATAGCTCACTGATTTGGTCCATGGATCCATACTCGGACAGAGCCACCAATTCCAACCGCTGCAGGTATCCCCCACACAGCAGCAGCAAGTAAGGCAGGAAGTATAGTCCACCCAACAGCAGCAACGCCCGTAATAACTCCGAGTGAGATCCACGGATCGGTCATTTCAATCGTCTCAGTCAACCCAGTCCCAAGCACAGCGAACCCGCCTCCAGTGAGTGTTCCAAGGCTAATAATGAGTGCGGCAATACCACCGGCTGCTAGTATATTTGTGATACTTCCAATTCCAGTGCTGAGTTGGGCGAGTTGTGTGTACGCGTACACGATAGCTAAACTGACCAAACCAAATGCAATGAATCCATATATACTCGCAATAAGTGGCTGTGTCATAGATCGGTCAAGCGCAATCTCAAGTCGCGGCCCATACTGATACTGTACAGCGCCCCCACCACCAACGCCGATGAAGAATGCACAAATAGTGCGGAGAATCCCGGGTCCTGCAAGCAGTTGCTCAAATATGGATTCTATAACCACGATCTACCCTTATTATGCATCATCTGTATTTGTGTCATTGTCTTCAGCCCGATGTGGCTGCTTTGCGGCAGCGGCTGCCCGAACTGCAGCCGCGTTCTCTCCAACATCATGCACTCGCACGACATCGGCTCCACGGTCTGCTGCGAGTGTGGTCACCGCGATTGTTGCTGAAAGCCGTTCATCATTTGGCTGATTCATTCTTGCAAGCATTGATTTTCGCGAGTGTCCGACTAACACGGGACATCTCAGCGCTTCAAACTCACCAATCCGGTCAACCAATTCAAATGACTCCGCTGGTGACTTCCCGAATCCACATCCTGGATCGACAATGATCTGCTCACGCTGAATGCCTGCTCGTTCAGCACGGACTAATTGCTCGGTAAGTTCATTCATAACATCCGAAACAACATCATCGTAGGTTGCACGTCGATCAGGGTCGACCGGTGCTGAGAGACTGTGCATAAGCACTAATTCAGCATCATGCTCGGCAACAACAAACGGCATCTCAGGGTCTTCGAACCCAGAAACATCGTTGACGATATCAGCTCCTGCAGATAGCGCAGCATCGGCAACCGCCGCCTTCCGCGTATCAATGGACACTGGTGCCGCTAAATCGGACAACGCCTCAATCACTGGTACAACTCGGTCAATTTCTTCAGAAATAGAGACAGGCTCTGCTCCAGGTCGAGTACTCTCGCCTCCAACATCAAGAATGTCGACACCAGCATCAATCATTGTACTAGCTTGGTCCATGGCTGCATCGACTGTATTGTATTCACCGCCATCGTAGAAGCTATCTGGTGTAATATTCAAGATGCCCATTACTGTGGTTCGTGTGTCACTAAGTCCAGACATAGACACAGAGGCAGATGCCGGTTCTGTGAGTTGTCGCTGTATTTGTGTCCCAAGATAACGTAATCCGTGGTCAGCATCAGCAAGCGAGTTAGAAAGTGAACTCAACTCTTTCGTTGTTCCTCCAAAAACAACCGCCGTGAGCTTCTGTGGACTCCCAGTTGTTGTTTGATGGCTAAATCCACCGATGGTATTGACATGACTGGCAAACACCTCGGCTTGTGTCGGGCGGAGAGTCGTTCGAAAGCATTGTGTGGTTATCTCCGTTGTGTCTGTCTCAAATGTTGCTTCTGCGTACGCTGGGTGTACTCGATTCCTTGTTTGATTAGTGTTAGTTTTTACATCATCAACGCCAGCAGCGACATCCGATGACTGGTTGATAGGAACAACTAATCGTGTCCATCGGTCACGAGCCTCTGCAACAGCATATAATGATCCCGTTACCACTACAAGAGCACCCGACTCAGTTCCAGCTGCCTCGATTGCTTTCTCTGTCGCCTCGGGAACTGACTGGATGGTTTCGACCGTTTCTGCATTTGCGTCAAGAATAGATGCCAATGTATCTGCTTTCTCTGCGCGGTCGACAGCTGGCTCTGTTGCGTACGCAGTTGAGATTGGAGGCAGCGAGTGCACCATTGCCTCATGATCTTTGTCTTCCATCGCAGCGAAGACAACGTGTAGCTCATCATATTCATATCGTTCCAGTAATGATCCAAGTGTTGCTGTCGCCCCGGGGTTGTGCGAACCATCAAGAACGACGCGGGGATCGTGCGACATCAGCTCAAATCGACCCGGCCACGTTGCCCCGCGTAATCCTGTCTCGATAGCTTCAGTCGAGACATCTTGCACCTGTCGAGCAAGCGCTGCGGCGATTCCCGCGTTAGTCGCTTGATGAGCCCCGACAAGTGGAGTATGTGTTTCAACTGCCCACTCAGGACCAACGATTGAAACAGCACTCTCAATTGGAGAGGGCATCCCTGTTTCCGTCGCTACAATATCCGCCTCAGAGTTATTATCTCCATCTCCACTTCCACTTCCACTTCCACCTCCAACGGTAATCACATCTGTCTCTTCACGAATCGCAGCAAGTGCATCACCCGTTGTTCCGGTGATTAGAGGCGCTTCCTTCGGGGCGACTTGTGCTTTATCACGCGCAATCACATCGACGGTCTCACCCAGTAATTCCGTATGTTCAAGACTCACACTTGTCACCGCACTTGCAATCGGGTCAACAGCACTTGTTGCGTCATATCGACCACCAATACCAACCTCTAAGATGGCAATATCAACATCCATCGCCTCGAAGTGTGCGAGCGAAACGGCAGTGAGCGCTTCGAAATGTGTTGGCTCATCATTATCAGCTCTGAGTGTCTCAAGACACGGGTTCAGCCGTTCAACATATTTACTTACATGCTGCTTTGCGATTGTTCGTCCCTCAACACGAATTTGCTCGCGAAACCCGTTCAATCCAGGTGAAGTGAACAGTCCAACTCGAAGACCGGCATCATCAAGAATCTGTTCAAGCATACGCGCAGTGCTTCCTTTGCCATTCGATCCAGCGATTTGTACGCAATCGATTGAAGCGTGAGGGTCATCAAGATGTGCAAGCATTCGTGTGGTTGTCTCGACCCCAAGTTTTGGCCGACGTTGTTGTAGTCCAGTGAGTACGTCGGCAGCCTCGTGATAGTCCATACCACGTATCGTTGATTGACCCGTGATTACATTGTCGCCTCCGTGCGTCACCTCATTGTTGATACTGCACTTGCATACTCCATTATACTCATTATCTAGGATGTATTACATGACGTGGTAGAAATAGGAGCGATAAACTCGTTTTTGTTTGTTCTGTAACTTTCGCCAACACTCTTAGGCAGTGATGATTGAATCTTGAGGTAGATGACAGACGAAGCAAGCGATACCGAGGATAGCGGATTTCCGACAGACTATGAGATTGCACAGAATGCAGATATGACTCCTATTTGGAATTTGCTTGAGCCATGGGATCTCGGGAGCGACGATCTCTCATATTATGGTGAGTACACAGCAAAACTGTCACACGATGCTGTTGATAATCTCCGTGAGGAAGCTCAAACCCGAGAAAATAATCTTGTGTTGGTAACCGGAATGACGCCAACACCAATGGGTGAAGGAAAAACTGTAACAACTGTTGGATTAGGACAAACGCTGAATCATCTCGATCAAGAAGCGATGATCGCTATTCGTGAACCGTCACTTGGACCAGTGTTTGGTGTGAAAGGAGGGGCAGCTGGCGGCGGATATTCTCAAGTGCTCCCGATGGAGGAGATCAATCTTCATTTTACCGGTGATCTACACGCGCTTACGTCTGCACACAATCTTATTGCGGCGATGCTTGATGCGAAACTATCTCAAAGTGATGAGCTCGATGTCGATGTCAATGACATTTCATGGCCTCGAGCACTTGATATGAATGATCGTGCACTCCGAGAAACGGTCGTTGGACTTGGTGGCGAGGGTGGTGGCACCCCACGCGAAGATGGATTCCTCCTAACGGCTGCTTCCGAATTAATGGCTGTCCTTTGTTTATCAAGTGGTCTTGAGGATCTCAAAGCGCGTATTAGTCGAATTATCATCGGATATGAAAATGATGGGGAACCAATCACTGTCGACGATATTGATGCAACTGGTCCGGTTACCATGCTGCTTCGCGATGCCATCGAACCAAATATCGTCCAAACCATCGAGGGAACGCCTGCGTTCGTACACGGTGGTCCGTTTGCGAATATCGCACACGGGACTAACTCACTCATTGCTGATAAAGCCGCCTTCGGTATGGGTGATTACCTCGTTACTGAGGCTGGATTCGGCTCTGATCTCGGGGCAGAGAAATTCATGAATATTGTCTGTCGACTTGGTGATATGACTCCTGATGCAGTCACCCTCGTCGCGTCTGTTCGTGCGCTCAAATACCACGGTCTCGACATGTGGCCGGCAGATATCGATACAATCAATCAAGCCGACGCTGATGCGCTGAAAGCAGGATTCGCAAATCTTGACAAACACGTCACCAATCTACAGAAGTTTGGCGTTCCGGTCGTTGTCGCGGTCAATCGCTTCCCGGATGATACTGACGCTGAGATTGAAACTGTCCTTAATCACTGTCGAGATGATCTCCACGTCGAAGCTGCAGCGTCCACGGTCTTCGCGGAGGGTAGCGAGGGCGGTGTTGAACTCGCAGAACGTGTTATGGATGCTGTTGAATCAAGTAATCCAGATGATTTCGAGTATCTGTATCCGGCTGATGCAACAATCAAGGAGAAAATTGAGACTGTTGCGACCGAAATATACGGTGCTGGAAGCGTCAATTACTCTACAGAGGCTGAGAATGATATCGAACACATGCGTGAACTCGGATTTGATACGGTTCCAGTATGTCTCTCAAAAACCTTCCACTCACTAACTGATGACGCCAGTGAAAAAGGCGCACCAACTGGATGGACTCTTACTGTTCGAAAGCTCTACCCGTCTGCTGGTGCTGGGTTTATTGTTGCACTCACCGGCGATGTGCTGACGATGCCTGGTCTTCCTGCTGATCCTGCGGCAGCAGATATGGATATCAGCGCTGATGGAGATATCACTGGACTCTTCTAGTAAAATATACCAAACTCAATTCTACAGAATCAAGGCGAGTGCCTCGGAGTCGGGAGTCGGGGCTTTGATACTGTGTACTGATGTGACCCCGTGACCGTGGGTGAAGCCGACATGAACAGTTCAGTTAAGTTATGAGGCTACATGTCTATATCTTCTCAAGAGATGCAGTCAGAAAACCTCACAGACGGGTTAAAGATCTTCATCCACTGCTGGCTGCGACAGTCTGGAAATGTGGCCTCTCTCACCATCCGCAACTGGCGGTGCGACGGGACGGGGGTTTCACCGGGGGCTGGTGGAGGAGAGGTCCCGACTCCTGCTCCCACGGACACAGCGCACTGCGTGTTCGGGTGTTACTTTCAGCCGACTCCTCAGCGAAAACGAGAAGATTGAGGTCGGGAGGAGTTGACTGAAATTCGCCTGCGGGTGCGGGTGCGGTGTTGAGCTAAAACGATGAAGCCTCGGCTTGGCGCTTGTCCCCAAGGCACTTCACCAGTATGTCCAGCTATCCGCAAATACGTGCCTCCTTGCTGATCACGCTTCAATGACATACTGTCTCAGTAATTGTTAATTAAACCGAGATGACTCAGCATTGTATTCGTATACGTTGTTTGACATAAATAATCTATATTGTAACCATCATTCAACAGCTACAATCGCTTCAATCTCGATGGCTGCGCCTTTTGGTACAGCTTCAACACCAACAGCACTTCGAGCCGGTGGATCTGAATCGAAAAATGAACTATAAGCCTCGTTAAACGCATCAAAGTCGCCAATATCGTCAAGGAAGACAGTTGTCTTAAGAATATCTGCAACTGTGAGGTCTTCTGATTCAAGAACTGCAGCAATGTTTTCAAGACACCGTGTGGTCTGCTCTGCAACGGAGGCTTCATCGAGCAATTCACCATCGGCTGTCATCGGCAATTGTCCGGCTGTAATAAGTATGTCACCATTTGTTGCTGCTTGACTGTATGCGCCGACTGCGGCAGGTGCATCATCTGTATCAATTATCTCTTTCATGCGTTTGTTGATTCATGTGATTTGTATAAAAGTACAATCGTTGAGTCCATACTTCGACACAGTCTGGCGGTTGAGTGATATGCTGTGCTCTTCAGAAAAAACGCTCACACTCACACTACTGTCAGTAATCGTCTCCTTATGATCAGATCGAGGAAGATGTATAGTCTTCAGTTTCGTCATTCTTACTCAGTATATGGGCTAGCACAATAATACTCGAACTATATCAACAAACGATGGGGCTGCCTGATAGATAATCCAACGCTGCATCCACACTCAGCCCCTAGATCGTATCACCAACGGGAGAAGGATGGAATTAGATATGACTCATCGATTAGGCAAAAATAATCATTAATTTAATACAATTATCTTAAGTATAAACCAGCATCTACCGTTCTGTCCGTGTCCTGTGGGCAGCATCCCACTCTTCGAATATTCCATATTCTGTCATTGTCGTCATTCCGGCGATTGCCGCTCGAAGACTAACTCCAATAAGTGGGATATCGGCGACAGTAATAATCACATCTGCCTGAATGATTGCACCCTCTCGAAGCAACACATCAATAAACTCAACAATCGCGTGTGTATCATTTTTTGTTGGTTTCATACGCTTTTAAATCAAATCGAATGGTATCAGTACGTGTAACTATCCAATATTCGGTGCAAACGTGTACGGTGACCACGGACCTGTGAAAGTTACACTGACACCGTCGCGTTCGACAAATTCGTCCAACTGGTCCCCAAGGTCATCCTCTGCATCCGCCGGTATCCGAATAGCTACTCGTTCGATTAATTCTCCGGTGGTGCCACCTGCATCTTCATGACCCGATGCAGCAGTATCACGACCACTCGATCCACCAATGTCGACATCTCTACTGCCTTGGTTAGTCATTTCTACCGCAAGTGACTCAACACCTGCCTGTAATGTCTTAATTAATTCCTCCCGGCGTTCGTTGCGCAGCGTGGCGAGTCGTTGCTCATACTGCTTGTCTAGTAAAAATGCTTTTCCTTCGCCTGCGGTCGTCTGTTGATCTTCAATTCGCTGTAACTCTTCATCAGTTTCAGCTATCACTGATTCAAACTGGTCTGCATCCCAAATAAGCCCGATCCGATATTCCCATGTTTCAGACAGCCTTGTTAGCGCTGAATATATCTGATTATAATTATCATGCACCCATGTTCGAACACTCTCATCACCACCTTCGAAGACTGTATTAAATCGAAGAGGAAGCGGTGTGCCATACACCGACCCAGCGGCATCAACGACCTGCTGATGGCTCAGTATCCGTTGCTGCACGGTGGCTAATTTCGGTGCTTCATATGTCTGCGTACATGAATGCACGACAGCACCGACACGACCGGTTGAATCAACAACGTCCCCATTTATATGGGTAGTCACCGGTGATGATCCGTCGATTCCGTCTACCTCAATTTTATCATCAGATAAAGAACCAGACGCCTGTGACGCTGAATCGACTAAGCAGTAGATGTACCGTCCGTTATCAACGTCATTCGATATTGAGTCTGCCTGTGGCTCGCCTTCCCTGCTGTTACTCTCATCGGCGGTGGAAAGTGAATCATCAGTCATTGATGCATTTTATTTAATTATGCGTGTCCTTTTGTCCGCATAGGTCTATTTGTTGTCTCTCCTGTATACTAACCTATCTTATTTGTTTGCTCAATCATATTCTGTGGTTCCACACCCAATTATCGTGACTGGGTATCATTTGAGGATGGATCCTCAACCTGTATATTGTCGAATATTGATCTAAACTCATCTGATTCCATCGTTTCTGTCATTTCATCACTCTGTTGTGTGTGCGGTTGTGTAACTGCGCTCCGAACCAGGTCATCCAGATCACGTTTGAATTCAGTCACATCATCGTCAATCTCTTCGCGTTGTTTGAGCTGCTCAACTTCTGTCTCAAGTGCTTGGAGTTGTTGTCCTAATCGCTCAATTTCAGCATCCGACAGATTCCCAGACTCCATTCGTCTTACCGCTTCTTGTTCGAGCGCCTCAATCAGTAACTCAACGACACTCACAACGAGCGCAACAATACCACCGCTGACATCGCTGTCCCCATTATCTAGTGTGAGTTCCATTTTTACTCACGTTCTGGGTCTGAGTCTGAGTCTGAGTCTGAGTCTGAGTCTGAGTCGTGTTCACCGTCACCGCCACCGCGTTCTCTTCTTGAGGACTCCATTGCATGTTCCCCTGACTCCGATACCGTCACTGAATCAGCAGCATCTGGCTTAGCTGATGAGTTGTTTGATCTGCCGGAATGCTCTGCACTCATCTTGGACTCCGCCGTTGCACCTGTGTCGATGCCGATCTCAGAGTTATCATCTACATTTGCAGCGTTCTTGACACGACTCATGTCGGTTCCTGTTGGAAATTCAAGTCCATACTCCGCAGCGGTCTCAAAGGATGCAACTGCTGCTCGAAGCTCGATACCAAGTAATTCGGTATCACCGATACTAACCGCAACATCAGCATTTACTACAACGCCTTTATCGAGCAACATCTCAAGCATCTCCGCGAGATCACCCTGAGAGCGTGTTGGCTTTGGATCACTTACCATCGTTAGGGTCAATAGATTCCTCAGCATGGTAGAACCGAAGACCAAAGAGTCGGTCACTTGGGGGAATCTGTGAATACTGCGGTGCTGTGGGGACAGTTGAGTGAGCGTTTCGAGCTGCGTTCTGCTTGTTCGTTTTTTGCTTTGGAACAGTTGAATAAACTGAGGGATTTCTATTTATTGAATCATCATTACGACCCTGTGCCTCTCTGGATTGTTGTCGATTCTTTTTTCGTCGCTGTGCCAGCTTTTGACGCTGCTGAAGCAGTTTTCGACGCGCCTTATCACGGTTTTGCTCCGCTTTTTTAATTGCTTGCTTTGCCTTTCGCTGATGCATATCTGTCATATATTATTCTCCAATTTCGATTCTCATGTTGATTTCAGTATTATTTACTTTTCTACTGTCGGTGTGGTAATCAATGTAATTACTGCTACACTCACAATCATCAATGTCGACACAGTCGAATTCCTTCATATCTGTTCCTCGTGAAGATGCACAGTGAGGACATGATTATTAAAGTGGACATTATCAATCTGAAACCCACTTGGAATCCCAACCCGGCGTGTCACTTCGCTTGCGTTGGGACTTTCATCGTGCTTTGTAGCACTGATTTCATTCGATTCATCAGTAATGATGACAATAAGCTCGTCTCGATCTGCACTGATCTGCAGATCAACCATCTCTGCATCCACCCCCGGCAAATCTGCAATGACATCCAATCCATCTTCCTGTGATCGAACATTGACATGTGGAACAGGTTGTGCGGAATCAGCCTGCAATTCGCTGTTATCAGATATATCACTAGAAACATCATTTATTTTCACTTCCGCTTTCGGCTCCGTTTGTAATTGTGAGCCAATCCCGATAGAAACGTCATAGTCGTAGCTAATCGCAACCCGCCCGCGGGTGAGTGTCCCCGCTCGATGCCGATGTCCATCCTCATGTTGCTCAATTTCTGCGAGTTCTTTGATGACTGTCTGAAGCCGACTGAGTGTCTTTGTAAGAAATATCCCCGACTGTGTATCACTATTGAAAGAGTCATTATCGACACTGCTGTCACGATTATTACTTTTATCTGGTGACATTACTTCTTCACCTCAATTTTATCTCCCATCTGTGATTTAATTTCATCGGCTAATTTGAGCTGTAACTCGAGTTCCTGTTTACGATCACGATATTCTTCTTCAGAACGTTCACCAATCTCATATAACAGTTGATTTTCTTTGAGTTCATCACGAATACCCTCAGTGTCGTACAGTTCATCAAGTGCCATCGTCTGAAGAATATCCAGTAGTGATAAGAATGGATTAATCAATAGATCATCAACGACTAACATTCACTACCGACCTCCTCTCCCCGCTTGCTGGTCCGCGCCGATATGAATATCAACGAAATTGTACGGCGCCCATGGTCCAGTATATTGAATCGTCACATCGTTCCCATAGTCCGCTTCGATTTCATCGATTGTCTCATCAAACACAGATCGATCTGCGCGTTCGACAAGATATGATCGATTCAAGATTAATCTATCACTGAATAGATCATCATCAGTTGCATTGATGCTTACTGATGACAGACGTTCACTAAGATCTGTACGGAGTGATGATTGGTCAATCGACTCATCACCTGTTGAGACGACTTTCACTCCTAACTCGACTGTCCCGTCAATATCATTTAATGCACTGCGTAGTGCCCGCCGTGCTCCCCGAAGAACTCCCTTTAGCGTTCGTCCGTTTTTAAATGCCATTCCAAAACTCATCGGGACAATCGTCCGACCATCATCATACTGAAGAATCTGTTGAAGTACATCATTGTGCTTTGTAACAGCCTCATCAGTCCGCTCTGGATCCGTGGTATCGATATCGGAGACAACAGCTGATAATGAGCGATACTCAACTGTATATATTTCATCTGCACCGCCAACCCCATCAGCAGCGAGTTCAATATTTTCCTGTTCGATGACGCCGTATGTGTATATATTATCACTCATGTGTTATTGGTAGTATGATATGACGATCGTTGCATCGCTTCACTGCTAAATTGGTTATAATATTCTACTAACATTTACGCGTTGTCGAGGCGGTATCACGGTGTTCGATCTTATGATGGTTCATTTTAATTATTGTTAGTATCTAATATGATGATCTTGTACCTACTTTGGTGACTGATGATCGAAAGCTGAGTACACAACTAACGCCTCTCTCCACGATTGCACGGATGAGAACTTCAAAGTATCTCTCCTGCTGACAAGCGTATGGGTATTCTGATGAATTAATCCCGTGGGGATTCTGTTTATATTCATACTTATCATAATGACTCAGCTAATCAGTATTTGCTAGTTTCCAATCTTATATTTCTTCTTTCATATCACCGCGTTGATACCTTTCGAGTAGCTCATACCCGGCTACGTTTCCGGTTGTAGTAAGGTTGAGTTCATATCGACCGATGATATCCTGTGTGTCTGGCACGGCACGTCGTTCAACGAGTTCAATCACCGCTCGCCATTCGTTATTATCATTTGTTTCAGCCTTAATCACAGATTTAAAATCATGATCAAATAATTCCTCAGCAGCCGTCTTCGCACATTCCTGTGCTTCTATAATCCCGATGGGTTCAACGGTTTCAGTATCAGCTACTGTCTCAGTCTCGCCCTCGTGTTTATTTTCTTCAGACATTGTTCGGTCTCTTTGCTGTTGTGACTCCTGTCAGCCGCTATTACAACTTAATGTCGGTGTCCTCAACGACAGTCTCAATCTCTGTTCGAAGCGTTTGTACCTCACTGTACTGAGCGACTTTTGATGCCAGTACGTCGACAGAAAGCTCAATCAATGTTCGTTTATCGACTGTGTTGACCGTACTTGCGCCTTCAGCTACCATAATTGCCGCTCGTGTCCCAACATTAATTTCAAGTCGGTCGCGTAACTTCCGAATCAGTTCAACGAGCTGTTTTGTTTCAATATCGATATCGCCGTTAATCTGTGAATCAACGATTTCAACCTCCGTTTCAAGATCGTAAAAGTCCATATAGACGCCAATGAGCCGATCTAATAACGCATCCTGTGGTTCATGCACGCCAGCATATTCCACAGAGTTTGACGTTAATATTGCTCTGAAATCTGGATGGACATCAACATACCGTGATTCGCCACGTTGTCCTGGAAGCTCTAAGACCCCTTCTTCGAAGACAGATAATAAAACATTATTTGCGACCGGTTTGGTTCGTGAGAACTCATTATATACAAGTGTGGCACCCTCTTCAACAGCGAGTGTCAGTGGATTATTTACCCACCGATCTTTGACTATTTCTTTACTTTTCAATACATTGTGTATATACTGATCACGTTCTGAGATGCGCTCTTTTTCAGCATACTCACCAACAAGATCGCTTGTCGAAAGTTCTGCGTCACCGTTGATCCACACAACCGGCTGATCACGCTCACGGGCAACGTGCATCGCAAGCGCAGTTTTTCCACATCCTGTCGGACCGATCAGATGAACTGGACGGTCAACAGTAAGCCATCGCTGCATTCGTTGGCGAACATCATTTACTGCATCAGTCTCAATGAAATCACGTGTTTTCGGAATGAATTCATCTTCAAGCCCCTCGGCGCCGGGGCTTGTGGACCTTCGTGATTGGTTTGCTGTTGATGTGGAAGTTGAGCCACCATCACTTTCGGCTCGTTTCATACGCTCAATAGATTTGTCTTCACGACGACGTTTCTTGTTTTCACGCGATGATCGAATTTGTGATCCACGTACCTTCCGCTCGTGAGAGTTTTCTGTCATTGTGTTTCGTCATCTGGTCGGAGTGGGACATCTTCACCATACTCCGCACGATAATCTTGAATCGACATTCCATGCGTCTGTAGATGCGGTTCTGTGATTGCATGGTAATGTTCACCACAGACGCGACATGTGACCATACCATCTGGAGTATCAATCGATAACTCAGTGGGGGTATCTGCCGTATCACTTGATCCCGACTCAGCATCAACGCTGATGTCAACATCAGCATCAGTGTCAGCATCTCCAGTCGCATCTCCACCAATGGTAATATCAACCTCAGTATCAGGTTCGGCTGAGGTCGAGACTGCGTCAGACCCTGCCTCAGCCCTCCTCACGTTTCCCTCATCACCCGCTGTGTTTACCTGAGTTTGTTCTGCCTGTTCTGGTTCTTCTTCTGACACATCCACATCATCATGATCCTCAGTGTCCGCTATACCATAGAACATCTTGACGTATGTGGCAAATTCTTCGGCTGTTGTCTCGAAATTGGTGCTAAACTCCTCGATGTCGTCTTCAAATGCACCGACAGAATCAATCACCGCTTGTACCTCGATGTTGTGGAATTCTGATTGATACGACTCAAATGCATCATTGACGGCTGCAAATGCTTCCTGTTCTGCAGCGACATCAGCGTTGATATCGTCGATATCTGCAGTGAATGCTTCAGCGTATGCACCGAATGCATCTTCAACATCATCAAATGCGTCCTCAACCGATGCGATGGCTGTAAGAAGGTCATTTACATCTTGGATCTGAGCAACATCAGCATCGAATGCGTCAGTATATGCGTCAATCTCCGCGCCTGTCTCGACAATTGCGGTCTGAAACTCATCGATTGCTGTAAGAAGGTCACTTACATCCTGTAACTCAGAAACATCAGTATCAAATGTGACTTGATACCTCTCAAATGCAGTACGAAGATCAGCAATATCGTCCTGATGCCGGGAGACATCCTGAAGGAATGTGGCCACCGTTGCATCGAATATATCATTATACTGCATAAACACCTCCCTTGCTTCTACAAGATCTGTCTCAAATGTTTCAAACGCAGCACGATACTCACTGACATCGCGTTTTGTCTTAACGTCCGCTGCGAATTCATCAGTATACCCGGCAAATTCGCGCTGGATCGCTGTAAACTCTTCAGAGGCTGTCTCTATTTCGTCGCGTTTTTTCATTACACTCATGATTATGATTGTGATTATAAGCTATGATTAAAAATTTGGAAATTGGTGATTGACTCACAGTTCACTTTGGACGACGTCTGATGGCTTTTCAGCTACGCCTCAGCGCCGACAGTGAGTTCTGCTTGTTCAATTTTTGCGATTTCTTCTGCGTAATGCAGGAAGGTATCAACTGAAGCAACCACGACGCGTGCTTCAACAGTTAAAATCTCTATACCTACGAGTGAAATGCGTGCAAAGGTATCAACGACGATCCCTTTGTCAAGTACGCGATCAAGAACTTCTGCTAGACTGGATGAGTCAGGCTGTGCCATAATTTATCTTGGGCGTTACCCATCTCAATCCATCTGATGGAAACATATAATCTCTTTGTCTCACCACCATTTTTGCTGATACTGCCCCTGATCTATACTCAACATTGTGTTAGTTACTATCCTGATTGCACATCTATATCTCAGGATACAAATAAAACACAGTATCGTATTCCTGTGATAGCAGTAAACCCCTGTGAACTCCCCCGATCTACCCACTCACGGCTCGTCGCCGGTCGGTCCTTACCGACGGGGATTCCAGCGAAACCGAAGCTTCCGTCAATGTCTGCCCAGATCCAGATGCAGATACAGATGCACGCTCAGAGGGGTTTCTTCATTGTGGGGCGTGGTGTGGCGTCCACAGCCCGCTCTCCTCGACTCTACTCTCCGCGCCTCGACTCGACTTGACACCCTCCTCCGAGTCAGACAACTCAGAATTGAGCTTCCCTATGCTCTGTCGAGTATATGTATCATATGTTAGACTATTCGTTATCGTGTGTGTTTTCGGGCGTATCCCCTCTCCTCCATACTCGCTACCCGCTCACTTCGGTCACTCCTTGAGGAAGGGGCCTTTCCCTTGAATTTAGATAACCGGTGGGATTCTGTCTTTTTCTATTGAGTTATGCCAGGTCACATATGTTGACAATGCAGCTTACTCTGATCGGAGATCTGAGACATATCTGACCACTGCTGTCTATTATAAAATACAAGGAGAATACCGCGTCTTCAGGCGCGGAAGGATGTCAAATGTTGCCAAACCCGGTGATACCGAGATTACGACATTTGTACCAGACAGACAATATGATGCGGGTATATTAATCTGCGACTGACGTACAAAAGTTTTTAACCAACTGTTTACCTGCATCGGTAAGAATACTCTCGGGATGGAATTGAACGCCATGATGTGGCTTATCAGGGTGTCTCACGCCCATGACAACACCCTGTTCGTCGTCCGTCACAGCCGTCTCCACGAGCGGTGCAGGGACATCCTGGCGCTCAACTGCTAATGAGTGATACCGCCCGACATCGAACGGATCGGATACATCATCGTACAAAGCACTTCCATCATGCCGGACTGCTGATGACTTTCCATGGACAACAGCAGGCGCATGTCCAACTGGTGCACCATGTGCTGCACAAAGTGCTTGATGACCTAAACAAACACCTAAGACTGGATAATCCAGTTCAGCAAAGACATCTATCGACACCCCAGCGTCTTGAGGCGTCCCAGGACCTGGTGAGATAACGATTCCATCGGGGTCTAATGCATAGATGTCATCCAAATCAACTGCATCATTACGCTGCACGGTGACCTCATCGAACTCTCCAACGTATTGAACTAGGTTATACGCGAATGAATCATAATTATCGATAACAAGGATCATACTGAGTCACCGCTTTCGATTCCATCACCTTCTGAATGTATTGATGCACTCTGTCTTACAGCTGATTCACCCGCTGAGTCTCCTGTTGTGCCAACAGCAAGCGACCCTTGTTCACCAAGTGCTGTATCAACAGCTCTCACAAGAGCTCGTGCTTTATCTAACGTTTCTTGATATTCTTGGTCGGGAATAGAATCATGAACGATTCCAGCACCAACACGGAGACGATATTCATCATTACGCCGCACGAGTGTTCGAATTATAATATTTAATACCGCGCGGTCGTCGAACCCAAAGATTCCAATGCTCCCAGTATATGGTCCCCGGCGTGTTGTCTCAACTTCATCGATAAGTTCCATTGTTCGTGGCTTTGGCGCACCGGTAATTGTTCCACCAGGAAAAACCGCTGCGACGGCATCAGCAATTCCTGCTTGTGACTGGCGTTGCCCTTCAATAAGTGAGACAAGATGCATTACCTCGGAATATCGGTCCACACGTCGATACTCAGAGACATTCACCGTTCCGTACTCACAGATCTTCCCAAGATCGTTTCGCTCAAGATCAACAAGCATTGCATGCTCAGCACGTTCTTTAGAATTCTCTGTAAGGTCTGTTTCAAGCTCATCATCATGTGCTGATGTTTCACCCCGTGGTCGTGTTCCGGCGATTGGTTCGGTACTTACTCGATTGCCGTTGACCGATAGTAATAATTCTGGGCTTGCACTGACAAGGTCAACCCCAGGGAACTCAATTAACGCAGAGTATGGAGCAGGGTTCACCTCTTGAAGCGCATCAAAAGCGGTAACAGGGTGAATTGCAGCGGGTGCACTCAAGCGGTGTGAAACATTTGTCTGGAATGTATCCCCATCTCGGACGTACTCCTTAATTTGTCGAACGCGGTCTTCAAATGCTGCTGTTCCACATTCACTCTTGAATGTCATTTCATTATCTGGAACAGACACCGTTGGCTCATCTACCGACGCGCTACCGGTATCAATCTGAGATGCAAGGTCATGTGCACGCGTGAGTCCGCGCTGGTATATATTTCCTATATCTGCATCCGCATCAACGACAGGACACGCCGTTATATGCATTGTCACAGGTCCATCCGAACGTGGCTCTTCCCATGCAGCAACACGGTCGAAAACTCCAATCTGTACTCGTGGCAAATCACTCGGTGGTGTTGTCTGTGGAATCGACTCCAGCTCCCGAGCAATGTCATATGAGAGCCATCCAAACGCACCACAAGGATATGGGATGGCACAGGGACCACGAACAAGACTCTCACGAGACAAAATACTATCAAGCTCATCAAGAGTCGGTCCCTGAGTTTGGCTTTCTGTTGTATCTTTTTCAGCTATATCACCTTGGTTATCAGAATGCTGTGCAATTGATACTGCTGATCCGCTCACTTGAATCCGCTCAACTGGATCAATAGCAAAATATCCCCACCCAGATTGTCCGCCGGTGGTCGCTAAATATATTCCATCACCGGCGTCTGTCCTCGCTTGCCGGTATGCAGTAAACGGATCTTCAGTAGTCACTTCTATTTCGACTGGGACGCGTGCGCCTGGAGGCGCCTCTACTGCTGTTTGTCTGAATGTCGACTCATCTGTAACGACCATAACCTCATGCATGTCCGATGATAACTCCTATAATCCGGTAATGTCACCGAATATATCCAGATTTTCAGAGAGAGAATAACAAAAGGCTTCCGTGAATGCTGTATACGAACACTATTTATTGGTGTATTGAAACGACGAGTCACGATAGAAATCACGAAACGCTGTCAGGAACACGGGAAGCAGAGTATCCACCGGAAACTCGGTGACAACGAAGAGAGGTTCACCGAGTGGGTGTTACATCGTCTCTCTCGTGCTGTCGTGGAGTTCGCAGACCAGTTTTCGAACCCAGTCATCGTGTTCGAGGATATGAGCGGTATCCGCGAGGAAATGCAGTACGGGTCGTACATGAATCGCCAATTGTACAAACTGCCGTTCGATAAATTCGAGACGTTTGTGTCGTACAAGGCGACGTGGCGAGAGATTCCGACAGATACGGTGGCTGCCTACTACAACTCACAGACATGTTCGTGCTATGGTGAGCGTGGGTATCGGCAGGGTCGGCGGTGCCGGTGTCCGAACGAGGAGTGTGACGTGGTGCAAGACCACGCCGACCGGAACGCATCGGTGAATATCGTGTGGCGCGAAAAGGCGACACTCGACGGTAACGAGTCGAATTCCCGGACTTACAAAACCCACCCGCAGGTTCGGTTGGTGCGTTTGTCCGGGTGTCGGGTCGGGGCGCGTCGTGTAAGCCGCCCACCCTCATCCCGCTCGCTTGCCGAGCAGGGAGTGCGAGCGCACCGCACGGCTGAGGAAATTACAAAACCCTCGGGTCACCGCGCCCGGGGTTGTTTACAGACGCTAATATCATACTTCCGCAGTAAATATAGCTAATATGGAATATCGGTACGCTGGCGACGCCAACGAGAAATTGTTTGAGGCCTACCAGTCGGATGCTGATCCGTACCCGACAAATGTCTCTGTCTGTTTTCCGGAGCGTGAACATCGCCGTGGAGAGATTGCATATCTTCAAGAGCTGTTTTTCCCAACCTGCTGGAACGCGCCCGAACTTGTTCGTGATGAATTAGCCATACTTGATATGCTTGATGAGCTTGGCGATCTGTTTCATGCAGGCATCTGTCCATATCCAGATGTTAACGCAAATGAAGTCGTCACAAATGTTCTTGATACGCTTCCAGAGATCCGAACATTACTGAAACGTGATGCTGAAGCTGCATATAAAGGCGATCCTGCTGCAAAAAGTTACACCGAGATCATTCGTTCATATCCCGGATTTCTTGCGATTGCAATGCAGCGGGTTGCACACATTCTCTATGAAGAAGGTGCAGTTGAATATGCCCGAGAACTAACAGAATATGCGAAAACCCAAACAGGTATTGATATTCACCCTGGTGCTGAGATTGGCGAATACTTCTTTATTGACCATGGAACAGGAGTTGTTATCGGTGAAACCGTGACTGTCGGTGATTGGGTACGCCTGTATCAGGATGTTACTCTTGGGGCGCTTCATTTTGAGGAACAAGAGGGAACGCAACATGCGCTCAAGAAGGGATACGAGCGACATCCCGATATTGGTGATCATGTTGTTATCGGTGCTGGAACCAAAGTTCTTGGTTCAGTAACCGTCGGCGATCATGTTAGTATTGGCGCCAATTCATGGGTCACAGATGATATTCCTGATCACACGAAAGTATACATCACAAACCATCCAACTCAAGAACGAAAACGATACGACAAAGAAAAGGACGCTAAAATAAATTGATGTTCAAATTCATATCTCGTTTATCCACTTCAGATAACATGACAGATCAGAATAAACACACTGGCGCATATCTGCGCACTATGTGCGATTCACTGCAGATATTTGTTTTCCAGTATCATATTTTGCAGCCGTGACGGATCAGAATACCGATGATGGCGGATTTAGCGATATTCGCCAGCATGTTGACGGACACCCGATGACTAATCTACTCGCATATGCACGCCCCTACTGGATTCGACTTCTGCTCGGTGTGCTTGCCGCAATCAGTACCCGCATTGCCCGGCTTATCCCACCTATCATCATTGCCACAACAATTGATCGCATTGTTCTTGGCAGCGGCGAACCTGGATTATTGTCTGATCTCGGACTCTTCACTGCGGGACAAATCACAGGCACCACAGCGCGAATTGCTGTTCTTGAACAACTCGTAGTAATCGCCGCATTAGCATACCTCATTCGCTCTGTCAGTCGCTTTGGCTCACGCTATTTGCTTCAGTCATCAGCGCAGAAAATCCAACGTGACCTTCGAAACGACACTTATGATCATCTTCAGCATCTTTCGATGGATTTCTTCGCATCGCATCAAACTGGAGGAATGCTATCAATTCTTAATAGTGATATCAATCGTCTTGAGCAGTTCCTCAATACAGAGTTCCGACAACTCATTCGAGTTGTTGCAACTGTCAGTGGCATTGCTGTCGTTCTCTGGTATTATGCGCCAACACTCGCGCTCATCGCACTTGCACCTGTCCCGCTGATTGGTATTGCGAGTGCTGGATTTCTCCAATGGATTGAGCCACGATATAAATCAATTCGAGAAACAGTTTCTCGACTTAATACCCGACTTGAAAATAACCTTGGTGGGGTTGCTGTTGTCAAGGTATTCAATCGATATGCGTTTGAGCGTGACCGTGTTGCCGAACAGAGTCGCAGTTACCATGATGAACAAGTCGCTGCACTTCGTATCCGTCGGGCATTTTTTGCTGGGCTTCGATTGCTTACTGGTATTGTATTCATCCTCGTATTATTCATCGGTGGACGCTCAATTATCACCGCATCCGCCAGCGAACAAGCGATTATCTCAACGGGTGCATTCGCAGCGTTCTTCCTATATCTTCGCCGACTCTACTCACCGATGCGACGGATCGGGCGATCTGCAAATAAATACCAACTTGCCAAATCGAGTGCTGAACGTGTTTTCGGTCTTCTTGGGCAGACACCGACAGTCACTGAACCGACGGATCCGGTTATTCCAGATAAAATCGATGGACGAGTAACATTCGAGAACGTACACTTTAGCTACACAGATCGCGAATCAGTGCTTACAGACATATCACTCGATGTCCAACCAGGAACAACGGTCGGACTTGCTGGTGCGACTGGAGCCGGGAAATCTACACTGGTGAAACTGGTTTCTCGTCTTCATGACGTTGATTCAGGAGCGGTCCGTATTGACGGTCGGGACATTCGCGAATACGATCTTCAAGCGCTTCGTGATGAGATTGCTGTTGTTGAACAAAATCCATATTTATTCTCAGGAACGGTTGCTGAGAATATCGCATATGGTGACAGCGATGTACTTACTGCTGAGCGTCAAGATACGTCCTCGCGTCGTGATTCGGTTATTGAAGCCGCGAAAGCAGCGGCTGCACATGAATTTGTCTCTGGTCTCCCATCAGGATATGATACACAAATCGGCGAGCGTGGAATCAAACTCTCTGGTGGGCAACGACAACGCGTTGCAATTGCTCGTGCACTACTCAATGATCCATCGATCATTATCTTTGACGAAGCAACGAGCGATGTTGATACCGAAACCGAAGAAGAAATCAAACAGAGTATTGATCGGTTGATTGCAGATCGGACAGCATTTGTCATTGCTCACCGACTCTCCACGATCAGGGATGCTGATCGTGTTATTGTGTTAGATGATGGCGAAATTATCGAATCTGGTACACATGAAACGCTCATTGAAGAATTTGGAGCGTATGCAGCGCTATGGGATGCACAAGTTGAAGCCAACACAACTGACGATAGGTATCGTTCGGCTACGACAGAATCCGGATAATAGCTAGATAATATAGAGATTTCAGCGAGAGTTCCACGGGTCACCCGACCCGTGACCGTTTACAGAAATACGAAGACGACTGCTACGGGGCTTTGATATTGATATGGATATGGATATGACTATGACCATGACCCCGTGGCCGTGGATGAAGCCGACACTATTCTCCAAAATTTAACAGTTAATCATAATCAATCATCTAACTATGATATGATGGTCACCTAGTCTGGCTTACCGTTCAAAAACACGTTCGGTTCAGACCCTCGAAGGATCATATCATCTCTCACTCGGAGTGGGAGCCTCCACAGAGACGCCTGTGGGGACTCGAACCGCTGTGAGATAGATTCGGTCGAGAATCGGTCTTGCAAGTTCCGTCGTAGAATTAGGAAGCCTCGGCTTGTGGCTTGTCCCCGAGACACTTCACGCGATATGTAGTCCCTTTCTAGCTGACTTCGCTCTGGCTTTTTTGAAGAGAGATCGTGTCGGTATTGGACGTGTCTTCAGCAGCTATCTCTGTCTCTGTCTCTGTCTCTAGTTTTGAGTTTGGTGATAAAACACCAGTTGGTGGGTCAACAACAGTCTGCACGCCAAGCCAGTGCGTTATCATGCCATCACCTCTCCGAAGTGGGGTAATGGATAGACGGCTTCGAAATGGCGTTCCATCGCGACGGTAATTCCATAGTGTGACTGTCACTGGTTCCCAAATTTGTGTTGCTTCTTGCAGCGTGTCAACCGCTGAAGATTCCGTTTTCGGACCCTGTAGTATTCGAGGATTTGATTCACGAAGCTGTAATAAACTATAGCCGGTTATCTCTCGAAATGTTTGATTTGCATACCGAATTGGGTTATCTTGGTACGTCGGTCCAGTGAGTGTGAGTCCAAATTGGATAGTATCAAGAACCTGAAGACGCCATTGTAGGATCGTCTCACGTGGGTCTGCGTCCTCACTAAGATTTAATCTAGTCTCATCGATATCGTCTTGAAGAATATCCTGATTTATTTCACTAAGATGACCGTCGCTAATAAGCGCTGAGAGAGTTTGTCGAAACCCCTGTTGGTCGGCCTTAATCGCAGCGATGAGTTGATTACGAAGTGTCGGCTGCCGCATATTCATTTACTTTTCTCGGTTGGACAAATTTTTATCGTCATGATATGATTTCTCCATTCTATATTCATAGACATTTTGTCAAACACCAGTTGACTCAAACCGATTGACTTCATAATAACCTCATGACGACACAGAGCACATCACCGCTTCTCTCCGAACGGGAGCGGACAAAACGTGATCCTCGGTCTGATACTGGATTTTATGATACCCCCCGGTTCGTAACGCACGCGGATGATGGATTCTTGTCGCAACTCACCGATACTTATTCATCAGTTCTCTCAGCCGACGATCGCATCTTCGATGCAATGGGCAGTTGGGTCTCACATCTTCCAGATGACATTTCATACGGTCATGTCATTGGTCACGGACTCAACGCAGCTGAACTTGAGGAAAATGAGGCGCTTGATGAGTGGTTCTGTCAGAATTTGAATCAAAATCAAGTCCTTCCATTAGAGGACAATTCTGTTGATGCTGTCACATGTGCACTCTCAGTGCAGTATCTTCAGTATCCAGGTCGCGTGTTTGATGAGTTCGCTCGGGTGCTTGATGATGATGGTGTACTGGTTGTCAGTTTTACTAATCGAATGTTTCCGACGAAAGCTGTGCGTGCATGGCGGGCAGGTTCGATGGATGAACGACATGACCTCGTAGACCGGTACTGCAAAGCAGGCGGGTTCGCTTCGACACGACAGATTTCATGTCGTCCGGAAGCAGATCCATTTCGTGCGACTGTCGCGCGAAACTGAACCAAATCAAACGGAAATGATATATCCGTAGTGAATCAGAATAATATACTTTATTTAGAGCAGTGCGATAATTTAATTTTCACTTTCATCAGACATAGTGAATCAGTTTGAATTATCATCACCAATATCACCGCTTTCTGCATCTACCTCCCTGACAGGAATTTTCTGACGTTGTTGTAGAGATGTGAGATGGTTTTTTGCTTCAGACTTCAATGGAAAACACCCGTTGATATTTGCCGGTTCACGACCGTGCACAAGTCGACCAAATGGTCCGGCTGCAACCGGATATATCCCCTCGAGTGTCTCTATCAGCGGTGTTGAAACATCATATTCTTCAAGAACACGCCGTATCGTTGCAGCGCCAACATAGATTGTCTCATCTTCAATAAGCGCGAATATAAATGGGCAAGCGTCGAATTGTGCTTCTAGGATTCGCTGCACTGATTCAGATTCCCACCGTACTGGTCGGATATTAGAGAGACGACACGTTACTGTCGTCGCAGCCGCACGAAACGCCGGGTTACTTCCGTCGTACACGAGCAGTGAGTCAGCCACATATTTCACATATACGTAATACTTCTTAATGCTGCGGCTTCTGTGCTCTTGCGATACATTTTCTGCGTCGATGATGACAATGGCAGTATTTCGATACAGTGTATCCTGATTTGGATAGCATCCACATCCAATCTTCATATTTACATATCATGTCTGTCAGGTTGGGTCCGCCCGGCGTTTTGCTGGCTCTCGTTGCCTGAGACTCACTGGAAATATATGAACCAATGTGACCGTATCCTCACATCACATAGTGAACTGCTCCGGGGTCAAGCCCTGGACCTGGAGCTTCTTTCCGTGGATTGGTCGAACACACCCGACACACCATCGGTCTGGGTTCCTTCAACGGTGTGGTGGGTCACGGTCGGGCCGTCCACAGGTCCCGATGCCTGCCGTCTCACATACTTCTGGGGCGGTGGATTCTGGGAAGACTCGTACTACATTGGAACGGCTGGTGAGGTATCTAGCCAGACGATTGAGCAGTCTATCGAGCGAACGGAACACGTTTAAGCGAGCTTACGGCATTCACCCTCGGGGGCAAGCCCCGAGGCACTCTGCCTGCTTTCTCTGTAGATTGATCCACCGTATCATGATGATAATAACAACTCAATCACCTTCCCATGTGAATCGCCTCGGGGTCAAGTCCCGAGGCGCTCGACCTGCCCCGCCCGTAGACATATGTAGATATATGTGAGTCCACTGCAATAACTCAATTATGTCACTGCAAACCGATATTATCAATGGAATTGTTTCGACCGTCATTAGTGTGGTAGCAACAGTTGTGATGGCTGATAACGATGACACATGGAATCTGAATGATGTTGTCCTCGCAGTTGCCATCTCAGCATTTCTTTCTGGATTTTTTACAAGTTATTTTGCCGAGTAACTGTTAATTGAATAGCTGCTATCTCAAGGACAGTCAATTGACATCAAATTGTGTGAATATTCGTTTATTCTATGCGACAGTGTGAGTGTCCCATCCAGTCACATATACGCCGTCATCACGTATCTTTTCTATATATCCCATGGTTGAGCGATCAGGTCGCTTTCGAGTGTATCGTGTTGTTCCGTCAGTACCACATCTCAATCTACAAGCAGTCGATGAGCCAAGACTGTATACGGTTTATGAATCAGGATATGAAACGATTCAACAGTCAGTTGACACGCTCCGAACTGGTGACTTGATTGAGGCGACTGTCTCAGGCAATCCAGCAGATGATGAAGAAGCGTGGCGGTTGACAGCTATTGACCGTATTGATAGCGTGCGTATGGACTTTGTTGTTGATGCAACCCTCCCGGCGGTTGCTGATACCTGCTGGGAACCTGGACAATCCGAACCACAATGTGTACAATTACTTGACCAGGAAAACGCTCCATCTAGCTCTGATCTTGATGCTGAGTCGGGAGATCCTATTGGAGCTTGCTGTGTCCAACCTCGGGAGACACTCCCTAATGATGCGTTCATTCCAAATATTCTTACTGGCACACTTCCGCTTGAGTCGGTGTTACAATCTGTGCCTGGGACGGATGACCCAGCCGTTACTGCATTATTTATCGATCCTGCTCGCCCGGATGCAAGCAATCATGAGATACCATTCGGTGTTGCTATGTTGTTCACCGACTCAACTGCGGAGCTTCGAAAACGATTTTACCAACAGTATGACTGCCCGGTTGACCCTACTTCTGATATTGATACACGACCATCATTTGATCCATACGCGGTATAATCAACTCATTAGTGATGTTCTGGCAGGCAAATTAACTCCGTTCAATCCATACAGATAATATGAATCGAAAAGCCGTGCACCGTGCATGGGAAGATGTCGCTGAAACATATGCACAACGCCGTGATCCAAATGGTTCCGATGCAGATCTCGTTGTTGATCTCCAATCAATGGTCGATGAGGATGCGACCATCCTTGATGTTGGATGTGGTGATGGGGCACGAACGCTAGACAATCTCTCTGAGTCAAGTATTAACATTGGTCTTGATGTCGCCCGGCAGAATCTTGAGCTTGCACGTGACATTGTCCCACAAGCACGACTGCTTCAAGCGGAGATGACGGAACTACCAATCGCGAGTGATTCTGTCGATGCAATTACTGCCTATCATGCTGTCTTTCATGTTCCTCGTAGTAACCATCCTGACGTATTCGATGAATTCACACGTGTTCTCCGCCCGGGTGGGACACTTCTTATGACACTTCCAGGCGGACGATATGAGACTGTTCGTCGAGGGTGGATGGGTGGAGAAATGCTGTTTTCCACACCTGGACGAGATCAGACGCTCACATACCTCCAAGACGCTGGATTCGATAATATCCGTACGCGACAAGTCACAGATCCACTTGGCAGTAGTGCTGAGTTTGTGTTTGCTGACCTCGTGAAGTGAAACTGAAACTCGGCTCTGAGACGGAAGTCAACAAGCCGCAATAAAATATTCTAAACTGAGATAGATTGAATTATTATTCGAATTCGATCCAATTATAATTCAGTCGTCGGCTTTCGCGCCAGCTTCAGGCGATTCAACGCCCAATTCATCCAACAACGTTTGTGCTGCCTCACTGCTTGATCCAGGTCCACGCCCGGTAATTAGATCCCCATCGACTGTAACACTCGTATCAGCATCAAGTTCAGCATCCCACTTTGCGCCGGCGGCTCGGACCTCATCTTCCACCCAGTATGGAAGCTTTCGGCCGTCGGGCATGCGGTCATCATCATCAACGATTCCTTCTTCCCACGCATTTGGAAATCCAGTTACGCTGCGATCAGCAACGAGCATTGATCCATCAGAGCCGCGGGTGAACGCAAGAATCCCAACGGCATGACACACAACAAGTGCAACACCGTTTTTATTCTCAACCGCAGTTCGAAGCGCTTCTCGGGCGTGTCGATCATGAGTGATGTCAAATTCGGTCCCATGACCTCCGGGGAACACGACAGCATCGTACTCACTTGCATCAATCGATGCGAGTGTCTCAGGATCGTTCAATCGAGGATCATTCTCGTGAACATCACAAAGATGATCAGCATATTCTGAACCAACCTCATCGGGGTCAATTGATCGATCATCAATGACCGGGTGTTCGCCTGTGGGTGTTGCAACGGTTACTGAAACTCCAGCGTCATCGAGCGTTGTAAGGGGCTCAATACACTCCTCTCCCCAGTAGCCTTCTTCAGTAACGATAAATAATGCATTTGTCATGCACTGTAGCTAATGCATCCAGTGCTCAAACACTCTTTGGTTCAAAATACCCATCGTGACTGGATCGAATTCAGCGTTGACTCCTGTTTTGACTATGCATGAACGACCGTAATACTGAGGCGCCGATGATAGTTCCCAGACGACACAATATATAATTGTTAATGGATATTTCATTTGGATCGCAATCTGTTTTTTCGGAAAGTGATAATATGACGCGCACATCTGAGGAGACATCTGTAATTGTTATTGGCGGAGGATTCAGTGGTCTTTCAACGGCTTGTTATCTTGCAGACGCCGGTGTTGATGTTACAATGCTTGAACGTCAGGATACGCTTGGTGGCGTCGCTGGGCGTATCGAACGATCAGGATTTCAGTTTGATACCGGTCCATCATGGTATTTGATGCCAGACGTATTCGAGCGTTTCTTTGATGAATTTGGACATGATCCTAAAGAGTATTACTCGCTGACACGATTAGACCCTAATTATCGTGTCTTCTGGAAAGATGGTGACACGGCAACATTACCAGCTGACCGAGAAGGTCAACGCGAACTCTTTGAGCAATATGAAACTGGTGCGGGTGCAGCACTTGACACATATCTTGAGGAGGCTGCGAACGCGTATGAAATTGGCATGGAAGAGTTTGTGTACAAACACCGACCACGTCTGCGTGATTGGGTTGACCCTGGGTTGCTCCGAGCAGCACGTGGTATTACTCTTATCGGGTCAATGGACGATCACATAGCCTCATACTTTGACTCACCAAAACTTCGGCAATTACTTGAGTATACATTGGTCTTTCTCGGAGGGTCACCATATAATACTCCAGCATTATACTCATTGATGAGTCATGTTGATTTCAATATGGGTGTATACTATCCAACGGGTGGTATTGCGAGTGTTGTCGACGGTATCGAAACACTTGCTCGTGAGTTGGGTGTGAATATTGAACTGAATACTACTGTAACCGGACTCAGTACTGTCAACGATGGCGATGGTGTCCGTGTGCAAACTAATACGGATGCTCGCATCGCAGACCGGGTTGTGAGTACTATCCCACCTGCATACACTGATCGCAACTTACTCCCTGAAGGCGTGTCTGATCACGATAGTTCATATTGGGAATCACAAACATATGCACCGGGAGCTTTCCTGTTGTATCTGGGCGTTGAGGGTGAGCTTGATTCGCTTGAGCATCATACACTTATTCTCCCAACTGACTGGGAATCACACTTTGAGTCGATATTTGATGACCCAACGTGGCCAGCAGATCCGTCATATTATGTCAACGTACCCTCACAGACTGATTCAACAGTCGCCCCTGATGGTCATTCGACAGTGGTCGTTCTTGTGCCAATTGCGCCCGGACTTACTGATAGCGACGCCGTTCGTGAACAATATCGTCAAAAAGTTCTTTCAGATCTTGCTGATCACACCGGTGTTGATCTTCGAGATCGAATTGTTGTCGAAGAAACTGCCTGCACGAGCGAATTTGCGGCGATGGGTTACCCAGATGGCACAGCGTTGGGATTAGCACACACACTAACACAAACCGGTCCTTTCCGACCCGCTCACCGGTCTGACGCTATCTCTGGACTGTATCACGCGGGGTCATTCACAGATCCTGGCATTGGCATGCCGATGTGTTTAATAAATGGGAAACACGTCTCCGATGCTGTTGTTGATGACATTGCGGATAATCGTGTCAGCGATATTGATATATCATCGCCATCTACGGTCGTATCGCAGGCATTCAGCTCCAAGTAATACCATGGATGTGACTACGCGTAACTGCACATACGATTAAGCATTCATATTTACTCTTAACGCATGAGAATTCAACCAGGCTGCTGTACAGCATCGAGCACACATCTCTCCCGATATAATTGAATAATGATCCAGGAGTTCGTATTGAACCGATTTAGAATAGGACCAGTCTCAGCGGTTGATTGAGACAGAGAAATTTCTCCTACTGATTATTCACATCAACATGTAAGCACCTTCGTAAGGATTTTTTCTATTGGTCGCACCCAGAATGGTATGCACGCGATCACTAACAGCGGCTGGATCGAAGTCGTCACGGGGTCAATGTTTTCAGGCAAAACTGAGGAATTGCTCCGTCGGTTGCGACGAGCCGAAATCGCTGGTCAGTCGGTTGCTGTATTCAAACCTGCTGTTGATGATCGATACGGAGAGACGACTGTTGGGTCACATGCTGGTCGACAATGGGAGGCAGCTATTGTTCCGAATGAGGGAGATGGTATCTGGGAGATTAAGCATGAAATTCAAGCGGGAATGCAGAATCATCAGATGACCACTGAATCCACAGATACTGAAGAAGTGACTGGTAACAATAAATTGAATCCGTCTGAAGACGACCCCATCGATATTGTTGCCATAGATGAGGCGAATTTCTTCTCAACCGAGCTTGTGTCTGTTTGTGAAGAATTAGCGAATGATGGTTATCGCGTCGTTGTATCTGGTACCGATCAAACATATCGTGGCGAACCATTCAAACCGCTTCCACAGCTGATGGCGGTCGCGGAGTACGTCGATAAGTTGCAAGCAATCTGCACGCAATGTGGAGAGCCCGCAACCCGAAATCAGCGACTCGTTGATAATGCACCTGCGCACGTTGATGATCCAACAATCATTGTTGGTGCCGATGAGTCCTATGAAGCACGATGTCGTAACTGTCATAGCCTCCAGTATGAGTAGTTCAAGATGTGACGACTTGGGTTGAGACACCGACAGGTGGACGCGAACGCGGATTACGTGGTGTCATGCAAGCATGGATTGGTGTTATACTCACTCCCCGACAATTCTTCGCCAATGCTGTTTCACCCGGCGACCAAGCACCAGGTCTTGTCTTTGGGATCATTGTTGCAACCGCATACGTCGGTGGACTATTCGCTGGCAATCCATCACAAATCCCTGGGCTGAGTGATAGCTCAACGATTTCAGCCGGTATTACAGTCATTGCGGTTATGCTCCTGATTGCGCCGGCAACATTACATCTCACTGCTGCGCTTCAGACGGTCCTATTAATCCTTGTTGTGCCAAGTCGAGCGGGCGTTAGTGAGACGGTACAGATAGTTGCATATGCAGCGGCACCATGTATTGTTGCTGGTATTCCTATTTCTGCCATCCGGGTTATTTGTACAGCGTATGCAGCTGTATTGCTCATTATTGGGATACGAGAAGTACACGCAACAAGCACAGTGCGCGCAGTCATCGCTGCAGGCATTCCTGCGACGCTGCTTTTTGGGTCTGCGCTTGGTGGTATCAGTGCTGGTATTGATGTGTTTCAGTCTCTCGGGATTTTATAATCATATTACAGTATCTTATCTCTGATATACTAAAACTCTAAAAAACACTGACTTCTGTCTTGAAGAACTTAATTCTGTCAGCGAGTAAAAGACAAGCACAGTGGACCTACCTCGGAATCAAACCCGTTCTTCTTAATTCAATGCTGTTTTCACGTCCTCGGTTTCCTACTGAGATATACACCGTGTAGGTGTCACGATGTCGATGAGTGAGATTCGACAGTCGTTTTAGTGATGGACCGCTCTAGTTAATTAATGGATTTTATTACGCATGAAGAGGATGTTTGGTTCGATTTCAGGGGAGATTCCCCACAGCAGTTGACCGCGGGACGATATTACCGTGGAACTGTCGATGGATTCGCAGACTTTGGTGTCTTTGTTGATTTGGCTTCAGGGGTTACTGGATTACTGCATCGAAGCGAACTTGATCGCCGACTTGAGACTCTCGATTGGGAGTCTGATGATACCGTTTTTGTTCAAGTCAACAACGTTCGCGATAACGGAAATATTGACCTTGGCTGGTCAATCAGACAGTCACCATCTGAGTTCCGAGGATCAAAGATTCACGATCCAACTGGGTCAAATGATGGCGAACCTGTTGAACCTGACCCCGATGACGAAGCAGACGCTGGGTTAGCTACAGAAGCTACCGCAACTCCATCTGTCTCACGCGGCGGGTCCGACGGAGATGCGGCAACAATCAAACCGACACCCGCAGCGACAGATACCAACGATACCTCAAAAACAGATGCAGATGATACTGTATCTGCCGGTGCTGAAACCGACACTAATACACATACTGAACAGGAGTCATCTGGGGAAACAGTCACTACGGATACGGGAATACAAACAGAGACTGAAACAAAATCAAACACACAAACAGAAACGGTGTCAGCTAGCACCGAAAACTCAAGCACAACAACCGACGCCACATCTGTATCATCATCCTCAAGCGAAAATGAAACCGATGTAGATGTAAATAACAATGGACTAGCAAACCAATCTCAGTCTGCTTCGGGTGCGACCGCAGAGAGTGAAGTTGAGTCTGAATCCGAACTATCAGATGATATCGAAGATCAAAAACAACGAGTCTCTATTGGCTCACTCTCTGATCGGGTTGGAAGTGACGTTCAAATTGAAGCTGAGGTTGTTGAAGCTAGACAAACCGGTGGTCCAACGGTATTTGAACTCCGAGATGAATCAGGGGCTGTTGAATGTGCCGCCTTTCTTGAGGCTGGTGTCCGTGCATACCCTGATGTTGGAGAGGGCGATGTTGTCCGATTGAATGGCGAAGTCGAGCGACGACGTGGCGAGATTCAAGTTGAAACCAATGAGCTCACGGCGCTTACCGGCGCCGAAGCAGAAATCGTCGAACAACGTCTTGTTGATGCACTTACCGCCGAGGCTCGTCCTGATACGGCAACAGTCCTTGCGACCGACGATCCGCTTTCAGCGCTAAGTTCACAGTTTGTTGATGCTGCAACAGAAATCCGCCGAGCCGTATTGGAATCACGCCCTATTGTCGTTCGACACGCTGCAACAGCTGATGGGTACGTTGCTGGGGCAGCAATCGAACGAGCCGTGCTCCCACTGGTCAAGAGAGAACATGACCGTGCAGACGCACAATATCATTTCTTCACTCGAAGACCGCTTGATGACCCTGTTTACGGAATGGACACGGCAACAAATGACGTAACGCAGATGCTTCAGGATAATGAACGACACAATGAGAAACTGCCGCTAGTCGTTCTTGTCGGTGTAGGCGGAACTACTGATTCACTTGACGGCATTGAGTTACTTGGTGTCTATGACGCCCCACGCATTGTTGTCGATGCCGGTGATCTTGATGAGGCAATCCTCACAGAAGTAGATAATATCGTGTCGCCACTCACAGCAACTGATGACGCTCTAGGTGAACTCTCTATCTCAACTGGAGCAGTTGGTTCAAACCTAGCTGCAACTATCAACAGTGAAGTTGCGTCTGAACTTGAACATCTCCCCGCTGTAAGTTATTGGGATCAAACAGAAGCTCCATCGGCATATGTTGACCGCGCTGCTGCGGCTGGATACGATTCCACGCAGACACGTGAACTGCGTGAAGCCGTTGCGTTGGAGGCATATTACCAATCATATCAAGATAAGCGTGAGTTAATCACTGACCTCATGTTTGAAGATGACGGCGGACTTGCTGGACATGTTTCTGAACAGTTCAGACTCAAGCTTGACGCTGAAGTTGAAACAGCGGAAGCAAATCTTGATACACATCGTATTGGTAATACTGAGATTATTAGACTTGATGCGGATGCATACAGCCATCGCTTTGATTTCCCACCAACAGCACTTCTCTCAGAAACACTACATCGACAAACACGGAGTGAGTCATCAGTGACAGTTGTGTACTCAACTGATGAACTGTTCGTGCATGCAACGACTGATCTTGATGTTCGGGCGGTTGCTTCAGCCGCAGCGGATGCAGTTCCCGAAGGTGGAGTAACAGCTGTTGGAGTCCGACAAAATCGAATTGAATTCCTCGCTGGAGCACGCGAATCCGTTGTTGATGCTGTTGTTGATGCTGCTGTTGCTCAGATTAATGACTAAATTATCGGGTCAACTGTAAGCATACCCGGTCTCTGCTCATCAACAACGATATTCTGTCGATATGTGAACGTGCGATGTCGAGATGAAATAATCTATTTGAACTGACACGATTTGACGCCTGTCCTAAGAAGTAGATATCATCATTGACTCACAGTGTCTTTCCGATAATCGAATGCACATCGAACGACACGCTTAACCTCAAAACAGCGCGAATATCAATATGAGTAATTGCTTGATACGTCCACGAATGACTACCTGCCAGTATAGTGGTGAGTCTGGTAGCCAATATCTGATGTATCAGCATATCGATTGTAGCTCTCATTTTACTTTTTGCTGTATCAACAGGAGATACCACGCAATCACCACGGGAGATCAATAATGAGCACTGAAACAGATTCAGAACCCGACCCAACGGAAACAGACGCATTCCGTCGTACCTGTGAACACCTTATCGAGCAGATTATTGCAGGTAATATCGATCGTGATAATCTTGAGTCGGCAAAATTAGATGCCTGTTCGCAGTATGGATCACCGAAGGTGCCAAAAAATACAGAGATTCTTGCACATTCCTCTGCGGCGAATCGCGATGATGTTAAATCGGTTGTGCGACGGAAGCCTGTCCGAACTGCATCGGGTGTCTCACCTGTTGCAATAATGACATCCCCACATATGTGCCCGCACGGAAAATGCCTGTACTGTCCAGGCGGTCCTGCAAGTGAGTTTGATTCGTCACAAAGCTACACTGGACATGAACCCGCTGCAGCACGTGGTCAGCAAAATGAGTATGACCCATACGGTCAAGTGACACTTCGGCTTGAGCAACTTCGACATATTGGACACCCTGTTGATAAGGTCGAACTGATCATAATGGGAGGCACGATGACCGCGCGGAGTCATGACTATCAGGAGTGGTTTGTTAAACGTGCTCTTGAAGCAATGAATGATTATGATGTTGATTCGATGCCGGATCCGGCATCTGATGAGTCATTTAAACCTGACCCGGAGGACGTCGAGTTCCGATATCTTGAGGATGTTATTGCGGAAAATGAGACTGCAGACATTCGAAACATTGGGACAACCTTTGAGACGAAACCAGATTGGTGCGACCCAGAGCAAATTGACCGGATGCTTGATCTCGGCGCAACAAAAGTTGAGGTTGGTGTGCAGACGACATATGAACGAATCAATCGCGAGATGCACCGAGGACACGGTGTACAGGCGTCAATCGATGCAAACCAGCGACTCCGCGATGCGGGATTCAAAGTTGGGTTCCATATGATGCCCGGACAGCCAGGGATGACGACAGAAATGATTCTCGAGGACTTCCGACAACTCTTCGAACGCACCGAATATCGACCCGATTACCTGAAGATTTATCCAACACTCGTCGTACGCGGAACCCGTGTGTATGACCAGTGGCGACGTGATGACTTTGAGCCACTTGATAATGAAACAGCAGCAGAGGTAATTGCAGACGTAATGGGGATGATCCCAGAGTATACGCGTCTTCAGCGTGTCCAACGTGACATCCCTGCAGACTTCATTGATGCCGGTGTATGGAAGTCGAACCTGCGACAACTAGCAAGTCAGCGTGCTGATGAGAAAGGAATCGAAATTCGTGATATCAGGGCACGTGAAGCAGGATTGAATGAAACTGACCCTGACCCTGGGCATATCGAATTACATGAAACGACATATGACGTGGCTGGTGGAACTGAGCATTTCCTCACGTTTGAGGACTCAGATGCAGACCTACTCATTGGATTCTGTCGACTTCGGTTCCCAGGAGCAACAGTCCGTCGTGAACTTGAAAATGCTGCTGTAGTTCGAGAACTACATGTATACGGATCTGAGGCGGGAATTAGGGCAGCATCGGATGAGTCTGAATCTAGCGATGACACCGCTTGGCAACACAAAGGCTATGGAAAGCGACTTATTGGTCATGCTGAGGAACTTGCCCGTGAAGCTGGATATGATTCGCTTGCGATTATCTCTGGAATCGGTGCTCGACAGTATTACCGACAGAAACTTGGGTATCATCAGGATGGACCATACGTCGCAAAGCAACTGTGATGTAAATACAGTGATCACATCGAAAAGTTCTCATATACTTACCTGCGGACTTTAAAAAAGAGCACGAGGGAGTAATAGCCACTCTTTATATTGGACGGCACGAATCAATCAATTATAATCTTTTTTCCATCGAGACATGTGGAATACCAGCTTCCTCAAATACATCACTGATTGTCTCATATCCTTGGGCATGATAGAATGACTCGACACGTGTCTGTGCATGAAGCCGAAGCATTGAGAGTCCACATTGGTGTGCATGTGTTTCAACAGCCTGCATGAGACGTGTTCCCCACCCTTGATTTCGGTAATCAGCAAGGACAGCCACTCGCTCAACTTTTCCGATCGTGGTAGTCTCTGTAATCGTCTCCTCAAGAGCACAACCGGACTCCTCAGTGGCATGTATACCAATATCAGCATCAGCATCAGCAACAGCAACGGTAGAGTTTGAATCGACATCACTTGTGTTAGTTTCATTTAATGCTCTTAGCCGGGCGGTGCCGACTGGCTGTGACTCGGTGTAAACGACAAAATGAGCAGTAGGGGCTGTGGGATCATCATATTCATCCCACTCAACTGTTTCATCAACACCCTGTTCATCGACAAATACACGATGACGTATGTTGAACGCATCTTCTCGCTGCTTACTTGTTGTTGCTAATTCAACTAACATTGTTCAATGTTACATTGATGAATGAATCCAAGTGGAAAAGTACAGAGTGGCTACCTATATTGCTATCTGCTGCAAGATCATGTTGCTTCATCTGTCTGTCTCGCGTTATCAGTCCATTGTGGCTCAGAAACTGTTGTCTCCCCAAGTCGACTGTAATTTGTGCTAAACCTGATCTGAAGTGTTCGGCTGTCAGTCCTAAAACGACCATCGAGTCGTAGCTCCCTGACAACACCGTTTTCATCGATTACAAGTGTTGAGTTAGCGTTTTGAACCGTAGCGGTTGATGATTGTGTAAGATTCTCTGCGTCAGTAACTGACTGTAATTCATATCGAACAACTGCTGTACCATTGCGCTGTGTCTGTTCAGTGCGATTATATTCGATTGTATTGATTAACCGCTCGATGAGTGATTGTTGTGCGGTTGTATTGACAGTCGCCTGTTGTCCCTGTTGAACCGCGTACTGTGACTGATTCGATTGTGTTTGATTAACGTATATTGTCCCATTATCGTTGTAAAACTGGTCAGTGCTTTGAACTGAACGACTCTGTGGCTGAATCTGAGATTGGGATTGTGACTGGACTCTGACTCTGACTGCACTTCCTGTCGTTGTGTTGTCGTTGCGATAAGCGACTCCTGGTTTGTACTAAGATCAACGCGACGAGTACTTTCGACCTGCTGTGTAACGCTCACGTTCGTGGTCTCTGTTACGGTTTGTTGTTGTGTCTGAATAACATATGACTCAGCTGTTGTTAGACCGTCAATATGTGCATCGGTAATATCGGTTGCATTGAGATCAGACTGAGGGAGTGACTCAAATGTGCTATTGTCTGGTCCTGGGGCAGTTAGTGCAGAACACCCGGAAATAAGTAGAATACATACAACACTGGCAACTACAATTAAACTGCGAGCCATCTATTTTGCTGATAGAGGAGCCGATGAAATAGACTTACGTTTTGATTTATCTATAGATGCACTATTCACTCCCCCAGCAGTCGTTGATTCGGAGCGTTTCTCTTTGTGTGAATAATAGAAACAAACAGAACGGTCTGTTTTTGAATGTGCTAAAATGATATTGCATATGGACCCGAAGCAGGAGCTAACGAGCGTTGATATCGCTGCTCTCGTCACCGAATTAGGTCAATATACGGGTGCAAAAGTCGATAAGACATACCGATATGGTGAGGACCTGCTTCGATTTCGGATGCGTGATTTTGATCGCGGGCGGCTTGAGTTATTGATTGAGGTCGGTGAACAGAAGCGCATACACACAGCCGATCCTGATCATGTACCAGATGCTCCCGAGCGACCGCCAAACTTTGCGATGATGCTTCGAAATCGACTTTCAGGGGCAGATCTCGTTGATGTTGAGCAGTTTGAATTTGACCGCATTATGATCCTCAGCTTTGAGCGCGGTGAGGAAATGACGCGCATTATTGTTGAGCTATTTGGTGAGGGAAACGTCGCTGTTGTTGATTCGGTCGGTGAGGTTATCCAAAGTCTTGAGACGGTTCGGTTGAAATCACGAACAGTTGCTCCTGGAACACAATATGAGTTCCCGGATTCCCGTGTAAATCCACTTCAGATAACGTATGACCGATTTACCCGTCTGATGGATGAATCTGACAGCGACATCGTTCGAACACTCGCAACGCAATTGAATCTCGGTGGACTCTACGCTGAGGAAGTGTGCGCACGAGCTGACGTTGAAAAAGCAATGCAGATTACGAATGCTTCAGACGACGCCTATCGCGCAGTTCATGATGCGCTTGAATCACTAGGGACGCAACTTCGAAGTGGAGATTTTGAACCACGAGTATACACTAATGACGATGATGCCGTCATTGATGTAACCCCATTCCCACTTGAGGAGCGTAAACGACAGAATCTCGACGCTACAGCACGTAAAACGTTCAATGGCGCACTCGATGTATACTTTCGAGAAGTTGATCGAAATCCAGCCGCAGAGGAATCCGGAAAGACGCGCCCTGACTTTGAGTCAGAGATCGAAAAGAAACAACGAATCATCGAACAACAGAAAGGAGCAATCGATGATTTTGAACAGCGTGCTGAGGCAGAACGAGCGCGCGCAGAACTACTGTATGGGAATTATGAACTCATAGATAACATAATTGAAACGATTCAGGCAGCACGAGCTGAAGATACCTCATGGGAGGAGATCCGCGAAACATTCGCAGCAGGAGCTGAACGTGGAATTGATGCTGCTGCGGCTGTTGTCAATGTTGACGGTGCTGAAGCAATGGTCACCGTTGAGATTGATGATATGCGCATCCCAGTTGACGTTGATGTTGGTGTTGAAAAAAACGCTGATCAGCGCTATACAGAAGCCAAGCGAATCGAAAATAAAAAAGAAGGTGCACTTACTGCCATTGAGAACACACGTGAAGAACTTGAGTCAGTAAAACAACGTCGCGATGCATGGGATCGTGCCGATGAGGACCCTGATAATGAACCTGGTGGCGATAACACAGACACTACCCAGGGTGAAAGTACCAATGCGGACGATCCGAGTCGAATGGCTCCGACGGATGATGCATGGCTCTCAATGACATCGATCCCGCTACGGACAAGTGATAACTGGTATGAACAGTTTCGATGGTTTCACACATCAACAGGATACCTTGTCGTAGGAGGACGCAATGCCGATCAGAATGAGACACTCGTCAAAAAATACCTGAGTAAACATGATCGGTTCTTCCACACGGAAGCACGCGGTGGACCTATTACGATTCTTAAGGCAAGTGGTCCATCAGAGCCGGCTGAGCCAATTGAGCTTACAGCAGAAACGCGGCGTGAAGCAGCACAGTTCGCTATTTCATACTCGTCAATCTGGAAGGAAGGACGATATGCGGATGATGCATATGTCGTCACGCCAGATCAGGTTTCGAAAACTCCAGAATCAGGAGAGTATATTGAGAAGGGGTCTTTTGTAATCCGAGGCGATAGAACGTATCTCCGTGATGTTGCTGCGGAAGTAGCGATTGGACTGCAGTGTGCGGATGAAACACAAGTAATCGGCGGTCCGCCATCGGCTATTGAGGATCGAGTCCCAACGACAATCAGAGTTCGACCGGGTCGTTATGCGCAGAATGATGCCGGGAAATTAGTGTATCGAGAGTTTCGCGATCGATTTAATGATGAATCATTTGTGCGTAAAATTGCAAGTCCAGACAAAATACAAGAATTCCTGCCACCTGGAGGAAGTGATCTTGTGGATGAATAGTAGCACCTTTGTCTGGCAGTATTAAATCACTAATATGCGCATTCCGAGTCGCGGACGCGGCGAGGAGGGAAAGCAGCAGTGGACGCTTGTCCCCGAGAACGTTGATGACCTATGGCACCTTTCACACGTGCTAGAGCCAGGTGATCATGTTGGCGGTGACACAACTCGCCGAATCCAGCGCAATGATGAAAATCTTCGAGATACCGGCGGACAGCGTGAGCATCTCGTCGTCACAATCCAAGTAGAGGATGTTGAGTTTGCTCGATTCGCAAATCGACTGCGAGTGGGGGGTGAAATTGTTAGTTGTTCTCGTGAGGATGAACTTGGACATTATCACACGCTCAATGTCGAGTCTCATGATGAGATCGTCGTGACAAAGAGATTCGCCCCCGATCAGCAAAAACGGATTGAGGCTGCTGAAGAAGCGGCTGAAAACGCTGATGTCGCTGTTGCGACCGTTGAGGAGGGTGAGGCACATATCCACACCGTTGCTCAGTATGGAACCGAGGAGCGATTCTCGCGAACTGCTACGACAGGAAAAGGTGAGTACGCACAGCCACGAACAGAATTGTTCGCAGAGTTAGCGTCTGCTCTTGCCCGAATGGACGTTGATGCAATTATTCTGGCTGGACCAGGATTCACTAAACAAGACGCTGAAGACTACATTGAATCGAATTACCCAGAAGTTACAGATCGATTGACAACTGTCGACACCGCAGCTGTTGGTGATCGTGGCGTTCATGAAGTACTGAAACGCGGAGCTGTTGATGAGGTGCAAACGCAGACGCGTATTTCTGCTGAGGCTGAGTTAATCGATGAACTGATGGAGGGAATCGCAACTGGTGAAAAGGTTTCATACGGAATCGATGAAGTAGCCGAAGCAGCTGAGTTCGGTGCTGTTGATGATCTGCTTGTTGTCGATGACCGACTTAGAGAGGAACGACGCGGTACCGGTGATTGGTCAACAGATGTCGACTCTGTTCTTGAGAACGTTGAGCAACAAGGCGGATCAGTGACGGTTCTCTCAGGAGAATTTGACCCTGGACAACGACTCCGAAATCTTGGCGGTATCGCGGCACTGCTTCGATATCGACTCCAATAATAACATCTGCTCCCACGTATACCTATCATTACACCTATTCGCGGGTGGACAGTGGCATGCATTCGCATAATCTAACTGGATCACACGCGAGCGTTTCTACTAGATGCTGATTTGACATCCTCCCCGCCCTAAAGTAAACGGCGAGGATTCCCGACAGTTTGGGATATTACGATTCGTATCGCAACTTAGCTATTCCCTCAGGTGAAATTACCCAGAGGCAGAGCCAGAGGTTTGATTGAATAGGGAGGCTACTGACCGTGCCAACCCAACCGACCGTTAGTTATATTCTCCGTCGGAGTCGGGGGCGGAGGATTCTGAGTTATCTGTCTGCGAATATTCACTGCTCCTGCTCCTGCTCCATTCACGTCTGCGTTCATTTTCATCGTCGCTCCACACGATTCGCCTCACGCTTCCGCCCACAACACGACACGAACACGTCTTTGAGGTATCTCGCTTAGATACCCGGTCAACGAGGATGCCGTATTCTTCGGTCTTGTACTCTAACAGCGTCGTGAAACGGTCGAACTCCTACCCGTGGAGCTTCTTGTTCCTGTTCTTGCTTCCACGCTTACCCCAGTTTTGAGACTCGCCGTTGCCGTTCTCATCGTCTTGAATCTCACTCAATTCACCGATGGCGATGCGACCGACCTCGTGGGCGACGCATGCACAATGATGTATCGCGAGCGTGTGAAGGAAGTGGCCTTTCCGACGGGACAACTTCTGACGGGCACAGAGCGCACGGCGTGACGGGCCGTTCTCGCCCTCGGTGTCACTCATCACGGGTGAAGTAGTGTTTGTCCTGCTTCAGCACGTTCCCCGGATACAACTCCGCATCACCATTGTCGTAGACGATGGCGAGGTAGTTGGTGATGTGATGCTGGGGTCGATACCCACCGTGTTGTCTCCGGGTGCGCCCTCTGTGGGTCTCTCGACCTTGTAGACAAAGTGGAGTTCCCAGCGGTCGCCGTTCCAGACGGTGCTGACCTGCTGGATGCTCTCGATAGTCACGTCTGGTCGTGTTTCGTACTCACAGAGGATGAAATCCGAACCGACGGTGACGACTCGACTTGTGAGTGAACCCTTTGCTCAGACTGGGCTTGTTGTGCTTGGAATCGTGCTTGATACCTCTCTGTTTCCACGTGACGGGACGGTGGATTGGCGTTCTCGTCTGCGCGTTGGCGTGTGTTATACCAACTCAACTGGTGACCGACTCAGCAAGCTCTTCAAGAACTTGCTGAGTTGACTGAGAATGGAGGTCACTGTATCGTTCGTGTTTCTTGAGTCCAGATTTGAGTTCGCTGTCGTTGGGGATTTCGCCGTCTTCGTCCCACCAGTCTTGGGTGTAGTGTCGGGCGACGCTCCACAGTTTGGACGCCGACGCAGAGAACCCACACTGGTCGAGGTCGTGGTCATCGCTCACTTGGGAGTGGTTGAGGATTGTTGCTCGATAGGCGCGGGTTGTCTCCAGCATCGGCATTGAGCCGTGTTCATACCCTGTTATGAGAGGTTGTATATTCACAGTACGACCGGACTGGGTGTGGAATAGAATATCCAGTAGTGGCGTCGATCGTGGTTAGTGGAGGTGGAGGTGTTGTTGGTTGGTCTGTATCCCCGCAGGGGCGGGGTTCAAAATCTTGTATCTTCTATAACCGTTGTACAATCCGCATCTTCTACGTATTCGAAAAATAACGTGTTGCGAGCGAGTTCAGTCAGCGTTCATCGGCATATTATCGTTTCCACGACTTGAGGTCGCTGATTGTGATGGAGAGCGGTCAGTGTCAGATCGTGTATTAAGGGTGGCAGACACAGGTCCATTGATGAAGAGTGCATGCCCGACGATACCAGCAGCGACTCCCGCTGCAAGCGGCACTGCTTGTGGGAGCGTCAGTCCAAATTCTATTAGCCCGCCCGAAAGTCCAAACAGTGCAAGTGGGATCAGGCCAAGGACGTAGTCATAATATTCGGTCATAATATATTAGTATCTAGGGTAGCCCATGGTATAAATTTTTCGTGTATAAAATGTGTACCCATCATATTGCCACTATCAATTATCTCTATAACTTATGGGAGGATAGTGCTCCAGATCACCCGAAGAGCAGCCTGATAATAGAGACTGATGTGATATCTATCGACAGTAATAATATTCATTATATAATCTGAGAATATCGGATAGCATCAGATTGACAGTCAGTATCGAATCTTCAGACCGAAAACTGAATCCCGATGGTCTGTGTTATACAATATATGCGCGTCGCCGAGCAGACATGGCCTGATTTGGATTCATATGTTAATGAAGAATCACTCGCAGTTGTTCCGCTTGGTTCAACAGAACAGCATGGTCCACATCTCCCATTGGCGACAGACCACCTCATCGCAGAAGCGTTTGCACATGAGGCTACCGACCGAACAGACTATCTTTGCACCCCGACGATTAATATTGGAGTCAGCCCACACCATAGGCAGTTTCATGGGACGATGTGGGTCGAGGCCCCAGTCTTTCGTGATTACGTCGAATCTTTCACGCGGAATTTAGCGTATCATGGTATTGATCGGATTGTGTACGTCAATGCACACGGAGGAAATGTTGAACACCTCCGTGAGGTCGGGCGTCGTCTCCGTGATGATAAAACACTGTATGCAATTGAATGGATGTGGAATGAGAGCATTCCAAAACTTGTTGATGACCTGTTCGAGCAGAACGGTCCCCACGGTGGACCAAAAGAAACAGCCATGATTCAGTATCTTCAACCTGAGTTGGTCAATAATGATCGCCTTGCAGATGCAAGAGATAATGGGCTTACAGAGTTCACTGATGACAATACACGGAAGTTCGGAGCGCGAACCTACTACGATGCTGCCGATAACACAGAGAACGGTGTTCTTGGAGACCAAACTGATGCGACGGCTAAAAAGGGCGAAGAGATGTTTGAATCTGCAACAGAACAACTCGTGAAGCTCTGTCAGTGGCTTGATGAGCAGGCGTTATCTGATCTAATGCCTGAAAATCACGTTTAAGAGTACGATATAACGATACATAAAATAACTTCAGGGAATATAGAAAAGCCGAATGAACTATGATTGTCGAATAATACCGAATCAAAATCATACATATGAGTGAACACAGCCAGGAAGACAGACCAAGGTATGATCATGAACATACCCGTCGGTCGCTACTAAAACGTGCTGTCGCTGCCGGTGGTGTTGGAGCCCTTGCAGCATGTCTTGATCGTGCTGAAGAGCCGGTACCGCGTGGTCCGACAAAAGATAAATTGTCATCACTTCCTACCCGACAGCACGCATGGAACGACAGAATTCGAACTGACGATAGTGGTAATCACGTCCTCCCCAAACATCAGCTACTATTATATCTCACACTTCCGCGGTCTGGTCCACCGAATACCAACGCAAGAAAAATCATTGAATCGACATTTCAGACGCTGGATCAAGCGTATGAACGAAGCCATGCAGGACTTATATATTCAATTGGCTATTCTCCACGATACTTTTCACGTTTTGATTCATCACTTCCGGGGTCAATAACCCTTCCCGAGCCCCGTGCACTTTCATCATTTGAGACACCGACATTTGATCGACAGGATGCGCTTTTACACTTAGTGTCTGACCGAGCAGATGTTATTCTCGCTGCTGAGGAGGCACTCCGCGGAAACCGACCGCGCATCAACACTATTGATTTTGAATCAGCATTGACGGATGTATTTCGCATCAGTGACCGTCGAAGCGGATTTATTGGACCCGGGCTACCAGCGAAAAAACAGGATAGTCTCAAGGGGATTCCAGATTCAAATCCGGTTCCAGAAAATTCACCGTTATTTATGGGGTTTAAAGTCGGCTTTCGGCAAAACCAAGCCACAGAATCACACGTGACTATCAGGACGGGACCATTTGCCGGCGGAACGACTAAACATGTCTCAAATCTCCGTATGCGGCTTGATGATTGGTACACCGAGCTGGACAACAGCGATCGGATTGCAAAAATATTCTCACCGACACACGCGGCTGAGGACCGTGTTGATGGAGTTGGTGTGAATCTTGGAGCAAGTAACGGTGTTAGTGAAGATATTATTGAAAATATTGAAACAGCGGCTCGCGAGGATGCGATTATCGGGCATGCACAGAAGGCTGCACGAGCGAATAGAAAAGAGGATGGAACAGTCAAAACACTGCGGCGACACTTTGAGTCAACCGATGATGGCGAAGCAAGCCTTCACTTCCCATCACTTCAACGAGAGATATCTACGTTCGAAAACGTCCGAGAGGCGATGAACGGTACTGACCTCACCGAGATACCGACAATCAGACAACGGGTTCATAATGGAATTTTAGAGTATATATTCGTGAAGCGTCGTGGAAATTTCCTTATACCACCACGGTCACTCCGCGCGTTGCCAACTCCCCGTGGATCAACTCCTGGGCTCAACTGATGTTGTGTGCAACCAGTGAACTGCCTCGGGGTCAAGCCCCGTGGCATCCGCCGTGTCCGCTGGTAAAATTCGAATATAGTTGTGCCCAATCAAGTTATATAGATTCGAGGAGAATACCTGCGTCTTTAGCCGCAGGAGGATGTCAATCCCAAGACAGTAGCTGATTAGGATCGATGCAGTGTCATCACAATTCAGCTTCGATGGCAGACTCAACGGTTAACCAATCGGTTCCCGAAACAACATTTCCATTGACGAAAAGAGTCGGTGTGCTATCAACACCACGATCAATTCCTTGCTGGCGATCATTCTCAATAACAGGTCGATATGGCTCTTGTTTCGCAGAAGCGGCAACAAAACAATCGTCAACCTCGGTTGTGGATGCGGTATCATGAAGAATTTGATACCCATTGTTTTCCAGTTCAGATTGTTGTTCATAAATTTGCGTCATAAAATCAAAAAACGTCGCATCGTTCGTCTCATCACCTATCTGTGAATGAACTGCACGGGCTGCGGATGCGGCGCGCCAAGACCACTGTGATACTGGGATAGGAAAGTCAAAATACTGATATTGAACCTCTCCTCGGTCAACGTAATTTGACACAATCTTCGGTGTGACCTCTAGGGTGAATGTCTGACAGTGAGGACATGCGAAGTCCTCAAACACAGCAACAGTCACTGGGGCATCGCTTGGACCGCGGGTTGGCGTTGGGAGCGATGAAACACGCTCGATAGCACCAACATCGCAACTGAGTGGTCCCGTAATCTCATTACTCGTGCTGCTACCACTGTTGTTTCCACCGAGACATCCCGTTATCGCCCCACCACCAACAGCACTGACCACAGCAAGGTATTTACGCCGAGTTGACTGCATGATTGGTCTTTGCTACCCTGGTCATTTAGCGGTTATTGAATGATGATGGTACCGCTTCGAGTATCTGTGAGTCCGCTTAGCAAGTGCTAAACAATGTTATTACGCATCTGCAAAATGCACTAGATAAGGAGACAACAGAACCAGTCGATTTTTTACCGACGCATGTCCTGAATACAATATGGAATTTGACGAAGACGATAGCGTGGTGTTACACGACAAACACAGTGAATTCGACGGCAAGACTGGAACAATCACACAGGTTGTTGAAACGATGTTTGGGGATGCAACATATACTGTTAGTTTTGACGATGGTCAAGAAGTTGGCATTTCTGCAGATCAACTTGACCCTGCTGAAGCTGAAGTAAGCACGGATGAGAGTAGCGCTGCGTCCGAGTAGGCGAGTTTTTTCAACGGTGAGGCTAAAATGGTGATATGCCTCAGATACCGTTTCACTATATTGATTTACGCACATTCTCATATGAGACTGAGGATGAAAAGCGCGTCAATTCTGCACTCCAAACATTTCTCCCTGAGGACTTCCCTCTCACTCGGACGGAAAGTAGTGGTCATCATGGTGATCGGATTATTGTGTTTTCTACTCGTGTGGAATCAGCTGATGCGATACGACATGTTCTCGTGCAACTTGCACGATTACCCTCATTTGAAACACTTCAATCAGAGCTTGATGAACGCGTTACAGAAAACACCGAATTATTCCTCCGATTGGATAAACAGGCTGCATTCGGTGGAATGATACGTCGTGGAGAGGGGATTACGCTTCGTGCGAAGGTCGAAGCATACCCAGCAAAGAAGTCCGCTGCAGTGGAGAACGCAGATGAGGCGCTTACACAGGCTGCATCCTTGCTTGCAGCAGATAATTCTGATTAAAAATTAATATGTGTTCTAAACTGTCTCATCACACTCGCTTCATGTTGGGTCATACTTATCGATTATACTATTGAATGTGTCACTGAGCTATCCTGTCTATTTCACATATAGAATTCGTGTTTATTGTGATTAAATAATGCACCTATGATCCATACCCAGTTGACATCCTCCCCGCGCGAAAGCACGGGGCTTTCTCCTCAATTCCCGGTAACCATCCGGTATTAGATATCACACTATTTTAATGAACATCCCTGTGACGGTGTTTCCGTCAATGGAATTGGTTCATCATTAAGCACAGCTTCAACAGCTGTCCGCATCTCATAAGCACTCACAGTCTCGCCGGGTGACATTGCATCATCAATTCGTGAGTGAAAAACGAGCTCAAATCGATCTTCATCATCAGAGTTAGTCCGATTGAATAAAAACGGATCTGGCGTACATACCGCTCCATACTCATCAGCAACTGTTTGTGATTCATCGCGAAGGTACGCTGTATATCTAATCTCATCAGCGGCAACCCGTTCATGCATTCGATCGAGACTATCTTCAGGATATGCTTCGGCGTCATTTGGATTAATACCGACAACAGCGAGCGATGGGTATGTCTCCGTTAAGTGATTCAGTTCATCAACTTTCGCTTCAGCATACGGACAGTGATTGCACGTAAATACGACGAGAAGCGCATCATAACTAATCAAATCATCCAATGCAACCGTGTCGCCAGCAGCCGATGGTAACTCAAAAAATGGTGCAGGATCACCGTGTGACAATTCAGAATCGGATTCAACTAAGACCATTGTATCATATTAGAGATGAACTGAGGGTTAAAACGATGTGTATTCTGTCCGTTAGAACCTCTCATTGGTGGATTTGCGTTTATTATCCTCATAATTAATATGATCCGTATTCCTGTTGTAATCACTGTGGGATTCAATTGTAGGTGATATGATCAATAGGGTGGTCATCCGAAGCTACATCTAATCAACTAATAATCCTCCATAATCGTTATGAGCAAACCATTTCAAGACGGCACTCCTCAAACCTGTATGACGTCGAAGCAGGAACTAATTGACCTGTTGCTGAATGACGCTCGACAGAGCGTAGATGATATTGCACGTCAGCTTGGTGTTGAGGCAGCAACGGTCGATTCGCTTATTGATGAGTTAGAATCTGAGGGTGCTGTCCGTGGTTACCAAGCGGTTGTTGACTGGGACTGCCTCGACACGGATCATGTTCGTGCAAAAGTTGAGTTAAACGTAGAACTTGATCGTGAGACAGGATATCAGAAGGTCGCACGCCGTATTGCCAAATTTTCTGAGGTTAGTTCACTTCGACTCGTCTCAGGAAGTTATGACCTCGCTGTAGATGTTGAAGGGGAGTCAATGCATGATGTCTCTACATTTGTCTCCGAGCAGATTGCACCGATTCCGGAAATAACACAAACTGTAACTCATTTTGTAATGACAACATACAAAGAACGTGGTATTTACTTCGAAAATAATGATGAAGATGATAGACTTGCTGTGTCACCATGACTGACCAACAAGGTCATCCAGCATCATCGGTCGAATCGGAGCAGGTAAACGGTGAAGTAAACAGCACCAACAACATGCATCGTCTGTCACAACGAGCAAAACAGACGCCGCCATCTGGGATTCGCCGATTCTTTGAATTAGCAGATGAGATGGATGATATAATATCATTAGGTGTTGGTGAACCAGATTTCTCCGCACCATGGGCGGCTCGTTCCGCAGCGATCGATGCACTTGAGCGCGGAGAGACATCATACACCGCGAATCGAGGGCGGAGTGATCTTCGGGCAAATATCGCCGGTCATGTCGAACAGTATGGGCTTGAATATGACCCCGATGAGGAAATTCTCGTCACGGCTGGTGCTAGTGAGGCGATTGATCTCGCGATGCGAGCGCTTGTGGATCCAGGCGAGACTGTTGCTGTGCCTAAACCATCGTACATTTCATACGCACCGTCGGTGACGTTTGCTGGTGGTGAGGTTCGATCGGTGCCAACACGTGCAGAAACTGATTTTACACTCACATACGACGACCTTGTCGCTGCCAATGCATCAGAGGCATCAGCGCTTGTTCTCTGCTATCCAAATAACCCTACTGGCGCGGTAATGACTCGGGACGAACTTGCTGATGTTGCCACCTTTGTTCGTGAACATGATTTATTTGTCCTCTCGGATGAGATCTACTCTGCACTTCGATATGATGATGAACACGTCTCGATTGCAACACTCCCAGGGATGCGCGAGCGAACCCTCGTATTCAGTGGATTTTCGAAAGCGTATGCAATGACAGGAATGCGGTTAGGGTATGCACTCGGTCCACAGGATGTTATTGATGCAATGAATCGGATCCATCAGTACACGATGCTTTCAGCACCAACGACCGCGCAAGCAGCGGCGATGGAGGCGATTAATTCATGTGAGCCGGCTGTCGAAAAAATGCGTCAGGCGTTTGATCGTCGCCGACGATTTGTTATTTCACGATTTAACGAACTTGACATGGACTGTTTTGAGGCAAAAGGCGCATTTTATGTCTTTCCAAAATGCCCACCAGGATGGGAAAACGACGAAGAATTTGCAGAGGCACTTATTCATGAAGAACGGGTTGCACTTGTTCCCGGACGTGTCTTTGGAGACGGTGGTGAGGGTCATCTACGAGTCTCATATGCATCCGGAATGGATGATTTAAAAGCCGCACTCACTCGAATCGAGTCATTTCTCGAATCTCATCCGACCTCAGCGTCACTCGATGCAGTTGACATGGTCTGATGAATCCTAGGTCGGAAGCCTGAGTCTGGCAATGTGAACTACCCCACCCTACTCAGCCGCTGACGCGGCTCCGGTGAGGGTGAGGGTGGGGCTTCCGCTTCCGCTTCCTGTTTCAACGACGCACTGTACATCCACAACGTCAGAACTGTCTGAGGAGGTGAACAGAGCGAGCGCTGTTCTCGCGTGAGTCGCTCTCGTTCGTTTTGGAGGTTGAGGTCGAGGTCAAGGGAGCCGACAGCACGCCCATCCGTGTCGTGGGCGTACTTGAGAATCCCAACATCGATTCCAACACAACGGTCAGGGTTTTCAAGCTTGGCTGGTTCTCCTTTGCCCTCAGCGGCGAACGAAGCGTACCATTCACCTGTTCGTTCTTTCTTGATACTGACCTCTTTGACGGTTACGCCGTCGGGAACTTCACGGTGGATGGTGATGTGATTGGAATGTCTACGAGTTTCGAAACTGAGAGTGAAAGGACGGTCTGACCGTTTTTGTTGTCGAACTCGAACTTGAACTCGAAGCCAGACTGCACATATGTAAAACTCCTGAACTCGCTCGGCGACTGCCAGTTGAGACTCCCGACGTTGTAGCCGTTCTGTGTGAGCTCAGCCAGGACAGGGCAGGGCAGGGCAGGGATTTAATGTTGTCTTCGATCCGCATCGCATCGCATCGCATCACGTCACAGCGGCTTGCGACACCGTCGAGTACAGGTCGGTCAGCTCGTCCCACCAGTTTTTGAGGTCTGGAAGCTGGTCGCGGAGTTGCCTGACTCGGTTGGTGAGTGTTCCTGCTGATGCTGAGTTGGGTATCTGCTCGAATTCGGTGAGCGCGTGGTTGTACAGTTGCCGTTGCCGACAGGTATCTCTGTAAGAGTCCAGCTTTTCGCGCTGGGCTTTTGGGTGTAGTGGAGTCGATACCTGTAAGCGTAGTGCATGGATTAGATTACTCGTCTGATTCTGTGGTTCGGACGATTTTCACGTCTGCGCCACGCCATCGCTTGGGAACGAGAACGTGAGCTCCATTCCCAGTGGCTGTCACTTCTCCGTCGATGACTTCGTGGCCTTCGATTTCGTGTCTACTCATCGAATCAGTATATACATTGTTGAAACTTAAAGTTATGAGTTTGTGGGTTGGTAGTAACGTAGTGTAAGATAGATGATGGCGGCGCTGTATCCCCGCCCCCGCCGTACTCTACTCGCTCGCCTGCGGCTCGCTCCTTGAGAACGGGGGCTTAGCGCCTACAAACTGCTAAAATCTTAGATAGATCCTACAGTGTGTCACTCAACGCCGTGAGAACTGCCTGATCACTCAGTGCAAACAGTTCAAATTCTAAAACAACACGGATGTTGCTATCCGTGCAACTCTTCGAATTGAATATAAATATTCAGTGTATTCATTTATTTGAATAGTGTTATTGTTGATACCCAAGTTAGACCGATTATAATAATGAGTGAGCATAAAATACTCGATAGCACCGAGCGAGTACATATCGATAGTGCTGTCACGACAACACAGCTAATCATTTTTTCACCTCCAACCTATACATGATTTATAACATCATAAGATACCAACAATTAGATAATACTATAATTAGATCTGAACGATTATGTGTATCGCGAGGTGTTATATGACTCGCTGGCAGGCGCGCAATCTATTATTCTTGACGTTAGCAATTGTTATCATAACTACGGGAGTCACGCCGCTTGTGACTGCTCAACAATCGAATGTGACGATTGGGTCGATCAATGTGACACCAACGGACCCCTCCCCGGGTGATGTTGTCATGATCAATGCAGAACTCAGGAACTCCGAAACAAGTGCTGGTAGCGTGAAGATATCTCAGGTAACGATTGACGGTCCATCAATTGATGAGAACGTCGATGATATTGGAAGACTTGGAGCAGGGACATCGGTCACAGTGCCATTTTCTGTCACATTCGATGAGCCAGGGCAAAAGAGATTCATGATTACAATGTATGGTCAGGAAGACACCGGCAGCGTGTTTTCTATTCAAAAACCAGTATATGTCTCTGTCGAGCGTGATAGCACGCTTTTATCATCAGAAACTGAAACGGTCGCTGCCGGAGGTCTTACACCAATCAATGTTACCGTGTCAAACGGTGATGATGAAGCAATAACCGGCGTTCAACTTACCGTTGATGACGCTCGAATCGAAGAACCACAGCGAACACGTGGGTCAATTGCATCCGGCAGCGAGCAGACATTCCAGTATGATGCATATTTCGAATCGCCTGGACGTCATTCATTGATCGGCACGGTAATCTATCAAACTAGTGATGGAGTCACACACCGAACGGCTGAGACAATCCCAATCACTGTTGAACGTCCGCGCGTCAATGTTGATCTCTCTGTGAGCACTGACGCAAATCAATCAGGTGCAACGACTGTTGAACTCACCAACTTTGGGAATACCTACTTGAGTGATATTACAGTTGAGGCAGCAGCAGATGGAGATATCGTTGCTCAGAAACTGCTCTCAGATTTAAAAGCCGAAACAAGCCGGTCTATTGCATTTGAACCTGAAAGTGATGTTAATGGACCACTGGAATTCACAGCAAGATATGAGACCGCTGGTGAGACACGTTCAGTGTCTGCAGCAACCGATCAGGCGCTTGGAGAAATCCGACTGACAAGTGTTGAAACAACACAAACTAGCACAACAGTAACCGTCACTGGAGATGCTGCAAATCTTGGTCGTACAAACGCTGATGGAGTCTTACTTAGCGTTGCCGATACTGATTCAACAACTCCCGTGTCACCATCGGGCGAATATTTTGTTGGTGAGGTAGAGTCGAGTGAATTCGCAACGTTTGAGCTCACTGCATCTGTGCAGCCAGGTGTTGAGGCAGTTCCTGTTAATGTCGGCTATGTTGTCGAGGGAGACCGCGTTCAGCAAACTCAGCAGATTCCGTTATCTTCAGGGCGTATAAATACATCAGTTGAAGCACAGGACGCAGCGGCAGTAGCTCAATCATCCAGTGATGAACGCGATAATCGCACAAATAGTGGTGGATTGCTCAGTAGTCTTCCACTCCTTCCAATAGGTGCTGTCGTTGTGATGCTAGTTACTGCATTAGGTGCGTATCGATGGCGTAGTGTAAGACAATGAGTGTCATTGAGCTTCACGACGTTCTTAAACGGTATCAAAGTGGTGAGCAAACCGTTGAAGCGCTCAAAGGAATTGATTTCCATGCTGATCGTGGACAGATGGTAACCGTTATCGGACCATCTGGTTCTGGCAAAAGCACGATGCTGAATATGATTGGTCTTCTCGACACACCAACAGATGGGACCGTTTTTCTCGATGAGAATAATGTAACAGATTACACAGAAGACGAACTAACAGAAGAGCGGCGGTCAGGAATTGGATTTGTATTTCAGAGCTTCTATCTCTTGCCGATGCTCACCGCGATAGAAAACGTTGAATTACCCTCAATGTGGAATATATCTGTTGACCGTCGTGACCGTGCTATTGATTTACTTGAGCGAGTTGGACTCGGCGATCGACTTGAGCACACACCAGATCAGCTTTCAGGCGGGCAACGACAGCGTGTTGCAATCGCCCGTGCATTAATCAACAGCCCTGAAATCCTACTTGCAGATGAGCCGACAGGAAACCTTGATCAAGATACCGGTCAAACGATTCTTGAAGAAATAACGCGGCTCAAAAATGAAGAAGAGATTGCTATTGTCGCTGTAACTCATGATGAACAACTTGTTGAGTATGCCGACCGGGTTGTTCGACTCGTCGATGGGAATGTGAAATGATTGATCTTGGTGATATTTTCCGTCGCTTCCCCAGTGTCAAAATGGCGTGGCGGAATCTCGGTCGAAATCGAGTTCGAACAGGATTAGCAACGCTCGGTATTGTTATTGGTGTCATCGCAATTGCCTCACTTGGTATGGCTGGTGCCGCACTTCAACAGCAAGCACAGTCGAATCTTGGCAGTCTGACGAATGAGGTTGCGGTAAGTTCTGGACAAGATAGCACAGAAGATGGTGTTACGACTGACCAGGTTGAACAGATGCGAGATATTATCGCTGACGCTGAAGTCGTCCCACAGAAAACAAATCAAACAACAGTCACTTCACGAGATGGACAGGAGGTATTCGTAACCGTCGTCGGAGTGAGTAAAGCAAGTGCACTCTATGAAACGACAGCCGGTAGTGCGCCTACTCGGCTTCAAAATGGTGCATTGCTCAGCGTTGAAACAGCTCGTGAGTTAGGACTCGAAATTGGTGATCCCGTCGCATACGACGGATCATTGTATCGACTTCGTGGATTTCTCGAGGCTGAGGATGGTTTCGGTGGTGGTGGGAGCGAGCTGGTCCTCCCGTTATCTGCACTTTCTGAGCAGGAACACTATGATTCCGTAACCGTTGTTGCTGGAAGCGGTGAGGCCGCGACAGCTGTTGCAAACACGCTTGAGGTAGAATTTAACGAACAAGGACGTGACAGTGAGGAAATCTTAGGTGTCAGGAGCTTTGCGAGTACACAAGAAAGTATTAATTCATTCTTAGGTACACTTAATCTCGCACTTCTTGGCATTGGATCCATTTCATTGATTGTTGCCAGTGTTGCAATTCTTAATGTAATGTTGATGAGCACAATCGAACGCCGTGGGGAAATTGGCGTGTTGAGAGCTGTCGGTATCCGCCGCGGAGAAGTCCTTCGGATGATTCTCGCAGAGGCAATGTTTCTTGGTCTTATCGGTGGTATTGTCGGTGCGACGGCGTCACTTGGCGCTGGATATGCAATGTTTCAGATTCTTGCTAGTGATGGAATGTTAGTATTCACGTGGGCAGGACTCCAGCATCTATTCTCTGGATTTGCCTTCGCAGTCGTTGCAAGCGTATTAAGCGGTGTATACCCTGCTTGGAAAGCTGCAAATGACTCACCTGTCGCAGCGCTCAGAGGATAGTGAGTATTCATATCATAGTACAAACAAACGCTCATATTTGAAGTGCACTGATAAATACATACAATATAATTCATATGAAACGTCGATCATATCTGCGTCAATGTATCCCTCCCATTATTTCGGTCAGTGCTGGTGCTGCGTTCGCCGGATGCACTACGACTGAGAATGACAGATCAGAACCTACACCATCTGAGAAAGTAGCCTCGCCCACGACATCTACGTCTGCACGATCAGATACCTCGACAACATCGCAAATACGCATCGAAACTGTCCTCACCGGACTTACTCGCCCATGGGGACTCACACACCTACCTGATGCTCAAACTCAAACATCGCTACTTACTGAGCGAGTAGGTCGACTATTGCTTGTAGACCGGTCTGCGGGCACATATGACCGTGTCAGCGGGACACCGGATGTATTTGCCCGTGGTCAGGGTGGTCTACTTGACGTTTGCCTGCACCCATCATTTCCAGACCCATCATGGGTATATTTGACATATGCAGTTACTCGTGATGATGACAGAACAACGACGGCATTAGGGCGTGGACAACTTGACCGAGAAGATCCTCAACTTACTGATTTTGAAGTACTCTACCGTGCTCGTCCGTATGTTGACTCAACAGGTCACTTCGGATCACGCGTCATCGTTGGTCCGGATGATCGATTATATATCACTATTGGCGATCGACAGTTCAAAAACTTCGGACCAGATCATGTTGCCCAAGATCGAGGAAATGATCTTGGAGCTACACTTCGAATAAATCTTGATGGGAGCATCCCTGATGCAAATCCATTCGTTGATAACTCAGCTGCAAAAGATGCAATATTCAGCTACGGTCATCGAAATGCGCAGGGGCTGGCTATTCATCCCGAGACAAATGCAATCTGGCAGACAGAATTTGGTGAGCGAGATGGTGATGAAATTAATATACTGACTGCTGGTAGTAATTATGGATGGCCAATTGCAGATGAAAGCTGCCAATACGGAAGTGATGAGCCGATTGGTGTCTCTCACAATGACCGAGAAGATGTAATCGCACCAGCGTATTCATGGCCATGTGGGAGTGGTGGATTCCCCCCGAGCGGTATGTCGTTTTATCCTGCTCAAGCAGCAGATAATCCCAATGGAATCGCAGAATGGCACGGAGATCTCTTTGTTGGCGGATTAGCTTCACAGTCGCTAGCACGATTCCGCGTTGACAATCAACAGATCGAATTAGTCGAAAATCTCCTCGCAGATCGTGGATGGCGTATTCGTGCTGTTGCTACCGCCCCAGATACCGGAGAAATGTATATCACGACTGACTCGGATAATGCAGAACTAATTCGGATCGGTTCTGAGTAACCATCACGTGTATCCAGTCAACAGGTATTATAGAATACAAGGAGAATACGCGCGTTTTCAGGCGCGGGAGGATGTCAATCACTATGAGGCATTTCACATGGGCAGCCACCCTGTTCGAGTAATTCTGTAACAGAATGCTGATCACCACAAGTCTGACACAGGACTTGGACATCTAGCAACACTTCAAACTCATCGAGTGAAATTCGGTCGGTTTCACGGAGTTTCTCAATACGCTCCTCAGTTACAGATGTTGTTCGACTCATCAACCGTTGAATGCTTTCAAGATCTTTCTTAATTTTTGCCTCATCTGAGATTGTCTGGTACTCCGCGCCACGCCAGTCTTTGAGATACGAGCGAATCGCCTGATAGGTGACAAAATCAGACTCAAGTACATCAACATTGACACCACGTTGCTCAAGCCGAGAGCGGGTATCCGTTCGAACGCCAGAACTCACAGCATCGCTTGTCAATCGAGTATAAATTGTCTCAACAGTATTATCAACGGCTCCAGTGCTATTATCAGCAGTCATTAGTGCCTGACGTAGCAGCTGTTGATTGAAAAATGTCGCAAGATCGCGGAGACTCATCCGCTCACTACCGTCACCTGTCCATCGTGTCTCAAGATCTGCACCAAGACCCTCTAATTCATATTTCTCAATTAATCGAGCAACCTTACTCGCAGGTTTATTATCATTCTCGCTCATAATTATATCTATCTCGTCATTTTTTGTAGCTAATACGTCTCGTATAATTCCATATTCGCATCATACATGTTCCCATGGTATCATAGGAAGCCGATTTAACCGTATATAAGACCAATAAACCATAATAATCCATTATTTGCTTATGACTTAGACCATCTATATATCGATATTGCGAAACATATGTACGATTGAGTATCGAAGGTCATAAATTGAAGATAATGACTTAGATATCTGTAATCCGTGCATACTCATCATCAATTGACTGTGCGTCCTCAGGAAGAAGTGCAACGACAAGATATTCAACATACTCAGAAAAGTACGAAATAAGTGCACCGATTCGACTAGAATCAATTGCTTCCAGTGAGTCTAATAACATAAACGGCACAGTCTCGAATAGATCGTGCACAAGATACCCTGCGAGGGCAAAGATGAGTCCAGTGACCTCTCGCTCACTCTCACTAAGATGCTCGACAGTATCTTCATATGCGGTCCCGCTTGCGGTTGTTCGAATTACATGAAGCTCGAAGACTGTCTGTTCGACTTTTTGTCGCCCTGATCGAACTGTGCGTTGAGCACGCTCAATCCAAACGCGGTCAAGATTCTCATATTCAAGAATATCGAGAATTGATTCCATATGCGTATTAAACTGCTCGACAGCCTCGTTCTCGATCTGGTCAATCCTTGTTCGCTCGTCTTCAAGTTGAGCAACAATATCCTCACGGTCGGACTCAAGTGCATCTATATTGTCAATTGCTGCTTCGACTGATTCAATCTCATCTGTGACCGACTGATAATCAGACTCAAGACGGTCAATTTCAAATTCAAGTTCATTAGCCTCACGATGAAGTGAGAGTATGTCTTCGAAACTTTCTGACTCAAGCTCACTGACCTCTGTCTCAAGCGTTTCAACCGTTGCTGTTAGCTCTTTTCGTTGCTCTTTGAGTGTCTCTACCTGCTCTTCTCGCCGATTTATCTCTTGTTTTACTCGATCAATCGTGTTTTTGAGATCTGATCGACGTGTCCGTTCTGACTCAATTTCACGCTTTTCGCCTTTCAACGACTTGAGATCTGATTTGATATCATTTAGTGATTGAACACGATCACTTCGGACTGACTTCAATTGGTCAACTGTTGATTCAATTTGTCCACGATCGACTGCTGATCCACATGTCCAACATGTAACTGTTTCAGCCGTTGTGTCCTTGTCGGCAAGTAATTGATCTGTGACTGAATCTGCTTTACTGGAACCTTCTGTATCGGTTGCTGACGGAGTAACATCGTTGCCAATACGGGCAATCACATCATATCCTCCATTCTCGAGTTGATCCTCATTATACTGGATGAGATTCTGGAGTTGTGAAATCTCAGCATTGAGTGTTTGTCGGTCATTCCGAAGTGCGTCGATTTGCTCTTCAAGACGGGTTAGTTCTGCCGTCGGCGTGCTTGATAGTTCTGAGAGCGCTGTCTTATTCTCTTGATGTTCAGTCTGTAGTGAATCAATGCTTTCTCTTTGTGTCTCAATCTGCTGGCGGACGGAGTCTAATTCCGATCGAGTCGATCGCAGTTCATCTAACCTTGATTCGAGTTTAGCTTCCTTCTTCTGACTATCTGCTATGTTACGACTATTTTCATCTATTTCTGTCTCTTTTTCAGCCAGCTGCTGTCTTTTCTCAGATATGTTGGATTCAATAGCCTCCTTTCGTTTTTCTAGCTCAGGTAGTCTCTTTTTCTTTGACTCGATGTCTGCTATTTTCTCATCTATCTCTGATCGCTGTGACTCAAGTGATGATATTTTACGTTTGATCTCTTCAACATCAACTGGCTCCATGATTATCTCCCGAAGGTTATCACTACGAGAGACAGCACGACGTGCGTCGTTATTCTCAAGTAAAAATGCAAATCGTTGAGCAATATCTGGGTCATCGAGATATGTGCTACCATCAAAGATGATATTGTCACCAGTCTGTGACACAGTGCGTTGATACTCTGTCTCACCAAGTGTTAACTCGACAATACCTTCATCAGCATCTGCTTTGAGGGTCGCTGCATCGCTTCCCATTACTGCCATCACCGCCTGGAGGAATGATGTTCGATTCGTTGCGTTCTCACCGGTCAGCACGGTTACACCAGGTTCAATAACAACTGATGCCTCATCAATGCCACCAATATTTTTTACATGGAACTGTGCAGCATCAGTTATTGCCTGCGGCGTAGTCATTGATGTATGTATAACAGTCAACTGGAAAAATATTCCCTTTATGATTTAATGATAAATAATAAATTATCTATACTAACGAAAATCACGACAGAAGACGAGTGCATCTATAATCAAATATAGCTCCTGATCACTATTCATCTCATCCACTTAGTATGAATAAAATCTTATAACATACGTACTGTCGTTATTCCACTATATGGTACCGAGACCGCTGATGCTAGCTAAAATAAATCAAACATCCGGTTGAAAATGATACAATCATCTGATATAAATTGAAATATAAAAGTGAATAATGAATCAAATGTAAATATCAGCTATGAGTATTGAATTAATTGATAGCGTTGAATAAAGAGCATTGTCTCTTCGGCATCAATTTAGAATAACGTATCTCCTTGTGAGTGGTCATAAGAGTATACCCACCTCCTCTGCCAGAAGTGAATCTGATATTAGATGTCAGTACCTGTTAGATCTGTATCATACTTATTATTTCTAGTATATAATTAAAAGAATCGTCGATTCTCATCAAAACTACTTTTCACCGCATTATATGAAATTAGAATAATATATTATTTATCACACGTTTAAATTGCAGTTTTATCACTCTGGTATCAGAGATATAATCAAAGTGTGAATATCTAGACCCAATACAGCGAATATGAGATAATTAGGATTGATGCAAAACTAGTTATTTATATTTATTCGAAAATAACTGATGTATATTTCTAATTGATGAGTCAACTGGAAAAACGATATTCCTCTATCGAAATATCTAATTAAAATAATATAATATGTTTTTATATACGCTAGAAAAAGAAGATTTAGGTTCATGTAGAAAGATTCAATTATGGATACGTCCATAATCACCAATTATTTATTTGATATTAAACGCAGGATAAATCGAGCAGAATCAGACTCCCAACAACTGATAATCCGTTCCAGTACCAAGATACGTATATGAGTTCTACACCAGAACAACTTGCGGGAGTTGCAGATATTGATTGTACTGGAATGCAAGCGCTTGTCACTGGGTCAACAAGCGGGATTGGTCGGGCAACCGCAATTGCGCTTGGTCGTCTTGGTGCTGACGTTATTGTGCATGGGCGTGATGCGGCTGCTGGTGCTGATGTCGTTGACACGGTGACTGCATATGGTGCGGACGCACAGTTCATTGCTGCTGATTTCGCTGATGTCAATGCAGTCCGTGAACTCGCGACAACTGTTCGATCGGCAACAGACGGAATTGATTTATTATTTAATAATGCCGGCGGTGTTTTCCGCGACGGACGACTTACCGATTGCAACATTGAGTATACGTTTCATATTAATCATATTGCACCATATCTACTCACTATAGAGCTCCTTGATCATCTCAAAACTGACGCTCGGATCGTAACGACCGCATCAGCAGCACACCAAGGGGCATCTTTAGATATTGGTCGAACTCGAAGCGTTGATGATCACAGTGCGTTCTGGGCGTATAATCACTCAAAATTGGCAAATATACTGTTCACGACAGAGTTAGCTAAGCGACTTGACGCAAGCGAACACACAGCCACTACAGTGTGTGTTCACCCTGGCGCGATTCCTGGGAGCGGATTCACACGATTCCTTCCCGGACCATTGCCACGAATTGTACAGTCACTTGAGGCACTTCCAGGGGTAACAAGTGTCAACGACGGTGCTGCTGAGTTATTATTCGCGGGAATATCGCCACAAGCGACTGATTACTCAGGACAGTATTTCGCAAGTCAACAACTGAAAGAACCATCCTCGGACGCGCAAGATGATGCAGCTGCACGACGACTATGGAAAGAAAGTGCGGATATACTTGATATCGCCCAGCCACTCGATAATCTAAGTGATAATCAAGAATACAGCCCAGGAGTCGATATTAATGTCACCGAATAAGATGAGATAATCTAACCCTGACCTATTGGTACCGAGATAGAAGTCAATACATTGTAAAAAAGAATGTGACTCGGCAAGAGAGAGTTACAGCTATGTAGTGGCTACATCTGTATCGAACATGAACGTCAAACGACTCCAATTAGTAGTGGTGGTTATTCTGATTATCCTCGCTGCTGTTCCTCCTGCGGTAGCACAGGAGAATAATCTCACAACAATCACAGTAGAGACTGTTGATGAGGAAGGTGAGTCAATCCAAGGTGTCACCGTTACAGCAGAATGGGGAGCGGATTCAGTCTCAGCGGACACAGCGAGCAATGGAGTTGTTTTACTTGACGTTCCAAGAGGCGAAGAAATTGAGATTACTATTGCACATCCTGATTATGTCCGGAACTTCCCATATGTAATTGATAGTGCAGATGAACAACGCATTGAGTTAGATATGTCTGAACGGTCTTCTTTGAGCGTTGGTGTCGACACAAACAGTGGTCCCATTGCAGATGCTCGGGTTAGCTTAACAATGGGAGATCGAACTGTCGCAAGCGGGAACACATCACAGGAAGGGGCATTTTCAGTAGAAACGCTTGAAGCCGGTGAGTACAGGTTAACAGTTGAAAAACGCACATATTATACTATCAATCGAACCATCGATGTCGATGGTGAGACGAATATTAATATCAATCTCAACACTGGCGGTGTGACGACTGAATTTGTTATCGTTGATCCACACTTCTCACCCCCGGAGCCAGTTACCGATGCAAAAATAAGTATCTCCGGCGTCGGTGATGTGCAGACACTTGGTGATGGACGTGCTGTAGCGCGTATTCCAATTAACACTGAGGTACCAGTAACGGCGACAAAATCAGCGTACAGAGGTATTAATCGAACACTGATCGTCAATGAAAGTGGGCAGACGAGGACGTATGAGCTTACACGTCGTCAACGCTTGAATATTACAACTGCGAGCGATCGAATTATTGCTGGCGAATCAGTTTCAATTGATGTCACAAACGCGTATGAGGAACCGGTCGCAGGTGTCACCATCACACGCAATACCGAAGCTGTCGGTCAGACTGATGCGGATGGTGAATTGACAGTTCCTATCCCGGATGCAGAGTCATACAGGCTAACTGCGAGAAAAGAATCGGTTGAGTCAAGACCAGTTTCAGTTCAGGGTGTGAATGTTGTCGGATCAACTGCGGAGTCAACAACAACCTCTACGCCAACATCATCAGCTCCATCGCTTATCCCTAATATTACGAATACAAGTGCTCTTTTGATAATTGGTGTTATCGCGACAATTTCAACCATTATTGCACTGATTGTTGCCGGCATATTCACTTTCCGTCGTTGATCGCTTTTGACAACGTTTGTTTCGTAGCGGCGTAGTCAGCTTGAGTCAACTACCCCACACCATAGTCGCTCGTTGCACTCACTTTGTTGAGGGTGGGGTGGGGGCTGGAGCTTGTCAGTGAACCAACCTGGATAGAACATACAGCATCTTGTTTTGAGTCCAGTGTTCCTGACTTGGGGGCAGCATTGACTGACACTGACACCCCTCCACTCCGACACATCTGGTCAGTGTGGAGTCGTACGTACTTCACGGCAACCGATACTGCAGCATCGTAGTCACGATGCACAGACCGACCACAGGAACCACAGCACAGGCGTTTCTCGATCAGGTTGCTACGGCTATGCTAGTACACCCACACCGAGAACATTCTTGACTGGTATACTCAGACGGAACATTATCAACAAAAATGCCATATTCTGTTGGCTTGTACGGAACTATCTCTACGATGAGTCCAAAAGCCCATTGCTGGATTTTTGTATCGTTGCTCATTGCATTGCATCACGAATCCCACCGAGGTTCTCGAACATGATGTTATCAACGCCTCGCTCAACAGCATGATGTACGAGTTCGGTTGCACGCTTGTACAACCAGTGTTCGCTCCTCTTTGTGATCAACCCGCTGATAGATTGGAGTGTTCGATGAGCTGATCGTGTGCCACACTCTTGCAATCCATCCCGTGTTCTCTCATACTCGTTTTTCCAGTAGCTCAATCGGTCGGCACTACCAATGATGCCTGTGCTGGTGGCGATGAATGGTCCTGTTACGTTGAGGTCTACATCAAGAACCATTCCGCTCTCGGTCTTCAACTGTTCATCCGTAATCCGCTTTTGACACGTAACATTAAGATAGCATTCACCACTGTCTCGTGTTAGCGTGGCGGGTTTCTACTCCTACCCGTCGCTTTCGAGGTACCCATCCTGCGGGTTGTCGTCGTCGTTATGTAGTTCCAAGCTGGGATACACTCAACCTTTGACCGTAGCCGGAGAAGCAACTCTGTTCATTCTTTTCGATAAAGGAGAAAAGTTCGACTCCCGTAATTAACGACTGGAGACTAATATTCTGGCTTGGATGGATTCGGTTCTTCTGGATTGTAGAACTGTTCTATCGTAGAGTCCACGGTTTGGACAGCTTGGTCTCTCGCTAACTGCATATGACCTGTCTGTAATTCTGTCTTTGTCTTCTCACATAGGTCATCGTAGACGAGGTCTTCTCAGGTCGCCTTTGTGATTATCTTGTCCTTTGGTTCACTCCCGTGATTCCAAGCTGTGTCGAGTGCGTACTGTTTCGCTTCACGGTATTGCGGACCGGTTTCTCACAGGGCTCGCTTTTGCTCTTCTGTCGTGTCAACCTTGAGCCGTGTAGTCCGCTGCAATTTCATCTCTATATTTGAGTGGTAGTACAACTCTAGTTATTACTTTCCCTGTTATGTCTTGCGATTATACGGGCATTGCGCTGGGTTGTTGAACGGGTGTATCCTCTCCCTGCTCGCTTCTTGTGGTTGCTCCCTGAGGAAAGAATCTTACCCTCATTATGAATAAAAATCAGTATTCGGTTATCTGAGCCTCCTGGTATTGTACCCGCTATGACTCCTCTCTCAGTTCAGTATACGTTGTTCGCTTGTTTCAAAACAGATGAATAATACAATAATATTGGTATGCCTACAGTTACTCTAGAACCGGTTCAATCTCAAATACACCGACTGTTCCACTGAGTTCGAATCCGACACATAACAGTGGTGTATCAGTCGGGCTGTCCTCAACTGGGACGAAATCGAGTCCTTCCGGTGCGAAGTCCCCTGCTTCAGCCGGGGTATCGGTATCTGGATTTGCCTCAGCAGCAGCCTCAAGATCATCTTCAGTTACCGCATAATCTCGATTGGCAACCATTTGGATATACTCTGATCCTCCGGGTGAGCTAACATCGTATACTGCAATTCCACTTCCCACTTCTTGTCCAACAAACGCAAATGTTTGATTACCAATCTCTCCTAATGTGACACTTTCAGTTTCTGGACCGCTTTCGACTGTATTTTGATGTCCTTCTGGATATTTCCGGGCGAACACCTGCTCAAATTTACTTCCGCTGTCGAATACTCGCTCAAGCCCACTGTCAGTGTGATGCCACACTGAGAATGAACGACCACCGATAGCATAAATGTCACTGTATGCACCATCTCCATTTGCATCAGCGAACTCACGCATCGCTGCCTCGTTGACCTCCATGTTTCCGAGATGTGTCGACTGTTTGAGTTCTTCAATGGTGTCGACGTATGCGTTCTCTGAAAGGTCAAAGCCAGCTGGATCTAATGAGAGATTTTTCAGGATGCCAACTTCAAAGTCCTTCGCATCACCCTCATTCGCAGTAACGACAAATGTTTCACCACCAACTTGGTATGTGTCAATCGCGTCTGGCTGATACATTCCCTTGATTGGCCATGACTGTAAACTAATACCATCAGCATCACTCGTGTCAAGCTCGTTCCCGGGTAATGAGAAGTCTTTGAATCCAAGCCCATCGACGCTCGTGATTTCCCCAGACTCAAGATCAATTGTCGCAATAGCGTTGTTTTCTTGAAGCGAAACGAACGCAGTCGTTGAGTCGGGAGTAACAGTTGTATATTCAGGCTCGAATACTGTCGATGCTGACGCAGGTGAATCCCCTGCGGACACGATATGTACACCTTCTGTGCGAAGTTGTGCTTCCTGCCCATCATACTGTTCAAATGTGCTTGTGGTCACGCTAGCATTTTCGACACCGTCAGCAAGGTTGACAACGCTGATAGACCCTGCAGGATCTACTTCGCCAGGCTCACCCTCGTTGGCGACAACGGCGTAGTTACCATCGGGGCTGAATGTTACCTTATCGGGGAGTGGACCAACTTCAACTGCGGTAACGAGTTCAAGTGAGGCAGGATCATAAAATGCGATCGCACCATTGTCTGTTGCTGGGTCGGCTTCGATAGCTGCAGCGACTAGACTATCACTGACATCAACACTGTTTGTCCCGCCAACCGTGTCGACTGCAAGGTCCGTTGACGCGAGCGCATCACTTGCCTCAAGAACAGCATCTTGATTTGGTGCTGTAGGGTCAGAAAGATTTAATACTTCAACCTGACCAGCGCCTGCGTTGACAGCAAATAATCGAGCTTCTGGTGGATGAAATGCAACGATTTCAGCGCCACCAAGAGCTTCTCCGGTCGCGTATCGACCGATTTGTTGCATATGCACTGATTGCATATCTCTCGCATTCTGATCCGAAAGCTGTGTGAGAATGCCTGAAGGAACCGCGGCTGCTGCGAGAAGTCCCAAACCATTTCGACGGGTTAATTCAAATTCATCAAATCCCATAGCTAGATATTACTGAACAAATATATGATAACTTATATTATCTATATATATCACTCTGTATAACTACGGACAATATGCGGGCACTTAGATTATAACATAATTTTTCAAACATCTTATGATTTCAAGAAAAACATACGATTTCAAAGATAGCATTGATCCTTGCACATTCTGGACGACTCTGATAGTGTGATCAGATACTCTATCATTCCGGCTAGTATGATAGATTTATACACTGGTCATCGTATTTTCTTACATTGATAGCACGGTGGACTGTTTTCGGTAGAATCGTGCCTTTGTAGAGCCATCCTCATGACAAAAATTGATATCAGATGCGTGAGTTGGTGGATTATCTTGAAGTGGCACACATAGGAAATCGTGGCTGGTCATGACTTCATACGAGGACGATGCGGAACGGGAACGCGCGGAGAGCCTGCTCGATCCCTGGGGAGGCGGGGATCTGTACAAGCCAGAAGCAATCGTACGTGTTGCGGAGGGAGTCGATAACGAGGACCTGCTCGTCAAATTCCGCCCCAACAGATCGATGCGTGTGCGCTCTTGTCGGCCGAGGCTCCACGTACGCCCAAGCAACGCTCCATCGAGCAATCGATCGCTGCAGACCCGGAGACGGTTCGTCCGATGCTTCAGTACCTGATCTCAAGGAAGAAAAGGCAAGAAACGGGCGGCAGCGCGTACGAGATGTACACGAACAAGGAGCGTGCAGACGCGGAGGTGTCGCTCTCAACGGAAGGTGAGGAGATAGCGGTTGTCGTCCAGGTCAAGGGACACCCACCCGTCATCGATCAGCTAATGACCTATCTGGAAGCGGAACTTGACGAGCTCGAGGCGAGTCGCTGATGCTCTCACAGGTCTTGGCTGTCGTGATTACGGATATATCTCGGACTTTGAGAGCGACTGGTCACAAATGAAGGAGCTCGCAGTCTCGTCTACGAATCGACTCGGATCGGACACAACCGCGGCACGCCTATAATAAATAGATTTGCAATCTCTCAATCACGGAAATTCGCGAAATGTACCGACAGGCCACTAAGAGGTTCCTGAACGAAGTCGTGGAGACGGAGCAACTCTTTCGAGTTGACATCAACATTGCCGAGACTGATCCCTTCATCGGCGACAGAACCGGCGAAGATGAAATTATTGGCACGAAAGAGCAGACCGACGAGTGCGCTTATCAGTGGGTCACCGCCCAATTAGTCGGCAATGTAGTACCGATTGTGCCGGACGAACGGCCAGTTCGGAAGGATGAGTCCCGCGTATAAATCGCCGAGGACTTGTTGGATTCGGCTGAGGAACTCGTCCACGTCAATAACGTCCTGATGGACCGCGAACTTGATAGTCAGTACTTTCTGGAGATGGTTAGCCAGTGTGGGCTTCCATACGTTGTGCTCAAGCAGATGGAGACCAGCAAGCAAGCGCAGGTCAAACGGTTACTCCAGCGCGGTCAGGATCGCACGAGACTGATCGGAAACTCCACCTCGCGAAAAGCGAATAGTGCGAGACAACGCTGATCTACTGTCGGAACGAGGACTCCGGGCACGACGATCGCCAGCAGCACCCGGAGCGGATTTCTCACTGAGTACGGGTATCGGTGGGAGATCGGGAGTGACTATCGCTCGATCAAGCGGTTCATGACTGCGACAACGTCGAAGCACTTCGGGCTGCGGTTCTTCTACTTCGCGTTCGTCTGTCTGCTGTACTCGATTTGGCGAGCAGTTGATTTACTTGTCTAGGTCAAGGTGACCGGAGAGCACGAGCACACGCCAGTCGTAACAGCCAACAACACGCTAACGCTGCCGAAGAAGGAGACTGGACTTGGATAGTGAAGAGATTCCCTCCGTGATAGCGTGTCGCCTGAGTGGCTACGCTGTCGAAAGTCACTGAATTCGCGCATATGTCTGGGAATCCAATAGGATTGGTCGTTGGAGAGTAATCTGAGTCGATCTCTGATCACTGGATTAGTCAAAACCACGCATCACAGCCTGCTTATACCCTCTGTGGTCTCAACTTCCAAAATAAGGAATTCTATATAGCGTTATTTGATTTATACTATAATTTTAGCTGTGATCTCACTTGCGTAGCTGTATATGCTATGTCTGATCAAGACGTGGTACACTGACTATGTGACCTCTGAGAGATACCCCCAGATCTCGGTTCTGAATTGGATTAATGAGTCGCTAAAGGTCGTCACATCAGCATCTGTTCTCTCTAAAGAGAATTATGTCAGTGTCGCCACCATCATCAAAGCCGTTGAGAGGGTAAGCCAGAGAATAGTTATCATCTGAACATCAACCTCATCGAAGAATCGTTCAATCAGACGCACATTTGTGCGATGAATCGCCCATAGTAGTGATAATGAAAGAGAGTGAATGGAAATGACTGTCCCAAGAACCCCACCATTCGCACTAACATCTGAAGGTGTCCATGAAACAGCAGATGCATGTTGGGACTGATTAGATACACCTGTATTGACCGGCATATTATCCTCAGTGATTGTGGATGAACTCACCGTATCCGTATCCGATACTTGATATTGGTCTTTAGTACTATCAGGACTGTGCGACTCCTCTTGAGCATTCAGCTGATCTTGTTCAAACTCATCGAATAATGAGTCAGCACAGTGTGAACAAAGAGAATCATCACTTAGACTTGTCGATACTGTAACTAATTGATGAGGTGCAAACTCCTGTTCACAAAGTGCACAGTGATATGTTCTCTCTGTTGGTGATGATTGAGTGTGTGCTTGCTTTCGTGACTCTGTGTCTTCTTCGAGAGTTGATTCTAGATTCATATGTTGATTACTCATTAGATTGGGTGCGTGTGCTGTGTGAATGAAATATGTGTTCAAAGTATGGTAGTAAGCGATTGCTGGAGATCACCACTATAGAAGCGTATCCGTGTGGTCTCGTAAACCGTCAGCTCACGACGGATATCTATCAATGACCGCATCCTCAACAAATGATACTTTGACCCTATATCATTGAATACTCACCCGCAATATTACGGAAATATACTCATGAAAGCACATACCGACATATTCGGTGCATACATCGTTTTGTAATGATGTCTTAGAAGAGGCTACGTGTAGAACCGTTATGCCCGGTAATAGGACTTGATCTGAACGGCTTCAATGTTTTAGAGATGAGATTGGTTCTTGACGTCCTCCCCATCGTGACATCCTCGCCCGCCGTAAACAGCGGGGCTTCCCGCACTGCGGGAACCCCAACCCGAACCCGAACCCGTTGTCAGGTGAGGTGAGGTTTCAGGGCACTGCACTGCGTTCAGAGTCTCGGACGGCAGGTTCCCTGTCCCTGCCTTGACCCTGAGTGCCCTGTGGTTGTGGTGCTGTCACCGGCACTCCCATCGCAGCCAGCCAGCATGTCATTGCCGTCCGGTCCGGTTTCAGCGGTCGGCTCTCACCCCCACCCCGACCCCGGCGGGCAGCCGAGCCGGGAGCCGAGCCGGACGAGCATGGTTCGCTAACGCAGCCACAGCCCACGTTACCAGTCCAGTAGTACGGCCTGAAACAGGAAACTAAACATACCACGGTCAGGGGGTTCGTGTCAGCTCAGCTATCGCAGGCGGGTAGATAAGTTGCATGTCGCATTCCTGCCCGCCGTGAACGGCGGGATTTCCTGCTTGGTGAAAGATGAAGGGCGCGGTGTTGTACTCTTGCATTTTTGATAATCAGTTCGTTGTGTCTGATGGGAATGTCTTAGATAAACCGTATATCGCGATATAGATTTCTTCCTATCAGTAGTTGAGACTACTCTTCTCGATCCATACGCCACTCTGGTGCAGTTCATAAATAGTATGAAAACGTAGTTGGATAGACAAATGGCTCGAATCACTGGCTCCTATCCGGATGACCTCAATCTACTCATCGAGGCTGGCGTGTTCGGAGGCAAGAGCAATGCGTTGCACGAGTTCGTCCGTGAATACTTCGCGGACCACGAAAATGAGCGCATTGCGGCTGCAGTTGCGCTCTACGAACGCGAACGAATCACACTCGGTGATGCTGCGCGAGTTGCCGATGTCGATCGCTGGACGATGCGTGATCTCCTCCGTGAGCACGGCGTCGAACTCCGGTTCGGACTCGTTGATGAAGATGACGCAGCCTCCGAGGTAGAGGCAGCGAGCGGACTCGAATTTGAGGATGAGAACTCGGAGACTGAGGAATCGCCTGCAAAATGACAGACGATGACATTCCAGCGAATCCGAGTGTCCTGAACACGATTGTCCTCTCGAATTTTGCGTACATCGACCGATTGTGGGTTGGTTGCAGGACTGTCCGGAACCTGTACAGTGCCGGTCGTTCGCGAGGAACTCGAACACGGCGTTGCTGATCATTCGTATCTCCAGACAGCACTCGATACACTCAACGATGAGATTCCAGTCGCGACGATTTCGGACACAGTCGCAAACAGAGAGACTGTTGTCAGTAACCATCTCGATCCCGGTGAAGCACGGGCGTTCGCCCTCGCAGACGACAGTCGATCGCTGACCGATGATATGGGGATGCCCGGTCATTTGCGAGAGAACAGGGCGTGACCGTTGTCGGGTCGGTCGGCGCGCTCCTCGCGGCGATCAATGCTGGGAAGATTACTAACCAGACCGCTGACGGATGGCTCTCAACGGGGATTGATGAGATCGGCTACTACATGCCTATCGAGATATCGCAGCGTATCGATGACTGATTGACTGCGTAGACTCACCTATGACGAGTATTGAGAATCGATAATCTCACGCTTTTTGCCACGGGAATGGAGAGGCAAGGATGACCGCGTACCGCTTCCGGATCAAATTCACCCTCGATCCGACATCGCTGTGACGGGACATTGTTGTCGGTGCTGACAGAACGATTGCTGAATTCCAGTCCCGCGATCAACCCTGCAGTCGGTCTCAACCAGAGTCATCTCTGGTTC
>KB659952.1_pt42 | contig 112429 bp, 124 predicted proteins | sample 558768 | NCBI scaffold set KB644980.1 | reverse complement strand
ACGTTGAGGTAGCCTAATAGTAGGTGTAAGTGTTGGTGTTGGGGTAGTTGTAGCGGTAGGCGCTGGAGTAGCTGTAGCAGTGGCTGTGGGTATCGGTGTAACTGTAGTGGTGGCTGTGGATGTAGGCGTTGGTGTTGTGGTAGGCATAGACGTTGAGATTGAGGTAGGGGTAGGGGTGTGCGTTGGTGTCGCCGTTGGAGAGATTTGTGCGCTAAATGACGCGGTATCCTCTCGGAATTCCTGTACATTCATGTCATAATATCGAACGGTGATTGTTTCGCCATCCCCTGCGTTGAGTGTTCCTAGCGCGTCTACCTGACTAATGGCGATTGCTCCGGTGAATGTCGAGCCACCACTGTGTACGAGAGTGACTGTTTCTGCAGAATAATATCTCACTGAGCCCGAACTGTTGGAAGTCTCATTGAAATATAGTGTTATAGTATTGTTATCGTTATACTCTGTTTTGTTCACCACATCGTCTTCACTCCCGATGTCAGGAGTGTAATCAAACTCACCATCACCGATTTGAGTAGTATTTATTCTCTCTCCAACAACATCCTTCGTAGTATAACTAGCTACCTCAGCGGGAACATCTCTGTTGAAGAATCGTGGACTTTCTGTTTCAGTGAATATGCTAACAAAGTGGTCTGTATCCGTTGACAAATTAGCGTCATCAAGCGTAACACGAATATTATCATTTTCATAATACAGACTTCTATCAAGCGTGATACTGCTTTGATCTGATACTGAAGCAGAACCACTGCCAATTACATACCAATTTCCTGCGGCGAGACAAAGAATAATAAACAATACAATCGTACGTCCGTGTTGATGATCTGACATTATCTGTTTAGTTGTGACTATTTGTCAACTTCAATGTGCATTCCCGATGCATCCGGCATACCAGTACAAAATACCGTCGCCGTCTGCGTATCTCAGTGAAGCATAGACTCCTGATGACTGGTATATACCTTTCGTTCTGAATTATACGCTATAAGTGATCGATTTGCAACTACTGCGGATATAATTCATAAAACTGGAATTATTATGCGATATACATCATAAAAATCAATATACTGCTATACTGGTATTCTGGAGTTCTCAGATTTGAGTATCTAACCCTGTTATTCGTAATTCAGATCGAGCGATAGAGTGGATTAAATACCGTTTTTACCTTCACGCGGGCAGACCCATAGCTGTCATCTGATTGTGCATCCAACCGTATCTCCAATTCAAAGCCGGATCCAGAGATACATGTTCGAAAAAGATAGCACTGTCACGAATGGACTCTGCAGATGATGCACTTGCTGCCCGAGTTGATGCTGTTGAACGCGCCGTCAGTGAATCGACAGTGACCGATCCACTCAATTTAGACGGGATTTCACCGGACCAATCTGATGGGACCGCACATCTCTCATCAGTTCCAGATCTCCACACGATCGATATGCCTGAAGTCATCGAAGGTAACAGCTCGAATTCGAACTCAACTATTCCTGAGGATACATCGTCTCCTCCTGACACAGCCAATAACATATCATCTTCATCACTAGGCGAGCAAACGTCGACAGTGACAACAACAACGACCTCACAGATACGGATGTAGATACAGAAACTGTCCACATGAGTAAATTATCACACTATCATACTGATACTACGATTTCATCATCTTGATTCATCGCTAACAACAATGGCTTAGTACGATTTCATACCGTATCATATTCATCAACTTGTCATAGTATAGCTGGAGAGCTAGCATCGATATGTCAACAACTGTTTTATCGTCGCGGTATTGACAGGCGATATGCTCTATGATGCAGCAGATAATCCTGGTTCATTGACACCTGATACGCTTTGTGCAGCGTATGAACAACAACTACATGATGTCATAACGAATGTAGGTATTGATACCGTCACTGAAGAGACAGACGTGGATACAACGACAGTTGAGACACTCGCAAATATTGATACTGACACCGACACTCCAGTGGCCCCAGATTTCCGAACCGAGGATGCTGCAGCAATTCTTGCGGTTGATCAAAGTTATCCTGATGCCGAGGCGGTCATTTTCGAACTTCGTGATCATCTGTTGATGTCGATGACGACAACTGTCGTTGATGTTGATATTATTGCTTCGAACGTTGATCTTAATCTCTCTGGTCAGGAGGTTCAGCAATCACTCGAAGGACGGGCACCAATGACACTTGCCCAACTCGCAGCAATCCAGCAGTTCCTTGCTGCACGTAATGATCAGTAATGACTCATGCTGTTATTGTCGGGTGTGGATACGTCGGCATTGAGCTTGGCACACAACTTCAAGCTGCCGGACACACAGTAACTGGTGTTCGACGCTCAGAGCGTGGTCTTCATTCGATTGAGACAGCAGGATTTGACGCACAGCAAGCTGATGCGACTAACCCGGAGACACTTGAAGCGCTCCCGGATGCTGAATGGGTTATTTTCGCTGCCAGCTCTGGTGGTCGAGGCGCTGAGTCAGCTCGACGGATCTACGTTGACGGACTTCGAAATACAATCGCCACATACGCTGAGCGTGAATCAACAGACCGGCTCATATACACATCCTCAACCGGAGTCTATGGCGATCATGATGGCACGTTTGTTGATGAATCAACATCACTTGAACCAACAACTGACAAAACACAGGTTCTTGCAACAGCAGAATCAATTGCACTTGAGAAGGCGAATAGTGCAGGAATTGATGGAACTGTTGTACGTTTCGCCGGGTTGTACGGTCCGAACCGATATCGATTAACGCGGTATCTTGAAGGACCAGTAACTGAGGGATATCTAAATATGATCCATCGAGATGATGCAGCCGGTGTAATCAAATATATACTCACTGCAGATATTGCCCGAAATGACTGCGTCCTTACTGTCGATGATGAGCCGGCTAACAAATGGACATTCGCTGACTGGCTCGCGGCTGCATGCAACCGTCCTACCCCGTCTAAACAGACTGTTGAACAGCGATTAGAGGAGTCAAGCCTGTCTGAAACGGCACAACGGCGTGTCCAAACCAGTAAACGATGTTCGAATGAGTATCTACATGAACTCGGCTATTCATTTTCATATCCCACATATCGTGAGGGATACGCCGAACCAACCGCGGCTGTCGCCAATGGAGCCAATCCAGAAACGCTCTAATTGAATATTAAGAATCAAAAAATAGCCCCTTGATATCTGTTATCGAGTGTTTTTGCTATTGTCGTGCTCAGTACAAATCCACATAATATGACCTGTACTAGCGTTTCAGCACCGGTGAGCGTTTATTTGTGTGGTTGATAATTGAAACATGGCGACAAAGCGGGGTACGTGGGATTATCGAGATCAATTTGGAGAGAAGTTTGCTCGGACATATTTTCGCCGCTTTGACTCAGGTGTCACCTCTAGTATCGGGATTGGAACTTACCTTGGAGAACCGACAGACGATGCAGATGACCAATACTATCGCGCATTGATTGATGCAATCGAATCGGGTGTCAATCATCTTGATACGGCAATTAATTACCGATGTCAGCGAAGCGAACGCGTTGTTGGGGATGCAATCGCTGATTCAGTCATCGACCGTGACGCGATTGTCCTTGCAACGAAAGGTGGCTTTCTCCCATTTGATGAAAATAAACCAGCTGATCCGGGTGCATACATCACTGAGGAATTCATCCAAGATGGGACCTTAGATTCTGATGCCCTTGCTCGCGGATGTCATGCGTTAACCCCGAAATTCATTAATTCGATGCTTGATCAGTCTCAAAACAATCTTGCCGTTGATTATATCGACTGCTATTATTTACATAATCCCGAAACACAACTTACTGTTCGTTCCCGCAAAGCTGTGTATGAGCAGCTGACCGCAGTCTTCAAACAACTTGAGCGCCGCCGCGCAAGTGGAGATATTGGTGGATACGGCGTTGCTAGTTGGAATGCCTTCCGCGTCGCTCCAAGCCACGATTCATACTTATCACTTCCACGAGTTGCCGAATGCGCTGAAATAGCTGCTGAGACGGTTGGAGCCGATGATTGTGGATTCATGGCAGTTCAACTCCCATTCAATATACAGATGGCAGATGCATTCACCACAACAGCACATCACAACTCAGATCATGAGAGTGATGACACTGTACAAGAAGGTACCCCTAATATTGATAGAAGTACGTCTGATGATAATTCGGATGCTGAGCCAGCTACACAAATCAGCGCCCTCCGGTATGCTCAACAGCGTGGCATCAATATTATCGCGAGTGCAACGCTCGCCCAGGGTGATCTCACGAATACGGATACAATCCCACCGGCTGTTGAGGATAAATTATCAGGCGAGACTCCAGCACAGCGAGCAATTAATTTTACCCGTAGTGCCCCAGGAGTTACCACTGCACTCGTCGGTACTGGGTCCCCAGAACATGTCTCTGAAAATGTTACCGCTGGAACATTTGAGCCACTCGGTGCTCAAGCGTTTGATGCTATATTTGAATAAGATGGCGATATTACTGAACTCCTTGACTTCGTCATTGAAATGCTGTCATCATCTATAGAGATATCAGGCAGAGTGTCTTGAGGATTGACCCCGAGGTAGTTCAGTTGAATATAGTATCAAAACCTAATATTCGTATACTCATATTTCGTCGACAATCCAGATACTTTTGACCCATCCCAAAGAGAGATAACTAAATGGAGTATGTGCAATCATCGATCGCGACACTCCACGAACTCGATGACCCTCGACCATCCGCACCAATCGAGCGTGCAGCGGTAGTCGTTCCGATGACTGAGCGAGAATATGCCGGACTTGCAGCTGACCGTGTACTCACCACACTTGAACGTCTCAGTCCAGCTAAAGTTATCATTCCGCTTCGAGCACCACCAGCCCGAGTTCCATCGTTTCGACAGTGGCTCGCAACGTATGATCTCACACTTGAGGTGCTTTGGTGTGATGGTCCTCGTGTTTCCGAACTGTTAGATGCTGCTGGGCTTGCGGGACGAAGTGGCAAGGGTCGTGACGTCTGGCTTGCACTCGGTCGTGCAGCCGAAGAGGAATTTGTTGTCGTACACGATGCGGACACGGTAAGTTATGATAGTTCATTTCTCACGCGATTACTATTCCCGCTGGAACATGGATTCAAATTCACGAAAGGATACTATGCGCGTGTTGAAGATCGGCAACTGTATGGTCGATTATTCAGATTGTTTTATATTCCACTCATTCGCACGCTTCGTGCTGCGCATCCGACGCCATATCTTCGCTATCTGGATTCATTTCGATATGCACTTGCAGGCGAATTTGCCGCGACTGCTGATATGATTACACAAATTCGGGCACCCCGTTCATGGGGACTTGAGGTTGGAACGCTCGCTGACGCGTTTGATACTGCTGGATTTGCAAATACAGCACAAGTTGACCTTGGTCGATATGAGCATGATCATAGGGCTGTCTCTGGACCGACTGGACTCTCAGAAATGAGCCGTTCAGTCGGTGCAACACTTCTGCGGACAATCACACAACATGATATTTCGATTGATTTCGAAACACTTCCACATCGATATCGAAACACAGCACAACAACTTCTTGATCAGTATGCAATCGACGCCACGTTCAATGGGTTCGATTATCCTCGCTCTCGTGAGCGCGAACAGATTGAAATATATGCAAAAAATATTAAGCTACCTGAAAGTCCAGACTACCTCCCAGCGTGGGCTGATGTCGATATAACACCATCTGCTGTTGTTGATGCTGCAGTCGCAGATGCCGATGCCGTCAACGCTGATGTCAGTGATGCTGATAATCAACTAGACGATTCATAATATGAATAATCATTCTCCTTTCGGATCTAAATTTTAGAGATGATGATAGTATTTAATGATCGTATAGCTCGCTATCCCCCTCAGCCCTGCAGGAAGAATTCAGGATCGTGTTCTATAGATTGGTATGAGACGAGTTCTTCGGATCTCGACCCTGAGAGGATTTACACACAATCAAACGTAGAGGTAAACTAATACATCCGCGCTGTGAGCACTCACACAATGACTGAGAGGTTTATTTCACTCGACGAGATAGCCGGTATTGTCAATCTCTTTGGAACATTGACTCACAACACACTCGATAATGCAATTGTTGAATTGGCATTTCGACGTGGAATCGAAACTGAGCCTGAAATGCGACAGAGTATGATTGCAACCGCAATCGATCAATACCGAGTCGTCGCGTATCCATCTATTGGTGATGAGAACAACGCTACCACAAACAGTGATCTAAACGCGGCAGGAAGTGCGAATGAGATCAATGAAGTAGCGATGAATCGGCTTGCCCCCGGTCCAACTGCATTTCCGACACTTCCAGCGCATGCTGAGGACCTCCCACGAATTCTTGAAACAGATGGTCAAGAAATCGACTATGAGGCAGCTACCCGTGCGGTCGTAAACCGGCTCCGCGATGACGCTACACGGGCAATCGCAAATAACGATACTGAATTGATAACATACCTCCTTGATATCACATATGATATTGAAACGTGGGCTGGGACAACACCGGATAATACTAATTCTGTTGCTGATTTGCGTCACCGACTCGATTCGGCACTAACTGAGCAATATGAATAATTGATTCTCTTCTCAATTCGAATGCCGATACCGATCCCAACACCAGTGTTCGCATGCGTGTCCGAAATTTACCCGAATATCGCTAGTTACTCTCAGCAGTTTTACACGATAGCTCCGAAGTATCCCTCTTAGATTCATCTTGGTGGATGCCTAAGTCTACATTTCTACAGTTTTTATCCCTTAAATACATACTTAGGACTCCTCCGACCGGACGAAAGAATGGATATTAAATGCAACCATCATGGCTATACGGATCCCATGACTAAATTATAATGTTGCACATGAATCTCTCGGCGGTGAACACTCATACACCGACACCAGTCGCAGATGCTGGTCGACGCGCAGCTGTCATTGCACCAATTGTGAGGATTGATGCTACCCGACATGTGCTATTTACGAAACGTGCAGACCATCTCGGTGAACATCCCGGTCAGATGAGCTTTCCTGGTGGATCATATGAACCGAGCGACACAGATCTTCAAGAGACTGCTCTCCGTGAAGCAAATGAGGAGATCGGGCTCAACGATACAGAGACACAATTCCATGGACGACTTGACGATATTCTCACAATCACCGATTATGCTGTTCGACCGTTTGTTGTCCGTATTCCGCATCGTGAGTATAATCCTGACGAGCGTGAAGTAGCTGAGATTGTCCCACTCCCCGTGTCTGCTCTTACCAATCTAGATAATTATGAATTGACCCGGCGTGAACACCCGACTCATGGTGCTATTCGGCTTCATTTTTTCTACGTCAATGGGTACACCGTTTGGGGAGCAACCGGTCGAATGCTGGTTCAGCTACTTGAATTAACGACTAACTGGACTGCTCCAGAAGAAGTTGACCGCGTGATCGATCCTGATTCAGACCTCCCAGTTTGACATCCTCCTCCGCTTTTACGCGGAGGAATCCTGAGTGTGAGTGTTGGAGATTTCAGGGTCGCAGTCCCACCGAGCATCCAGACAGGAAGAATCTGAAGGGATGCCCGTGGACTGTGGCGGGTAGAGTGGGACAGGACTGCTGGCGATGGGAGTGCCAAGCCCCACCCCGGGACTCCTCTCCTATCCTCCGTCATATTCGGATTCCCAGAGTTGTTTTTGCCTCAGGGCGTCCAGCAGACCTCAACGGACACGGACTCGGAGTTCCTGTGAGTTGTGCTTCCAGCAGTCAACTCTAGTCCAGTCAGTCGTATTCTGTGAGAATACGCTGGTTATCGACTGGGTCCGATTCGATTATGCTTGCTTGGTTGCTTGGGGCGGGGCGGGCAGGCCGCCATCGGAGGATTCAGCAGAATCACTCTATTCTGGCTTGATTCGTCTCTTTCAGAATGATTGCCTGCCGCTTGAAACGATGGATTGTGAAATCTCGGGCTGGCTCTCACACCGTGGACTGTTACTCGGGTGTCGGATTCATCTATCCTGTCCTGCGGCTCAAGGCGCAGGGATTCTCCTTGATTCTGTATAATCAATTATTATATTCGCTATCTTCAATTAGCATCGACTTTGTCGGGTATAATAACCCATTTTAATCAATTCCCTCACGAAATCTGTGTTATGATCGTATCTCACATACTCGTATAAGCAGTTATGCAATCCATACGAGAAGATAGTACAAACCCCAGTGGTGCTGTCTTATGACGCATACCCAGCACTATACATCATTATCATTACTGCTATCGGTTACATCTGCCTCTCCGGTATCTGCTGAATCCTTACCGGCATCATCTGTATCAACTTCCTCATCTTCCTCACTCACCGTAACCGTTTGCTGACGTCCATCCTTTGGAAGTCGAATTTTCAATATCCCATTCCGTCCGAGTGTTGCATTTGCATGCTCAGGATCAACGGTGGCGTCATCAGGAAGTGAAACCGACCCATCAAGTGCAAGTCCACGACCAGGAAATCGCATCTCAAAGTCTTCATAGAAATCACGGAACCGGTCAAAGCGGACCTCAACCTTACCATCAAGAAACTGCACCTGCACATCAGTCTGCTCAATGCCAGGCGCATCGAAAATAATTAGATATGCCTCATCACTTTCAAGCAGATCATATGGGAGTGGTGTTCGTTCTTGTACTTCCGAGACTCCTCGTCCGACCCGGTCAAGAATAGTTTGTGCCGCTGACTCCCCAATTTCACTAAGCCTACTCATAGCTCGATTGCTTCAAGTGTCTCAGCTTCACCACAATATGGACACACAAAGTCGGCTACACCAACATCATCGGGCATATCATACGTGTAATGTAACTCAAACATATCTAATGTACAGTTTCCATCAGTGCATTCGACTTCAAGCGTTGCTGGCATAAATGATGATTCACCAGCCATCATCATAAATATCGCGGGCGCGCTTGCCTACACTCTCTAAATGATAATAACCAATCTAGTATAATCGATAAGAGATGAGCCTACTCCTGTGGGAACTTAGATATATGTATAAATATCATATTTACTATATGAGTTCACATTGAATCTATGAACTCTCAGTAGTATGTCTCTATTTTGATCCCGTGTTGGATCATGATATCGAAGCGTGTATGTCATCTGCAGAATAGTACTATACTGTGCTCGCACACACCATCTACGGTGTTGATTTCTCTGGAGCCACCCGCGCTGGTGACAGTATATTCCTAGCACGTGGTCATGTCTTAGACACATCTGATGAGGAAATACTTCATATTGAGTCCTGCACTCCTGCACCGACACTATTAAACACAACTGCCGATCGTGATGCTGTCTTATCCGGTCTAGTTAATTTCATTGCTACTCATCCGATATCAGACACCGAACCAGTTGCATTTGGATGTGATTTTCCATTCAGCCTCCCAATGATGCATATTAAGGCTGCTGATGGGGTTACTGACTGGCGATCATTTCTCCAGTGGTTTCCAGGTGATACGATGGATCCATCGACATTTGCGTCATGGGCAGGAGATGTTGCTGCTTCCGCAGATACGACAGAACGGACATACATACAACGATCAACAGACAGCCGTGTTGATGCCCTTTCCCCGTATCATTTTTTCATACAATCACAGACGTTCTACGGAATCCGGGATGTGCTCGCACCACTTGTGACAAACAATAGTGTCCGTGTCCGACCAATGCAATCGGCAACAACAGATGTTCCCTGGGTCGTCGAAGCGTACCCTGCAGCAACACTTGAGCGACTTGAGCTTCCAGGTGAGGGATACAAATCAGAGACCAGCGATGCACGTAGTCGCCGTCAAACAATTATCGAAGCGATTGCCACCCGTGATGACGTTACCATCACAACAGATGCAAAAACAAATGCACTCAGGGATCATGATGGTGATGCACTCGACGCTATCGTTGCTGCCGTGGCGACGTTTCATGCTGCCCGAGATGGTATTACTATTCCGTCATCTGCTGATGATACATGGCAATATGAGGGTTGGATTGTGTCTTAATAGAGTCATAAGTCGGTCTGTATGACTCCAACCTGCAGACTAACTCGGATGATCATGCTGTGAGCTTTCAAATCGCCCGATTCATGTAATATATCTCTCCTGCATTCTGACAGAATAGATATAGTTACTTTAGCTCTTAGCTGGATATAGGCGCTAAGCCCCCACCCTACCCTCAACGGATCGACCGAAGGGAGCGAAGTATGGTGGGGGGATACAGCGCTGTTATCATCTGTTCAGACAGCGATACGGCTGCAGATCCACGTAGTCGTAACGGTTGTTCATTGGGGTACCGGACAACAGCACGAACCCAGATTAAGTCATTCGCAGGGTTATCAGCGGGTTCACGGACAACTACGGCGTCGAACTGACGACCCTCGACGGAGAGGACGACCACGTTCACATCCTGTTCCGAACGAAACCAACCACGGACCTCGTGATCATGAAGTTCATCAACACGGTCAAGCGCGCGACCGCCCGCCATATCCGTAACAAGCACGGAGATGAATTGAAAACTGAACTGTGGGACAACTCGTTCTGGACGACTCGTACTGCCTCATCTCGATGGGGTAGGTGTCGCTGGATGTGCTGAAGCAGTCCGTCAAGGACCAGCGCGAGTAGAGAGCCATGCACTACGCCTACAAACACCGCCTCAAGCCCTCTGACGTCCAGCGTGAGGAGTTAGACCGCCACCGCGACATTTGTCGACAACTCTACAACCACACGCTTTATCGCCTCAACAAGTACCAAGACGAACACGGCGAACTGCCGTCCATGACCACGCTTCAGTCGGAACTCCCTGAGCTTAAAAAGTGGTGGGACGGTCTCTTGGACGTGTACTCGAAGGTTTTCCAAACCGTCGTTGAACGGTTGTTCGACAACCTCAGGAGACTCTCCAAACTCAAAGAGAACGGTTACGACGTCGGTCAGCTCAAATAGAAGCCGCCACGGGAGTTCCGCAGTTTCACCTACAGTCAGTCTGGCTCCAAGCTCAACAAGAAGGGCGGTCAGGCTGTGCTGTCACTCTCGACACTCGCGGACATACCGATCTTCACCGCGCCATCCTCGACGACGCGAATCTCAAACAGGTCACGGTCAAGAAGGAAGCGACGGCGAGTGGTTCGCCACGTTCGGCGTCGAAATGGACCGTGAACCACCCCCCATCCGAGCCGTCTGAGAATACCGAGCGGTACATCGGCATTGAGATGTGGATTCTCAAGTACGCCCACGACACCGACTGGACGGCAACGGCAGTCGGGTCGCCCGATCTCTCTGCCGAACGGGAGCGTCTGGAACGCGAACAGCGGTCCCTCTCACGGAAGGAACACGGGTCAAACAACTACGAGAAGCACCGGCGGCGAGTCGCAGAGTATCACGCCGATCTCCGACGGAAGCGCCGCGACTTCCTACACAAGCTCTCGAACTACTACGCTCGGGAGTACGAGCTTGTGGCGGTCGAAGACCTGATCGTGAAAGGGGGATGTTTGAATCACCGTCGAACAGCCGCAACACAGCGCCTGCTGCGTGGCGAAGGTTCCTTTTGTTACTTGAATACAACTGCGAGCGTAAAGGGACTCGCTTCGTCGCGGTGAACCCGAGCCCGAGAGGGACGACCAAGGAGTGTGCGGCGTGCGGTGCTTCGACCGACAAGCCATTGTGGGTCCGTGAACACTCCGAATCAGCGCCTGTGGAGACTGCGCTCGCTGTGGATACGGTTGTATCTGCAAAGCGCGTCATGCAAGCAGGAAGCCCTCCACTCAAACAGCGACCGACGTCAGCCGTGAGCGAGTAGGGTAGGGTAGTGCACGTGACGAGATGATATTCACTCTTGAGCACGATTCGATTACATCGCTCGCGTTTTCGATTTCCAAGCACAATAGACTCATAATTCTACGCTGAATATACCTCACGCGAGCAACTCAACCGGAATACACACACCACACCGAACTATACTGTATTACACTATATCACCTATGACACAAATTCATCCATCTGATCTCTCAGTAACGCTTGTCGATGGGTACGTTGATGAACCCGCACATTTTGGTGTTCCGCCGTATATCTCGACGTATCCACGGTTTACCGCTGGTGCCCTTGTTGATGCCGGCGTTCCTCATGAACAAATAACCTACCATACTATTGATTCTCTTCGAGATGACCGCGGACGGTGGCGCGATGTTGCAGATGCAGACCTGTTGATATATCTTGGCGGCATGACGGTTCCGGGGAAGTATGTCGGTGGAACCCCTGCTGAACCTGATGAAGTCCGCGAAATAGCCTGGACGGCTGATGGCGTCTCAATGATGGGTGGACCTGTTCGGTTTGGTGTTGGTGATGAAAACGCCGGTGCTCAAGAGATGCAGCGGCAGAATCTTGACTATGACTATCTTGCGATGGCTGATGTTGAAGCAGCGGCATACGACCTCATTGAAAATGGGCTTGAGGGTTTCAACGACCGATATCGGAGTACTGATGAACTTGACCGCTGGGCATCAAAAGGCGCCTTTGTCGTTACACAGCATCCAAACTATCCTGAGTATCTCATTTGTGAGATTGAAACATCTCGTGGTTGTGCCTATCGCTGTTCATTCTGTACGGAGCCGATGTACGGTGACCCGTCATTTCGGACCGCCGACTCAGTTATTCGCGAAGTTGGATCGCTCGCTGATCGTGGAATAGCACACTTCCGAATTGGTCGACAGGCAGATATCCTTGCGTTCGGTGGGGACGGTGAAGCACCTAATCCGGACGCGCTTCGACGATTATACAGTGGGATTCGTGATGTTGCACCTGATATTCAGACGCTACATCTTGATAACATGAACCCGATCACTATCGTCAATTGGCCCGAAGCCTCTCGAGAATGCCTTGATATCATCTCTACATACAATACGCCAGGTGACACAGCTGCGTTTGGACTTGAGTCTGCTGACCCCGTGGTCCAAGATCAAAATCAGCTGAACGTCACTGCAGATGAATGCTTTGAAGCTGTTCGTATCGTGAATGAAGTCGCTGGGTGGCGACCGGGTGAGGATCCTGCTAATGCCCCAAGCTACGGTGTCGAGGCACCGGATAGACTCCCAAAGTTACTTCCGGGCATTAATCTCCTCCATGGACTTACTGGTGAGCGCGAAGACACGTTTACTCATAACAAGCGTTTTCTCCACCGTGTTTTCGATGCTGGACTCCTTTTGCGTCGAATTAATATTCGACAAGTAATGGCTTTTGAGGGAACCGAAATGGCAGAGACTGGTGCAGACGTCGCCATCGAACATAAAAAACAATTTAAACAATACAAACAGGAGGTTCGTGAAGAAATCGACCAACCGATGCTCCAACGGCTTGTCCCCGCTGGAACTATTCTTCCGGATGTGCATCTTGAATATCACCGTGATGGGCGGACATTCGGCCGACAGGTTGGAACATATCCACTGTTAGTCGGTATCCCCGGTGAACGACCACTTGGAAAGACCACTGATGTCGCAGTTGTTGACCATGGATATCGGTCAATTACTGCTGTTCCATATCCACTTGATCCAAATGCAGCCTCTATGGATGAGTTGACAGCAATCCCTGGAATTGGTTCGCGAACTGCCGGCGATATCGTAATAAATCGACCATATGACGGTCTTGCTGACGTTCCTGCCTCTAACGTTGATTTATCACTATTTACTCATGCAAGTGGGTATGATGAATCGCGCGCAGATTGATACTCGTGAACACTACATCGCATACTAGATTTACAGAACTACACGGCGAACGTCATGGGGCTCGAGAGGCAGTTCACACAGTGTGAGTCGAATCACAGTGTAACTGACCCAATTCAATGCAGTGTAATGCAGCTCAATTCCGTATCAACCAATGGCAAATTCTGCTAATCGTTCAGATATCATGAACTCAAAAAAGATAGTATGATGTGGTGTCTGGATTTTGATTCGCGGCTATGACTCGTACATGCCGAATGATATCAAGGAATTTAATCCATCTTAGATTTCTTCTTCAATTACTTCACCGACGGCAAAGTTAGATTTGACTTCGCTCACCTCTATTTTAACGCGGTCTCCGACTTCTGCATCAGGAACAATAATCACATATCCTCGTTCAACACGGGCAATCCCATCACCTTGTTTACCAATATCTTCAATCTCGACATATCGAAGTTCTTCCGGCTCAACCGGTGGTTGCGGTTCTGATGATGGCTGTTCGTGCTCAATCGATTCATCTTCTGAGGCTGCTGACCGCGAGATAAGCGCAACACGATACGTCTCGTCTGGGTCGACAGATCCAGTTTCGATCTCACGTTTCGGCACTTCGACGATATACTGATCATCTTCCGTCTGAATATCAGCGTTGAACAGACACAGTAGTTTATCTGAGATTTCCACAATATAGACCTCCGGTAAAAAATCACAGCGTATCGGTAAAGTAGTACCGCCGAACGAGTGCTATCACACTTTGCTGTGTCTCATCTGCCAACACTGATTGTTTCATCGAGACAACACAAGCAATCCTCACGAATAAATATTCAATGTAGTAATATACGAATCTCTTGACCGAATATAATCGAACGGTACGACTCTATCACACTCTGATGGTATCAATTGTCAATCGCTGTTCCATCAGGTCGCTTTGCACCTTCGGAGTCATGTACGACGATTCCGTCGGTATTGCCTGTTGGTTCATATGCATCTCGAAGCGAGATCGCTTCGTTGAGCTCGCGGATTGCCCGGGTTCGCAGCGTCGCTGCCAACTCTTCGGCTGCCTCACGACTTATATCGCGACCAAGACCCTCACATTCGTGTGCACGTACCATACCAGCCTTATCAACAGCTTCACCCATCGGCTGACTGGTCCCGCCAAGAGCAACGCTGAATGGATATGTTGCACAGATTAGTGGTCTATCATCGTGTGCTTGACATGAACCAATTCCATCTGTCTCGTCATAAAACACACAATCCCCGCATGCGTTAGTCTGTAGCGCCCATTCAAATGTTGTCCCGGTTTCGTTCTCATCATCAAGTCCATATGGCATTGGACGGGCAACATCACGCCACTCAGTCGATGCCTGTCCATCACCATCACCAGTGGCGACTGGATCATCCCCTATATCATCGGTTGCCGTTTGCAATTCTCTAATTTCATCGGGAAAGACGGTTGCCGTATGTGGCTCTGTCGACGCTGATTGTGTGGTCATATCATGATGTTCTTTTTGCCCTTCATTATCGACAGTCTGCGTTTGATCCGCTATTTGACTACTATGATCAACATGACCACTATCTACAGTGCTAACAGAATTATCAGTCTTTAGATTATCATCCCTTGATGTGTCACTCCCTGCAGCATTGACCGAATCTGGTTCATCATTGTATTCGGATTTTTGCTCATCATCCCCTTCATGATGAGCTGTACAGCAGGCACCACATCGTGTACATTCAAATCCAATTGATTCAATCGCATCGGCAAGTGATTCAACTGAAAGTGATTTTGCGCGTGCTAATTCTGCTTCGAGACTTGGTGTCTCTTCTTGTTCAGTACCGTTCAGATCCGTCGTATCAGTGTCATTCATATTTTTTTCACTACCTTCTCTTCTCGATTAAACTCAATACGCCCTTCAGCGTCTAATTTCTCAAGATGTGCGACAACGGTCGATTGTGCAAGATCACGTACGCCAGCAATATCCTTATCATATGCCTTATTAAGAATGGATTTAACGGATGTCATGTCACCATTGATTGCGTCAAGCACCCGCCCTTCGCGCTTTTGACGATGGCTTAAAAGGCGCATACAAGCTTCCCTCGGATTAGAGATAACCTCCCCATGTCCAGGATACAGACGCTGCGGCTGTCGGGCGTGTAGACGCCGAAGTGCAACGAAGTATGCACGCATCGCACCATCAGGTGCTGTAATCGCAACACTTCCTGCTTCGCGGGCAATATCACCACATAATATCCCGACCTCAGTCTCAATCCCAATATGATCTGGGGCATGTCCTGGGAGATCAAGCAATCGAATACTCTCACCAACGGGAAGCATCGTACCCTCTCGGAATGTCTGATCAGGATCTACTCCTGTCATAGTATAAAACCGTTGCACCCGACCACGCCGACACCACACTGTTGCATTGGTAATATTAGCGTATGATTTGACACCCCCAATGTGGTCTGGGTGCGTGTGTGTAACAACAATATGACTTACATTGACCGTATCAACTACTGTGTCGATTTCAGAAGCCCGTGCCGGAGGATCAACGAGGATCGCCTCTGGACGGGGTTCTGTATGCTCCTTAGATTTGCTATCAGTTAATGCAATAACATATGCGTTTGTTCTTCCTGTCGGGACCTGTGAATCAGCAGCAACTGGAATACGGCGAACGTGTGTCATGGACTGACCGATGCTATGTATTTAAAATTTCTGTCATCAATATACTCATTTTCATCGCTGTGATGTGAACTTACACACAGTCATTGAGAAAGTACACCCGCTTACGAGCATCTTTGAGACTATATCGAGAGCCGATAAGATCACTATCCTCTAATCGATTTAATGCATACCGCACAGTCCGATCTGGTAATAGTGACTCTTCTGCGAGCTGCCCCTGTGAGAGAGGAGAATCGATCTCAAGTATCTTGGCGACAAGTTTAGCACTTGGTGGTAGTTCTCGTAAACGACTACGGAACTCCGATTCTGAAAGCTGAACCGCATTCTCTGGGTCGACTGTGCTGGTGCTCATGTACGTGCTAATAATACTACATTGTGTAAAAGTTGCCTCAAAGCCTCTCAGTATAATACAAACACCTTATATATCATAAAAAATCAGTTTAATTTACTGTTTATATCATGTATAACAATCAGACGTAGATACGGACACAACCTCAGGATGTATCCAATACGGTTTTACTATCTGAGTGAGCACATATGTGTAGTGTGAAAGGAAAAGAGTGGTATCAAGCTGATGACGTTGCGCAAGAATACGAGTCAAAGCGATTCTCGCGTGGTGGTCAGCTTATTGATCGCCGAGAAAAGCGTGCTGTTCTTGACTCCCTTGGTCCCGTGGCTGACGCTGATATCCTTGAGATTGCCTGCGGGACGGGTCGGTTTACTTCGATGCTTGCAGGAAAAGGAGCAAATATTGTCGGGATTGACATTTCTGATGCAATGCTTGCACAGGGTCGGCGAAAGGCACGCGACAGTGGTGTGAGTGATAATCTTGAATTACTTCGTGGTGATGCTGCTCGACTCCCATTCCCTGACGATCACTTTGATGCGGTCTTTGCAGTCCGATTTTTCCATCTCGCGGAAACGCCGGCAACATTTCTCACAGAAATGGCACGGGTCTCAAACGATATTATCTTCTTCGACACGTTTAATCACCGTAGTACACGTATCATTTACAATTGGCTTCTCCCAATGGGGTCACATTTATATTCCCGTTCACGGGTCGAAGAACTCCTTTCAGACGCCGACCTTGCAATGGTAGATGACACTCATGACTTTTTGTTCCCGTACGGATTCTACCGTAAGATACCAAACGATCTTGCTCGTGGGTTTCGTGATATTGATAAATCACTTGGAGATGGTGATTTTGGTGACGCGCTTGCATCAGTCTCATACTGGACTGCAACCGTGACCACTGATTCGACGACAACAGGTAGGACCGATCTCGAAACACCGCATAACGTACCTGATGAAGCGGTCACAGCAGACGACTAATACACTAACTGATGCCTCCATCACCGCTTGATACGCCTAATATTGACCTTTCTGTCGTCATCCCTACGTTAAATGCTCGTGAGCAACTCACAAATAATCTTGATGCTCTCGCCGAGCACGCTCCTACAGCAGAAGTTATTGTGGTCAATGGTCCCTCTGCCGATGGCACGAGTGGGATGGTTCAAAATCGCACAGATGTTGATGTATTAATTGAGGTTTCAGAACGAACACTGAACGTTGCTCGAAATGCTGGTATCATTGAGGCGACCGGAGAAGCAATTGCTATTTTGCATCATGACCTTACAGTCGAGCCAACATGGGTTGATGCAATTAAATCTGGACTCTCCCGTGCCACAGTCGTCACCGGACCTGTTCACCAGATGCTATCTGCTGGAATGACAACAACTGCCCGTGAGCAGACCGATATCGGTGGACGAACGGTGACGTACTTCAACGGTGGAAATGTTGCATTTACTGCAGCAACGATTGAGGATATTGATGGGTTTGATGAATATCTCGAGACTGGCGGGGCTCGTGATGTTGCTCATCGGTTGGCTGCAACAAATGAGCACGTTGCATGGGAACCAGAGATGTGTGTTCGCACTGAGTATGAAACCGATGGTGGAACGGAGGGCAGAGATATCGGCTGGAAATATCGCTCGTTAGCTTATCGATTAATAAAAAATTATGGCATTCGTCCCACCGTGGTACGCCGAACGCTCGCTCATATTGGTTGTGATGCGATTGATACTATCGAAGATCTTCTCGCTGACGATCGTACTCTTTCAGCATCTCTAAGCGTTGAGCGAGATGCTGTTATCGGTGCTGTTTCCGGTCTCATAACTGGGTTACGAGCACGATTTGCTGACCGGTCAGTGACACGAAATCCCAACGGCTGCTCTGCACGCGCTGATCGCGCTGTCACTCGATACGACTGGCGATAGTATCCCGTGCATCTGTATTATCTAAATTCAAGGGCAAGATCCCTTCCTCAAGGAGCGACCGAAGTGAGCGAGTAGCGAGTATGGAGGGAGGGGAAGCCCGGAAAACACACACGATAACGAATAGTCTAACATGTGATACATACGCTCCACAGAGCATAGGGAAGCCCAATTCAGTTCTGAGTTGTTCGACTCGGAGGAGGGTGTCGAGTCGAGTAGAGCGGGCTGCGGGCGCCACACCACGCACTACAACGAAGAAACCTCTCTGAGCCTGAGCGTGCATCTGCCATCTGCATCTGGGCAGACATTGACGGAAACGTCGGTTTCGCTGGAAGCCCCGTCCCCGTCCTCAGGACCGACCGGCGACGAGCCGTGAGTGAGTAGGTCGGGGGAGTTCACCGAGACACTCCAAATCGGTCATATCACTGTATTTTAGAGATCATCGATTCGAATCTTGCGGCGTCGAATAGCGATCAAATGCCTTGTTGGTAATACCGAATCTGCTTTTTGAACTATCTGATCTAGCTATTGATCTTACACATAATCTGTGTCGATATCCTTCTGCTGATGCTGATAATATGCAGTTATCATGATATCAATCGTTAGTCTGAATTTAATATGAGATTGTCACCATGCAAAACCCGTGTTGAGTAGATGACATATGTTTTTGATCATTGGATATAAATCCTGCCGTAGTATTGCGATTATTTGGTATGTTTATGATTCCCAAATCGTTTTCTATTCGTAATTTATTTATAGAAGTGCTTGTATATTTTAAATGAGGTTTCATAACAATGTCGACACGAATGCAGCCGCTTGCGGTACTGACAGAGGAGAGTGAGCGTACTCGTGGTGAGGATGCACAGAACGCAAACGTTGAAGCTGGAAAAGCCGTTGCGAGTTCTGTTCGAACAACGCTTGGTCCGCGTGGAATGGACAAAATGCTCGTTGACTCCGGCGGTGACGTCGTAATCACGAATGATGGTGCGACAATCCTCGGTGAAATGGATATTGAGCATCCTGCTGCACAGATGATTGTCGAAGTCGCAGAGTCACAAGAAGAATCCGTTGGCGATGGAACAACAACGGCAGCAGTATTGACGGGTGAACTTCTTTCTGAAGCCGAATCACTATTTGATGATGGGCTACACCCAACTGTCGTCGCCGAAGGATATAGTAGGGCTGCAGAGCTAGCGCACGATGCTATCGATGCTCAGGTCGACAATGTTGAGATCGATGATGAGCTCCTCCAGTCTGTTGCTGAGTCATCTATGACCGGAAAAGGAACCGGTGATGTGGCTGCTGATCGCTTAGCTAGTCTTGTTGTTGATGCCGTACAACGAGTCCGAGAGGCCAACGATGAGTTTGATGCCGATGATATCAAGACACACACTCAAACAGGTGCGTCGTCTTCTGCATCAGATCTACTTGAGGGCGTTGTGATTGACACTGAGCGCGTCGCTGATGGAATGCCTACGACGGCGACTGATGCATCCATTGCGGTATTAGATGTTGAGCTCGGTCTTCGTGAAGGTGAAGTCGATGCGGAGTATGCGATTTCATCCGTTGATCAACTTGAGGCAGCCGTTACCGCTGAAGATGATGAACTTCGTGAGTATGCATCAACACTTTCGGATGCCGGTGCTGATGTTGTCTTTTCAACGGACTCGATTAGTGACCGTGTTGCATCATATCTCGCCCGTGAGGAGATCATTGCTTTCGAAGACATTGATGATGATGATGCCCGCACTGTTGCTCGTGCGACAGGGTCATCTCGTCTTGGTCGACTTGAGGAACTCGAACCTAGTGACCTCGGCACCGTTGACAGTGTTTCAACCGAAACATACGGCGAAGATGAACTAACTGTTGTTGAGGGTGGTGCTGAGAGCACAGCGGCAACACTCTTAGTCCGTGGTAGCACAGAACATGTTCTTGATGAGCTCTCCCGCGCCATTGATGATGCAGTAAACGCCACCGTTGTTGCACTTGAAAGTGGTGTGGTCCCTGGTGCTGGTGGCACTGAGATTGCTATTTCAGATTCGATTCGCTCTGAAGCAGCCAGTATTGAAGGTCGACAGCAACTCGCTGTTGAGTCATTTGCAGATGCCGTTGATGCTGTACCCCGAACATTGGCACAAAATACGGGTATGGATCCAATCGATGCCGTTGTTGACCTTCGTTCAACATTTGAGACTGAGGACTGTGCTGGTCTTGTGGCGACTGAACAAACTGGTGAGGTCGCGGACCCACTTACAGCAGGAATTGTCGACCCTGCAGCGGTCAAACATGAAGCAATTACCGCTGCGACAGAGGCAACGACAATGATCGTCAGAATTGACGATGTGATTTCCTCTGAGTAAGGTCCTCAAAAAATGAGTCTTCGGTAGTTTATATCTCCAAATATACGCTGGGTTGCATTCATTGTGGTTGGTTATCAGCAGTTCAATTTTCTATACCAGAACGAGTACGCTGGTGAACGTTTCACGATTACGGAAAGTCGAGGAGAGAGCCCCGTGCTTTCGCGCGGGGATGAAATCCGACAACCTACTACAGAACCCACAGCCGACAACCGTTCGAGTTTGGATTCTTAGAAGTTATGGGGGGTTCGACCGTGCTCTATAATAATGGTCTTCTTCACGCATAGCACGACGGTTTCACCGTCTACTGGTCTTCGACCAGCGACCGTGGAGGGAAGCGGTATTGCCGTTGAAGCGTCCAGCACGTTTGGATGGGAAGACCCTGTTGACAGGGCTATATCCGTTGTAATGCACGTCCTCGGTCACAATTGGACGGCTCCCGTTGAAGAGTCACCTGAAAGCGTCTTTGAACCCCAAGAAAACACGGAACCTCACACTCCGCTTCGTGGAATCCTCGCCGACGGGCGGGGAGGATGTCAAACTTGCATACTCAGGGAATCTCTCTCCAGAGAGACTTCGATCAAAACGTGATCTGAACAGTATCCTCGGTGGTAAGTTCGAACGCCTCTGTTCCTCGACCGTGATTTACATCACACTCAACAAAGCCATGACTCCCAATAGTGAGCAATGGCTCACCAGTATCAACACCAGTGAATGTCGATGTTACCCTTGCAGTTGTTGTCCCAACTGTGCCCATCTCACCAGTTCGACCGGTAAGAAATGATCCCGGAATATTCGTGATCACATTGCCAAAGTCATCAGTGACGAGCACTTCACCCTCTGCAGTTGCACTGTCAGCGTTGATCGTTGCTGATGGAAACTCACACTGCACTGTTGCTGTGGCAGAAATAGATGTCACTGCATCCAGTGTCTCCAATGAGGCAATCCCATGATCATGGATGACAGCCGCTGCCGGGGCAAACACATCACGCCCATGAAATGTTGCTGACTGTGGCTCTGTGTAATCATATCGAAAGTACTCAAGACGGTCATCCTGTCTCGGTAACCCATCTGATGCGTGTTCACTAAGTCGACGGGCAACTGGTCTGAGAACGCCATTATCTGGACCAATCAATACATGATTGTCAACTCGAATCACAATTGCATCACGGTCGGTCCCAACCCCGGGGTCAACGACAACAAGATGGACTGCCGGTGGAAAATATGGGATCGTTTCTCGACACCAAAATGCCGCTGCTCGGACGTCCTGTCGGGGTAGGTCATGTGTCACATCAACGAGTCGGGTATCAGCTTCCTGTAATATAACACCCTTCATCGCAGCAGGGTATGGCGAGCCAAAATCAGATGTAAGAGTGATCATTATTCAGTTGTGCCTGGATTCGGGTTTGGGCTTGGATCTGAGTTCTCCTCTATATCCTTATTATGATTCTTAACATCATCACTGAGTTCATTTTCAGTTGTGCTGCTTATCCTCTCGTGATTTGTTGAGGTATCGGTTGCACCAAGTCGACGCATCCGCTCAATGCCGTCAATCTCTTCGATTACATCGATAACCTGACTTGGAACCAGCGATTTCCAGTCATCATCATGTATCATGCGCTCTCGAAGTGTTGATCCTTTGAGAATCTCTCGATTAAACATCGGTGATTGTCGTACCTCGACATCGGCTTCGCTGAATAACTGAATCACAAGAGGATTGTTCGAGTATGCAACGTCGAATGTCGGAGACATACTTTGAACATGACTAACCCACACAGAGTTTCGATCGAGGTCCTCAATCGGCACCGCATATGTTGTGACATCAAAATCAGCAACGGACTTTGTCACCATCATAACCCGTTCACCGGCGGTAAATGGATTCTGTTGTGTGTGTGAGTGCCCGGCTGACCCGATTCCAAGCACTAATTCATCAACCTCAGCAGTGATTGCTTTAACCATCTTGTGATGCCCGTTGTGATATGGCTGAAATCGGCCGATATAGAACCCCCGCATATCTCCCTTGTTGGGACCATCACAAATAAATAATCCGAGTCTATCGGTTTTTCTGATTTGGGTAATATCAGCGCTCTCACCCGTGATTATTGCTGTTTTGTCCCGGTCAAATGGGGAGAAAGTATATCAGTGCTCCAGCCTTGTTTTTTGATAGCGACGCATTCTATGAGTAACGATACGGACTCAGACGAGAACCCTCCGGCAGAGGGCAGCGGCTTTACTGATGAGACGCCCGACTCGCCACAGCACGATGGCGATGGGCACTCTGAGGAATATGCCAACGTCGAAGCCGGTACTGATACTGATACTGGCGCCAACGCAGGTGCCAACGGCCGTGGCGATGATCTCGGCCGCGAAGACCACGATGATCGCGGTGACGGCGACCGCGACCGTGGCCATGATAGTTATGATGACTCTACTGACACGGTTGATCCAAGTGACACCACAGATGGCAAGAATGGATCAATCGAGGAACTCGGCAGCGATGTTGAAGTTGACGCTGAGGTTAAAGATGATGTTGGCGAAGAAGACCTTCTTGGTGGACTAAAAATCGATTCAACAGCTGAGATCGATGTTCCAGATCGTCTTGTTGACCAAGTCATTGGACAAGAACATGCACGAGACGTCGTCATGAAGGCGGCAAAACAGCGACGCCACGTGATGATGATTGGCTCCCCTGGAACAGGGAAGTCGATGCTTGCAAAAGCAATGTCAGAACTCCTTCCAAAAGAAGAACTGCAAGACGTTCTTGTCTATCATAACCCAGACGACGGCAACAATCCAAAAGTTCGAACAGTTCCGGCTGGTAAAGGTGACCAGATTGTTGATGCCCACAAGGAAGAGGCACGCAAGCGGAATCAGATGCGTTCATTCCTCATGTGGATCATCATTGCAATTGTTCTTGGATATTCGCTTATTATTGCTGGACAGATTTTACTTGGGATCCTTGCTGCCGGTGTTATCTACCTCGCGTTCCGCTATGGATCACGCGGCGGAGATGCGATGATTCCAAATCACATCGTTAACAATGCTGACACGACGACGGCACCATTCGAAGACGCAACAGGTGCTCACGCTGGCGCACTTCTTGGAGATGTCCGTCATGACCCATTCCAATCGGGTGGGATGGAAACACCAAGCCACGATCGTGTTGAGCCTGGGTCAATTCATAAAGCGAATAAAGGTGTTCTATACGTCGATGAGATCAATACGCTTGATATTCGCAGCCAACAGCATCTGATGACCGCTATTCAGGAAGGCGAGTTTTCAATTACTGGGCAGTCTGAGCGATCCTCAGGTGCAATGGTTCAGACGGAACCGGTCCCGACAGATTTCATCATGATTGCTGCGGGGAATCTTGATGCAATGGAGAACATGCATCCTGCACTTCGTTCACGAATCAAGGGATACGGATACGAAGTGTATATGGATGATACAATTGAGGATACTCCGGACATGCGGCGGAAGTATACTCGATTTATCGCTCAGGAAGTCAACAAAGACGGTCGACTTCCAGATTACGATGCTGAAGCAATCGAAGAAATCATTCTTGAGGCTCGTCGCCGCGCCGGTCGAAAGGGACACCTCACGCTTGAACTGAGAAATCTCGGGGGTCTCGTTCGAGTTGCTGGTGATATTGCACGTGCCTCAAATGCTGATTACGTCAGACGAGATCACGTGCTGCAGGCGAAGGGACGTAGTCGCTCGATCGAGCAGCAACTTGCTGATGATTACATCGAGCGTCGTAAAGACTACGAACTGCAGGTATCTGATGGATATCAGGCTGGTCGCGTGAATGGTCTCGCCGTGATGGGTGAAGACTCCGGTATTATGCTTCCTGTGATGGCAGAAGTGACGCCGTCACAAGGTCCAGGTAAGGTCATTGCGACTGGAAAGCTCAAAGAGATGGCACAGGAGGCTGTTGATAATGTCTCTGCGATTATTAAGAAATTCTCCGATGAGAACATCTCTGAAAAGGACATGCACATCCAATTTGTCCAGACAGGACAACAGGGTGTCGATGGTGATTCCGCGTCGATCACTGTTGCAACAGCGGTCATTTCAGCGCTTGAAGATGTCGGCGTCGATCAGTCACTTGCAATGACAGGCAGTCTCTCCGTTCGTGGTGATGTCCTTCCAGTTGGTGGTGTCACTCACAAGATTGAGGCAGCTGCAAAATCCGGGTGTGAGCGAATCATCATCCCAGCAGCAAACTCACAGGATGTAATGATTGAAGAAGAATACGAAGAAATGGTTGAAATCATTCCTGTTTCGCATATCAGCGAGGTGCTTGATATTGCACTTGAGGGTGAAGCTGAGAAGGACTCACTCGTTGCTCGACTGAAGAGTATCACTGGGTCAGCGCTTTCACAGGGCAAGAACGAAACAGTCTCTGGACCATCAAACCCGAATCCACAGTAACGACACGCTGATTCATCCGAATTTATATTTGTATTCATATTCATATTACTTTGACGTTCATTTCACTACTTCTCAATATCTCTTGTATACAGACCACGCAAACTAATTTGTAATCAACATTGAATTAATATCAATGCCACAATGGGCAACCTTCGCTGGATTCACTTTTCTCATTACTGCTGGATTGTTGATTCTTTCACATGCTTCACGCGGAGCAATTGATACTGGCTCAGATGCTTCCACAGCAGCTACTGAGACGGGTTCGGACCCAGATCACCCGCCTCAAGAGCTTTCTGAGCCTGTAATCACATCCGACTCGAGACTAAATCGACATCACGATCATAATACCGCATCATCAACTAGTAATCGAAGCAACGCGACCACTGCCGGTGTCAGCTCTGACTCGGGGCAAGCATGTGATGATGATCTCTTGAGTACCGCCGAGTCTGCACACCCGTTTGATATGGGTGATCATACTGTAAGTGCAGACGATACCACCACTGCAGAGTCAAATCATACCAGTAATCCACACGAGACTTATCAGGAATCAGAAAGCGAGATACACGCGAAATTATCACAACCAGATCTCTCAACAACAGCGTTACTTGCTAATGTCACCGTGTCACAGGGATTATTTGCGATGTTGCTGATAATTGGTGCATGGATTGCGCGCATCCCTATCTCAGCGTTTGGCATTGGAACAGGTCCGACAGGAATCCTCGTGCTTGCTTTGGGTACCGGTACAGGCATTATCCTTTATATTGGCAATGAGTTTGGTTCAACACTTGGTGCACATTTTGGACTTGGTGAAGGTGAAGCGCTCCGGTCTGCACTTGCTCCTGAGACGTCAGTCGAATGGGTTGTACTTCTTGTTGTCGTATTACCGATTATCGCAGGCTTTGAGGAATTATTATTCCGTGGCGCGCTCATCGGCGTTATTGCCGTTGGATATAACATCTCACCGTGGACCTTAGCAATTGTATCGTCTATTGCATTTGCGCTTGGACACGGTGCACAAGGACGGATCGGAGTTATTGTGACGGGAGTGTTTGGATTCATTCTTGCGGCTGTGTTTATTATAACTGAAAGTCTTCTTATTGTTATTATCGCACATTACTTTGTTAATGCGCTTGAGTTTGTTATTCATGAGGGGTTTAATATTGAGTTTTATTCAGTGTCAGACGCGTGATTCTTTACAGTAGGGAACCTCAATTTCAATTAATTCATGACGCGAACTGATGTCACAGCAACAACACAGATTGATGCCTCTGTTGAAGTGGTCTTCGAATACTTGGACGATCCACGAAATCAACCAGAGTTCACCCCGAGTTTAACACGCTCCGAGCCGGTTGAAGAACTTTCAAACGGAGGAAAACGTGTAGCATACACATACTCAATGGCTGGAATTGATCTCACCGGTGAAATTACTGCAACAACATATGAGCCTGAATCAGCCATTCATTGGGAGATGGACGGCGATATTACCGGCGAGATACAGTGGAATTTTGAGGCTGATGAAGGAACAACAGTATTTTCATACACTGCCCGGTATGACATTCCTGTTCCAGTTCTTGATTCAGTAGTAAAGCCATTTGCTGAGCGATATAATGAACGTGAACTTAATACCGCGCTGGAGAACCTTCGTACTCGTATCGAAGCTGATTCTATAAACTGAGTTCTCTTTACTCACATCTCTCATCGGGTCTGACCCAGTATTCGATTTAAGAATCCGTGATGGACGTAGGAGCATTTGATGATATCATTCATATAAATTTAGATATATCAGACCGTTTCAATCTGCTCTATGTTCCGAAGTTCTGTGATGACATCTGGTGGGGCTCCGCTTGGTGCATCTCGAATCCGATGGTCAGGGATTATTAGTGGAATAGGATTTTCACCAAGCGCACGCTGAGCGGTTGATCGGTCATCTGTATCATCTTCGTCAAGCCCTGCCATTCGAAGAACGCGATCGAGAGTTACTGCTTCACCATATGGAATATTTCGCGTCGCTTCAAGCACGCGTCGTTGGTCTGTCGGGACAGTAAGTGCAATATCAACGTCTGAAAGGTGATCTGTGTCACCGTTAAGATACGCATCGATACGGGCAAATAATGTATGGTCATTATCGGCATCACTCGGAACTGTCGATTGGAAATCAACACTCATGATCCGTCCACTCGCGACGCCGATTGTAATAACTCGGTTGATTTGTGTAAACTGTCGAGCGAAAACGCCAACCTCTGTACTCATGTCTATTGATTCGTGCTACCCCCGTTTGAACGTTAGCCGGAGAAAACACGCAAGCCTTATGTGCAATTCAGTTCATTAATGAACATAGATGGACGCTAGTGACGAATCTCTTGCACCTGCGGTGCAATCAATTCTCGCGGCTGCAAAACAGCGTACTGGTGGTACATCCCGATGCACTGTTGATGCAGCATCATTTCAGTCAGCTGTTTCGACGACAGAGGCAGCCAATCAGATTCCGATTATTGCGGAAATTAAACCGACCAGTCCAACAACCGATGGAACGCGAAATGATGATCCTGTTGCGCTTGCATCAGCAATGGTTGAGGGTGGCGCAACTGCATTATCAGTATTAACAGAACCGGAACACTTCGGCGGGTCAGTTGATACCCTCACTCAAGTACGCAAGGCGGTTGAAGTCCCAGTTCTTCGAAAAGACTTCATTATCCGTGAGTCTCAACTTGATACAATTGCAGCTGATATGGTCCTTCTCATCGCACGATTTCTTGATACTCCAGAGACAGATTCACTAGCGAGCGTATATGAAGCAGCGAAAACCCGCGGATTCCAGCCACTCGTTGAGGTTCACACGCGTGATGAACTCGAGCGCGCAATCGATATTGGTGCCAGTATTATTGGGATCAATAACCGTGACCTTGGTCGTCTTGCGGTTACTCTCCAAACCTTCGAACAGTTGGCACCAGATGTCCCTGATGATGTAACGCTCATCGCTGAGAGTGGTATCAAAACCACTGAAGATATCAAACGAATGCGTGCGGCTGGAGCTGATGCACTTCTTATCGGGACGGCTATTATGAACGGGGACGTACAAACAAACACAACACGGTTCACAACCGCAACGGACGCAACAACGGAGACACATAGATCATGACACAACGATACGCAGACGGGAAATTTGGTGAATATGGCGGACAATACGTTCCAGAAGCATTGATGCCTGCCATCGAGGAGTTAGCTGACGCGTATGAACGCTACGTGTTAGAGAATGAAGATGGATTCATGGATGAGTTCCGAGCACGACTTCGGGACTTTGGTGGTCGACCAACACCGACGCAGTACGCAGAACGTCTTTCAGAACGACATGGCTGTGATGTTTATTTAAAACGTGAGGATCTTCTTCATGGTGGTGCACACAAGCTTAATAATGCCCTTGGACAGGCATTATTAGCAAAGTACATGGGTAAAGAGCGAATCATCGCCGAGACTGGTGCCGGTCAACATGGCACAGCGACTGCGATGGCAGCTGCACATCTTGATATGCCCTGTGAGGTCTATATGGGTGAACGTGATATTAATCGTCAACGACCGAACGTATTTCGGATGCGACTCAATGGATCGGAAGTAACACCTGTCACAATCGGTCGTGGAACACTCAAGGAAGCTATCTCCGAGACGATGCGTGACTGGGCAACCAACGTTGAGGATACACATTACATCATTGGTTCAATTGTCGGTCCACATCCATTCCCGTCGATGGTTCGTGACTTCCACTCTGTTATTTCTGAGGAAGCACGTCGGCAGGTACGTGAACAAACCGGCGGACTTCCTGATGCTGTGTTGGCGTGTGCTGGTGGAGGATCGAACACAATGGGGACATTTGCACACTTCATTGACGACACCGATGTTGATCTTTATGCTGTTGAAGCAGGTGGCTCAAGTCTTGAGGTTGATGAAGACGCCGGTGTTGCACCAAATTCAGCCTCATTATCAACCGGTGATGAGGGCGTCCTTCACGGTGCCCGGACAAAGTTACTTCAAGATAGTGACGGTCAAATTATGGAAAGTCATAGCGTTTCTTCAGGACTTGATTATGCTGGCGTTGGTCCGGAGCTTGCACATCTTGTCGATACGGACCGCGTCACTCCGGTGAATGTCGATGATGAAGCGACACTTACTGCATTCCATCGCGCCTCACAGCTAGAGGGTATTATTCCAGCACTTGAGACTGCACATGCTTTCGGATATCTTGAAGAACATGGTAATGCGCTCGGTGATAGTATTTTAATCAATGTCTCTGGTCGGGGTGATAAAGATCTAGAAATAGCGATTGAGGAGACCGCCGAACAGGATATTGACATTGCACCTGATATGTCTGAATTCGCTGGAGGACTCTGAATGTCTGGGGGCAATACACAGGAGCAAGGGCTTGCTTCCGCATTTAGTGGTGGTCCGGCATTTGTTCCATATCTTGCAGCGGGTGACCCGGATTATGAATCTGCGCTTGAGTATGTAGAGGCACTCGCACGCGGTGGTGCTGATGTCATTGAACTTGGGCTACCCTTCTCAGAGCCGATTGCCGAAGGACCGACAATTCAGAGTGCTGTTGTCCGATCGCTTGAGGCGGGGATGACTCCCGAGCGGTTTTTTGACTTTGTCGACGATCTCGACGTTGACCCAGATGATACTCCGCTCGTATGCATGACATATTATAATCTCATTTATCAGTATGGTGATGAAGAGGGTCCGCGACCATTCGTCAAACGCGCAGCAGATATTGGGCTTTCGGGATTTGTTGTCCCAGATCTGCCTGCTGAAGAATCAGACCCACTCCGGGCGGCTTGTAATGAATTTGATCTTGATCTTGTATTTATCGTCGCTCCAACAACCAAAGGTGAGCGACTTGAGACAATCATGTCACAAGTATCAGGTTATGTCTATGTACAGGCCCGACTTGGTGTGACCGGTGCCCGTGAAGATGTCTCTACACAAACTGAATCAAGCCTCTCTCGACTTGATGCATATGATGTTCCAAAGGCAGTCGGCTTTGGAATTAAGACTGGAGAGCATGCTGAACGAATTGTCGCCGGTGGTGCTGATGGTATCATCGTTGGCAGTGCATTGGTTGATATCGTTGCTTCGGGTACTGATGCCGGCGACTCAGTAGCAACAGTTGCTGACCGACTTGAAACAAAGGCTCGTGAGCTTACAGATGGAGCTCAACGAGGATATGAAAAACGTATCCCTAAACCAGACACATAAGATAATTATCTATACATGTGAGCAGGGGTGGGCACGTCCTATTATCAATTCTCAGTACACAGTACTTGAACACTCATAGCGTGACATACAACCACACATAACGTCACCTCAGTGGTGTACGTTGATATGGATACGATGGAGTATTATCACCTCGAAATGACTATAACCGCCGATTGATACAGGTTAACATATAATGAACACAGGAACCGGAGTTAGAGCTGGACTCACCGCACGACTCACTCGCATTTCGACAGATGGACGCTATCTTATTGTCCCAATGGATCATGGTATTACACTTGGTCCAGTAAAGGGTCTTGTCAATCTTGAATCAACTGTTGATGCCATCACTGATAATGGCGCAGACGCTGTTCTTACACAGCGTGGTGTTGCTTCTCGAGTCCATCCAAATAAAAACACAAAAGGGTATATTATCCATCTGAATGGCTCGACTGTAATCGGTCCTGATACGACGGATAAACGACCGACTGGAAGTGTTGAGGGGGCTCTTCGCGCCGGTGCTGATGTTGTTTCATTCCATATGAATGTTGGCAGTGATCATGAACCTGATCAGCTGACGCAACTGAGTAATATTATCGAAGAGGCGCATCGCTATGGTATCCCTGTGCTCGCAATGAACTACGCCCGTGGACCAGGTATCGATGAACATGACCCAGAAAGTCTTGCTCATGCTGTTCGGATTGCAGAAGAGCTTGGTGCAGATGTCGTCAAGACTGCTTACTCTGGAGAGCCTGACTCATTTGAACAAGTTTGTGCAGCCACTCGACTCCCGGTCGTCATCGCTGGGGGAAGCCGTGGCACTGATCGCCAGACTGTCGAGATGGTTCGTGGTGCAATAGACGCTGGTGCAGCAGGCGTTTCGATGGGACGTTCAATTTTTCAACATGATAATCCTGGATCAATTACTCGAGCAGTCAGCGCTGTGATTCATGATGATGCAAGTGTTGATACTGCAGTTGATACTGCCGGACTTGAAATTGAGATCTGAGAAATACTTGTCACACCGGCTATACCAACTGGCTTATATTTTATTTATATAAAATATACTCATTTTCATGCTGATAATCATCTAATTGCTATACTCACTCGATACAACGAGGAGTCGCCACGTTCAAGCGCGCTGACCGAGTCGACCCGACAATGACAGAATCACGCTCACGTCGTGTGTGGATAAAAGCCGATAGTGATGTTGGTGACTGGGAAACCCGAAAACGTCGTATCACGGCGGGACTTGAGGCTGGCGTCGACTGTGTGGTTGTCGACCCGGAGGATATCTCACGCGTTCAAGCACTTGGTGATGTCTCAGTGGCAGCATTTACCCCGACAACGGCTGGTGACACCGGCGCTGGCGCTACCATCGAAACAGAGACGGAAGAGATTGAAAACGCCGATACTGCTCTTATCGGAAAAAATAGCGAAGGCGATGGGACAAGCGATTTTCCAGAAACACTCTCTGAATCAACCGACCTGAGTGCCATTGAAAATCACGCTAGTAGTGGTAATACTGAAGGGAATACCAATACCGGTGCATATGTACGAATTGCCTCAGAAGAGTATGAGACGTTGGCAGAGACCGCCGCAGCTGATGCATCATATACTATTGTTATTGGTGAGGACTGGACGATTATTCCGCTTGAAAACCTCATTGCACGCATTGGCTCAGAGACGACTCTTATTGCCGGTGTCACATCAGCTGAAGAGGCTCAAACTGCCTTTGAGACGCTTGAAATCGGTGCTGATGGTGTATTGCTTGATAGCGATGACCCAGATGAGATACGTGAAACGGTCGCTGTCCGTGACGCCACTGAGCAAGAAACACTTGAACTGGAGTGGGCGACTGTTATCGATATTGAGCGCGCTGGAATGGCTGATCGCGTTTGTGTTGATACGGCAAATCTCATGAAACACAATGAAGGAATGCTTATTGGAAGTATGAGCCGTGGGCTTGTGTTTGTCCATGCTGAGACAGCCGAGTCACCGTATGTTGCCTCACGTCCGTTTCGCGTGAACGCTGGTGCCGTTCATGCATATCTTCGAACGCCTGATGGTGGCACAGCGTACCTTTCAGAACTACAAAGCGGTGATACAGTTCAGGTTGTCAATACTGATGGACAAACACGTGAGGCAATCGTGGGTCGTGTAAAAATCGAAAAGCGACCGATGTTTCGCATTGAGCTTGAATATGATGATGACCGCGTTGAAACACTGCTACAAAACGCTGAGACAATTAAAGTCAACACACAATCAGGACGAACCGCGGTTACAGAGATTAAATCTGGGGATGAGATTCGATTATTCTACGAGGAGACTGCCCGTCACTTTGGTGAAGCGGTTGAAGAAAGTATTATTGAGAAGTAAACTTCCGTATCTCTTGGTAATAAGAAGGATTCGTCAAACTCGTATATATAATATTATATCACGAGATAATGGCTACTATGCTAGTGAGCAAATTGAAGCGTTTTTATGACTGACCGATAATAATATACTATGGGCTGGTAGCTTAGGCTGGTTTAAAGCGTCTGGCTCTTAACCAGAAGATCGAGGATTCAAATTCCTCCCGGCCCGCTATTACGATTGTTCCTATAGAACTGTTGGTATCTCAGTCCCTACAATCAGTTCAAATTATATGATGAATCCTCCGTAGTAGCGGCTCAAGATATGCTAATTAGTTCTAAATTATTCATAAGTGAGATTATTAATCATTTTTGAAAACGTTTTGATATCGTACTGTCCTGGGGCAGTCGCATCTGCAGGATTGACAGGCGCATATCCGATTCGCGACCCGTACACAGGAGCAACTACCCGAGTGTGGCGACCAGGTGTACCCATTGCCATTGTAGCAACGATGTCACCCCATCTAGATGCCTGCTCAGTCGCAGCAAGCACACGGAGGGCATCACGATGTGTTTGTGCTGTAACAGCAAGCTTTCCAACATCACCAAGCTGTGCAGCTGCATGAAGACGCCGGTCAAGAACAGACCGTGGAGGGGTTGAGGTGAAATTATGTGTTGATGCAATTATGCTCACATCATTATTTCGAATATCGCGAGCGGCTTTCTTTCCTTGTCGTGTTCTCAGTGTCTTCAACTCAATATCAGCGGCAACGACAGCATCATGTGTCGCTGCAGTGCGTAACATTTTGAGTCGATCCGTCGTGTCACCACCGTATTTCCCACCTTCCCATTCTGGGCGATTGGTCACCAATAACGGAAGAGAATCGCGTTGATCATATGCTGTTATTGCGGTAAGCGGATCTGGAAGTGACGCGTCTGCATGTGCAAGATCAAGTCGAAACTCGACGATGTCGGCGTACTCTCGAGCAGCAGGTTCGTCACTAAGATCTGCCGTCGCGGCGGCGAGTTGGAACGTATCAAATGATATTGTTCGTGCAGACGTCATTGGTGCCTACTGCATATGTATACTATATTCATATGATGAGCGCGTTGATTATACAAGTAATGTATACAACGAGAACGAGAATATATCTGGCATTCTAGACAGCCACCAAATCATAACACGACGATCGTGTAATCTGATACTCGTGTCTATAGTCAGTTACCCACGGCTAAAGCCATGAGCTTCTGCGCTGTTCCCGCTGTGAATTATGTGGCTCCAACTGCATCTTTTGCCTCAAGAAGTTCGTGGTAACGGTTTCGGATCGTTACTTCAGAGATGTCGGCTACTTCACTCACTGCTGCTTGCGTTGTTTTTTCATTTGTCAATAACGCCGCAGCATACACTGCTGCAGCAGCAAGTCCAACTGGAGATTTGCCTGAGTGTACACCCTTTTCTTTTGCATTCTGTAGTAGTTGACGCGCACGAAGTGTTGATTCATCCGAAAGTCCAAGTTCAGAAGCAAACCGTGGAACATACTGCTCTGGGTCTGCGGGTTTTACTTCTAGTGAGAGTTCTCGGGCGATATATCGATATGTCCGTGCAACCTCACTTTTTGGAACACGTGACACTTCCGCGATCTCATCGAGTGACCGAGGCACACCAGCCATTCGTGCAGCCGCATAAACACACGATGTAGAAACGCCTTCGATTGACCTTCCAGGTAGTAGATCCTCATCAAGCGCACGACGATAAATCACAGATGCTGTTTCACGAACATTCTCAGGAAGTCCAAGTGCAGAAGCCATCCGGTCAACCTCACCAAGTGCCTGCTTGAGATTCCGTTCTTTTGAGTCTCGAGTGCGGAACCGCTCATTCCACTTTCGAAGTCGCTGCATCTTTTGTCGTTGATTTGATGATAGTGAATTGCCATAGGCGTCACGATCACGCCAGTCAATATTCGTCGAAAGTCCCTTATCATGCATTGTATTTGTCGTTGGGGCTCCGACCCGAGACTTCTGGTCCTTTTCTTTCGCATCGAAAGCACGCCATTCGGGACCGCGGTCGACGGAATCTTCAGTGATCACAAGACCACAGTCATCACAAATTGTTTCTCCATGTTCATCATCAACGACAACATTACCGCTACATTCTGGACAAACAAGCTCTTCACTTGCTGTTTTCTCTTCTTCTGACTCGGATACGGATTCTTCTTCAGATTCTTCGGTTCCCGGGCGGACCCATCGTTGTCCAACAGTCCCGCCGTCAGTTCGAATGCGGTCGTTTGTATTATCGGTAACTACGTTTGACTCGTGATTCGATTCAACTCTCGTTCTCGCGTTCTCGCGAGTGTATGTGGTTTTCTCGCTCATCGGTATAGAGACGAATGCTTTGAGTCCGTAACATGATACATGTATTCTGATGTCTGAATCCAGTTACACGGCTTGAAATCGACAAGTACCCGGACGATATACTATCGCGCGAATGACTGAGTGAACGACCGCAGACACCCTAAATGATGAGAGACCCAAAGCGGTTCGTACCCAAGTAACTGAGTCAACTGATAAAAATAGTTCGGAATAAGATTCTATACGACTCATATACAACGATATACTTCATATATGAAAGCTGCCGACACCATTGCCGGGGTTACCGCACATTGTTTCATTGACCGTCCCGTCATCCGGATGACTCGATCCTGATTATGACCGAGTTGAGACATTTGAGACTGATATTATCTGCACTGCCGATGCAGTCCAAATATCGATTCGTGATACACTCCGTGATTGTGGCTGCACCGTCTGTCATCTTGCGCCAGATACCGTTGATTTAGTTACTAATCCCTTTTTACACTTGCTGAGGAAACTGATCGACCGACGGCTTGGTCAACAGTTGTATCGCATGCACCTGAACGACTGAGGGCTGTCCGTCGTCGCGTTACGAGTAACGACAGTGACCGTCTATGCCGAGGAATGGTTAGATTCGCCGATGGCAGCCGGCAATTGTGTCCGGAGATGATTGCTGCTGTAGATGGACATCACTCATTCTGGTGAACGCTCTTGTGAAGTCACACGGACGGAAGTTGAAACGGCTACTCCCGACCATGTCGTACTTCATCACTGCGGTCATGGAACGCATGCAGACGCAGGCATATTCCGCGACAGAGGGTGGGATGTTGATACATCGATTCACATTCTTGATGATGATTTTCATAATCAACCAAGTCCCCATCTATCCGCCTGCCGACACGGACTTGTCATGCATCGTCAATGACTACTAACAAGCGACTAATTTGCTCTACGCCTTTAACAGTATCAAATTATTTGATGTTTATTCTTTCTATGAGCGTATTCAATATCGCACGCTCTGATATCAAAGCAAATCATAATCACCGACTCCGTGTTTGTGTTTGTGTCTGTGCCTGTGTATGAGTGACCTCTTCATCAGATATATCGGCATCATGATTGCGGGCACTGCGTGTCTCCTCGACGGCAGTCATTAATGAGACGTTCAATCCAAACATCGATGCATATCCACCAACGATTGTTACAAGATTCTTTACCGCATGATCGACAACTGCAGCCCCAATAGCAACGCTTGTTGTAATTGGTGTGAGTCCAACAACAAGCAGTGTAAATGCACCTTCATACAGTCCAACACCACCAGGTGATAATGGAAGAATCTTAGCAAGATTTCCAACGCTAACAGCAAAGAAACTCACCGCGAGTAACTGTACAGCACCTAAGTTAGGTGAAAACGCTGTCAAGACAATTAATGCAGTTACTACATCAATCGACCAGATAATGATACTCGTCGCCCCCACCCGAACAAATCCACGACGTGTCCCAGCGACGGTCTGTAAATCTTCAATGAATTGATCTATTACACTAACGACCATCTGAGCATAACTATCAGTACTTATTCGATAGACAACAGTCGATGGAATGTTAACCTCACTCCGTGCACTTAATATAATCCCAACGACAGTCGCGACAGCAATCACACCGACACTCATTGAGACGATGACAGCCACGCGACCAGCACCGTCAGCGCCAATAATTGTTCGAGCAAGAGTCGCTGTCTGACCACTTGCAGTGTATCCCAGCAAGACGACTCCAGCTAATGATGCAATCGTCAATAAATCAAATACACGCTCCGCTGCAAGCGACGCGAACCCCGATGGGTAGGCAATCCCTCGTCGTGCTTTGATAACATACGCACGGACAAGATCACCTGCTCGTGCAGGGAAGACAAGATTACCTGTCTGACTGATAAATACTGCTCCAGTAAGGAAACGGACGCGCTCATAGTATCCAAGTTCAGATAATATGTCGCGATATCGCAGTCCGCGAATCGGCCATGATACAATATACACAGCCGTCGCAGCGGCAACTAGCCATGGGTCAGCAGTACGAACTTCAGTAATAACGGTATTGAAATCAATGTACTGCGTCATTAACGCTAATGCAACAATAGCCAATACAGCGCCTGCCCCGAGACTCACCCGTGGCGATAATCGCGGTTGTACCGATATCTGCCACCATGTCCGCAAGATCTGACTTCCCATGCCAAAGACATCACGGACAAGATCAACCTTTGTATCGCCTTTTGCGGTCCACTCAACAGGAAATTCAACAACGGTTAAATCTGCCCGTTGCGCCCGAACAAGCATTTCGGTGTCCCAAAACCAGTGACTATCCTCAACGATAGGTCTGAGTGATTCAAATGCTTCCTGAGTGAACGCTTTGAATCCACATTGATGATCTCGAAGGTCTGAGCGAAGAAAAAGACGAACAAGCGTATTATAGATCCGACTTGGAATGCCGCGTTTTGCTGGTCGATCGGCGATATTCTCAGGCAACCACCGTGACCCGGTCGCAACATCAGCCTCACCTGTTTGTACCCGGGTGATGAGTTCCTCGAGATGACGTATATCTGTCGCGAGATCCGTATCGAAATATGCGAGTACATTGCCATTCGCGAGCTCAAACGCCTGCTCAAGTGCCCCTCCTCGTCCTAATCGCGTATCGCTGTGCATGTGTCGAATGCGACTATCCGTAGCAGCAAGCTGATCTGCAATCTCTGGTGTATTGTCTGTGCATCCATCCTCAGCAATTATTATTTCAATTGACGTCGGCTCACAGAATGATTCGAGTGCGTTGATTGTCTTCTCAACTGTTGACTTTAGTGTTGATTCCTCATTGTACGCTGGCAGAACAACAGTTACACTGACGTTATTTCCGGCTGCTGGCGGTTCATTACTACTGGATGTTTGTCTGCCTGTGGCTGTAGTATCATCGTCATCATCATCATTATCATCACTCCCAGTTGCATTTGATTTCGCTGACCCAGCAGACGGGGATTCCATTGCCATTGTGTGGCGGTGCACGATGTATGAACTTTCTGACTTCAGATGCAGCACAGATCATCGTGCCGCTAAATTACATATATTCTTATCTCTATGATCAAAAAGATGAGCCGCTTTCGGTTGGATAGTAATTCATATTCTCATACGGTGACGTACAGATGTGGTGAAATACCACATTACCCCGCTGAGGGTGGGGTTTCCGTGCTCTCGCATTGGACTTTCTACTTCTGTGATAGTATTTACAAGCGGTACGTCCGGATGATGCGTACCCACAGTGATACCAGTCTCGACAAACGTTCCGATTCGGACTGTCCCAGCCCTACTCAATAATGGCGACGATAACTCAGGCTGACCGTGATTATTATTCCATTCTAAGTCAGTCTGATGAAGACTGCTCGTCACAATTTAGCGTTAGAAAGCATGCTAGTCATGTCTTGCCAAGATAATGCACGGCTGTATCCCCTTCCCTACTTGTTCGTTTCACTCATTCCGTGAGGAAGGGGACTTAGCCTCGTAATTATTAAACGATCGTACCGCGGGTCACTCTGTAGCTGTGAAAAACCCGTTTGCTTGAGTTCGTCCTCTCACTAAATTACTAGACAGCGGCGGGTTAACTGTCTGTACCAAATCGCTCATACGATGAATTATGTATTATTATATATGAGTGCCACAACAGATGCGGAGTCAGAGTCAAAAACAGAAACGAACGTGGACGTGCACGCGACCGAGAACCAAACTGAGTCAACTTTGAGTGAAAAACAGCAACGGATCTTGCAATATCTCATACAACGGGTTGATCAGCAAACCTATTTTAAATCTCGGCTTATCGCCGATGAGCTTGGTCTGTCGGCAAAAGAAGTGGGCGCGAATATGCCTGCAATTATTGACGACAATAACACTACAATTACTATTGAAAAGTGGGGATACTCTTCGGGTACAACGTGGAAAGTTAATCTCAAATCAACTAATCGCTAAGATCACTTCAACGATATATCGGTAGATACATTCATTCACGATTTGGGTTTAGTATTTTTTATTTGATAATTGTAGCATCCGATGTCCGATTAGTTCCAAAGTTATGGACTATACTCGAACAATGTGGCTGCTTCATCGGCGACTGCAACCGCATTTGGTCCAAGTGAATCGGCATATCTGAGTATCAGTGTGAGGATTACTTCAGGCTGATTGACGCTATAACCATCAACACGAGATATGAGCCCAGCAGTGTCAAGTTTTGAAATATACGTACTTACCGTTGCTTGGGATACATCGAGAACTGCGGCGAGGTCAGCACCAGTCGCTGTTGGATCTCTCAGAAGCTCAATCAGTATACCCTGTGGAGTCCTTCGACGGAGAAACCCAAGGGCTACCTGTTCAAACCCGCTAAACCGACCGGGTAAGAAGAATCGTTTATAATCACCATCACGATGAACAGTAAGTCTATCAGCATCAACAAGCCGGCGGAGATGATGTTGTGTCTCACCGGTCCCAAGCTTAAGATCATCACGGACCTTCGAAAAGTGCGCTCCAGGCGTTGATCCAACATACCCAACAATTGCCTCACGGACCTCACTATGCTCATTTGAATTATTATGAGTCTCCGTTTGGTTTTGACTCTGTGTACGTTCTGCGTCTGAGTCCGCCCTTACTTTCCCTCCACCAAGTGCTGCGAGTGGTGATGCGGCACCGATTGTAGCGAACCGTCGCAGTGTCGCCCGCTTATCCTCGTCGATATTGCGATTTCCCATCTATATGTATGTTAATTAACTGACTTTGATTACCAAATTTGATCTATGCTGAAAGGTAGAATATAATACGGGGTAACGAAAGTCATTGTATTCTTAGGTCGAGTCCTAAGTTAGTTATTCACGCTCGGTTTCAACGGCACGCTCGGCTTCGCCGTCTTGCATCTCATCAGTTTTCTCAGCAGCAATCTGGTCTGCATTTTTAATATCGCCTGGTTCGCCTGCTTTGATTGCTTCGGCTTCTTGTTCAAGCTCTTCGAGGTCCATCTCTGCAGCCTCGTCAATCTGTCCAAGAATATTCTCAATATTATCAAGTCCAAGAAGCTCACGTGTTTCATTATCGAAATCAAGGCTTTCAAGACCAGCTTCTTCCTGCACATCTGAGTTGGTCAGTTGCCGACCATACCGACCAAGTAGACTGGTTAATTCCTGTGGAAGAACGAACGTTGTTGATTCACCTTCACCAATCGATTCGAGCGTCTCCATTCCACGCTCAATGACAGCACGTTCACCCATTGATTCTGAGGATTTCGCTCGTAAGACCGTCGATATGGCATCTCCCTGCGCTTCAAGGATCTGGCTTTGCTTTTCACCTTGTGCACGAACAATATTCGATTGCTTTTCACCCTCTGCTTGCTCAACTGCTGATCGGCGTTCTCCTTGTGCTTCCAGAATCATTGCACGACGCCGGCGCTCTGCAGAGGTCTGTTGCTCCATTGCCTGTTGAACTTCTTTTGAAGGATTAACCTCTCTCACTTCAACAGATTCAACACGGATTCCCCACTCATCAGTCGGCTCATCGAGTTCTTCACGGATTTTTGAATTTATTTCCTGCCGCTTATTCAGCGTATCGTCAAGTTCCATATCGCCGAGTACCGCTCGAAGGGTCGTCTGTGCAAGATTCGAAACAGCCTTTTTGTAGTCATCAACTTCAAGAAATGCTTTCTTTGCGTCCATGACTTTAATATACACAACAGCGTCAGCAGTGACTGGTGAGTTGTCTCGTGTGATTGCTTCTTGTCGCGGAACATCTAGTGTCTGTGTTCGCATGTCAAATGCATATGTTCGCGATACAAACGGTGGAATAAAGCTAATTCCTGGCTCAAGTAGGTGACGGAACTCACCAAAGACTGTCAATGCTTCCTTTTCATATGCATCGACAATCTCGACCATCTGATAGACAGTGACAATTGCAAGGAACAGTGCTAGCAACCCGACAAGGGACGGACCCAATCCGAACCCAGCCTGAATCGGGATTTGTGTTCCTTGACCCGCCACAATAGTGATATCCATACATAACAATAGGGCGGAGTTCGGATAAGCTTGGCTCTCAGTTTATAACTATATCCACCATATTGAGAGGACTAATTCCTGAGTTGAGGGAATATTTGAATTATTATGACTATCGAGACTCATCTGATTCGAACTGTTTACTATATCATGTGCTGAATATACATGTATGACAGCGGCACTCGTCGCCGAAAATGTATCTAAGTCATATGGCGACGTAACAGCAGTTGATGATGTTTCAGTTTCAGTCGATACTGGAGAGATGTTTGGATTGGTCGGACCAAACGGCGCTGGTAAAACGACACTTGTTCGCGCACTGACCGGAACAACAGCTGTGAAAGGACAGTTGTCCGTCCTTGGAGTCCATCCAACAGAGCTTGATAAATCACAAGTCGGCGTACTACCGCAATCGTTCACACCGCCAGGTCGACTGACTGCATATGAGCTTATTGAGTATTACGCAGGACTGTATGACGATGCCCGTGACCCTGCGAGTGTGCTTACCGATGTTGGTCTCAGTGATAGTTCGGCGACACAGTGGTATGAAACGCTCTCGGGTGGGCAAAAACGCCGTGTTTGCGTTGCAATCACGTTAATCAATGACCCGGCAGTTCTGTTTTTAGACGAACCAACAACCGGTATTGACCCTGCAGGTCGTCGTTCGTTATGGAAACTTCTTGAGACGCTAGCCGCTGGCGGGACGACTGTTTTCCTCACAAGCCATTCGATGACGGAAGTCGAGCGACTTGCCGACCGTGTCGGATTCCTGAATAATGGTAAGTTGTTGACTGTCGGTGACCCACAGTCACTCATCGATACTTACGCCGGGGGGAGCCAGCTTATTATCGAAACTAAGACTGCGCTTAATTCAACAGTATTTTCATCGCTTCCATTCGATACTCAGACTACCGCATCAGGCACTCGCACAGTCATTGAAGCTGTCGGTCCGCGTGATATTGGTGACGTTATCAATGCCGTTGATATGACCACCGTGACTGTTGAATCACTTACGTGGAAACAACCTAATCTTGAAGATGTTTATCTTGAACTGGCTGGCGAACCCCTCAGTGCTGCCGGAACGGTCGATAAATTAACTACAAACAATGATATTGAGACTGCTGTGAACAGTACTGATAACAACATATCACAAACTACTGTCACGACAGCTACAAAGGAACCTGACCGATGACCCGTCGTAGCCGTATTTATGCCGAATTCACTGCTGCATGGCATGCGTTTATCCGTCGACGAACAGCAGTATTTTTCACTTTCTTTTTCCCAGCGATAATCGTGATTATATTCGGTGCATTGGTGCAAACCCAACCGACAGGTGGTGGTCTTTTTGCTGAACCCCGGGCGTACTATATTGCCGGGTATCTCTCCGTTGTAGTGTTATTTACACCGCTGTCACGTGTTGGCAGTACCGTTGCCCGATATCGTAGTGGCAGTCGATTTGAGAAACTTGCAACAACACCGTTATCTCGTGGTGAATGGCTTCTTGCACAATCACTTGTCAATGTGGTTGTCATCGGGATCGCCGCTGGGCTATTACTGATCTTATCAGTGTTTGTGACCAACACTACACTTCCACTAGGGTTGACAACAGTATTCATTCTCCCCTTTGTCGCTCTCGGCGTTATATTATTCTGTGGAGTCGGTGCCATTATTGGTCGCATCGCAGATTCTCAAGATGGGGTTATTGCTGCATCGAACGCTATTGCACTCCCATTGTTATTTCTTTCAGAGACGTTTGTGACCCCATCGCTGCTCCCGGTTTGGTTTCGTCCTGCATTAAACCTATCACCGCTCACATACGTTGCCCGGGGAATTCGATCGGTGACATACGTCGACGCAACAACAACCCCGCTGATCAACCTTGGTATTGTAGTGGTTGTTTCGATTATTGTATTTTTTGCTGGCACAAGAGCTGTTCCTCAGACCGAATAATATCAAGTTATTGTAATCATATAGAAGTCAATACATTACACATGGAGGGGCAACATTCAGTATATCTCCGGTATCAATATTGATTGAGTGAAATGACATCTGACATATCAAGCCTGTTTGATCAATTGACGGACAGTGGTGTCGTTGCTGTGATGCGGGGTGCGGATGCGGATACGATCATTGACGTCGTAACAGCGCTTCACGATGGCGGTGTGACTGCATATGAAATAACTGCTGACAACCCTAATGCAGCTACCCTAATCAGTGAGGTCCGTGCATCATTTACTGACTCAGAAGCCATTGTTGGGGCTGGCACCGTAGTTGATGTGCCGACAGCCCAGGAGATGATAACAAGCGGCGCTGAATTCGTCGTTGGACCGACGTTTGATCCTGACATTGTTACGTTGTGTAATCGACATGGAACACTCGTTGCGCCAGGTATCCTCTCTCCAACAGAAGCACTCAATGCATACGAAGCCGGTGCAGATCTTCTGAAAGTATTCCCAGCCGCGACAGTTGGACCAACACATCTTTCGAGTATTGCTGGACCACTTCCGCATCTTCCGTTGATGCCGACTGGAGGAATCGATACCGCGAATGTTGCGAACTATATTGAGGCTGGTGCAGCAGTCGTTGGCGCTGGTAGTGCACTTATTGATGCTGACGCGATTGCTGCCGGTGATTTTGAGTCGATTACTGAAACAGCAGAAACGTTCACACGGGAAATTAAAGCCGCTCGCACGTGCCACACATCACCCTCATCATAGAGACAAAACCCTGAGTATGGCGTAATATTCTCCAAATATCATCTCGACGTATAATTTGAAACCCCTCAGATTACCCCTGAGTTATCAAAGTTAGTTTATATCAATCAGAATATCCTATTTTTCAATGACGGTAGAGAACATAGTCACTTTTATGATCTGCTAGTGGACTAATCTCGCTTGAGTTTGATAATCGAAGATCATCGAACTATTCGATTTAATTTGTATAAAAGATTTATTCGTCTCTGTCAACAGATGCATTCTCGGAACTAGTTGTATCGTCTTTTGCATTATCACTTTCCTGTGCTTTTTTATTGCTACTGTCATCACTATTATCATCGCCGCTGTGATTGTGACTATCTATTGAGTGATCATCATCACTCGTAGTTGTACTGCCTATCTGACCCATCGAATCATCGGTATCACTTTCAGCTGTGATCGGTTTACTCTCATCGCTCGGAGTCGTGTCTGACTCTGGCAATGAGACATCTGCTGCGGATGTTGTCTCTGTTTGACTTTGCTCCTGTCGGTCATGAATTGCTTGCTGGAGACGTGTTTCAAGTTCTGTCCGAAGTGTCGTTGCACGTTGAGCGCTGATGTCGACTGCTCGTGCATCACTCCCACCAAGCGACCGTGACCCAGCGGTATCAGCCGTAATTGTAGCTAATCCAAGTCGTCGTTGAAACACAGTCCGTGTATCAATAACAGTTTGTATCCGGTACAATGGCACAATTCGCGTCTCTCGAGTAAAGACACCATTTCGGGTGACAAAATAGTCCTCACCAATCCAATGTCCCCGGTGACGCCACAGTGCAATAGCGATAATTCCGCCAACTGGAAGTAATCCAACCGCAACCCACCATGGGAATGCAATTGACGTAACGACACTAATCGCAAACAATCCAACACTAACCACGCCAACAATGAGTCCGGCACGAACGAGATATCGCCGTCGCGCGCGCTCTGGTGGGCGCTGTAATTCAATTGTGTCAACCGGTTCGATTCGTTTGATTAATTCATTTATCCGATTACGTTGTGCAAGCGGGACTGCGACCTCAGACCCTCGTCCCCCACTGCCACCCTGTCCGGGCGCATATCCTGCTGTTTCCACATATAATGTTGCATATCCAAAATATCGCTTGAGTGGGTCATCCTCAATCGTCAGTGTCTGGATTTTTTCAAATGGAATCGAGCCGTCGTATCGCTGAAAAAGCCCCCGTTCATACCGCAACTCTCCTCTCGTTTCAGTCAGTTGGAATCCATAATATGATGAGACAGCCGAGGCTGCACCAACTAGCCATGAAAGCACAACAACTCCAATAAAGACCGGTAAAAGTGCCAATAGAGCCGTGAATCCCCCAGTTAAGACTGATGGACCACCAATGAACATAAGTAATGATCTGAGTGGACTTGCAGTTGGAACGATACTCGTCAGAATAGGTCCAAATGTTGAAATCCCCGCAACAAGCAATCCAGGGACTCGAAGATCAATCGAAAAGAATCCAACAAGTGCTAACTCATTATCACTGAGGGTGAATAGCTCACTTGCTGTGTGACCTGCTGAGCTACCACTAGTGTTGCTCTCGCCGCCAACTGAGTCATGTTCTGTTGAATCTACCTTCTGTGATTTGCGTCTATCGCCATCAGCATGCTTTCGACGTCCGAGCTCACGTTGCAGCCGCTTTGCCTCTTGCGCTGAAACGTATCGTAACGTCGCTTCCGTAGATTCACCACCTGCTGTCTCAAATGAGACAATAGCAATGTTGAGACCGCGCTGGATAATATTCCGAGAAATATCGACATTCTGGATCCGACGAAGCGGTATCTCACGATTCCGTCGAGAAAGGACCCCTGAATCGATATCAAGACTATCAGCGGTCAGCTTATATTGAAATCGCCTAACATACGCAGTCTCATAGCCGACGAGAGCAAGTACAATAACGATTGCAATGGCGCCGATGAGGCTTGAATCAACAACACCAATCACAGGAAGTTCAGGGAGATCGCCTCCCTGGCCCGTTAGTATGAATATAAGTGCAAACGCTATACTTCCACTACGCTGGAGGACACGATATGGAATTGATATTGTTGAAAGTGTCCGCACCTGGGTCATCACTACACTGCGTCCTCACTTTCTGATTGAATCGCCAACTCTCGAAGGCGCTCGCGAAGATCATTTGCGTTCATCCGACTGAGACCTGGAACGGCAACATCAGCCCCCCGCGACCCAGCAGTGTATACCACAGTGCTTGCTAATCCACTAAACCGTTCAATCGGTGAGCGCGCAGTGTCGACATGTTGAATTCGAACAAATGGGACAACCGTTCGAACACGTGTGAGGACCCCTCGCTCGAGATATAGCGAATCTGCTCTGATTTCATATCGCCAAATTCGATACCGGGCAATCGCAAGTATGATACCAAGACCGCCGACGACAACGAATGTCACTCCTGGTGCCCAGACGGGTAATACAGAAAGATCAAATAACCACTGTGCACCAGCGGTGATCCCACTGAGTAGTGCTGCAATCGCCAGGGCACGACCAATCCACAGAAACCGAATCCGAGGGTCAAGTCGATTCATTGTAATGAAACAGTTTTGATATCAATCAGGGGTCGATACACACGCATAATCGTTTTTTATTATTAAGATATGACGGCATAAATATCGTCTCGTCTGAGTCGCTAATTTGAGTTTACAGAAAATCGAGGCGAATACCACGGGGCTTGATCCCGAGGTAGTTCACGTCACCACTGTACAAACAACATAGAAATTAGAGCACTACACCCACGACGGATGGGATTGTCACTTTCCCAGGGAAGGAATCTACGACTTTGATTGGTAGTAAAGTTCATTACTCGGTTGTACGCTCGTATATGATAATTGAGAGTCATCAGACAATCATATTCGTTGCGAGCAATCCAATATCAATAATTAACAGTATACTCGCCACTGTTGCCAGCTGAAAACTCCGAGTGGATGCGGCAGCTGGTGCGCGAACACGTTTTGCCTGCAGTCCACCCACAAGCTTTCGACGACCAATTTCAACAGAGACAACAAGTATGAACCATATTAATACTGCTGTAATCACGAGGTTACCATCGATAGTGCTAAGCAATGTCTTAGTTGTATACGTTGTTGCAGCTAAGTAACCGCCCGTAAGCATCGTCAGAACAGCCCCACTACGAGAAAGCGTGATTAACCGCCCGACAATCCGCTCCAGGGGAGTCGCATCAATCTCGCCTGTCGCAGCAATGGGAAGGACGGCTATAGTCATAAATGCGATACTGCCAGTCCATATCGTACCTGCCACAATATGAACGGCTGTCATCATCAGGTCAACTACCATGATAACAACTTACATGAAACGAATAGCACTTTTTTCATCGATACGACCTTGAGATGAAACTTCGAGTGTAATCAATCGTTGCGTATTGACATCCATCGATATTTATAGAACATAAAACGATATATCAACACACCGATAAGTAAGGCACGAATCTCAAAAATTGTTCTTGAGTATCTTACCGTCATTAATCAATAAACGACGATCTGGCGCGATGGGAGGTCTACACCTGAATATTAATTCTCCAATCGTTATGAATCACCGACCGACTGAATCCACCCGGCTGTTACATCAGTCCCCGGTGCATAATGAACAACCGGTCCTTCAGTTGGATGCTCAAACCCATTTGCGGTAAATAATGTGTTCTCTTCGATTGTGAGATGTCCTTCTGCCACCTTCCAGGGTGAGTGACGGATTGTTCCTTGATACAATCTCCGTCCATCCGTATAGAACTGATAGTTTTCTGTAAGAAATGCAGTCAATGACCCTGGGGTCGGTTCTATGTAACTTGCTTTATTGACGGGTCCATACGTTGCCTCAAACCGTGCTGGGGTCGCATTATCCTGCGTCCGTTGACTTGCAATGTGGATCTTCTTATCTTCGCTCTTGTCGGTAGTGTCGTATGATAACTCCATATCAGCATGATAGTACGGTAATTTGAATCCTCGTCGTGCAATTTCAACACCGAGCGTATCATCAGCATCAAGATTAAAAAAGTACACACCGTGCGTCTTCGACCCTAGCTGGCGGACGTATGTTCGCAAATTCAATTCAGGGAATGACCGACCGATAGGCGATCCACGGGGTCTGATATCGGCCATCTTGAATGGGACAATTCCAAGAAAACCGTTACCGTTGTATGTTGCAACGGTAACTCCTGATGGCAGTTGCTTTTCGACGACCTCAGGATTGACACGCCAGTGTGCGAATAAAACATCGCGCCACTGCATCGTTAGCAGATCAGTCGCACCGTCGAATCCTCGACCGACAGCCGACATACGGTCACGGACGCGGTCTGCAAGAGACATATCTATAATACTATCTGAACATACTTGGTGGCACTGAATACGGTTGATACATACCAAATGAATTATTTCAGTATACTTACCAGTTTGAATTGACTCACGTAGGGCCTCACTGCTTTTGTGACTTTGATCGGTATTCGCTTGTTACTAAAGAGAAACTAATATATGATATATAATCCAGCGTTTTCAGTGCATTTGAGCGCACACAAGATATATATTTGTCATCATGCTTCCTTCTGACGGGCGGAATACGCCAGCTGAGCCCTGTCCGTCGCCATACCCCCGAGGACAGGGACCCGCCCAGCTCTTATCAGTGAAATTGATATCAGTATGCCCATATATATTCATCAATAATATAGGATAATTTATTATTGTCTGACGAGAACTTATTAGGGCACGCATAGAATCGACCGTATATGAAATCAAATCATAGTGCTGCATCATCCGATGAAGACGAATACACAGACCACGATCAAATAAATAATATCGTTGATACAAGCGGATCGACGGCAGAACCATTATCAATTCGACTCCCAGACGGTAGCGAGAGTGTCTCCGAGGCTATCCTTTCTCATCGGCAGATGCTCACAAACCCTGGTGAGTATGATCTTGCTTCAGCAGAAACCGTTGCTGATATGCGCGAAACTATTGCTCGGCTAACAGAAGATGTTCCGCCGGGACTCCGATCAGATCTCAAAACGCTTGAATCGTCAGTCGAAGAAGTCATTTCACAGTTAGAGCAGCAACAACAACAGATAGAGGAACTGAGACAAGCAACAACGTCTCTCGCTGAAATTCTTGGTGCATCTGTTGAGTTTTCGACCGACCTCAGTGCTACTGATGATGTTACCAACGCTACTTCTAGCTCAGAGTCTAAATCCCGAGCAAATATGGACATTGACTCCGATGCCGACACCGACAGTAATCATACTCGCGAACTTGATGCAAATCGTTGATATCGACTGTCCAGATACACTACATATCTCGTATTTTCAATCGTCTTCCGCTGACATAATAATACACTGCTAATCTAGCCCTCCACGTTTTCTCCGATTGACATCCTCTTGCGCCTGGAGATGCAGATATCCCAAGCGTGGGAATTTCAGGTTTGCAACCATGCCTCTACCAGTTGATGGGAACCCGTTTAACTCAGTCATCTTGAGCAGGGGCTGAGTGACGGTGCGTATCCGCGGTCAAACGACGTAATGTTGCGTCTACTCTGCGTACAGGAGTCTATTCTTATTGATTCTGATTCAGATTCAGATAAATTAATCCTAATTAGAAACAGCATAGTGATTTCACTGAATTCGAATTATAATTATGACATTCGGGTTGAAATTCCTGTAAACCTCATCCGAGACAGCGGTGCACCATGATACATACCGATGAACTACCTCACGAAAACCGTGAAAATCAAAAATATGTTATTTGATATTGACTTCTGAGCCAGTTCAGGCCGAATGATATAAATACATGAATGCTAATTTGAAATCAACTAATGCGCGTCCCAGGCGACGCTCCGAGTCGATGCCCAATCTGTGATGACGCATATGATTCCGTCTCAGCACATGATGCCGGACTCATGGTGAATCTTATTGAAAACGATCGGTACCAACGTGTCTGTTTTGATCCGGTACAGGCTGATACGGGAGATGCTCTCGTGTATTTTTATCATCACACCCATCATGAAACGAATACAATCGCTAAAACAAATACCCATAGCGGCACGGCTGATGCGGAATGTGATTAGATATCAATAATACACAGATCCGGTATCTTCCTGAGCGCAAATAATACACGTGTTTCGTAGTCTTAGAGAGTCTCAACAAGAAAGTCTACAGATAGCAAGGCGAGTGCATCGGGGTCGTGACTTGACCAAAGAGTAAAACCGACATACACTGCTACGACGCCGTCTACCAGATAGACACAGACGAATTCCCACTCTTCAGCCAACGCTGGCTGCGAGAGCTTGTGCTTGGAAGTGCGGCTCCCCTCACAATCGACCACTGGCGGTAGGGCGTATCAAAATTGTCAGCTTGATCTATCATTGCTGAGTTGCGTCCGTCGGACAGCCACAGGACATACAATAATAAATTAGTATATCTCACGTTCTAATATCATCTGAGTATAATAATCATTCAACTGGATGATCAATATACGGGAGTGAAGATTGATATCGCTACATCATTTGTCGTCATTAATTGACATCCGTCAGTCGACAGTATATTATATCCACACTGTAGTCCTTCGTCTATGGCTGTTGAGAACGTTATCTGGCCACGCTATCTTGACGCGTCAATCACTCGATCTGATGGTCGCCGCGTCTCGCTCCAAGATGCCATTGACGATCCAGAGGTCGATGAAATTGCAGAGGCTGTTCAACAGATTGGGTATGATGCTGTTATTGAACACGATGTTGCACATCCTCGCGAATGGGGAACAAACGGGCGCGTCGTCGTCAAAGGCGCTGATGATTCAAGTAAAAATGACCTTGTTCAGGCAGTCGCTGCCTACACTCATATTCTTCGAGAGTAATACACTAATGCAACGTCTTGGCAAAGTAACACAGCACGTCCAACATCTCTTGATTGCGAGATGCGATGCTGATATGCAAACGTCCCCTTCAATCGGCGCGCAAGCGGTTGATGAATCACTTTCAACGGTCGGTCGGGTGGTTGATGTATTTGGTCCAACTCACCGACCATATGTGGCGATCACCCCAGTTGAAAGCTGCTCTCCAGCGGCTGTAATCGGAGAAAAGATATACGCCAGATAATACAATGATAAAGACAATTGTGTCAGACTAGACCGCGAAACGCAACTAGCATACATTGTGACCGAAAAATAACCGCATGCACAGACGCGTCGCTTTCGGCGTCGGCTTTGCCGCAGTGCTTTTTTTTCTTGTCCAACTCGGTGCACTCGCGCTTGTCCCGACATTTTATGAACAGGGATATCAGACTGTTGAGGATCCAACAAATCCAACAAATAGTCTTGTATACATCGGGGCAATCCTCGTTGCAACGGTGGTGATGCTTGCTGCGTTCAAATATAATTTTCAATGGCTTGTGAAGGGGTTTGTAACCCTCGCAGCTGGGTCGCTCGCATGGTATGTTTTTTCCGTTTTTGTTTCACCGTGGTTAGCACTCATCTTCGCTGCTGGGATTGCAGTACTTCTAGTCGTTTATCCTGAATGGTATGTTATTGATGCTGCGGGCGTACTGATGGGCGCGGGTGCAGCAGGATTATTCGGGATCAGCTTTGGACTCTTTCCAGCACTTGTTTTGTTGAGCATTCTCGCAGTCTATGACGCAATTAGCGTTTATGGGACTGAACATATGCTTGAGTTGGCTTCCGGGGTGATGGATTTGAATCTCCCTGTTGTTCTTGTTATCCCAACATCGCTTTCATACTCTCTTCGTGAGGATACCACATCAGTTACAACAGATGATCATGCCAGCGACGATTCTGCTGACAATCATAAAACAGGTACCCACCGTGACCCAGTCGAAGCTGAAGACAATGCCAATATGGGTGGTAACACAGATGAGAGTCCCACTGAAGCAGACAACGTTCGGGATGCATTCTTTATTGGGCTTGGTGATGCAGTCATGCCAACGGTTCTAGTCGCAAGCGCGGCATTCTTTCTTCCGACTGAGCTGACTCCCTCGCTTGGCGTTTTCGGTATCCCTGCGATGACTCTTCCAGCACTCACGGCAATGATTGGGACGTTTATTGGATTGTTTATTCTCATGTGGCTCGTGCTGAAAGGTCGAGCACATGCTGGGTTGCCACTGTTAAACGGCGGTGCAATTGGTGGATACCTCGTTGGTGCCTTGCTAAGCGGCGTCCCACTCATTCAAGCACTCGGTATTTAAATTATCTATATGATCTACTCCTAAATTGAAGCGAGTGTCTCGGGATTGACTCTGAAGCGATTCCCACCGGTTAGTTATAGCTGATTCAGTGATCATAATCATAATTATAAAAGAAATGTTTCCTGACGTGCTGAAAGGTCAATAAAGGTATCAGTAGCATCGATCAACTCATCAGCGGTTGATTCACGAAACGACATCACCTCAACGCGGACTCCTTCATGTCTTAGATGTGAACAAAGCCGAGAAAAATCACCATCACCGGTGCAAAGAACAACAGTATCGACGTGATTGGCAAGGGTCACCGCATCGAGACTCATTCCAACGTCCCAATCAGCCTTCTTTGAACCGTCACCGAACGTTTTAATTTCTTTAATTTTCGGCTCAAACCCAATATCAACGAGTGCTTCGAAAAATGTCTCCTCTTCAGGTGCATCTGCTTGAATAACATATGCAATTGCACGTGTAAGCTCTCGCCCCGAAACGCCTTTTTTGAGCAAAGAGCCGTAGTCAATCTTCTGTGAGTACAAACTCTGTGCGGTATGATAGAGGTTCTGTGCGTCTGCTAGCACCGCGACCCGCTGTCCGGGATGAATCTCGGTCATACATATTTTGTATACGGCTCATAGATTAATCTACGGTCGTATCCGTATCGATATTCATATACGATATTATATAAAAATTCGATCATTTCGACTCATCTCATAGTCATTATCGTTTCATTACGGTGCTCTCATACACATATGACGAAATGGATTTAATCGTGTGTAATCAGCGAATTAATTATGATAGATATCACGGCATCATCGCTGACGACTCATCGTCAACGAGTGATCCGTGCCAGTATATTCAACTCATTATACAGACTCAAGCAGAATCCCTGCGGCTTCAGCCGCAGGACAGGACAGGATGAATCCGACAATTCGAATTCGGAGTCGGAGTCAATCTCCGCTACGAGAGCCACTTTGAGAGTTCACAATCCGTCAGTTAAACTGACAGACAGTTCCGCGTATGGATAGGAATCAGGCTGGGAACCGAGCGACTCCGGTCAGTCCTATGATGGCGGTCTGTCCGCCCCAAGCAATGAAACAATAATCGGACCCACTCAGGTGACCGGTCGGGTCCGGTTCCGAGACTGAATCGATGCAGTGCCCGACTGCCTGAACACAGCACAGACAGTAACTTCGAGTCCACCGAAGTCTGCCGGACTCCCAACGGCACAACCAACTGTGAGAGTCCGAACACGATGGAGGATAGGAGTACCGGGAGCTTGGCACTCCCACTCTATCCGCGACGGTCCGTGAACCCCACATGGGTTCTCACTGTGCCGGGGTTTGGTGGAACTGCAACCCTGCAATCTCCACTGCTCCTGCTCACGCTCAGGATTCCCCCGCTTTTACGCGGAGGAGGATGTCAAACTGGCGTGTTCACCAGGGTATCCTCAATCTGTGTGGAGTATTTCCGCTCTGTGTGAGATCCACGTCGGGCGCGTGTATGCACTACGCCTGGGTTAAGTGCGAGCACGAACAGAATAATAGATATAAATATAGCCGCGAGCGCATGCATACAATTTTTCCAGTCTTGGGCAAGCCTAGCACTCTTGTCCTTGGCGGAATCATCAATATAGTGTCTCTTCGATGTGTCTCAAATCTGAGCCGCTGACACGACACCGTGCGTCAATGTTGGCGTCACCAACCACAGTCATTATACTGAGTTCACGTCATACAATATAGTATCGTCTCGTAAGAACAATCGACATACATACTCACATACATCACATGACAAATATTGATCTTACTGGCGTGTTCCCTGCGATGACAACGCCATTCACACCAGACGGACGCATTGATCACGATATACTCGCCACGAATGCACGACGACTTGAAACGGCAGGTGTATCCGGGCTTGTTCCAGCAGGGTCAACGGGCGAAAGTGCAACGTTGACCCATGATGAGCATATTGAAGTTATTGAAACGGTCATCGACGCCGTCGATGATGTGCCTGTCATTGCTGGGTCAGGGTCGAATTCAACCCGTGAAGCGCTCAATCTCTCAGAGCGTGCCGCTGATGCCGGCGCTGATGCACTGTTATTAATCTCGCCGTATTACAACATTCCAGAGCAAACTGGGCTTAGGAATCATTACCAAACCATCGCCGATGCGATTGATACTCCACAAATCGTATATAATGTCCCTGGACGAACAGGGACGAATATTGAACCCGAGACCGTTGCTGCGCTTGCTTCACATGAAAATATCATCGGCTACAAAGCCGCAAGCGGGGATGTTGGTCAAATATCATCCGTGATCGAGCAGACCCGATCTGAGTCTTTCTCTGTGCTTTCCGGTGATGATATCCTCACGCTCCCACTCTGTGGACTTGGCGGTAATGGAGTTATTTCCGTCGGAGCGAATATCGAACCTGCTCAAACAACTGCAATGGTTGGTGCAGCGGTCAGTGGCGATTATGAGCGTGCACGAACTCTTCATTATAATTTGGCTCCACTTTTTGACCACCTCTTCATCGAAACCAACCCTATTCCAGTGAAAGCTGCAATGCAGTACCGTGAATACGGTCCTGGGATACTTCGTTCTCCATTAACTGAGCTAGCCGATGAACACCGCATGAAACTTGAATCAATTCTTGATGAGCTTGACGCTGATCGTGAGATGACACTCGCTGGACAGTCGGAGGTCATCTGATCATATCAATGTCCGAAACACAAGCAAACACAGATCAAAGTACCGACAAGACCTCTACAGATACTACTGATGTTGACCCACCCACACAGTCCAAGACTCGAGTTGCCATTACCGGTGCAAGCGGTCGAATGGGTACTGAACTTCGGTCACTGGCGAATGAGCGATCTGATATCGGATTCACGCTTGCGATAACGCGAACTCCTGATGCGATACCTGACCCAAGCACTGAATCGGTTGATGCACCAGATGCAACCGTTCAGATAACTGGCGAAATATCTGAGACAGCACTCAAAAATGCGTTTGAGACACACAGTATAGATGTATTAATTGATTTCACTGCTCCGGACGCAAGTATTAGATATCTTGATGCTGTCGACATGGCAGACAGGGATATCGCAGCCGTTATTGGGACAACCGGGTACGATGATGCTCAACATTCGATGATATCCTCACTTAGCGATACGACCGCTATCCTCAAGGCTTCAAATTTCTCACGTGGTATCGCAGCACTTCGTCGAGCCGTCACTGAAGCTGTCTCAACCCTTCCGTCATATGATATCGAAGTAACTGAAACCCATCATAATGGAAAGCGCGATGCACCATCAGGGACGGCAGTAACACTACTTGATGACATTGACACTGCACGAGATGAAACGGAGTCCGCCACGCGCGTTCACGGTCGTGTGGGCGACACACCGCGTAGCGAATCAGAAATAGGTGTTCATGCACGTCGTGCTGGTGATATCGCTGGTGAACATGAGGTGCTCATGGCTGGCGGTGATGAGGTAATTGAACTCACACACCGAGCTGGGTCACGAGGTATTTTCGCAGCTGGCGCATTGGATGCAGCGACGTGGATTGCTGGACGCCCTCCCAGTCAGTATGACTTCGATGCTGTCTTAGATGCTGGTGCTAATAGTGATGAATATACCGAGGATTCATCATGAGCATTGAATCTGATATCCATACTCTCTGGCAGCAGTACAACAACGACGAACTCACCGCAGAAACAACTGACACAGCCGTATATGAAACGCTTGATACATTTCTGGCAGCGATTGAATCTGGTGATATCCGAGCAGCCGAACCAACAGGTAATACCACTGGTCCCGAGGGATGGAATGTAAATGAATGGGTTAAACAGGGAATCTTATTGAATTTTAGCTTGCGAGAAACCCGACCGCGGGAGTATGGGGATGTTACTTATCATGATGTTCTTCCGTTACGTGAAAGTCATGACCTCGGCGATCGTGGGACGCGAAATACACCTGATGGGACTGTGATCCGCCGAGGCGCACATCTCGGCGCAGACTGTATTATGATGTCGCCGTCCTTCGTCAATATCGGTGCGTATGTTGGCGATGGAACATTAGTCGACTCCTGTGATACTGTTGGGTCATGTGCACAGATTGGCTCGAACGTCAAGCTTGGAGCAAATACTCTTATTGGAGGAGTTCTAGAACCAGTTGAAGATACTCCAGTGATTATTGAATCGGATGCTGCGCTTGGTGCTGGATGTCGTGTAACGTCTGGATTCCATATTGGTGAGAATACCATTATTGGCGAGAACACATTATTGTCGCCTCGAATTCCCGTATATGATCTTGTCGATGAGACAGTCTATTACGGAAAACTCCCTGCAAACCGACGTGCTTTCACTCGATATGTTGAATCCTCACTTGGTGATCATGACCTCTTTGAATCAGGGGCGTACAAACCAGCTGTTGTTGCAGTCGATATTGAAGCCGAAACAGTTGATCAGACGCGTCGTGAAGAGGCTTTACGCGAATGAACACCACTAATACTGAACAAACTGGTGTCCCTATCAGGCGGCTTGCTGCATGGGATGCGGGTGCCCTCTGTAACCTTGCTGCAGAATTTGAAACCCCATTGTATGTGATGGACATGAATAGAGTTCGAGAAAATTGTGCTCGGCTTCTTGACGCGTTTCCAGCGGCAACAGTCCGATACGCAATCAAAGCACACAGTGGACAGGCAGTTCTCGAAGTAATTCGTGATGTTGGGATCGATGTTGAATGCGCCTCCGCTGGCGAAGTCAAAGCGGCACTTACCGCCGGATTCGATGGCGCTCGGATTCAGTATACTGCGGTCAATCCACCAGCCCGTGATCTCGATGCAATCGTTGAATGGTGGCGTGACAATAGGGAGATGACAATTACTGTTGGTGCAGCCGATACGGTTGAACGACTCAGAGAACGTGGTTTCGATGGTCGCCTCTGCATTCGTGTGAATCCAAATGTTGGCGCTGGTCATCATGAGAAAGTAACCACTGGTGCCAACGCGAAATTTGGTATTCCACATGAACGTGTAGCTGAACTAGCCGCTGAATGGGCAGCAGAATTTAATTTTGTTGGGCTCCACGCGCATGCCGGTAGTGGGATCAGTGGCGAGGATCTCTCCTCACATGAGGAGCTTGTTCGTCGGATGGGAACTCTCGCACGAACAGTCGCTGAGCGCGCGGGATCGATTGAGTTTGTTGATGTCGGTGGCGGGTTCGGCGTCCCGTATCGCCCGAGTGATCCACCGCTTGATCTTTATGATGTGGCTGAGCGAACGCGAGATGCACTTGGAACAGTCAATGCCACACTGGCAATCGAACCAGGTCGGTATGTCGTTGCTGATGCAGGTATCCTCTTGACACGGGCGAATACGATTAAGAATGCACGCGAAGCAACCGTTGTTGGTGTTGATGCCGGGATGACAACGCTGCTCCGTCCAGCGATGTATGATGCTTACCACGAGATTCAGAACATCTCAGCGTCATCAACAACAGATTCGAAACCAGTGACCGTTGCTGGTCCGATATGTGAATCATCTGATATATTTGCCGAAAACCGATCAATCGCAACACCAACGCGTGGCGATATCTTAGCAATTGGGACCACAGGAGCGTATGGATACGAGATGGCAAGTACATACAACGCTCGACCTCGACCCGCAGAGGTCATTTATGATGATAATACTGTCAAGCTCGCACGTCGTCGCGAGACGCTTGATGAGTTAGATGTAATTGAAGCAGCGTCAGATGAGGACTCAATAGAACTGTCATCAATAGTATCTCATTCGAGCTCCTCGGTAACATCCGATTCGACTGTACCCGTATCTTCAACAACACATGCACCCCCTGGCGGTGGACCACAGTGAGCACTGAGACCGCGTTGGTCAGCGTCGTGAAATACCATGGTACTGGTAATGATTTTATCATCGTCAACGACACAGAAAGAATTCCTGATCGTGAGGCGTTTGCAAGAGCTCACTGCGATCGCGACACGGGCATCTCACATGATACGACCGACCGACGTGGTGCTGACGGTGTATTGTTCCTCTCGATTGAACAACAGCATACACCGATACAGGTAATTATGACACTTATTCAGCCGGACGGTTCAACCGCAGCAATGTGTGGCAATGGTGCCCGAGTTGCGGCTGCATGGGCGGCTGAGCGAACAGGAGCGACAGATCTGATGATTGAAACTCCTGCTGGCACCCAGCATGCGACACTTTCGGGCGACACTGTAACAATTGAAATGGGAACGCCGACATTTGATCCAAGCCGTGTCCCACTCGTCGCTGACCGCGATACTGCGTTTATTGATGAGCAGGTTGACTCACTTTCCGTCACTGCAGTAAACACGGGAGTCCCGCATGCTGTTGCAATCGTTGATGATATTGATTCCATCAGATTAAGTGATATTGCGCCTCCAATTAGGCATGCAAATATATTTCCAGTCGGTGCTAATGTTACACTCGGGGAATTAACCGGTGCTGCTCAATTCCAACAACGAACATATGAACGCGGTGTTGAAGATGAAACACAGTCTTGCGGAACAGGGGCAGTAGCTGTCGGTGCCGTTGCTCGCCGGCTCGGAATCGTTGATTCAGACATTCCAATGACGGTCAGACCACCAGGCGGTGAACTTCGTGTCACTGTCACCCCTGGTCAGTCAGCGACACTCACTGGTCCGGTAGAACGTGCGTTCCAAACAGAACTCGAAGTTATCACTGAATCATTGACTCGATCAACACCGTACTCTGACTCATCATCAGTCTCAGATTCTGCTTTGGAATCTGAGAATACCATAGAGTCATCACCGAACACACCTCCAGACGATGTCACTCAATAATAATCATCCATTTGATCCGATTGATTTTCTTGAGCGAGCAGTCGCTTGCCCGTCGAATGATGATGTCGAGAAGATGCGTCAACTACTCGTTACAACGCTTGAGCGTCATGATATTGATGTGCATGTCGATGCGGCTGGGAATACAATTGCGACGCGAGGAACACAGCGTGATACGGCTACAAATTCACATGCTGACTCACAAGACTCAGAATCTACTCCTGAGACACATATCGTGTTCAATACACATATTGACACGGTCTCACCACATATTCCACTCAAGCGACCTCAAGATGTGGCGACAATTCCGGACGATATCATACCAGACACAGACGCAAGCTCAGATGATTCCATGTCAACTCAGTCATCCTTATCCGCTAAAAACACGGATCCCACTGATCGAATCCGCGGTCGGGGTGCATGCGATGCCAAAGGTCCACTAGCAGCGATGCTTACTGCATTTTTGAGTGTGGATTTAACACCGAAAACAACGCTTACATTGGCTGTGACACCGGATGAAGAAGTTCTCTCTACTGGCGCTGCGGCGCTTGATCTTGACGCTGATATGTATATTGTTGGTGAGCCAACTGGACTTGATGTGTGCACAGCAGCAAAGGGAAGATTTCAGGGAACATTGACGCTTACTGGCACTGCTGCACATGCTGCAGCGCCAACAACCGGAGTAAATGCTATTACAGCACTTGAGGATGCGCTCAAAACAATTCGGACGTACGATACAGATCGACTCAACGCCACACATCCACAGCTGGGAAAACCAACATTGACCCCGACGACAGTCGACGGTGGGACGGCAACCAATCAAGTGCCAGCATCCTGTCGCGTTATTCTTGACCGTCGAAGCGTCCCCCCTGAAACCGCTGACACATTTCGAGACGAACTCACAACCGCGATTGATACAGCGGTTTCTACGGATATTGGAGTTGAATTTTCACTAACAGACCGTCCAACCCCGTTTTTAGAGGCGTTTTCGACTGATCCAGGTCATGAACTGGTCACAATTCTCACAGATTCCGTAAGACAGGTTGAACCATCAGCTCAACAGCGATATTTCACTGCAGCGACAGAGGCATCGTACTTTGCCCCTACACCTGTTGTTGTGTTCGGTCCTGGCGTTCTTGCTGATGATACTGGTGCAGTCGCACATGCTGATCGCGAGTACGTTACTGTCAGTTCGGTTATGAAGGCATCACGTACACTCACGAATGCAGCCCAACGACTCATCGATTAACGAACATATCTGAGTATTACTGAGAATATTGTGTAGTAACTAGTGAACGACTACCATCTTCAACAACACTAGTATACTACTTAATCGTAATTTGACAACGATAGTCGAGAAACGTAATTTCCATGTCCATGTAGTCTGTCTTGATATCTATGTATGAAGCGGTCTATGTGTATCCTGATAGCAAAAGTACGGTCACCCGGTGTGCACATACCGCTATCGAGTACGGCTATAATGGGATTGTTGTCCGTGCTATTGATGCTGACCCAGATTTTGATCAGATTCGAACAGCGTTAACTGACACATCTAGCAGTGGCTTAGACAAGCATACAACCTCGAGCACTAATCCAGAATCCGAATCTGAATCTGAACTAATCTGAGCCAGATGGGCAATCGCACATAGATGCAGATATTCCGGCGTTGCAATCCACTACGCCACAATCAGAGCCACCAGAGCCTGATATTGTCAATGGTGTCGAGATTATCAGCACCGATCCGCAGCATGCAAGCGGCGCTCTCGGTAATGAGCGTCCTCAGCGAACGGTTGTATCCGTTCGCGGTGGGACAAATAAATTAAACCGATTTGCCGTTGAGCAACCACGCGTTGACGTACTCACTCAGCCATTTATTGGGTCAAATAACTCTCGTATGGGAGACATCAATCATGTATTAATTAACGCTGCTGTACGCAACGAAGTTGCGGTTGAATTAAATCTTGGACCTGCCATCCGTGCCGACGGTGGGCGTCGGATTAAACATCTCAAGCGACTCAACAAGCTGAGACGTCTTATTGATCATTACGACGCGCCATATGTTGTCAGTGCTACCCCAAACTCACATCTTGAATTCCGAACGCCACGAGAGCTTGCCGCAGTCGGTGCCGAGATCGGTCTTGGCGAGACATGTATCTACGATGGGCTCACGGGATGGAATGAGATTATCGCACGGAACCGACACCGACGCTCCGAGTCGTTCATAGCCCCTGGGGTTGAATATGGTCGATATGAAGAAGACAATCGATGAACATGCTGAACGATTCTCTGAGGCAGCATCGACATATGATGACGAACAAGATTCAGAAGCATATCATGCATGTGCACGACATGTTGTCGACCATGCTGCACCAACAGCACGCGAAACTGTGCTAGATCTCGGTACTGGAACAGGAGCGATTGCATTTGAACTCACATCAACAGCAGATTGTGTCATTGGTCGCGACATCAGCACGGGGATGCTTGATGAGGCACGTATGAAAGCAAGTGCGGAGAACATTGAGAATATTAAGTTTGCTGAAGGACGATTCCGTGAACCAAATCTCGACTCTGACACTGATGTTGATATTGTCACCTCAAATTTTGCAATGCATCATCTCTCGGATGATGAAAAACGCGAAGCAATCACAGTTATTTCAGCACTCGAACCCGATCGATTTGTCCTTGGTGATGTGATGTTCTTTGGATCGCCTGATCCAGAAGAACCATTCTACAGTCCATCGGTTGATGACCCAGCAACTGTTGGTATCCTTACCGATGCACTGACTGATGTTGGGATGGCGGTCACTGAAGTCGAATTTATCCACGAACAGGTCGGTGTCATTGTTGCTGAGCAACAATAATTTATTATTAACTTTGTTCTACTAAGCGCGATTTATTTGCCCGAATCATGCTAATACTCATATGAAACACCTTCCGAAACATCTCCGTCCACGATGGCGATATCTTGCTGTCGTGATTGAGTCGTGGCCAGATGCGAGTATTGACCGGGCAACATTCCAGCGTGAGTTGTGGTATGCAGCGCAGGATCTCTACGGTGACACACAGAGTGCAGAGACCGATCTGGCAGTGTTCTATTTTGAATTCACAAATGGTCGTGGAGAGACAATCATCCGAACACGTCGCGATACAGAGTCGCACGCACGCACCGCAGTTGCATGCATCAACGAAATTGATGATTATGCTGTCGGAATCCGTGTGTTGGGCATCTCGGGGACTGTTCGGGCCTGTGAGGAAAGGTATTTGAACGGGCGGACCGGATGTTATAAGGAGAGCAACGTCGTGTTCAAGAACGAATCACGACCTGCTGTCATTCGCGGGTTATGTGTCGATGTTGCAACAGGCAGTATAGACGACACCAGTAACACTGATACCGGCGCTGACAGTGGTTGTGATACAGATACGTTCACGGGGGCGACGAGACTCGACTTCGAGTGATACTATGCAGGGACAAGCCCAACAGCAGGCATACGACCGTGGAACCACAATTTTCTCACCTGATGGTCGTCTCTACCAAGTCGAATACGCGCGTGAGGCGGTTAAACGTGGAACAGCAAGTGTTGGTATTCGAACACCTGACGGCATTGTACTCGCCGCAGATAAACGATCGCGCTCACCACTTATGGAGCCGACAAGTGTCGAGAAAATACACAAAACCGATGATCATGTAGGAATCGCGTCTGCCGGTCACGTTGCTGACGCTCGCCAACTGATTGACTTCGCCCGTCGACAGGCACAAGTCAATCGTCTTCGGTTCGGTGAACCAGTTGGTGTTGAGACGCTCACTAAAAACGTGGCAGACAATATTCAGCAGTACACACAAGTCGGTGGTGCGCGTCCATTTGGAGTTGCACTCCTCATCGGTGGTATTGAGGATGGCTCACCACGGCTTTATGAAACAGATCCATCTGGAACCCCATATGAGTGGGAGGCTGTCTCAATTGGTGCTGACCGGAGTAATCTTCAAGAACATCTTGAGGAGAACTATACTAACGAACTGAGCCTGAATGAAGGTATTGGTCTTGCACTTCGTACAGTTGCGATCTCAAATGATGATGAACTCACTGCTGCTGGCGTTGATGTTGCAACGGTTGCGACTGATACTGAGGAATTCATTGAATTGACGAACGATGAAATCTCGACGTATATCACTGATAATGATCTTGAGGCGACTGAAGATCCAGATAACGAGTAAAAACGTAGCTATCAGTACTTATACACATATCTTCGACACATCGAATTAGTATACGTTGATTCTATGTCCTGGTGATAATCGTCAATACATTATCCGCACACGTCACTAGAGATATACACGAGTGGTGGTCGATGCTAATTATTTTGAGTCTGATCCAATAGCAAAATGATGGGACTCACTATACTGATACTGGATAATGTCCACAGATTACAGTAGTCCAAGGATTGTTGTCAAGACAGTTCACTCATCATACGCTAGGTTCATCAACCACTGCGAGAAGGCATCACTGGTCGGATTAACCTCTTCTTCTCCGATGAATGGTGAAAGCATATCGCCTGCCATCAGCATTGAGAAATCAAGTTCGCGAGCGGCTGGTTCGAGATGATATGTATTATGTCCATTATAAACGGTCTCTTCTCGTTCAATAAACCCTAGCGTGGCAAGTCGATCTGCAATTCGGCTTCCTTTACGTGACGAAATATCAAGCTCTTTCCAGAAATCACTTTGATGAATACCACTCGTCTCTCGAATAAGTTCGAGTCCTTTGAGTTCATCCTCTGAAAGATCCGCCTCAGCGGGCTCAACACTCATATTTTATTTACTCGCTGCAGGTCTGTTAAATCTGGCGAGCGCGCGCAGTGTTGACATTACATAAGGCAAATGACACGCGTCAACCGAAGCCCTCACATTGGCTGCGTGCGAATCGTGTGCTATGAGCGATATCATCAGATGCCAATCCTGCGATAGTACAGTCGAATACGACTCAGATACCTACTGGGTAAGTTGTTCGGAATGTGGATGGCGAACACCGATTCATGCCGGCGCTTGCTGATTTTAGCAGTTCACAGACGGTAAGCCCCTGCCTCCGTTCTTAAGTAGCGAGGCGAAGCCGACCGAGTGCGGCGGAGGGCAGGAATGTGGATACACTGCCGTCATCATCTCAGTTACAATGCTCTCTCGCCATCCCACACCACAAGCCCGCGAATCTACCCATTTATATTTCAACAGTGTATATACTACGACAGTGGATAGACACGAACTCGAAGGTCACGAAGTTATCGACGGTGAGGTGACAGCCACAGGGAACGGAGCTCATGTCCTCGTTCCCAAACGATGGCGTGGTGCAGACGTGAAAATCGTCCGAACCACAGAATCAAACGAGTAACGATTGATAGAGACGCGAACGTAGCGATTAATATGTTATCTCGTGGTTTTAAAAGCTAGGACTGGGGCAGTCCAAAGGCGTAACACCCATCGAGACTGCGCTCGCTGTGTTCACGTCGTCAGGAAGTTGTGGCGTCGTGGATGGAAAGCGTGTTGTCGAAACAGAACAGGGCAGGAAACCCCAGCCCCACCCTCACCGGAGCCGCGCTAGCGGCTGAGTAGGGTGGGGTAGTTTACGGATTTAATATCAGACATCATATTCGTAATTACAGATATTACGGTGAGCTGTTCTCAAAATACAACTTGACCTGAAATAGTATTGACCGAGAATACTATTGATCATATACTCTTGTAGCTCTCATTTGAAGTGAGTGTAAATTACCCAGACTACCCTTGCATCTTATTATCAGTTCCATGTATTACGATGTAGTAGGATCGTTTTCGCTGTTGAGGGTCGTCTCAACATGTTCAAACGCCGTCGTGCATGGTGAACCATTGGCGTACTGATAATTACCGCTTCCGTCAGCACCCAGTGTAATAACCGATCCAGAGACAGTTCCAAACGACTGTGATTCATTATGTACACAGACTCCATATTCGTGATTACCGAGAATATCTGTAGCTCGATTACGCCATTTGCCGGCAATAGCTGTCGTCTGAACACCCTCACTCAATTCATTGCGGATCCGTAATGCATTTTCTGCCTGTGCTGTCACGATACTTGAATCGCGCTTTGTGTCTTCAGGGTCAATGTGTGTATCGTCCATTCCGACATTGACGATAACATGGGCTCCAGGGTTAATTTGAGTTGTATGTAATGCTCCGTCCCATTCAAACATGACCGCCGTTGGATCACGGTCGGTGCTCCATCCAACATCAGCAATGAGGAGATTGAATCCATTGTATGTATGCTCAGTGACTGCAGTCCTAACAGCTGCTTTCGGATCGATTGGTCCACGCTCAGTGAGCAAATCAGTGACTAGTTGCCCTCTGGAGCGGCGCTCATCACTGGTCGTTTCATCATTAGCATCAGCGTCTGATGTTACTGACGCCCATCGGTTTGTAAGCCCGACAAAACGACCAGCAGCATTATACCCCATCCACGTTCCACCAGCACGGCAGTCTCGGGGTGCTAATACTGCTGGATGATAGGTGTCGTTCATAATTGATGGCGGCTCTGATGGTCGGTTATATGATTCATCACGATTCGCAGCAACAATTAACGGTACGTCTGTGAATAAGCGCCATGCGAACGTCAGCGTGCACACAATTAATTATATGATACTCGTCATCATAATGGTCGCGTTATGTTTATTTAATAACAAGCGCGCTGTATCGCTGGTATAATGAGCCGTAGCGATATATGTCCATGCTACGTTCAGCCGCACAAATAATTTTACAGATTTGACAGTTATTCACAGTGTAATCATAAGGTTGCTGTTTCTTGTCGGGGAGAAACCCACACATTTAAAATATACACCGTGTATATGGGGTATATTGCTCATATAGACACCTGGAGGACAACACTTAAATCTCATCCAGACGAGTTAACAGGTGACATGATAGATAGACTTGAAAAAGAAGTAGATATGCTGGAACGCCATTTGCAGGTTCTCAGGATGGTCATTGACAGTGAGCCTATCGGTATCGTCAAGATGTCGAATGAAACTGGCTATCCACATCATAAGGTTCGATATTCTCTCCGTGTTCTTGAAGAAGAAAACCTCATAGAACCGTCTAGTCAAGGTGCAATCACGACTGAACAAACCCATGAGTTCGTTGATGAACTTGATGAGAAACTTAACGATATTGTTGGCAAGCTCGATGAAATGAAAATCGAGGAGGCGGCTGAGGTCGAAGGATAATATTTTCTCAAAATATACTTTAATCCTGGTCAGATGAACTAGCGTCAGCCACCGGTTCTTATACAACACAAAATAACTTCACGCCTACACTTTGTGGATTAATTTCAACTAATATATAAATACAATAATTCAGTATTTAACTTCTGCCCCTGTTACATCATATATCTGATCCATTATCTCATCACGTGTGGACTTCCAGCCATCAAGTGCCTCTGGACGATTTGGATATCGCTCATACTGCCCCATGAGATCATCTGCAAGATTCTTCGTTCGATAGAAATTCAAAATCTGTCTCCAATGCCCATATGAGTTTTTGATCGTTTTGAGGATCAATAGAGGGCTGAACGACGTTGTTCCTGAATATAGAGCTTCAGCTAATTTCTCACCAGGAAGTGATGCAATAAGCCCCATAAGCTCATCAACGTCAATTGCGGTCGAAAGCACATTATATACATCTAATCCAGCAAATCGGGTCCCGAAGTCCCCCATAACACGTTCGTTGTACTCCCATAACGATGCTTCGCTTACATCGCCCTCAGAAATAGCGGTAACCGCCTGCTCTCCAGCGTACATTCCAGCAAATGCTGCCCCAGCAATTCCACCACCTGTGGTCGGATTTACGTGTCCGGCGGCGTCGCCAGCAGCAAGGAATCCAGGAGCAACCGCGGAATCATATGGTCGTCGCGTTGGGAGAGATGCCCCGAGTTTATCTTTGACAGTCGCGTTCTTAAATTCCGATCGTTGTCTAAGATCCCGTGCAAGGTCATCAACAAGATTCATTGGTTCCTCACTCATTTGGAATCCAAGTCCAGCGTTAATCGTTGTCTTCGTTCGCGGGAAATACCATAGATAACCAGCCGCTCGTTCAGTCGGTTTAAATACTAATGCATCATCCCACTCGACGGGCTCATCAACTTCAATAATCTCTCTATATGCTGATGAGAACTGGGAGTAAGAAACATTTGTATCGAATGTTGCGTTGCTGAAATCAGCCTTATCCTGTAGAATTGACAGTGCACCTGCTCCATCAATCACAATATCAGCATTGTACTCAGTTACACCATTCCCGTTTGTTGCTTTCACGCCGGTTACAGTCCCACTGTCATTCTGAATCACATCCTGTACAACGGTATCATACTGGAAGGTTGTCCCTGCTGTTTCTGCGGCTTCGATTAATCGATCACCATACTCAAGACGATCAATGACAGCAAGTTCACCCGGAACAGGGATTTCAACTACGGTGTCCTCTTGGGGGATTTCGAATCGCCCGTGATCAACACCTGTGTTGGTGAACGCTGAATCAAGTTGTGATTTTGGAATTGCTTCAGGAAACTTATTTGCCCCTTTCAATGCGTCACCACAGGCGATATGACCTGCCTCTGAGGCGGTCTTTCGCTCAAGAATAATCACATCAAGTCCGGCATCGGCAGCCGTTGCTGCAGCATAGCATCCGACCGTCCCTGCTCCAACGATGACAATGTCATGTTCGTGGGAAGTGCTCATGGCTATTTGTCTCATGCCCGCAGTCAAAACTCTTTGTTGTTGCCATCAGATGCCCGATATAGAATTAACTACTAACATCAACTATGATATCTTTTCAGTCAATTCCTTAATCATCTGACTATCATCTTGATCAACTGGATCCTCGACATCACTATTGACATCCTCCCGCGCCTGCAGACGCGGGTATCCTCCTTGTATTGGATAACTGTTATTAAAAATACCATTACGTTTTTATCGACCGTCTATTGATATTCATTGTATCAATTACTATTGTTTATCACTTATACTGATAGAGAGCACGAAGAAATGTTCATAAAATAATAATAACATTGATATTATAAACCCGACCACACCGTGCCTCATCGGTTTTATCCAGTTATTTATCCTAATCGTCAACAGCATCAATCGCAGTTGATACAGTTGTTATTGCATCTTCAATGAGAGAGTCAATTGTTTCTGATGTTGCCTCAGCGTACACTCGAATATATGGCTCTGTTCCTGATGGCCGAATGAGAGCCCATGCGTTGTCTGGAAACGTTGCGCGGACACCATGTTCTGTCTTGATCTCTGCATCAGGGAATGTATCGGCTGCTGTCTGTCTAATATGCTCTATCGCCGCTGTTTTTTGTTCATCAGGACATTCGACGCTTTCTTTCCGATATGGACGTTCGCGAATCGGATTTCGAAGTGCTGGAAGTCCTTCCTCAGAAATAAGCCGTGTCAACACCGCTGCGGAAGCGATAGCGTCTATCCACCCACCAAGTGCCGGGTGTGAGTGCTTCCATGGTTCGCCTGCGAAAACAACATCTCCACCTGCTGTTTCGGCAGTCATGATACCTTCGTGCAATGACCCCAATTGAACGCGTTCAACCCGTCCACCTGCTGCGTGAACGAGTTCATCAATCCGAGATGAAGCATTTGGCGTTGTTATGATCACTGGATCAACCACATCACTTACATCGACAAAATGTGCTGCGAGAATGGCGAGGATAGTATCTTCGTGTACCACTGCCCCTTCGTGGTCGACTATGACAAGACGATCAGCATCACCGTCATGTCCGATTCCAAAATCATACTGTCCATTTTTTACACTCGCCCGTAGGTCTGTCAATGATGCTGCCGTTGGTTTCGATTCTCGTCCCGGAAAGTGTCCATCGATATTACCATTGAGTGTCACTACTTCTGCCCCCATTCGGTCAAGAATCGATGGTGTTGCGAGTGCTCCAACACCGTTCCCACAGTCTATAGCCACAGTAAGTTCTGATGGTATTGTTCCATATTTACTTGCGTATGTTTGCACTGCATCCCGGTATGCCGGTATAATATCTTTGTGGGTGGTTGTTCCCCATCCCTGCCAGGAAACTGGGGAACTCTCAGCAGTTATCCGCGATTCGATTACCTCCTCACGCTCTTGAGTGTACTCAGTCCCTCCCACAAAGAGTTTTATTCCATTATCAGTTGGTGGATTGTGTGATGCGGTGAGCATTGCCCCGTATTGCCCTTCTGAGGCGTATGCCAACGCTGGTGTTGGGACAACGCCCACACGGGTAACATCAGCACCAGCTGCGAGCACTCCGGACTCAACGGCAGCAGCAAGACCCGGTCCACTCGTCCGTCCATCACGTCCAATAACAACATCAGCGTCGTCTGCTACCGCATCGGCTCCAAGTGCACGCCCAATTGCCAGTGCCAGCGATGGTGTAACCGTTGTTGTTACATCACCACGAATCCCAGCGGTTCCGAATAGACCCATATTATTTACTCATTAGCCTATCAGTTATTCAACCCACGCTTCCGATGATGAGTGTCTTGCTCATATATCCATCTCGACAGGTAATAGTCCAATTGAGCGACAGAATAATCTGACTGCTAGTGGTGTATCAATATAATGAGTGAAACTCGAACACGAGCGCATGTGTTTATTTCTGGAACCGTTCAAGGGGTCTACTACCGTGCATCAACCCGTGATGCAGCTCGCGAGCGTGGTGTCAAAGGATGGGTACGGAATCTCGATGATGGCCGTGTAGAAGCAGTTTTTGAGGGGGCTGAATCTGCGGTTGATTCGCTCATTGAATGGTGTCATACTGGAAGCCCTAATGCGAACGTTTCTGACGTCTCTGTATCATATACAGACCCTGAAGGAATTGATGACTTCCGAATCCGCTAGTAAGATAGCATACGTGATCAGGCGCGATTCAACTACTGTTTGATTTGGCTCATCTCTCGTCTCAGCGAGCAGTGCCTCGAAATACTCTCGAATACTAAATGAAGCACGAGCAACGTTGTACTGACCAATCGGGTTCGTGTTTATTTCAGTGACAAGTTCACCGACCAGTTTCCAATCACCCGCACAGAAATGCACTGATACGGCTCCAACGATATCACGCCAGGCAACGGACCCAGAATCTTTGATCAGTAGAATCGAACGTAGCGGGATGTCAATCCGCGCGGTCGTATCGGGGTCATCACACAAACAGCATGCTTGTGCCGTCTGACCGATGTACACGCAATATATCTGTAATCGAGTCGTACTTGCTTCTGTTCATTGGTATCGGGATATTTAACCTCGCGTCTCTCCGCCCTGTTGGTATGAAAGCAACTGCACGTGCCCACCCAATACAGGGACTGATTAAATATCATGGAATGCGAGATAATAATAACCGTTATCCATATCATGACAGCATCAGTGTTTGTACAGCACCAAGTGCAACAACAACGACCGTTGAATTCCAATCTGATGCTTCTACGGACGTGTATATAGTCGATAATGAACGCGTTGAGGGGCGAGCAGTAGAACGGATTGATGCCGTTGTAGATCATGTTCGTGAGCGAACTGGAATCCGTGACCCTGTTCGGTTAGTCTCCGAGAATTCGTTTCCCTCAAATATTGGGTTCGGATCTTCTTCATCTGGATTTGCAGCGGCGGCGATGGCACTTGTGACCGCTGCTGGAGAGGAACTCACCCGTCCAGAAATCTCAGCAATCGCTCGACGAGGGTCATCATCCGCTGCTCGTGCTGTGACCGGTGCATTCTCACAGTTATACTCTGGTATGAATGATACCGATTGTCATGCTGAACGTATTGAAACTAACCTTGATTCAACAGTTCGAACAGTCGCAGCACACGTTCCAGCGTATAAAGAGACTGAGGAAGCACATCGTGAAGCTGCACAGAGTCATATGTTCGATGCGCGGTTGGCACATGTTCATCATCAAATCGACGCGATGCGTGATGCACTGTATGATGGTGATTTTGATCGGATATTTGAGTTGGCTGAACACGACTCACTCTCACTTACAGCAACGACAATGACCGGTCCTGCTGGATGGGTCTATTGGCAGCCACAAACAATTGCAGTGTTCAACACTGTTCGTGAACTTCGTGAGCGCGACTCAATCCCAGTTTACTTTTCAACTGATACTGGTGCAAGTGTCTATGTGAACACAACCGCTACACACGCAGATACTGTTGAATCTGCAATTGCCGATATCGGTGTTGAAACCGACGTTTGGAGTGTTGGTGGACCAGCGGAAGTCCTCCCTGCGAAGGATTCATTATTCTAATTACTTTGGTCAGTGTAGTCTCACGTGGTCAATCGGTTCGCGACCAGATGGGTATGAATCCCAGCAATACAAAAATTGGATTTCTACACAGTCTGACTGAGATCTAAATCATCGGTCGGTCTATGACACTTGAACACGTTATGTCAATATGAACGTCACTGTCTTTGGTGCTGGATATGCTGGCGTGACACTCGCTCAACAGCTTGAATCATCACTTAGTTCAGATATTGAATTAGTTGTCATCGATAATTCCGAAACACATCTCCTCAAACATGAGGTTCATCGTGTCATCCGCCGACCTCATGTCGCAGATATTATTGAAGTTCCACTTATCGATCTCTTTGACCGTGCGACTGTCCAGACAGCTCATGTCCAAGATATCGATATTGATACACAAACAGCACATCTCCACACCGGTATGAGATACGAGTATGATTGTGCTGCAGTTTGTCTTGGGTCTGTCACTGCTGACTATGCTATTCCTGGCGTTGCAGAGCATGGACTCCCACTGAGCACAATTACAGACGCACTAACAATTCGTAAAGCATTGTTTGACGCTGCAGGTGTCACGACCGAGGCTTCACTGAGAGACGTACCAGACTCTCAGCAACAATCGAGCTCTGATACACATTCAGCTCAATCCAATATAGCAGATGAAGACAGCTCTAGCCCTGTCGATATTGTTGTTGGTGGGGCAGGATTATCAGGTGTACAGGTTGCTGGTGAAATCGCGGCACTAACACGTGAAACTGGTATTCAAGCGGATATTACACTTATCGAACAACAACCAACTATCGCATCCAACTTTCCGGAGAATTTTCAGCATGCTGTCAGTGACGCACTCACCGACAATAATGTGAACATTTCAACGAAAACGACAGTTGAGCGTGCGCGTGAAGATGTCGTCGAAACCGACATTGGTGCGTTCGCAGCTGATGTATTTGTCTGGACCGGTGGCATTCGTGGAACTGATGCAATGGATAAGGATCGTCCACCGGTCAAAAGCGATCTTCGCGCTGGGTCGCGAACGTTTATTATTGGTGATGCTGGTCGTGGAGTCGACGCTGACGGTGAACCAATACCAGCTTCAGCCGCGGCAGCTCTCCGAGAGGCTCGCACTGCTGCGGATAATATTTCTCGACTCGTTGAGTATGACACCAGCGGTGGAAATGGATTTGAACCGCGTCTAGATCCATATCGGTTTGAGGTGCCGGGATGGATCGTAACCGTTGGTGATGATACTATTGCACAACTCGGTCCCGAAGTCCTTACCGGCTCTGCAGCAAAAGCGATGAAAGCATCCGTCGGCGCAGGTCATCTCAGTTCCGTTGGTGCTCTCAATCAGGCTGCAGAGCTTGTTGATGCTGAAATTCGTTCTTCATCATAAATCACCTTTCCTCTTTGCTGCTCATCTGCGGCTAGACCGGGACTTAACGCCGAAAACCACCGGCTTAGTAATAGGTTAAAATAAAGCAACATATCTTCTCTACTCAGTGGCTTTGTTCATACTCTCAATATATTTGTGCACGGAAAAAATATGAATTAGCGTGTTTAGTTTTGACTTTCTGGTAGATACTATTACTTTGAGCTGCTAACATTCTTAATATTACAGAGTACATTATGAGTATGCGTCTTGCATTAATTGCTCATGATGAAAAGAAACCTGACATTATCGAGTTTGCTCGCGACCGTCGAGATGATCTTGAGCAGTTTGAGCTGATGGCAACTGGGACAACTGGGAAACGAATCAAAGAAGCCACTGGGCTTGCAATCGAGCGAAAACAGTCAGGTCCGATTGGTGGTGATATGCAGATTGGATCTGAAATTGCAAGCGGTACCTGCAGTGGCGTCATCTTCCTTAGAGATCCATTGACTGCACAGCCTCATGAACCAGATATCACTGCCCTCCTTCGATTATGTGATGTCCATGATGTCCCGCTTGCGACAAATCTTGCGAGTGCAGACGCTGTTCTTGATGAACTCTGTGCTGTCCTCACTGGCGCAACCGAACTTGAGCAGACAGATGAGGCTAGCTTTGATATTGAATCTGAGGCTGATGATACTGTCTGATTTAACCATCCAGACAGTCTACGAAGCGTCTGTACCCACACATATGAAGTGGTCTAAATATTTCAGCGAGAGTTCCACGGGTCACCCGACCCGTGGTCGTTTACAGATAATAGAGTAATCTAAAATCTCTTTTAATCCTGTTTGTGTATATGCCAGTTGGTAGTGCTGTGACGCCTCCGATATTCAACTGCTGTTGATATTATGAGTTCCCGCCGCCAGTTCTATCATGGTTAAGATTATGCTGTGGAGTCATCACATTGTCATGTCTTTGTTCACTTCTCAGCTATCAAATTTATATTGGATTCACACCGGAGATCTTCATTATACTCACCGTCGTAGTTCAATTGATTCGAATCACAGCAGTCTATCAAGTGAACTACCCTGACCTACTTAGCCGTCTGCGACGGCTTCCTTGAGGACAGGGCTTGGCTTCTCTTCTCTTCTCTGCTCTCGCATTCGACTTTCTGCTTCTACGGCAGGGCAGTATCTGAAAGCAGTCCATCACGGTGATGACTACCCTCAGGGGTACCAGCCTCCACAGACATTGTATTACCACTGTACTCGGACTGTCCCAGCCCTAACTCTTCTTCGGTAACTGTGTTATTCATATCTTCTAACATATACACTGAGTAACACTCGATTTGCAGAGTCCCCGCGTTGGAAAGCGTACCCTCAAACATGAACCGGTGAAGAGTGTCAGTGTTCCGTATAAATATCTAAAAAAGTTGAGAGGGTGTAAGGTCTGGATATCAGGTTTGGCTTTCACTTCGTGATTATGAGAATCAACTAATCTGCTTGGACGGTGACTGATAGTCGTAATGTGAGATCAGCACCCGTAGTCAGTGCATCAATCATATTTCGATCAATATCTGCAGCAGCGAGATCGCCCCCAATGAGTACCGTTCGATCATCAGTATATGTGCTTGTACGGGCGACGTGGCTCCGCTCATTATCGAACGTTAACCCTGGACTTCCGGATCCAATTATTCTCTCAGTGTATGTTCCAGTTGTCTCAGACTCAACTGTAATTGTTGCTGTTATTTTCGCATCCGGACTCTGACAAGCTTGAATGAATTCAGTGTCGAAATCAGTCGGAACCCGATCTGCCTCAACGCCGAGAATGCAGTCACCGGCGGGCGTGAGCCAATCATCACTTGTTATTTCAAGTGTGCTTGCGTGCTCCGCAGAAACGTTTGCATGACCTTGTGCGTGAATAACCTCTGAGAGTTCCTTTGTCTCAGTTGAGTGAACTATTCCTTCTGATTCTGATTCTGATTCGGTTGGCATTGAACAAATTGTATGACTCGGTATATTTAGCTCACATGACTGAATTTTAGGGTACTTTTGTTTATATGTGTCACACTATTCCGTGTTAGATGGTACCACGCTTTTGAAGCCCTGAGACGGACGTATTCGAAAGCCTACGTTACCAAAGCAATTAAATATCAATGGATTATATCATGAAATACCAGAACGTCTCCGGCGTTCCGGCGGCACAGTACGCAGAATGATCGGAAATTCTTACAGTAGTGTTTGCAGACCGACAGAAGGCCGACCATTTTTTATTACTCAATTAGGGCTGCACAGTTCAGTAACTACACTCTCAGTACTGACAGTCATATTCAATACGCGGTCGCCACGGTCCGGAGCGGTGATGGTATCGAGGTTTAATTACGCATGGTAACGAAAGACGGCGTTCTTGAAACACACGATGTAGAGCCACTAAGAGAATCAGATAACATCTCTCTCACTGATAGTAAGCTGGATAATGGATCAAAAGGGCAACTCATAAAGGTCGCTGGGCAACTCCGCGACCGACGAAATGATCTTAATCAAATGGCCTCAGAACGAGCTTCACTGCGCGATGAGCTAAATGCGAAAACGCGTGAAAAAGTTGATGAAGCCCAAGAACATCGCGAACAGCGCGATGAACTGAACGAACAAGTTCAAGAACATAAGGACAAGCGAAACGAGTTCAACGCAGAGGCGAATGAGCTATTCGATCAAGTTGAGGAGATGAAATCTGATCTTGAACTTGATGATGGTAAAAACATCGAGGAGCTTGAAGGCGAAATTGAGGATCTTGAGTTCCGCCAACAGACTGAGGTGCTCTCTTCAGAGGATGAGCGTGAACTCATCGAAAAGATTGAAGATAAGCGTGAACAACTTCAACAGAAAAAAGAAAAAGTCGAGGATAGCGGTGAACTTGACGAACTAAAAGAACAGGCTGAGGAAGTCCGTTCAGAAGCCTCTCAGCATCACCAGAAGGTGACTGAACTCGCTGATAAAGCACAAGAACATCATAATCAAATGATTGAGGCGTATCGCGAGGCTGACGACATTCGTGATGAAGCTGATGCTATGCATGAGCTTTTTGTCGAGGCACAGGAGACAGCCGATGAACATCATGAGGAATTCGTTCGCGTACAGAAACGCCTTCGTGAACTTGATAAGCAAGAAGAGCAAGAACGCGAGGATGAGCGTACTGAAGAGCGCGAAGCCGCGAAAGAAGAAGCCGAAGAAATCTATCAGAAATTCAAAGAAGGCGAAACTCTCGACACTGAGGATCTGATGAAATTACAGAAGACGGGTCTACTCTAAACGTTATTATATTCAGTAGGGATACGTTTTTAAACCACAATTTAGAGATAACACATCTTGATATGCGAATGAGATGTAGCACTGAGTAATGCTGATAACACATCACAGCGAGCACAAATAACTGGGCTCGGTACTCTACCGCTCTCATCATAAACTACCTTTTTATTTCACTGCATAAGTAATACCATTCATTCTTCATTTGTGTGGACTTGCTGTTTATGTGTGCTCGAATACTCAGATTAAATATACATAGCTGATCATCTAATGTGTAACATACGAGATATCTGTTGAACCCACTTGATATTTATAAACAAAAATACCAATAAAATCCATTAATCTGCAATCATCAAAAAATCATTATTACTGAGTATAACTGAGGATATAGTCATGTTTCGAGGAAAGATAGATACCATTCTATACCAATAACGAATATGTGAGCACGCTGGTTCTCTGTGTCGACCGGTCAGATGACGTCGGTCGTGTTGCAGATCTTGAGACTCCTATTGTTGGATGGGAGGCTGTTCAGTCGTTAGTAACAGAACTAGGGCTCGTTGACCCGGAGGATTCAAGTGTTAATTGCATTCTTGAGGCACTCCGCGTGACTCAGGGTCTCCAGGGTAGCAATACAGACTCAACAGTAGCGGTTGTCTCTGGAGGGAGCGGTTCTCTCGTCGGTGCTGATCGTTCGCTTGCGGCGCAGTTAGATACCCTTGTTGATAGATATAGTGCAGACTCAGCAATTGTGGTCATTGACTCTGCGAACGATGAACAAGTTATACCAGTAATTGAGAGTCGAATCCGTGTTGATTCAGTTGATCGTGTCGTAGTCAGACAGGCTCATGATATCCAATCAACATATTATCTGCTCAAACAGTTCCTCGCTGATGAAGAACTCCGCACAACAGTGCTTGTTCCGCTTGGTACAACACTACTATTTCTACCTATTCTTCTGACACAGTTTCCCCCAGCAATTGCATTTGCCGGATTGACTGCACTTCTTGGTGCTGTATTATTATATAAGGGGCTTGCAATCGACCAGTATCTTGAGGAAGCGCCAGAACAGGTCCAAACAGCGCTTTACTCCGGTCGTGTCTCAGTTGTGACGTATGCGGTTGGCGTTGGACTTGCACTTGTGGGCATTTTTCTTGGTGCGCTTGCCATTCCAACCACAGTCAATGCTGATTCTGTCATTGTCCAATCGGTGCAGTTTGTCTACAGTGCGATTCCGTGGCTTGCCCTTGCGGCGCTCACTGTCAGTGCCGGTCGCTTGCTTGATGAATTTATTGAGAGTGATCGTATTACCACGCCGTATTTGAATCTTCCATTTGGAGTTGTTGCGCTCGGATTCGTCGTTCGTGGGTTTGCTGGATGGTTTCTTCAACGCGAAGCTATTCTTGCCACTCCGAAGATATTTGATTATATCATAACGCCACAGCAACGGCTGGCGACATTCATTATTGTTGGCATCATTATCAGTATTATCGGTGTGCGCATCGCAGCGAGTGTTAATAATCAGACGGATGATGACCTCACACAACACTAACGCTCAAGTGTAGCCATATATGTAGTCACCGACTTACTTAATCAGGAGGATCCATCTTGAATATCGATAGATGGTGAGTCGTTTCAAAGTGAGATCAGTCTCAACTTATGAAAACGTATCACCGAGTGGGAGATTCCATTTGAGAACGAGCCTGAAGTCGCACTGTATGAAACTTTACTCAGACGTGTTGTTGACATTTGACCGACGGGGGAATCTCACCGTTCGCTATCGAGTGAACTACCCCACCCTAGTCACTCACCGAGACAGCTGTCTCGGTTCCTGACTTGAGGATGGGGCTTCCCTTGTTCTCACACGGGCTTCCTGTTTCAACGACGGTCTTTGCAGGTACTGACTCACTGCGAATCTTCCCCACAGGGAGACCAGTCTCCATCAGGCGTTCTACTTCGGACTGTCCCAGCCCTAACCTATCGCCAAGCAACTCCAAACCACGCTCTAACACATTAATAGAAGCATTCCAATCCCTATCCAATTCAAAACCACACGCTGGGCAGGAATGCTCCCTAACCCAGACAGGCTTGTCGGACTCTGCACCACACTCAGAACACACCTTCGATGTGCCTTCGGGTTTGACCTTCTCGATATAACACCCATTTAAATCAGCCTTGTATTCGAGTAGGTCGATAAACTGACTCCACGCAGCATCCTGCTTATTCCGAGCATTATGCGACTGTTCCATCATAGGTTTCACGTCCAAGTCCTCGACAAACACAGCCTCGTACTCTGTCGTTAGCCAAGAGGTGATCTTGTGCTGGAAATCCAGTACCTTACGTCGGATATGACGCTTAATCTTGGCAACTCGCTTTCGCTGTTTCTCCCAGTTGTTCGAACCGTTCTGCTTTCGGGAGAGTTTCTGTTGTTCTCTTTCAAGCCGCTCGTACTGGTCTTCTGAGTCGAGTCCATCCACGGAAACTCCGTCACTCGTGTGGATATAGTTGAGAACTCCAAGGTCTATTCCGATGCAATCATCGGATTCAAGCTCCTTAGCAGGTGTTTTGTTCGGAACTCGCTCGTCTTCCACTTCAACAGAAAGCGAGACATACCATTCATCTGTTGTCTCTTTTTTCAGGGTTACTTCTTTGATGGTAGCGTGGTCTGGAACAGGTCGATGATAGCGGATTGGAATATCGCCTATCTTGGAGAGCCAGAGTGTTGCAGTATTCGTTTTTTGACCACTCGTGTTTTTGAGTTCGAAGCCAGACTGCGAATACGTGATACTCTGATAATCTCTTGGCGACTTCCATTTCAACTCACCAACCTTGTAGTCTTTATCCTTTCTTTTGCTGAGATTAGAAAGGTTGTCATAGAATCGTTCGACGGTTTTCTGAAGGGCTTTGGAGTGAACCTTGCTAAATACTGAGAACTCTCTTTTCCAGTCAGTGAGTCGTTTTTGATGTTTGTATGCACTCCCGATGTTGGATTGATTCTGTTTGTTGTTATATTCGTATCGGGTGTGATTATAGGCTTGGCGATGGATGTCGAGATGCTGTTCGATCTCCGAGGTGACTCCTGTTCGATCAGGATAAGCTTGGAAGCGATATGCATATTCCATCGTTATATGCTGAATTTAGGACTACTATTTTATGACGGTTGTCGTGTTTGTTTTCCGTGTTTTTGGTTTATATTTTGGTTTATGTTAGTGGGATTCATCCCCTCCCTACTGCGTTACTCACTCTGTTGCGTTACTCCATAGAGGAAGGGGCATTCTCCCACATATTCTGGTAATCATCTCATCTGGTGGCTGTTCGATATTCACCGTGTTTCACACCGATTACCAGACAAAGAAGCCCAAACACGAGCATCGAAGGAGTCACCATCATCAATATAATCTGTGCCGGCATCATCTCAGTTAGAATTAATGCTGCTGTCCCAAGTCCAACAATTCCAATCAAAGCACCACCTGTTATACCACGGTTAAATTTCATATATTAACATCGCACCTGAGACAACAAATCGGTTTCTGATTATCACATTCAAAAAAACAGGACAATATATTATCTCACATTTCTTTACTATGTTATTAGACAAGCTCTATTACCATGGTGCAAAGCGTGGGTCAACACGTCGGTCGGTTCGTTCGATTGAATCAATTTGTTCGATTTCTGATGTCGTAAGTTTCAGATCAAGTGATGCCCAGTTATCATGAATATGATCGTGTCCAACGGCTTTTGGAATCGCTGTGATTCCCTTTTCACGAAGCCACGCTAGCGCAATCTGTGCCTCACTCACATCGTGAGTACCGGCGACCGCAGTAATCTCTGGGACATCGAATACCGCACCGCGAGCTAACGGTGAGTATGCGACAAGTTCAATATCGCGCTCTCTGCAGTGATCTCGTAACTCTTCTTGTGGTAAAAGGGGATGAATTTCAATCTGATTTGCAAATATTGATGTGTTCGCCTGCTCGATCGCCGTATCGACCTGATCCGGTTCAAAATTACTAATCCCGACACGGTCGACTTTCTGATCTGCGACAAGTTGATCAAGCGCCCGAAACGTTTCTACCGGATCATATGTATCACTTGGCCAGTGTACATACAGCAAATCAACAGTATCAATTCCAAGTTTTTCAAGACTTCTTTGCGTTGACTTCAGGACATCGTCGTATCCAAGTTTGTTAATCCAAACTTTCGTTGCAATAAATATCTCCTCTCGAGAAACGTCAGCAGCAGCGATCCCTCGACCAACATCTGCCTCGTTACCGTATGCCTGTGCAGTATCTATATGTCGATATCCCATCTCAAGTGCTGTCTTGACAGCATCCGCACATTCTGATGGATTATCATTTTCCCATGTCCCAAGCCCGAGAAGGGGCATTTCATCGGCTGTCGGAGCAAGTGAGCTTGTCGGTGACTGCTGTGCCATCGTATCGAACCAGTGGGAGGTGTATGCAAAAGCTATTGTGATATCTGAAGGACCTGTTATATTAGCTCTCTCGCTATTCTACAGATAAACAAGGCGAGTGACTCGGGGTCGGGGTCGGGGCTTTGATACTGTACTGATATGACCCCGAGACCGAGAGGGTGAAGCCGATATACACAGTGATGACGCTACATAACTCACGAAAGCACAGTCAAAAAAACTCACAGACGGATTACCGACATCTACTGCTGCGGTAGTCCGGAACTGTGGCCCCTCTCACCATCCGCCACTGGCGGTGCGACGGGGACGGGGGTTTCGACGGGCCATGGCGGAGTGACAGTAACTGACTCCCACTCCCACACGGACGCTTCGCGGTGCAGTGCGGTGTGTTCGGGTGTAACTTCCAGCCGATTCCTTACAGAGAAAGGAGAGGTCGGGAGGAATTGACTGACATTCCCTTGTTGGGGTAGTGGGCTCGACACAGCGAAGTTTCGGCTTGGGGCTTGCCCCCGAGGTACTTCAGGTGGGTTGCTGGTTATCTCACATTCTCTATGAGTTGATCGATGAAATTGATTAGCGTAAAAAATCAAATGTGTCTCATGTCAGGCGACCACTGCAGAGACTGATTGTAGGTCTTCTATGAGTCAATATTTTTGCGTTGCGCCAGTGAAATCATAGAATTCTTCCATTAGTTCATCACGGTTGGTCTGCCAGTGTTTGAATTCTGATGGTGATTCCGGATATTCATTATAAACTTGGGTGATCTCTGTTGCACGGCGACTTACTTTATATAGTTCATACAGTGCATCCCAATGACCGAATGTATCGACAAGGGTCTTTAATTTCAGTTTCAGACTCATACTTGATGTTCCTTTACTGAGTGCATCAGCGAGTTGTTGACCAGGGACAGCAGAAACAATCTCAACAATCTCATCAACATTACGCGCGGTTCCCCAGAGATTATACAAATCAACCGCTGCAAACCGTTTTCCAAAGCTTGTCATCACGTCAGTATTGTACTCCCACAACTGTGATTCAGAAACATCTCCCTCACTGATTGCATCGACAGCATGTGACGCCGCACAGTGCGCAGATTTCGCAGCACCCGGAATCCCGCCACCGGTTGTTGGGTTCACATGTCCAGCAGCATCACCGACTGCAAGAAACCCATCGGCAACTGCAGAGTCATACGGGCGTCGAGTTGGGAGTGAGGCGCCAAGTTTGCTTTTGACAGTTGCATTTTTAAACTCTGGTCGTGTCATGATATCTCGTTTAAGCGTTTCAACAAGTTGCATAGGGTCTTCTGTCATCTGAAACCCTAATCCAACGTTAATTTCTGTTGCTGTTCGAGGGAAGTACCAAAGATACCCAAGTTCGTCTGTGGGTTTGAATACAATTGCGTCATCATATTCCACTGGATCCGGGACCTCAAGCACCTCTCTATATGCTGAACAAAACTGCGAGTATGAGACATTTGTGTCAAAGTATGTTCCGGTAAAATCAGTTTTATCCTGAAGAATAGATAACGCACCGGCGGCGTCGATGGTGATATCCGCTTTATATGTATATGTTGTTCCGTTCCGTGTCGCATGGACCCCCGTAACGGTTCCATCATCAGCCTGAGAAATGTCTTGTACAACAGTGTTATACTGAATATCTGCACCGCTTCGTTCAGCCTCTTCGATAAGCACTTCTCCGTATCGTTTTCGATCAAGAACAGCCCCGTTATCGGCGAAGTCGATATCAACACTCCCTCCACGGGGGTTCTCAAATACAGCTCGCTGGATACGTTGGTTGGTAAATGACTCTGATTTGAGATAGTTTCGATCAATAACATCTGGGAATGTGCTGGTCCCCTTAATCGCATCTCCACACGCGATATGACCCGCTTCGTCGGCAGATTTTCGTTCAAGTATGATGACGTCAAGCCCTTCCGACGCTGCCGTCGCCGCAGCGAATGTCCCTGCGGTTCCCCCACCGACGACGACAATATCGTAGGCTTCAGTTGGCATACAGAAAAATGTGCTTCCTGGATGTTAAAAGCAATCGGAAACAGTAGCTGTGATTATGCGATTCTCAATAGAACTCGCGAACAAGATCCATTGCACCGTCAGGTGCACCCGAATCAACCGTTGACATATCCTGGTTTACATTATGTTTCTTATCGTATGCAACCGCTGACTCGTTCTGCCAGAGCACGCCTTGATATTCTTTTTCGGCATCCAAGATCTTGCTTTTTGCAGCATCATAATCGGTCGGGTCATGCCCTGATTCTGCAACGTCGACGAGACTGTCGCGGAAGTAATCATACGTATCAACATCATTGAACGTAACACATGGGCTAAACACATTGACAAACCCGAATCCATCATGTTCAATTGCTTTTTGAACAATTTCTGCATGCCGCTGAGCATCCGTTGAGAAGGACTGAGCGATGAATGTTCCCCCTGAGGCAAGCGCGAGAGCAAGCGGATTGACCGGCGGTTGTTGTGGACCTTCTGGTGTTGTTGATGTTTCAAAATCTTCACGTGATGTAGGCGATGCTTGACCCTTTGTCAGTCCATAGATTCGATTATCCATGACAATGTAGGACATATCGACGTTTCGTCGAACAGCATGGACAAAATGACCAGCACCAATTGAGTATCCATCACCATCACCACCGGCGACCATCACTTCTAACTCAGGGTTTGCGAGTTTGACACCTGTTCCGACAGGAAGTGCTCGACCATGAACACCATGAAGGGCGTATGAATGCATGTACGTCCCAATCTTTCCTGAACATCCAATCCCAGCCACGATAAAGGTGTTATCTGGGTTATTACCGGTGTTCGCTAATGCTTTCATCATCCCGTTCATAGTCCCAAAGTCACCGCAGCCAGGACACCATGTCGGTTGTTTATCCGATTTAAAATCAGTGAAACGAACGTCTGAGCTCATTGAGTTATCTCCGTTGTCTCTGTTTCTTCGGTTGCTTCTGCTCTGCTCGCGGTATCAATCGTCTGTTCAATCTTATTTGCAAGTTCGTCTGCCTTGAATCGCACGCCATCGTATTTATTGACACGATTGACGCGTGAGAGTGTATCGTGTTCAATCACATTAGCGAACTGTCCGGTTGCATTGCACTCTACTGCCATAACAATCTCAGCTGTCTCAATAGCTTCTGTGAGATCATACCGTGGGAACAGATATGGCACCGACAGGAAGTGAATATCAATATCCCGATCATCAAGGATATCTATTGCTTCAATCATTGCTCCCTCATTTGACCCCCATGATATCACAAGATTTGCAGCATCTTCATCACCGAACGATCGAGGTGCCAGATCCTCTTCGCGACGTGCTGTTTGAACTTTCCGCGTCCGTTTGTCCACCTGCTCAACCCGCATATTTGTGTCCTCAGTTCGACGACCGAGTTCATCATGTTCAAGCCCTGTTGACATGTGCGCGCCGCCGGTTGTTCCAGGGAACGCTCGTGGTGAAATTCCATCATCGGTGAGTGCATGTGGTTGGAACTGTGATTTTTCATTCTGCCACTGGTCAACTGTAGATTCATCAACGACTTTCCCACGTTCGATCTCAACAGCATCCATATCGAAGGCTTCTGGTGGGAATGTCCGCTCTGTCACTGCCATTGCGAGGTCAGCCGCGAGATATACTGGCGTTTGATACTTTTCAGCAAGATTGAATGCTTCAACTGTTTTCCAGAAGCATTCAGCAATTGTGGTCGGTGCAAGGACAAATCGAGGGATCTCACCATGTCCCCCATACAATAGCATGTTCAGATCGCCTTGTTCTTGCTTAGTTGGCATCCCAGTTGATGGACCTGACCGCATCACATCGGCGATGACAAGCGGGGTTTCAGAGGTTCCGATAAGTCCAAATGTTTCTGTCATCAGATCAATTCCGGGACCTGATGTGGCTGTCATTGCTCGTGCACCAGCACGTGCAGCACCTAATGCAATATTGATAGCTGAAAGTTCATCTTCTGCCTGAAGAACGTGTCCACCAAATTGTTCAATTCGACCTGTTAGATATTCCATCACATGCGTTGCCGGCGTGATTGGATATCCAGCGTAAAATTTACACCCTGCAGCGATGGCTCCCATTCCGATGGCTTCATCGCCATTTAGTAGGATATAATCGGCATCTGTTGTTTCAAGATTATAATTAAACGCTTTATTATACTCTGTGCCGACGTAGTCGCGCCCGCTTCGTGCAGCTTCTTTATTATTCTCAACGAGTGACTGCCCTTTTGATCCAAAGCGTTTCTCAAGTGCGCTATCAAGATTTTCAATCGGGAAGTCTGCAACTTCACACGCAGCACCCAACGCAACAACATTACGCATAATCGCACCGCCGGCTTCCTCAGCTAACCGTTTTAACGGGACGTCGAGACCAACCATTCCATCCGGAATCTCAACGTTTTCCATTGTTGTTCGCTCACCATCATAGATAATGACGGACCCTTCATGGAGTTCATCCTGATTTTCATCGATTGTGCGTGGCGTCAATGCAATCAATACATCAAGTCTATCTACAACACTCTGCACTGAATCGACAGCAGTCCGTACCTTGTAGGCTGTATAGCCCCCACGGATGCGGGAGGCGAAGTCCTTCGAGGTGAACACGTGTCGCCCCGCACGCGAGAGTGCCTGAGCGAAGATCTTCCCCGTCGAGTCGATGCCATCACCGGCTTCGCCGCCAATGGCCCAGTTAAAGTCCGCGGGCATATATATGTAATATAGTTTAGACCGAGAGAAAAACCTTCTGAAAAACCCATGAATAATTCAATAAACATCGGTTATCAAATCACGTATCCCTAAAATTATTTCAAACAGTAGTTCAATATTATCTTACCAAAAGAAATTATTCTTGAGAAAATATTAGGATTATTAATTAATAGTATATCTTAAACGATATCTCACTGACTAGCAATGTCGCCAATCGAGAAAGTAAGACCCTTTCTCTTAGGGACCGATAAGCTATCATGGAAGAAACAGTCATTGTTGAAGAGACTCAGTCTGTTGGTCCACAGACAGTTGCAATCACTATGCAGTCGCCATCGGCGCTCACTGCGGAACCGGGACAATTTCTTCGGGTTACAGCAACCATTGATGACGAAGAGTACTCACGATTTTACACTATCTCATCACCTGATGTTGACGATACTATCGAAATTACTGTTGGTATCGACCCATCAGATTCAGGACCATTTAGTCAGTATCTCGGTGATATTGAATCTGGGTCGGAGCTATCCATTGCTGGACCATTTGGACAGCATTATTATGAAAATTCAAATCGTGCTGTTGTGCTTGCTGGTGGACCTGGAATTGGTCCCGCGGTTGGGATTGGTGATGCAGCGGATGCAGCTGGACAGGAGGTTGCGATTATTTATGTCTCTGAGACAGCCACCCCAGCACATCGAACGCGATTAAATGCACTTGCGGATTCAGGGAATGATATCACGATCTTTACTACCGCATCTGACAGCCAATCAGGTGTTGTCCCACCTGAATTCAACGACGCGGTTGCTGATATCATCACTGGAAAACCAGCAGAACAACCGTTTGTTTATGGGTTTGAAGACTTCATCACGGCAGCAACTGATGCGCTTGAGACCGCTGATGTCAATCCTGACGAAGCAAAAATTGAAAACTTCGGATGATATAACGTCTGCAGGTGAAGCTCGCGTTGGTTACACGATCAAATAACCATTAGTTATACAATATAATAATAGACAGTTTTGTAGTATTATCTATACTTTGACGAGCATGATTACTAGATGAAGCATTGATCTACATATTGTAATGTATTAATACAGATTAAATAATCAGAATAATTCCTTCAGATTTATACCTGATGGATAAAATTGTTAGAATAGATTATGACAGACGATGAAATTGAACTCGAGGCACGCCTTGCTGAACAAGAAAGTTTTGAGCCGCCGGCGTCGTTTGTCGAGCAGGCAAACATCACAGATGAGGCTATCTATGATGAATTCGCTGAGAACTGGCCTGACTGTTGGACCCGTGCAGCTGATCTTCTGTCATGGGATACAGAATATTCAACCGTTCTTGATGACTCAAATGAGCCCTTCTACGAGTGGTTTGCTGATGGTGAATTAAACGCTGCGTACAATTGTGTGGACCGTCACGTCGAAGACGGAAATAAAAATACAGTTGCTATCAAGTGGGAAGGTGAAAAAGGCAATACTCGCACATACACCTATCAAGATCTGTATCGTGAGGTGAATGAATTCGCCGCTACATTGCAGGAACTTGGAGTGAAAGAAGACGATGTCGTCACGATGTATATGCCCATGATTCCTGAACTTCCTATTGCCATGCTTGCGTGTGCACGTATCGGTGCTCCGCACTCAGTTGTGTTTGCAGGATTTTCTGCAGATGCCCTCGCAACACGTATGAATTCTGCTGACTCTGAATATCTTATTACTGCTGATGGGTATTATCGACGCGGTGATGCGCTGGATCATTTCCAGAAAGCGCAAGAAGGACTTCAGGGTGTGGAACACGATGTCGCTGCAAGCGTCGTTGTCGATCGGCTTGGCAATGATGGATTTGGTCATGAACTGAGTGAAACACAGCACGACTGGGACTCACTCATGGATGCACATCGTGGCGACCGGGTCGCACCTGTCGAGCGTAGCGCTGAAGATATGCTGTTTTTGATGTACACTTCTGGCACGACTGGCGAGCCAAAAGGTGTCAAACACACAACCGGCGGTTATCTTGCGTATACGGCTTGGACATCGAAATCGGTGCTAGATATTGAACCCGGTGACACCTACTGGTGTTCGGCTGACCTTGGTTGGATTACTGGTCACTCATATATTGTCTATGGTCCACTTGCATTAGGTACAACAACGGTCATGTATGAGGGAACCCCGGATTACCCCGAGCGAGACCGATTCTGGGACCTTATCGAAAAATATGCTGTTGATGTATTTTATACAGCCCCAACGGCAATTCGGGCATTCATGAAGTGGGGTACAGAGTATCCAGACTCACATGATCTATCGAGTCTTCGGTTGCTTGCAACTGTTGGTGAACCAATTAATCCACGTGCATGGAAGTGGTATTACACTCATATCGGCGATGAATCCTGCCCGATTGTCGATACGTGGTGGCAGACAGAAACAGGCGGTATGATGGTTACGACTTTACCAGGTATCGGGGAGATGAAACCAGGATCTGCCGGTCCGCCCTTCCCAGGAATTGATGCAACAATCGTTGATACCGCTGGCGAGGATGTTAGTGCAGGTCGTGCAGGATATCTGACAATAAATAAACCGTGGCCAGGTATGCTCCGAACACTGTATCAGAACGATGAACGATTCATTGATGAGTACTGGGCGGAATACTCTGACCCAGACACAGATGAATGGGTATACTTCCCGGAAGATGGTGCAAAAATCGATGATGACGGCTATATAACGGTACTGGGACGAGTTGATGACGTACTCAATGTATCAGGACATCGACTTGGGACGATGGAGATTGAATCATCAATCGTAGGTGTCAATGGCGTTGCAGAAGCAGCAGTCGTTGGCGGGAATCATGAGATAAAAGGCGAAGCTGTCTATGCATACGTTATCACCGAAGATGGATATGCTGAGGATGAGGCACTGAAAGATTCAATTGTTGAGGGTGTTGAAGATGGAATCGGTCCGATTGCCCGACCAGAACAGGTTATATTCACCGAAGAATTACCGAAGACACGGTCAGGCAAAATTATGCGACGCCTACTTGAAGAGATTGCAAACGGTGAGGAGTTAGGCGACACAACAACGCTTCGGAATCCAGAAATTGTCGACGAAATTGAGGCAAAAGTCAGCGGCGATTAAGCACTACGTTACTCATCTAACACAACATTAGCTGGTTTTATTGATAATACATCCGCTCGCGAATGGATACCATTTACCTGTTTTATTTCTCCTGACACGCACTAATACAACGCAGAACCCTTATTCACTGTCGTCACTGTATTATTTCCCAATCATTGATAATTAATCGCTGATACTTGGTTCATCTGTTGACGATGTGTCAGTATCTGTATGCTGCCCCATATTTGTATCAATTTGATGAGTTGAGCTTGGCGGCGATCCAAGGATTGGTGCCACGGTCAACACCGCAGGAAGGATTGTAAACGCTGTCAGAAGGGCGAATGAAATCGCAAGGACTGTTGTTCGTCCAAAGTTTGCAAGGACCGGAAACCGTGAAAGCATCAACACACCGAATCCAAATATCGTTGTAAAGCTCGACCCAATAATTGGACGTGATAACTTTGCAACAGCAGTTGCGGCGGCGCCACGTTGGGTTTGACCCTGCGTTTCAACTTCATACTCAAACCGCTCGAAGAGATGAATTCCATAATCGACACCGATACCCAGTGTTAACGATGACATTGTTATTGTTAATGGATTCCACGGAATCCCGAAAACGTACATTGCACCGGTGACGAGCACAGCAGCGCTTGCAGCAACGCTCAACACAAGCACAAGAGCGATTCGAATTGAAAGAAACGCAAGTGTCAAGAATGATAGTCCAAGTCCAAATGAGAGGAGCGTCATCGGTGTTAATCCAGCGGTTACATTTTCGATGACGTTTCGGTTTAATACCGGTTTGCCTGTAATCCTAACATCTTCAGCGGTTGTTAATGATAATGCTGCATTACTCTCAAAAGTACTGATAAGTGATCGAACAGTTTCACCCTCAATATCATCGATATAAAATGAGAGTACAATTGTTGACGGCGTTTCATCTGGATCCCGAACGGTGGCTATCCCATCAGTAGTATGCAAATCTTCAATTGTTTGTGTTAATTTTGCTTGTGTCGACGGGATCGTTCCGTCTGTTGCCATTTGCACGCTTGTCACAGGCGATTGGACCGAATTTACCTGATCATCCGCAATCATCAGTCGTTGATACGTGGCAACATCACGGAACGTTTCTGGGGTGTATGCTCGGTCTGTCTCGATCATGACATACACCACCTTTGGACTTTCAACGGTATCGGAGAGTTCTTCCATATCATTTTTTTCAGCAAGGTCTTGCGGCCAGAAGTCCATCATCTCCTGTTTTGGTTCGACTTGTGGATATGCGTAAACACCACCAGAGACGAGTAATACCGCAATTCCAAGCGTAATGAGTGGATGCCCACCGGTAATAGTTGATGTAAATTGATGCAGGGCTGTTTGAAGCCAGTCATTATTTGAGTTACTGGTCGTGGATGTCTCGGTCAGTTCATGTTCATTACGATCAAATCGGACAAGTAATGCTGGAAGCATTGTAACCGCGAGAATCATTGCTGCAAATACAGCAACAGCACTTGTTACACCAAATTGCCGAACTGGTGGGACTGCTGAGACGAGAAGCGACCCCAGCCCAACTACGGTTGTCCCCATTGCAATCAGTAATGCTCGACCAGTCGTCCGTGTCGCAGTCCCAACCGCGTCAAGTGGGCTATTATTTGCTCGTCGTTCCTCAACATATCGCGAATGAATCTGGAGACTGTAATCAATCCCCAATCCAAGTGCAATCGGCATCACACCGAGCATGATCGCGTTAAACTGATATCCTAATATGCCCATTGCCCCCATCATATACAGTAGCGCAGTCATCGCCGTCCCAAGCGGAAGAATGACATGCCATCCTTTTTCAATTGTCTCACGCATCACGAGATATACAACAATGAATATAAGCGTGAATGCACCTCCAAAGAGCGCAATCATCTCTGGGAGCATCAATCCAAACGCAGCATTCTCAAAGACAGGTTGCCCTGTAATCGTTGTTGACATACCTGGTGGGGTCGCTGCAAATGTTGTCTCCGATTTGACTGATGAGTATACGACGTCAGCACCACGTTCCGGTAAAAACGCTCCACGGTCGTATCGGTCGACGTCACCGTAACTCGCAAGAATAACTGTTGTTCCTGACTCCGGGATAACTCGACTGACTGCGTCATCGGCTGTTGGTCCGCGCTGTTCAACTCGCTCAATAGCAGCACGAACACCCGCTTCTGTTTCAGGTATTTCACCCTCAGCGCCTTGTTTGACAATATCTGCGAGCGAAGTAACGCTCTGAATCGAGTCTACATTTGATCCATATCGCCGATCAAGTCTATCGATTGCCCTGATTGTCTCAGGATCATATAGCTGATCTGAGTTGACAATCACGAAGATATTGTTTCCTGTATTGTACCTATCTTTCAGTGACTCCCAGTTATCTGCCGTCTGAGAGTCATCATTAATATACAGGGTCATCCCCATGCTCATCTGTACGGCACTGAGTCCAACGCCAAGTGATAGTATTGCAGTAACAGCAACAATAGCAAACACTTGTCGCTGATTTCTGGCGGCATACCGTCCTGTCGTTTCGAGTCCATCGCGGACCCGTTCACCAAAGCCTATTTTCATCGGGATTATCGGAACCGTGATAATGGTTTAGTTTGGTACACTATGCCAGCAACAAGCGCAATCGGGATAACGACGCCTGCAATGATTGCGCCCGGAACTGGAAGCCCTCCATCACCCGCAGCAATCGTGATTGGTGCAGACTGGATATCACTTACAACCGTATCGCCGAACGTATTATCATATTTAATACTAGCATCAAGCGAGTACGTCTTGACTGCGGCAGACCCATCAGCACTGATCGTGTACATGACGGTTGTTGTTTCACCAGATTCGAGTGTTCCGACATATGCCGTGTCATCATCGGTCTCAAATGGTGAATTAGCATTAAGACGAATAACAGCATCCTGGAACTGTCCGTCACCAGTATTTTTAATTGTGAATTGTACCGTTTCTGTTTGTCCTGCTGTCACTGCTGCGGTGTTCATGACTGTGAAAGATTTCTCGGGACTAACAGGCACATCAACTGAAAGTGGATCACTCCGCACATCGTTTCCATACGAGTCATCATGGACGACCGTAAGCGTCAATGGATAGTCCTGTGGAATCGCACGATCTGAGACCTCAAGTTTGAATTCTGCAGTTGCTGACTCACCGGGGGCAAGTGTCCCAAGACTCGCACTGGTCGACACAAGAGTGAACGGTTCGATTGGACTTAACTCGGCTCGTGCGTTTGGCGCTGTTCGTTCACCGGTATTTGTTACTGTCACAGCTACAGAGCCGATTGAATCGACATACATCGCCGTTGCCTCAGTTGAAAGTTCATATTGTGGTCCATTTGAGATCGCCACACTGCCGGTTCGGATAAGCGACTGTTCGGGATTCCCATTTTCATTCTCGTATGCTAACTGGAATCCTACGCTGTATGTTCCAGCAGCATCAATATTTTCTACACCAATTTGGAATTCTGCTGTCGTGGTTTCATCGGGCTCCAATTGACCAACAGATATGGCGTTACTTTTTGCACTAAAATACTCTGATTGCACAATGGAGAGTTTAGCATTTTGAGCCACCTCACTCCCTGTGTTCTGTACGCTGACGGTCATTGTCCCATCAGCATCTTTGTATAAATCTGCCCCAGTTACATCACGCACATCAAGACGAACGGACTTCTCAATACGGACAGTGATGTGTTTTCTAACTGTCTGTGTATTCCGATTGATAAAATAATCATTTTTATCAACATTAATACTATTTATATAACCATAACTGATATCGACTGGTATTTGATACACCCCAGGTTGTGCATCCTGATCTACTTCAACTGTTAACCCCATCTCTCGAGTGTCACCGGCAGCAATCGTTCCGAGACTTTGCTGTGCTGTTCGAATGTCAAGCGGTGCATCACCGGCATCAACACTTGCTGTGATCGCTGTTGCAGACCCGACTTGAATCCGGTGTGTTTGAACAACCTGTGCAATATCGCCAATCTGGCGGTCCATGCTAGTGATGCCAGTATGTCGGTTTTGTATCGTTAAATCGAAGGTCTTCATTTCACCTGCAGCAACGACATTCTGCTGCTGAATTGTTGGTGTGAGCTCTGGTTCGGAGAAATCATTGTACTGCTCGGCGGCGACACCGCCTGAACCAGCAACAAGTGCTGACACAATAATAACCAGCATGAGAAAACCCGTCCGCCATATATTCGATGATGAATCTTGCATAATATACACATTATTATCAACTTTACAATTAATAGCTATCGCTGTTGTTCACAGTTGATGCACAAACATAAAAGAAGGATCGACGTGGTTGTTCTGCCGTCTTATATGGCGTTACTCTTTAGATTGCGAGTGTGTACAATCGCTTTCGGGCGTCGGTGAATGAGATCCGTGCTTCAACGACATCTGCATCCTCAAGCCGCGATAATGCATAGCGAACCGTCCGCGGTGGCAGTAGTGTCTCTTCGGCTAGCTGACTTTGTGTCAGCCGCTCGTTATAATCAAGCACCTTTGCAACCAACTTTGCACTCGGGGGCATCTCACGAACGGGATCCCAGCGATCACCTGATGTCTCCTCACCCGCGAGCGCCTCTGTTGTACTCATCGTATATTCGATTAAAGATGTAGCGTGATAATATTTACTGTATCAATATATTACTAGCAAAAATTATTTCAGAGACAATATTATTCGTCAATCCTAGTCGAGCGACGCATATCACGCCATTCAACGAGTGAGTCATCGACTCCCTAATTGTCCACGCTCAATATGTCAAACTAATCGATCTCACCATGGCATTTCTTTAATAATGCAACGACAAGCTGAGTCAAATATCAGCTTCAACATATTTGAGGTGGAGTCCCCTTCCCCAAGGAACGAGCGAAGCGAGTGAGTAGGGAGGGGAGGAAACCGACAACTCAATAAAAACCACAATTTAACGAGCAACAATAGTATTATGAAATTACGATGGCACCAGGTGACGAGTACTACCGTCGGACTGTTATCACACGGCTCGACGGGCTTTCCACGCAAGATCATGAGCTACTCCAAGCGACTGTCGAAGAGTGGCTCGACGGGTGCAACATTGCATCCAACCTTGCGTGGGAGAATGAGCATACTCAGTCTGGTGTCAGAAACATAGCCAAAGACGGGACGGGGTAGAAGCAGGAACAAAATTGGGGAGTCAGCACTCGATTCTCGCTTGCCACGAAGTTGCAGGCAGCATCCAATCCTGTATCAAGAAGCGACAGGAGGGCAAGAAAGCAACACAACCAAACAACTTCACCTCGAAGTCCATCACATACGACAGGCGCACACTGAGCGTGTTCCCAAACAAAGAGCAGGTGTCGCTCACCGTGCTTGGCGACCACTCAAGGGTGCGAGCAGACCTCGCACTGCCAAGTGATGAAGACGGATACCAATACCAGTACTTGAACGACAAAGAGTGGGAATACACGGAAAGCACACTGCACTACTGAGACGGCGAGTGGTACTTGCATCTTGGGTATCGCAAGGAGAAGTCCGACGAAGAGGCAACGACGCAGAACGGAACGGTTCTGTGTGTTGACCTCGGCGTCAACCAGATTGCTGTCACCAGCACGGCACGCTTTGTCAGTGCAGGCAAGCTCAACTCAACCACGCTCGAAGAGCGTTTGAGAACACTCGTGGCGACCTCCAAGAACGTGGAACGCAATCACCTCATCGAACACTCCACCAGGTACAGGTCGGTGGTCGAGAAGATGAGTACGTGAAGCACGTGTTACACTCGGTGGCAAGCGGGATTGTCGAAGAAGCCGTTGCATATGAATGCGACGGCATTGTGTTCGAAGACCTCGACGGGATTCGAGACCGACTCCAGTACGCTGACTGGCACTCAAAATGGGCGTTTCGCAAACTCAAGCAGTGTGTCGAATACAAGACCGAAGAGAGAGACGTGTTCGTGAATACTGTAAACCCGAAGAATACTTCGAAGCGGTGTAACAACTGTGGAAGTGTTCGAGACGCTAATCGTCACCATGATGAGTTTGAGTGCCAACGATGCGGGAACCAGAATCATGCCGATTACAACGCAGCGAAGAATATCGCAGAAGTGTATCTCTTACGGGGCCATCAGCCGTCTCGTAGGAGGAGCATCAGTCAATATGCTCTGAAGTCAGACTCGAGGTCAAAGACACCGAGCTAGAGCATACAGCTCTCACCTGTCTCAGGTTAGAGGCAGGGGGAGAGACCACTGACAAGCCCCACCCCAGCCTCACCGAGCGAACCCGTTCACGGGTGAGCGAAGTGGGGTGGGGTAGTTGACTTTAGACTCTACCTGAGCGCATCTTCTCCAGTATGAATACTAAATGCAATATTTTGATTTCGCATCAAACTCCCACGTCCGTTCACAACGAGTGATCAGAGCCATACACCAAATTGGACCTATCCGAATCAACCACTACCCACGGATATCCCTCGTCAGTATTCATTATCGGTCAACTCAATGCACGTGCTCTGCAACCATATGCAGGCGATGGCATATATTCATTGACCATCGGTAATAGGGTTGAGACGTCTGAAAACCGGGGTATAGATAACAGGTGCATCAGCATCGACCCGAAGCCTCTTATGAGGTCCCACCGTATATAATACAATGAGTGACACTGTGAACGACGTCGACCTCCCATATGATGAGGAGACGGCGTCGCAGCAGGAAAAGATCCAGGCGCTCCGTGAGCGCCTCGACATCCTCGAGTCGCAAAATGAGGAGATGCGGGATAAACTGCTGGACGCAAATGCAGAGAATAATAAATATCAACAGAAGCTTGAACGGTTGACCCACGAAAATAAGAAACTCAAGCAATCACCATTGTTTGTTGCAACAGTGCAAGAGATCACCAGCAATGGTGTTGTAATCAAACAACACGGCAATAATCAAGAGGCTCTTACCGAAGTTACCGATGAGATGCGAACGGAATTAGAACCGGATACCCGTGTTGCGGTGAACAACTCCCTTTCGGTTGTGAAACGGCTTGATGACGAAACCGATGTTCGTGCACGTGTAATGCAGGTTCAACATAGCCCATCTGTCAGATATGATGACATTGGTGGACTAGAAACGCAAATGCAAGAAGTTCGTGAAACTGTCGAGATGCCGCTCAAATCACCAGAAATGTTTGAGACGGTTGGCATTCAGCCACCATCCGGAGTCCTCTTGCACGGACCACCAGGAACCGGAAAGACAATGCTCGCAAAGGCTGTTGCGAACCAGACAGATGCTAGTTTCATCAAGATGGCTGGTTCGGAGTTAGTTCATAAATTCATTGGTGAAGGGGCGAAACTCGTCCGTGACCTCTTTGAAGTGGCTCGTGAAAGTGAGCCAGCAGTCATCTTTATCGATGAAATTGACGCTATTGCATCAAAGCGAACGGACTCAAAAACCTCCGGAGACGCCGAAGTTCAGCGGACAATGATGCAGTTACTCTCGGAAATGGACGGATTTGACGAACGAGGTGATGTTCGTATTATTGCGGCGACGAATCGATTTGATATGCTTGATGAGGCGATTCTCCGTCCAGGTCGATTTGATCGACTTATTGAAGTTCCAAAGCCTGGTACCGAGGGTCGGAAACTTATTTTCCAGATCCACACCCGCGATATGAGCGTTGCCGAAGATGTTGAGTTCGAACAATTAGCAGAAATGGCTGATAATGCTTCTGGAGCGGACATCAAGGCAATCTGCACGGAAGCCGGAATGTTTGCAATCCGCGAGGATCGAACAGAGATTGCAATGGGTGACTTCATTCAGGCGTGGGAGAAAATCCAGTCTGAATCAAATGCTGATGGCGACACTGCACGCGCCTTTGCATAATAACCGGATTATCAATGGGAACTCCGCGTACTGATCGCACGAAACAGACAGATATTGTCCTTCACCGACTTGAAGAGAGATATCCTGATTCAACCATCTCACTTCAGTTTTCAAATCGATTGGAACTTCTTGTTGCCGTTGTTCTCTCAGCGCAATGTACTGACGAGCGCGTTAATAGTATTACCTCTGATCTTTTTGAAAAATACGAAACAGCCGCTGACTATGCTGCTGCTGACACTGATGAGCTTGCTGAGGATATCTATGGCATTACATTTCATAATAACAAAGCAGGTTATCTCAAGTCGCTTGGTGAGACGCTTGCCGCCGAGCATGATGGTGATGTTCCTGATACCATGGACGAACTTACCGAGTTATCAGGTGTCGGACGGAAGACAGCAAATGTAGTCTTACAGCATGGGCATGATGTTGTCGAAGGGATTGTTGTTGACACACACGTCCAGCGGATCACTCGTCGACTCGGACTCACTGAGGAACAAACGCCTAAACAGATTGAAACCGACCTCATGGAATACGTTCCGGAGTCTGAATGGCAGCAATTTACACATCTATTTATTAGCCATGGACGAGAAACCTGTACAGCGCAGAACCCTACCTGTACAGATTGCACTCTTGAAGATATCTGCCCATCATCAAAACGCGATCACGATATTGATCTCGCCTCAAATACACCATGGGAGTGAGCTTAGATATCTCATTTAGAAAAAACGCAATCCAGTAGACTCACGATATCATAATTAACCACATCACTTAGGAGTAAACGACCACGGGTCGGGTGACCCGTGGAACTCTCGCTGAAATCTTCAGAGTACATATTTTGTCAAATAGAGATAAACACCAAGCGACCATGCAATAAACCATAATCCGACGTAGCCGAATACTCCAACTCGGAGGCGTCCACGCCAGGCACTCATATTTGGATGGAGTTCATTCAGCCCAACTTCTTGATCAGGGTCGTCGTAGAATCCAACCTCTCGTTTGACTTGGAGAATACGGACAATCCCGGTAAGTGCAAAGGCTAATAATGCATATGCTTGCAGTCCCAACACTGCATGAAGTGCCACAGCACCCCCGAGCTGTTGCAGCAAACGTGGAATCATCCACGTCACAACAGGGATTGTGTTGAGTGTAAGACCTGGAATAATAAATTTCAGATGATATGTGAGAACACTCCAGGTAACGGTCTCAGCATCGATCATAATCCATGCCCCATACAAATAAAAGGGAAGACTTGCAGTGACCATCGATGCAGCAATGAGTGCGATGGTCGACTCTGATAGCATTGTATGCACTATTCAATGAGCGCAGAGTGCCTAAAATAACCGACTTTGCTCGTATCCATGGTATATGCTATCGACGACTGATGATACATTGAGAATTTGTTCGTAATATCACATCGTAGATTGTATGTGAATCGTCACGCTAACCACGGGGGCTATTCTACAACGAAATAATGACGGAGTCCTCGAACGATGAAACAGTAACCGGTGATGATACCGATATATCGGCTGATTCGAGCGTTGATACGGTAACTACAGGGGACGAGGACACTGGTGCTGATGCTGATGCTGATAATAGCCATCCTGATCGGACAGACGTTGCTAATCAAAAAACGACTAAAAACAATAGCGATAGCGACGATGGTGACGATGACGATGACGAAGCGCTTGCAGAACTCCGTGCACAGGTTGAGGAGACATATGATTTTGAGAATTTTGGTCCGGAAGATATGGCTGAAATGTCACTTGACGAATGGGAAGCAGCATTTGACCCAGGCACATGGATTGTTGGTGAGGAACTACTAGATCGGGTTGAGACCGAACTTAAAGCTCGTGTTGCGATCCGAGAAATATTTGGAATCATTGAGCGGACTGACGAGGGTGGACAAGATCGTGTTGTTGCATATTCTGATCAGGGATACGCAACGGTGTACGCTGATGGGTCTGTTGAGGGAGACGGAACAATTCGTCGTGACGTTGAACCGACAGTCGCCCTCTGTTCAATGGATAGTTATGAAACAATGAATCCACCAGCAGATGCATCATTACCGGAACCTCGAGAGGTAGTCAAGGGAAGCGGTGAGTTCGGTAATTTAATGTTACAGATTGTTGCAGCTGCACAGATGCTCGTTGGCATCGGGTTGCTTGGCGCGTGGATTTTTGTTTCGACATTAGAAACAATTGCAGCACCAGTCACAGCGGTTATCTTTGTGCTGATTGGCTTTTTTTTGTTTATCGTTGTCGCGAATGCCCGACTTTCGGATCGATTCCGCGTGGAGGAATATCGCAATCGGCTGCAAGCACTTGAGACAACACCTGAGCCTGAAATGCCATCAGATGAGACTACAGCAGTAGATGCGAATTATGCTGAATCTAATATGGAGATGGGTAATGAGGATACAGATGCATCAACGAGTTCCGATACGACCGACGCTACTGACGCCACTATTGGGATAAACTCAAGTAATGGCGATGAACGCACGGACTCAACATGAGTGCGTGAACTATAATGAATAACCGCTGGAAACCGTCGATTCGGTGGTTTTAAGCGGACCCCTCCCCGACCCCCGGAATGTATGAAGAGGCGGGATTTTATGCGAGCAGCGAGTGTCCCTGCTGCTGCGACAGCCTCCGCAACTGCTGGAGTTGGGTCAGCCCAAGAAACGGGCACAACGACCGAGACACCGAGCGGCACAGGCACAGGCACTGCTAGTACGTCAGGGACTGGAACAGATATGGGAACGGGAACTGGAACTGAGAATACAGATGAAAGCGCCGCAGAAGGTGGTCCAACAAAGACAGTAACCGTTGGTCCAGGCGGTTCATTCGTCTATGAACCGGGGACGAATAGTGCATTGAAGATTGCACCCGGTACGACTGTTGAGTTTGTCTGGGACTCCAATAATCATAATATTATCCCTGAGAGCCAACCTGACGGTGCAAACTGGGAAGGGCATGAGACTCTCGAAAATGCCGGATTTACCTACAGCCATACATTCGAGACTCTTGGCGAATATGAGTACTTTTGTCAACCTCACCAGACGACGGGAATGGTTGCCAGTATCGAAGTCGTCGAAAATCCAAATGCTGGCGGTGGTGGCGGTGGCGGTGGCGAAAAAGAGCTTCACTCACTTGGTGTTCCAATCCAAGCACACTGGGTCGGTGCAGCAACGATCTTAGGAATTGTCGTAACAGTCATCTTTACATTCTATGTATTGAAGTATGGTGAGTCCGCACATACGGGCACTGGGAGGAATTAACAATGTCATCAAGTGGGAGTACATACGGTGATATCCACCGATATGAGCCAGCGCGTGAGAGTACCGCATCAGCAATCGCAATTGTTCTGTTAACTGTTGTTGAAGTTATTTTCGTATTCTTATTTACATATGGTCTCGTCTCTGGATGGGGATTAACAGATACCGGAAATATGTTCCTTGGTACGGTTCTTGCTGTCATATTTATTGATCTTGCATTCATCCTTGCATTATATCGAAAAGAATTCCTTCCGGACGTTGTCATTGTAAAAAAGCGACGTCGAAAATGGGAAGACCTCTATATTCGTGAAGACGATGTCGATGGAACAGCCTTCGCCGACGGTGCGTGGGACCAAGTCAAACGCGCTATTTACCCATATTATAAGCGATAACCAATGAGTTTAGAAAAAAAAGACGAATACGACCACAAAAGCTGGATGAAAAAGAAGGATCTGACTCCAATTGAGTCAGTCTTTCTGATGAGTCTCATCTGGCTTGACAAACGACTTCGCATCGTCGATTATCTTGAGCTGATGGAGACACTCTATTACCGGGTTAATCTCCAGATGCCAAAGAGCCATACTGAGCAGTATAATCTTGATAACAAATTCTGGTATTGGTACCCACTGTATACGTTAGGATTCTTTTCAACACTTGCATATGTTGTTGCTGCCATCTCGGGTGCATTATTGGGGTTCTACTATAGCCCATCTGCGGCTGCTGGTGGTGAGGCAGCCGGAACTGTTGCGTATCAGAGTGTCGCAATAATCATGCAGGATCTTCAGTTCGGGTTCATGCTCCGATCGATACATCGCTGGTCTGCGCAGGTTATGGTTGCGGCTGTATTTCTCCACATGCTGCGGGTATATTTCACTGGTGCATACAAAGAGCCCCGTGAACTAAATTGGCTCATTGGAATTGTGCTAATCAGTCTCACAATGGTGTTTGGATACACTGGGTATCTACTTCCGTGGGATCAACTTGCATACTGGGCAGGACAAATTGGCGTTGAAATGTCATTGTCAATCCCATTAGCGGGCGAGTGGATCGCACAGTTACTATTCGGTGGATTTTCGCTAGGTCAAGCGACCCTCCAGCGGATGTATATTATCCACGTATTCTTACTCCCATTCGTGGTAACCACGTTGATAGCTATTCATATTGGTATTGTCTGGGTGCAAGGCATCGCGGAACCACACTAAAATAATGAGTGATAACACTACCACATCAGACACGAATACAAGCACAGACACAGACACAGACACAAATACAAGTGCAACGCAGAAAGATATTCGAACGGATGGAACCGGCATTGTTGCGCCGGATGATGAAACACCAACATGGAGTGAGCGAAAAAAGCGTAGCACAGGATTATCTCGACTCACTTACGAATACTTTGAACGCGCTCGCCGCGAGGATCAAGACCTACGCCAGGAATCCGACTATGTCGAACGTGATGTACTCGCATTTCCAACGTGGCCCCATGAGATTATTCGTAACCTTGCCATAGCAAGTTTCTTTACTGGGATGATCCTATTCCTGTCGGCGACTCTCCCACCTCACATTGGATCTCCAGCAAATCCATCGAGTACCCCAGCAATTATTCTCCCTGACTGGTACCTTTATTGGTCATTTGGATTACTTAAGCTCGGACCACTGAATCCTGATCTTGCAATTCTAGGTGGGGAAAAGCTGATGAGCGACCGAACATACGGCGTATTAGCTAATGTCGTTGTCGTTGGTGTTGTTGCAATTGTTCCCTTCTTGAATAAGGGAAGTGCTCGCCGTCCTGTTGAACAGCCGTTCTGGGCTGCTGTTGGGGTTGGTGGCGTTATTTTTGCATTCACTATCAGCGTTTATTCTGCAAAGAATCTTATTCCGATGAATGTTCATCTACTGTTTGACCTCACGTTCCTTCTTCCGGTTGTGGCTGGATTCGTGACATGGGCTGTATTGAAGACGATGCGCGAAGGCTACTCATATGACCTCAATCGACGCTACTACCGCCTTCGTCCGCCGAAATAATTTATCTCACTACCCAATCAATTAGGTGATGATAGATGACCCGCGGTGGGAAAAGAAACAATATCACAACATAAATTCAATGCGACACGTTGACAATTGCACAGATAGTCACGGAATCCCTCGCAGGATAACCACTCTGGATAGTATAGGTATGCTGAAGTTATGCTGTCTGCGACAGGATCAAGCGTCTTTTTGATGAAAATGATGAGGATACAATGACAGACAGTGACCCTGGGACAGCACGCACAGAACCTGATAACTCCGATAACACTACCACAGAATCAGCCACCGGAGGGCGTGATATCGTTGTTCCAATGCGACTATATAAGACCGTGACAGTGTTTTCGACACTGCTTGCAGTGGTGAGCGTTGTTATTGGATTTTTATTCTTGGACGCGGCAACATTGAACGTCAGTCTTGTTGGTGACATCGTCCGATTAGTGCTTGCTGGGCTCAATTTATCTGTCCCGGAGTCCCTGCTCAGTAGTCTTTTTGCAGTAATTGGGCTATCGAGTATTGGATTGGGCGCAGGCGTATATGTAATTGGAACTCGATTTCGCGCTCAGGGAATGGGAAAGTCTCAAGAGGACGCCAGCGAATTTTCGGATACAAATGGCTGATGAGTTCATCAAAGGGCTTGGAATATTCACTGCGGGTGGACTCGGCTGGATGGTACTCGCAGGATGGTACCGAACTGAGAGCTTTGAGAGTAGCCAACAACTTGTTGCACCTGTATCACTTAGCGATTCAGCGACAATGTTTGATACGATGGGCGTGCTGTTGATGGATACACTTTTTTGGTTTACAATTATCGGTGCATTGGCTTTCTGGGTGATTATCCCGGTCATCAGACAAACACGTGAGGTGATTGAAGATGGAAGGTAATGTTCTCAAAAACATGGAAATAGCATCGTTTGAACAAAAAGTCTAGTATTATTATTTGTATACTCGTGGCAATCAACGCTGTTTGATTTGGGATATATCCTCTCAGATTGACCCTGGATTTATCTTAATCAAATTCTCACCGTGTGCTTTTGCTAGCTTTTGACTTCATGACGAGTAGAGATGACGAGACTACGAAAGTCGCATTTGATGTATGAGTGCTTAATGATGGCGTGACTGTGTCAATTAGAAAAACTCTAAATCCCCCTCCACATACGCTCTCAATATGCATCTGCTCCAGTTCGCCGTCCCTCTTGATGCGTTAGCAGCGGTGGCCCCGGTTCTTACATATATTATACTGGGGCTTGCTGTTATTAATCTCTTGACACGAATTGTCCAGCACAGATTTCATCTCAAACAAGCAAAAGTAAGTGATGACGATGAAGGACTTGACCGATGGCTCCCACATACAGCAACGACACTCGGACTTGTTCTTGTGTCATTCTTATACATGATTCCACATCCTCACGCTGGAATGGTAATGTCGGTGCTTGCACTCGGGGTTCTCTTCACAGATTTCTTTGAGTATGAATCTCGACTTGTCGAAGCCCGGTCAAAGAGTAAACAGCTCGGCCGCCCGATTGCGGCTGTTGGCGCATCCGCGTTTATGTTTCTTTATGCAGCATATCAGAGTGTTTTCTTTGTCATTGAACCCGTATGGAATTCAATTGTATAGTCACGCTGTAGTAACATCAGCGATTTCCATCCGGATAACGCGTATAAAATACCACAGTTGAGTCATTCCGCCCGATTGATACTGTGTCATTGTTTATCTCTGTCGTATATTAATGATAAAGAACAGACGGATGATCGATCCCTAGTTCAGTTTACCTTCGATTGACGGCTGACTGAATCGTCTTAATGCACTGATCCGGGAATTCGACATGTGGTAGCAGCTTGGCATCATCAACGACAACTAACCGACAGCCCGCATTCTTTGCAAGCTTGCGCCCTCGCTGTAGTGGTGTTATATCAGCTTCACGTCCCCACAATAATGTCACTGGAACATCAATGTCTGAAAGGGTTGTCTCCAATTCTTCTGACTTATTGAGAAAGCCGCTGATGAATGATGCTGGAGCGTATCGAGCGTTCGGTTGATGAGCGGTCTGCCATTCATACTCCATCCACGTTTCGGAGATATTCTCAATATTGTAGTATCCATGATCAGCATTGAAATAACGGATTGATGGTTTCGAAGTGAGCAGATTGAATAGCGCTGTTCCAATAACTGGTGCTCGAAGTAACTCTCGAAGTGCGACGATACGGTTTGGACCACCGCGCTCAGTCGGGCAAATAAACACCATGCTCTCGATATCAGTCGTCATATCATCAGCCACACTGGCGAGATATGCTCCTGTAAGTGAGGACGCGATGACTGATACCGACTCAAAACGGTCCTCAGTGAGAAACGCCTGTATAAATTCTTCATAAAATGCGGCTGAGTATCGGAGTGAAGGACGATCTGATGTCCCAAATCCCGGGAGGTCCGGGGCAACAACATGATATGAATCTGAAAGTTCCGTGAATATCTTTCGAAATTCACCACTTGACCCCGCAGCATTGATCCCATGAAGTAATACAAGCGTGTGGTCTGTCGGGTCACCTGCTTCAGTGTATGAAACTTCAATTTCATTCCAAGTCATGCTGTCGTGATCACCACTCAAGGCTGGATCAATTTGATCAACGCGTCGATTGAGGACAGCATTTATTCCAGAGAGTCCTCCGACACCTGCAGCAAGTGCACTCAGTGCTGATCGAACTCGCATGTATGACTATTCGTCACCAGCGATATTTAACCGTGTGACTCCCGATTCCTAGCTCAGTCAGAAATCGTATGTGTATAGAAAATCGGAGGAGATAAGAACATATTCAGATATGAACCGCATGTTATTTATATCATTTCTTCAGTTTTGAGTCCCTCAATAATATCATCAACGAGTGAATCGACGTTCGTGTACGGAAAGTCCTGATGTGTGCCAAGTTTAGCTGCCATCTCAATTGCGGTGAGCGTTACCTCACCAGCATGGAACTTCGTTCTTGGTCCATCCGGGAGCGCCGGGACAAGGTCCATTTGACTGTCGACAGGAAACTCAGCATCACTGAATGCATCATGAAACTGCTGTCGAAGTTCACTCTCAGTCTCTGTCATAGCCAGAAGTATGAGACAATCGAAAAAAGGGTTCCGAAATGATGAACGGATGAGTTTGAACAAGACGAATCAAAGTATTCACTACACCCGATTGCCAAGAGGGCAGTATGAGTGAAGAGAGTACGGAACTATCCCGACGGACGCTGCTCACAACAGCGGTTGGTAGCGCGACTGCTGGAGGGGCAATTGGGACTGCAACTGCTCAGGAGGGTGGGAACAGCACAACGGTGACCGTCGGTCCAGGTGGTTCATTCGTGTTTGAACCAGGAACGAATGAGGCATTAGAGATTACCCCGGGGACAACCGTTGAGTTTGTGTGGGATTCTGATAATCACAATATTGTCGTTGAGAGCCAGCCTGATGGAGAAAACTGGGAAGGACATGACACGCTCGAAAACGCCGGATTCAGTTACACACATACATTTGAAACGCTTGGCACCTACGAATACTTCTGTCAACCGCACAAAACCGCAGGGATGGGCGCAAGCATTGATGTTGTTGAGAGTATCTCAACACCTGTATCGTCAAATGTTCCAACCGTTCCAGATTCGGCAAAAACACTTGGTGTTGCTACCACTTTTGCAATGGTTGCAACTCTTGGACTTGGATTTTTCTTTCTCAAATACGGCGGCGATTACGATATCGAAGAGTAATAAACCACCAATAGCGGATCGTCATCGATAGCTCTCCATCATCTACAGAGCGTTTACTAACATTGCAGCTCCTGATTCGATGTATTCCCATCCGAATGCGTGATTAAGAAGCACATATGCAACGACACCGAGTGTTAGCGAAAGCGCCCATGCACTGGCGGCGATACGCCCAACACGACGATGTGGTGTCTGTTCACGGAGTTCTTGTGGTGTATGTGTGATACCAAGCACAATTGCATAAAGCACAACGGGCACAGAAATGATGGAGAGTGTGATATGAATCGCCAACATTCCAAGGTACGGATAATATATCATTGCCGGTCCGACAAATTCTTTCGTACCACCACCACCGATTTTTGTGAGATATAGGACTAAAAAAACAAGAATCAATCCAAACGATGTGAGCATCGCTGCTGCATGCTTTCTAACCTCATTACGACGAATCCACCGCCAGCCTGCGAGAATCACGAGCACATTCACTGCATTCACAACTGCAATCGCATCAGAAATGAGATTCACCTCTGGCAGTGAGAGATCAGGATAAATCTGTGCAGGGACGATTCCAATAAATGTACCAATAACGACTGCATATCCAACAACTGAGAGGATAATAGTGGCCGCAAGCGGGTGGCGCTTCAGTGATATATCAGCGCTCGCAGTAGCCATATCAACTATTACATTGGGGGGATATTGCCTCTTCGGATTCGCGGTTAACTAATGTGGGCACTATTCGCTATTGTTATTAATTATTAACTACAGTGATGATAGATTTCCATTTCAACAGTTCTCGACAGGATATCTCGTGTATCATGTCAGTTAGTAAAAATAATCAAGCGTGGTGTTTCATCCACGTCGTAATTAACACACCCCAGTAAATATTGCTGCTTCGTGAGCGGCTGCTTCACTGATTCCGTTTCCAAGGATCGTATGTCGGTCTCGAATAGCGTGTGCGCTTGTTACTGCCTGAATAAATACGTCTGCAGCAATATCAAGTTCTGCTGCTGTTGTTGGTGCACCGACATCCGCGAGCGCATCGCGGATATCTTTCCACTCACCGTCTTCACCAGTGTGAAGATATGCTGTAATGATGGATGCGACTCCGACTTGATGACCATGTAATGCTGCATCAGGGACAAGCCGATCAAGTTGATGTGAAATAAGATGCTCAGCGCCGGATGCCGGCCGTGAGGATCCGGCAATTGACATAGCAACGCCAGAGGAAACAAGCGCCTTCGCAACGAGCCATGCAGATTCTTCAAAGCCTTGTTTTATAGCATCCGAGTTATCAACGAGCATCTCTGCTGTCATCTGTGACAACGCACCAGCATACTCACTATATTCAACATCTTGAAGTCGATGTGCAAGTTGCCAGTCTTGAACGGCGGTATAATTTGAGATGATATCAGCACACCCAGCTGTTGTGAGTTCCCATGGTGCTTCGACGAGAACGGCGGTATCAGCAATGACTGCTAGTGGTGGATCTGCGGCGACAGAATGGCGAGTATCTCCCTCTGGAATTGATGACCGTCCAGAGACAATTCCATCGTGACTTGCCGCTGTCGGTACAGAGACAAATGCACACCCAAGTCTATCTGAAGCCATTTTGGCGATGTCAATCGGCTTACCCCCGCCAAGTCCAATAAGATATCCGGCATCTGCAGCCTCAGCAGTCTCAATAACATCCTCAACGGCGTCAAAACTCGCATGATCGACTAATATTGTCTGTGGATCTGCAAACTGTGCGCGAACACGATCACCAATGAGTTGGTTTGGAGTCGGGCTTGTGATAATAAGCGGGCGCCCATCAAGATACAACTCCTCAGTTGCTGCGGCAAGGTCACTAATTACATCATGACCGACGAGGACATTTCGAGGAAGTTTAATCCACGTCGTCTTCTTGAACATATTTATTCCTGTAGGGGGCACCTCAAAGACTTTCCCGATTACTTACCGAAAAATACGCAGTAAGTGTGGATTGTGGATCATATACAACCGAAGTTGGAGACACAAACTGATGATAGAACCCTCCGTAACTGAGTCGATAATAATTGCCGAACGAGATACATGATTGTAATTAATCGAATTGAATGTGCTCAGCATGGTCTCTTAGCCTGAGTGACAGATCATAATATAATGAACGCCTTTCGCGCGCCTCTCAGAATAAAGACGACCCCAAAGCCTGCGAGGACAATTGCACTCCCAACAGCAACGACAGGAACCAACGTATTGATTCGTTGTCCTATCTTGATAAGCGTGGCTGGGAATCCGGTGATCCACACTGTAATCCCAATAAAGAATCCGATAATAAGTGCCGGAGATCCTGTTTCGATAATAACTAAGCCGGTAAGCAATGACCCAATGTATGGTGTCTGTGCAAGAATATCGAGTGTGCCTGACTGTAGAAGTCCAACCCCAATCGTGAGCCAGAATAAGATTTGATATGGATTCGTGAGTGCGAGAATGAACGCCTTGCGGAATCCAGTTCCAACAGATGTATTTGCAGTTCCAGTTTTAGTTCCATGTTTTGCTTTGTTTTTGTTTTCATCTTCATCCTTATGTTCATTCTCGCTTTTGGGTTCATCACTATCTCCTTGTACATGAGCAGCTATATCCGTATCATCAACACCGAACATTGAATGGGTCTCTGCGGCTGCCCCATACGCGAAATATAGCATCAAGACGCCGCCAAGAGTAATCATTCCGGCACGTAGAAGCGGTGCACGCTCAACGATACTGATGACACCGAATGCTGCAAGCACGAGAAAAATAATATCAGCTGTCATTGCCCCCAATCCAGCAAGAAATCCTGCGGTCCATCCACGAACAACACTTTCCTCGGCAATGATCGCATTCATGGGTCCCGGTGGTGCCGCAAGCGCAAGTCCAAACACAACACCAGCCAGCGCTGTTATTCCAACTGCAACCATTATCATATTATTAGAGTGGAAATGCGAAAAACTAATCCTCAGATAACAGATCAGTACATCAACTATTGGATGAGTACATAACCTCAATTCAAAGACTGAACAAGAACCCACATACTCAATATCTGATTTAGTTTATTGGATACGATTAATCTTAATTATAATACAGTAATGTCCAGTGTATGAGTCATATATATAAAATGCTCAGAACGCCGATTAACGCTAGATGGCTGCAGTGACAATTGTTGTTATCTCACCGATTATTATCTCCCAAACAGAGAAATCAAACAGAATCGCCATCATAGAGTCAATTCCAAAGAAGGCAAATAGCAGTGCTGATCCAAGATAGGCTGTTCGCATATTGAGACGTCCCGAGAATGAATGAAACAAATACGCGTTCGCAAGACTAATTGGAATGATCGCGAGCATCTCACCAATCCAAATTGCAGATGTCGCCCCGTATTGAACCGCTAACCCAATTGTCACCAGTTGTGTCTTATCCCCAAATTCACCAGTTACCATCAAAATAAATATTGGAAAAAACCCTCCGAATGAGCCACTCACACGATCAAGCGGTCCAGGCAGGCTAACCATCTCAAGTGCCGCAAGTCCCCCGTCTGTCTCGGCTGTCGCTGCGTTCGGGGTATCTTTACTACTTTCACCTGATGGGGCTGATCGATACAGCAATATCGCAAATATCAAGAATAATGACGCGGTGACGGCATTCAGCGCAATCGGCGGAAGAACCGCCTGCAATGCCCGTCCAAAAAGGATCTCAAGCGCTGTCCATCCCGCGAATGCCGACCCAGCAGCGGCAACAACAACAATCGGGTCGTATCTGGTAGATAACCCAGCGATGATGAACTGTACCTTCTCACCGGGAAGCACAGCAAGCTGTGCAATGAGGGCAACGACAAGAATCTCAAGATACGTGCTCATGCGTCACTCACCTCATCAGCGTCAATATTATCTCCTTGATCATGCGTCTCTGTCTGTGGGTGCATCGTGGTGGTCTCCGCTGTACTGTCAAGAGGACGAATACGAACTGACTCGGCGACATCATCTGGGAGACTCTGTGTCGATGATTCTGTCGTATTGTTTGCTCTGTAATCTGACTGAGAAACAACAGTTGATGTCAACGAATCAGCGTCACCATCCGATGCTGTGTGTTGGTCTGTGGACGATGTTTCAGTGCCTGCTGAGTGAGTAGCCGTAGACACATTGGACTCTGATACGACTTGTACTGACGGGTTTCCACGGTCTATTTCATCTGATCCCACATTGTCTCCGCCAATTGCGACAGTTATCATCCCAAATGGAGCCACATCTACAACTGTGAGTTCGGTTCCAGGTCTGATGCCAGCGCGATCCAGATACTCTAATTCTGCAGGATCACGGTCTCGGACGCGAACGACGACAACATTCGCACCCTCTTCGCAGGCAGATAATGGACCACTTGCCGTATCACTGAGCGGTGTCAGATCAGCGGTCGGAATCGGATCACCATGTGGGTCAACCTGTGGGTCATCAAGTGCCTCTGCGACACGGCGTTCGAATATCTCACTAATATGATGCTCTAACGCATCTGCCTCTCCATGTACCTCACTCCACTCATAACCAAGTTGATCAGCAAGATATGATTCTAGTAATCGATGTCGTCGGATAACCGCTAATGCTACAGTTTCGCCTTCTGTCGTCAATTCTACCCCCTTATATTTCTCATAAACCAATAGCCCACGATCTGTGAGCGTTTCAAACATACTCGTCACAGTTGCTGGTGTTTTTTCAAGAGTGGTTGCAACTGCTGATGTCGACACTGGTGTGCCACTCTGAGCCTGAAGCCGATAGATACTCTTCAGGTAATCTTCCATCGCATCACTCAACATAAGTGATTTAGACAGATCAAAAATAAAACTGTGACGGCAAAAATCAATAGTTGTGACTGACATAAATTAAATAATATTGATATACTGATATATACATTTTATATACCTTTACCCGTCGGATGACTTCGCAACACATCGGCAGTTCTTGTCCCCGATTCAGTGTTGACAGCAATAATGGTATCCGATGGGTCAAATACATCGCGAGCAGCAAGTTTATTGACGGCAACGACAGCAGCCTCCAACAGCTCCGACCTCGAGCCCAGCGCGCTGAGCGGCGACAACTGCTACTTCTAAAATTGCATCATCAACAATAATAATTTCTCCATTACACGCATCGATAGCTTCAATCGCTGTGGCTCCACCGTTTGGGTTCGGGATTTCTAATTCACTAACGATCGTATCTGGATTATCCCATGGTCCAACTGCTTCAGTGCCCTTGGCTGCAGCATTAGCAATTGGTGCACATCCAGACGACTGTGCAGCGTACAATTTCGGCATTGCACTGAGTATACCTGTATCGGTAAGTTCACGAAATCCCTTTGCGATGCCCACAACAATCTCTCCAGTCCCAGCCGGGACAACAACGGCATCAGGTATGTCCCATCCATGCGCTTCTGCGAGTTCAAATGCAACCGCTTTGATGCCGTCATGTCGATATGTGTTGTCGAACTCTTGTAGCGTATCCCAATCTGATTGAAGCTGCTCAGCAAGTGCATTCTCCGCATCTGGATATCGTCCGCCAGCAACTCGCATCTCACTTCGATGGACATTCACCGTCGCTTTGTTTGAAAACGGGTTCGCGAGGGAGCAAAGACATACGACCGAATTCTAGCTATTCCGGCATATGCAGCCGCCAACTGTCCAGCATTTCCGGGTGTTATAAGCGCGAGCAACTCAGCCTCCGTCTCACGGGCAGCGGTTACAGTCGATGAGAGTCCGCGGTCAAGTATCGTTCTAGTTGGATTTCGGCTCTCATCTTTAATTGCGAGTGTTTCAACACCTACTTGTGCGGCAATTTATGATGCTGCGACGAGTCACGCATCGGCTTCACCGGCGGTGACTGGATTCCTAAATGGAAGGAACTCATTATATCGCCACATTGAGGATGTCGTGATATTGAGTTCAGTAGAATCACATGTTTGACCAAGAGCCTCGGTATTCATTTTCCACTTGACGCTGTCTGTATCATACGTTGGCTCCAATCGACCACCGACATCGGTTGGACCTGTTGTTGTCAGGTCATCTTTCACCAAGCAGGAAATCCCGCCGTTCACGGCGGGCAGGAATGTGACATGCGACTTATCTAACCGCCTGCGATAGCTGAGCTGACACGAACCCCCTGACCGTGGTATTTTTTCTGTTTCAGGCCGTACTGACTAGTAACGTGGGCTGTGCCTGCGTTAGCGAACTATGCTCGTCCGGCTCGGCTCCCCGCCGGACGACCGCCGGGGTGAGAGCCGACCGCTGAAACCGGACGGCAATGACATGACATGCTGGTGGATGGGAGTGCCGGTGACAGCACCACAACCACAGGGCACTGCGCTCAGGGTCAAGGCAGGGAACCTGCCGTCCGAGACTCTGAGGTGCAGTGCAGTGCCCTGAAACCTCACCTCACCTGACAACGGGTTCGGGTTCGGGTACGGGTTGGGGTTCCCGCAGTGCGGGAAGCCCCGCCGTTTACGGCGGGCGAGGATGTCACAAGCTGTATGTCGTAGAATACGAATTAATTCAATTTGAATGACCGTAGTCGCGAGTTGAATTGGACTGGACTGGACTGGATCGGAAAGGGTTGAATAATCTATTGTTCTTACCGCATATCATGCTCGCACTCAGGCAAATCGACTATGTCCAGCACTGCCGGATACCTCTGTAAGTTCTGCGTGAACATCTGCAATCCGACCACGAATTTCTCGACCGGCGACTCGTGGGTCAAAAACATCTTTATTTGGTGACCACTCAGTATCGTTGAAAAATGTCTCTCGATTTGCATTAGCATCCTCGGGCGGAACAATTGCTGTTCCATCCTCTCGGTATATATCGAATGCTGTTCGAGTGTACTCATACTGATACCGGGTATCTTTATTCACCTTACAGATGCCGTGTTGAAGCATTTCCTGAAGTTGCTCCGGTTGGACACCTGATGATCCATGAAGTACGAGTGGTGTAT
>KB659957.1_pt20 | contig 120101 bp, 116 predicted proteins | sample 558768 | NCBI scaffold set KB644980.1 | reverse complement strand
CCCCTCTCGGGACCGATACGTTCGATGCTGAGGTCATCGCACGGAATGCTGCCGAGGAGTATTCCGACTCAGTGATTGTTGCTCCATCAGTCCCCGTTGGAATCGCCGAAGAACATCGCGAGTTCACGGGAACGCTCTGGACAGACGAGATGACATTTCGTCAGTATGTCCGAGATATTGTCAAAAGTCTTGCCAGTCATGGATGGGATCACGTGGTGGTTGTCAATGGACACGGTGGTAATATACCTGCACTTGAGGCTGTCACCGCACAAATCATCCGCCACGACAGCGCGTACGCAGTTCCATTTACATGGTTCGATGCTGTTGGCGAAGATGCTCCCTCGATGGGGCATGCGGGACCAATTGAAACGTCGCTGTTAGAACATACTCGCCCCGAATCCGTGCATACTGACCGCCTTGAAGAAGCAGTAACGGGAGCCAGTGATAGATGGGGTGATTGGCAGGGGAGCGTCAACCTTGCTGTTGATTCGGCTGAATTCACCGATAATGGCGTTGTTGGTGACCCTCGCGAGGCAAGTGCTGAGTTAGGAGCGGAACTGCTCGCTGAAGCAACTGATGAGCTCTGTTTACTACTTGATACTGTTCGTGGTCGCGATGTTACTCCCCGTGAGTGATTGACAACTCAGCAAATATAGACTACTAAAGTAGGAGTTGAAAATATTTGACATCCTCCTCCGGGTTCACGCGGAGGAATCCCGAGCGGTGGGAGTTTCAGGTTTCACACTCCCACTCCCACCGAACAACCAGCCAGTGCGAATCTGAAGGGTTGGTCGCGGTCTGAGGCGGGTGGGACTGCTGGCGGTGCCAAGCCGCCGGGACTCCTACTCCTATTTTCGACCATCTACGGCGTCCAAGCGTTGTTTGTGCCGCAGGGGCGCCGGCAGGCGTTAGCAAACTCGGAGTTACTTTCAATGGTGTTTGCAAGCAGTCGGGCACAGCATCTGCATCTGCATCGGTTCATGATAGGAACCGACCGTTCACCAGACTGGGTCCGATGATTGTCTGATTGCTTGGGGCGGACAGGCCGCCATCGTCGGACTGGCGGGAATCGCTCTGTTTCCAACCAATTCCTGTTTTATGGCGTGGTTGCCTGTGATTTAAACGTGTGGATTTTGAAATTTGAATCGAACGACGACAGTCGGATTTTGGAGGGCGTGACGGCGCGTATCCACGGCCTGAAGACCGTGGTATTGGGCCTGCTCAGCATATAAGATATGATGCAGACACTCACAGCAGTCCACACTATCTAATCAGTGGGTGTCCACGCTTCGTCTCATGATTTGACGTGTCGTGGTCTAACCGTCCGCAAACAATTATGACAAACATCTATTATATTGTGTAAGAGCGTTGCAGTGGCAACATCTATTTGTGCACTGCAGTGTGACAGTTCGATATATGGATCCGAGTGATAGCATTCCTGAATCGGCTGGTACGGTTATTGTCGGTGCCGGTATTGTCGGCTGCAATATCGCATATCAATTGACGAAACTGGGTCGTGATGACGTTGTTGTGGTGGATCAAGGTCCAATGCCAACGACGGGCGGATCCTCCACGCACGCACCAGGTATTATGTTCCAGACTGCCGAGCCGAAGGAACTCTCACAGTTCGCTAATTATAGCCGAAAACTCTACTCGAATCTTGAGGGTGCTGACGGACAGCAGGCATATAATGAAACGGGTGGCATTGAAGTCGCACGCAGCGAAGAACGAATGGCGTTTCTCCAGCGACGCGTCGAACATGCAAAAGCATGGGGGATCCCGGATCCACAGATCCTCTCACCTGAGGAGGTAACAGAACATCTCCCACTCGTTGATAAAAACCAGATCCTTGGTGGGTATTACTCACCGACTGATGGTCAAGTATCCGGTGTCATTGCATGTGATGCACTCGCTCGCGAAGCAATTGACCGCGGTGCAGAATTTGTCCCACACACCCGGACAGAGGACGTTGAGGTGACAAACGGCTCAATTACAGCTGTTGAGACAGAAAATGGTCGAATCGAGTGTAACGAGGTTGTCGTTGCTACCAATATTTGGGCTCGCCAACTTGGTGAGAAACTTGATGTTCATATCCCGGTCACACCAGTTGAACATCAATATACGATGACAGAGTCACTTGATGAACTGTCTGAGAATGATGTCGATATTACCGAACATCCTCTCTTTGACAACTACGAGAACGTTTCCGGTGAGAAAGCAAAACGTCTGCTTGTCGGTCCTGACCGACCAATCCTCCGTGATCAAGACAATGCAATGTACTACCGGACACACGGCGACTCATATGGCATTGGGTCGTACAATCATGACCCAATTGTCCCCGATCCACAGGAGCTAGGCACAAACGATCCTGACGGCGAACAAGGATCAGTCCATGAGTTCACCGAGGAGCATATGAATACTGCGACACATCCAGATCGACCACATAAAGCTCCCCGACAAGCGAGTGATGAGTTACTGCCGGCGACTGACGGTGCAGAGTTAGAGTTTAAATATAATGGCATGTTTGCAGAGTCGCCGAATGGACTCCCTGTGATGGGTCCTGTCGAACAGTATGACGGTCTCTGGACCGCTGCTGCAATCTGGGTTACTCACGCTGGTGGTGCTGGAAAAGCGCTTGCGGAGTGGATGGAAAACGGCGTCCCGCGGCTGGATGATGGTCCGATGGATGTCTCTCACTGTGATGTTAATCGATTTGACGAACATGAAGGCAGCTGGGACTTTGCCCGTGATATCGGCGCTGAGGAGTACCGGATTGTCTACAACGTAATGCATCCAAAATGGGTGTGGACCGACATGCAGCGAGATATTCGGCGGACACCGATGTATCACTCACATAAGGAACTTGACGCCGAGTTATGGGCTGAGGCTGGATGGGAAGAGCCACAGTGGTTCGAGTCTAACGCCGACCTCGTTGACCGTTACACGGATGAAATCCCAGAACGAAACGGCTGGGAAGGAAAATACTGGTCACCCATTGAGGGCGCGGAGGCTTTGAATGTCCGTGAAAACGTCGGACTGCATGATATGACCTCATTCAATAAAATGGAGGTTGCAGGATCCGATGCTGGCGCGTTCATTCAGCGACTCTGTACGAATGATATGGACCTCGATATTGGCGAGGTGAAATATACGCTAATGTGTAACAAAGGCGGTGGTGTGCGTGCTGACATTACCGTAACCCGGACCGATACGAACCGCTATCTTATCCTGACGACAGGTCGTGAAGTCGGGAATAATCATGTCTCATGGGTTCGTAAACATGCTCCAGAAGGTGTCGTTGTTAATGATGCGACATCAAGTCTTGCAGCAATGGTCTGTACCGGACCGAACGCACGGAAAGTCCTCTCAGAGGTCACAGATATCGACCTCTCAGATGATGCATTCCCATTCTTCACCAGTCAGCAGTTCTATGTCAAGAATGTTCCAGTAACCGCACTACGAGTTTCATATGCTGGCGAACTTGGGTGGGAACTGTACACTCCTTCAGAATATGGTGAACGGCTTTGGGAGATTTTACTTGAAGCAGGCGAAGCATACGGGCTTCGTCCATATGGCAATGGTGCACTCAATGCACTCCGTATTGAGAAAGGCTTCCGACTGTGGGGTGAAGACCTCCACACCGAGCACACGCCGTATCAGTCAAATCTCGGATGGGCTGTTGATCTTGAGACGGACTTCATTGGCAAGGATGCGATTAAATCACAACAACAACAACAACAACAGCCAGCGACTGCAGCCGATGGCGGGACGCGTGCAAAACAAGTCGCCTGTCTAACGCTCGATGATCCAGACGCGTCGATTCTTGACAATCGACCGGTGTTTGATGTCGGTGATAATGAAACGCTCGGATATGTCCACAGTGCTGAATACGGATACACTGTGGGTGCCTGCGTGGCTTACAGTTACCTCCCACCAGAGTATGCTGAGCCGGGAACCGATGTTGAGATTCTCTTCGAAGGTGACCGGTACGCTGCGACGGTCCGAGAGGAACCACTCGTCTGATCCACGTCCTCGGTTATAGAAAGCACGAGGCGAAGACCCACGGCTTTAGCCGTGGGATGAAGCCGACAACTGGGAATCAAACCACGCTTCAGTAACAGGCCGACTCCCCAGTATTTAAGAATCACCCGTTCTACATATAAAATATGGGAATGCGGCGTACTGTCCCCGTTGCGCTCGATGTAGACAGTGACGACGCCGCACTCCTCGAAGACACCGTAGACACGTTCCTCTGGTGCGCTCAGTACGTCGTAGACCACGCTTTCCAAGGCGAGTACGTCACCACCAGTAAGACCACGCTTGATGACGAAACCTACGACGACGTGCGTGAGGAAACAGACGGGTTCAACGGTGGACTCGTCCAAGCCGCTCGGAACAAGGCCGCCGAAGCCTGCAAAAGCGTCGTCGCACGGTGGAAAAACGGCAAGAAAGCGTCGAAGCCGACGTTCACCAGCCCACACGTTGTCTACGACCACCGTACCGCGACGTTCCACGACGACTACGTGAGTCTCGCCACCACAGACGGTCGTATCGAAGCCGACTCCATTCTGCCCGACGAGGACAGTGAGACACCGCACTCGGAGTACCTGTTTTCAGATGAGTATGAAACAACGGGTGCGGAACTGCACTATCACGACGGTGACTGGATGCTTCACGTCCACTGCAAGACGGAGGTGGAGTCCGACACGTCGGAACAGGCAACGCCTGAGAACGGAACGGTTCTCGGGGTTGACCTCGGCGTGAACAACCTCGCCGTAACTTCGACGGGCACGTTCTGGACGGGCGAGGAGTTCGACCACTGGCGCAGAGAATACGAGAAACGGCGTGGGTCGCTCCAACAGTGCGGGACTCGATGGGCACACCAGAACATCCAATCAGTCGGACGGAAAGAGGAAGGTCGATTCAAACTGATGCTGCACCGCATCAGCAACGAATTGATCGCGGAGGCTCGTGAGAACGAGTGTTCGGTGATAGCGTTCGAGGATTTGACCGACATTCGTGAGCGGACTGGCGCGTCGTGGGGTCACAAGTGGGCGTTTGACCGACTGTACGAGTACGTTGAGTACAAGACCGAAGAATACGGCATCTCCGTGGAGCAGGTTGACCCTGAGAACACGTCACGGCGTTGCTCGCACTGCGGGTTCACTCATCCAGACAACCGCGAGGACGAAGACTTCGAGTGCCTGAAGTGCGGGTATGAAAATCACGCGGATTACAACGCTGCGAAGAACATCGGGTTGCGGTATCTCCGTCGCAACCAAACCGAGGGCGACGGAGGCGCACTCTTGGGCGTGCGCTTGAACAGCGGGACGGTGAACGTGAACGGAGGCTATTCTCCTGCCTCGTCAGAGACCAGAACGGGAGTCCACGCTGAATCCCACCGCTTTAGCGGTGGGTAGCTCAACTAGATTCTACTCACTCGCATCACCATACATCCAGATCAAATGCATTCTTTATATCAGTTGATAGACATACGATAAATCACCTTTTCTCATTCAGCGTTGGAATTTTTAGGGTTGACTCGTCGTCTTGAGAAACTGTCACCCCGAGTTTTTGAACTCGCCGCTCACCGGGTGATCTCGGTCCCACCGTTGTCTTTATACTTCTGACAGAATCATCGACAGATGAAATAAATGAGCATATCAGATTCAAAGCTTCCCAGCCGATCACAAACCGTCATCATTGGGGCTGGTGCTGTCGGATGCAGCGTTGCATATCATTTGAGTGAACTTGGTGCTGAGGATGTCACCGTTGTTGATCAGGGACCATTGCCGGTTACCGGTGGGTCCTCGGTGCATGCACCAGGAATTATGTTTCAGACGTCTCCGTCAAAACTCCAGACGAAGACGGCACATTATACAAGTCGGCTTCTTTCAGAGGCTGGTGTCTATGATGAAGTTGGCGGAATCGAACTTGCTCGGAGCGAGGACCGGATGGATTTCCTCCAGCGCCGTGTTGAGTGGGCAACATCATATGGGCTTCCAGAACCGCAACTACTCTCACCAGAGGAAGTCACCGACTATCTCCCTCTCGTAAACGAAGATGAGATTCTTGGCGGCTATTACTCACCGACTGATGGTCGAGTTGATGGTATCGCAGCGCTTCAATGGTATATCGAGGAATCAACGGCTGACTTCTATGGCGATACCGAGGTTACCGACCTCACTATAACAGACGGACGAATTACAGCTGTCGAGACCGACAGGGGTCGGATTCAATGTGACCGCTGTGTGATTGCAACAAACAATTGGGGATATCAGACTGCACAACTCGCCGATATTGACCTTCCGATTGCCCCGGTTGAGCACCAATACGTCGTTACTGAGCCGATGGCTGAACTTGCAGCAACAGACTCGAATGTTGGTGCAAATACTGAGGGACTCGAGGTCCCAGGCAATCGTGATATTCAAGAACACATGAGTGAGGGTCCAACCCGTCCTGTTGGTCGGGATCAAGATAATTCACTTTATTTCCGCACCCATGGAGACGCAATCGGGCTTGGATCATATAATCACGAGACACTCTCAGTTGACCCAAACGCGATGGGGACAAACACCGAGGACTCACAGGCATCAGTCCGCGGGTTTACCCGCGAGCACTGGGAAAAACCGACGCATCCTACCCGCGAGAAGTCAGCGAAACAGGCGTTCGATGAACTCCTGCCGGCGACAGCAGATGCAGAGTACGCCGCAACGGAGAACGGAATATTCGTGTTTACTCCTGATGGAATGCCTGCGATTGGACCGACGGCTGAAGTCGATGGTCTCTGGAGCGCGCTTGCAATCTGGTGGACGCACTCTGGCGGATATGGTCGAATCGTGGCTGAGTGGATGGAAAACGGTGTTCCTCGATTAGATGATGGCCTTGTCGATACAAGCGGTGTTCACGTCCGACGATTTGCCCCACACGTCGGTGAGCCTGACTATTTCGTTGATAAAGGAGCAAAACGATATCAACAGGTCTACAGTATCGTCGAGCCGCGATGGCAACCAAGCGAACACCGTGGCCTTCGGACTAGTCCATTCTCACACAAACAAGCGGAGTTAGGCGCAGAATTCTACCAATCAGGCGGGTGGGAAACACCACAGTGGTATGAGTCTAACGCCGACCTCGTTGATGAATACGCCGACGCAATCCCAGAACAGGACGGTTGGGAAAGCATCAACCGATCTCCAATTACTGGAGCAGAACATCTACACACCCGCAATGCAGTCTCAATGTTTGATATGACCTCTTTCAGTAGTATCATCATTGAGGGTGTTGATGCTGAGTCATATCTTCAGCGGATGTGTAGTAACGATGTTGCCGTTGATCCAGGCGATGTCCGATACTCATTATTACTGAATGAGGGTGGAGGTATTCTCGCAGATATCACCGTTGTCGGTCTTGATAATGAACGATATATGGTAACGACTGGCGGTGGCAGTTCACCCGGTGTGCATGGAACATGGCTCCGAGAGCACGCACCTGAGACTGTTTCAGTTCATGTTGAAGAGGGTGCTAAAAGCACGATTGGACTCTGGGGTCCACAGTCTCGATTGTTATTGCAGCGAGTCACAGACGCAGATGTTTCGAATGATGGATTTCCATATTTCAGTGCAAAACAAATCTATGTTGGTGAAGTACCAGTTACAGCATTACGCGTGTCATACGTCGGTGAACTCGGCTGGGAACTCTGGGCTCCCGTTGAGTATGGCGAGCGACTCTGGGAAACACTCTGGGAAGCAGGACAAGATCTTGACATTCGACCAATGGGTGCTGGAGCACTTGAGTCGATGCGCCTTGAGAAAGGGTATGCTCTTTGGGGCACTGACATTGATACCGGGGCAACTCCGGATGCAGCGGGGCTCTCATTTGCAGTCGATCTTGAGACTGATTTTGTCGGGAAAGAAGGCGTCCAAGCCGACCGTGCTGAAGGAATCGACAGCGTCCTAACACCGATTACTCTCGATAATTCGACGGATATTCTTTCAAGTGGTCGTCCAATCCACGTTGATGGTACTGCGGTTGGATATGTACAAGCCGCTGACTTTGGATATACCATCGGTGAATCGATTGTGTACGCGTATCTCCCGACGACGTATGCTGACGCCGGTACGAATGTCCAAATCCAATGTGAAGGTGAAAATTACGAGGCAACAGTGCGTGATGAGCCACTATTTGATCAGGAGCGAGAGAAGATTATCCGATAGCTATTGATCGGAGCAATTCAGTCACAAACAGATAATAACCAAAAATCATCCCAAACACCCTATACGAGTGAGATCATGACATCAGCACCACCAGGCACAGACGGTAACCGTCGTAATAACAACACAGAGAAATCGCTCCCGATTACATACTCCGATATCGAGCAGGCGCGAGAGCGACTTGATGATGAGACAGTTGTTAAATCTACACCCGTCGAGATAAGCACTTCATTGGGTGATCTTGTTGACGCGGAGGTATATCTCAAAATGGAACATCTCCAGTGGACAGGGTCATTCAAAACTCGCGGGGCATATAATAAGATCAGCCAGGCTGTCAGGACAGGTGCTGAGACATTTATTGCTGCAAGTGCTGGAAACCATGCACAGGGTGTTGCGCTCGCAGCGACAAAATGCGATGCAGATGCCACGATCTACATGCCAGAAAGTGCCCCACAAGCAAAGGTAGATGCAACACGCTCCTATGGTGCGACTGTTAGGCTTATTGGCACAGATTTTCAGGAGACGATGGCTCATGCGAAGGAAGCTGTCGAAGAGACTGATGCGGAGTTTGTACACGCGTATGACGATATCGATATTATCGCTGGTCAGGGGACACTTGGAATCGAGATGTATCATGACAAGCCTGACGCAGACACAGTGATTGTCCCGATTGGTGGCGGGGGACTCATCAGTGGTGTTTCGACAGCGATTAAACACCTTTCACCATCGACACGGGTTATTGGCGTGCAAGCGACTGGTGCGGAAACAGTACATGAAAGTCTTGATAAGGGAATCCCAGTCACACTTGATGAGGTTGATACAATCGCTGATGGTATTGCCACTGGTGGAATTTCAGAGCGAACACTCCAGTTGATTGAATCACATGTTGATGAGGTTGTGACTGTATCAGATACCGAAATTGCCCGAGCGATCCTTCTGTTAATGAAGCGGGCAAAGCAGGTTGTTGAGGGTGCTGGTGCAGCCTCTGTTGCAGCACTATTGAGTGATACTGTTGATGTGCGCGGTGAAACTGTGATGCCACTTTTATGTGGTGGGAACCTCGATATGACAGGCCTCCAAACAGTCTTAGTTCATGCATTGACTCAGCGTCGTCAGCGAATCCGTCTTCGGGTAAGGATTAATGACCGTCCTGGTAAGATGGCTGATATCTCCGGTATCATTGCTGATCAGCGAGCGAATATTCATAATGTTCGTCATGACCGGTCCGTTGCTGACCTTGCTGTTGGCGAAGCATATCTTGTCTTCACTGTTGAGGCAAGTGGTGCCGAGCATGCAGCAACAATTGTTGATGCAATTGAATCTGCTGGATATCCGGTACAAGACGTCACGCGCAGCGCCTGAATGAGGATGCGATGGTGTCGGCTTATATTCAGTCACTGCCATCTTGCTCTTCGGCACTTATTCGGGAATTAGTCTGCCAAGACAAATAGAGACAGGGAGGATGTCACCGTGTCTGTCATGCACAATAGCGCGATATTCAGTATGCTTTTGATTTCGCTTGAGCACAACAACAAGCGTGCACCGCTGATTGCGGTTGCGTGTCCGGTCAAGGGGGGAGCGAGACACTCCAAACTGCCTGTGGAGGGAACTCGCCTGCGGACGCCGGAGTCTAGAGTTGCTGTGCCCACCTCAGGGGATACATTCTGACACAGACGCAGACGTAGGAAGCCCTACTTTCACCAAACGAGGGACAACAGCAAGGGTAGGGTAGTTCATACGGACTTGTTCACTGCATTTGTGATTTCTACGGCGGGCTAGTCACCGATCTGTGCGGGGGAAGGCGGCTTACTATATTCACGATTTTAGAGTTATCTATTATTATATTATCAGTGTTGGGTGGGTATTTCACGAAGTTAATCTGATAGATAATCAGTCGTTTCTGAAGGGCACCTGCGGAAGGTTATTATTGGATGCGACATATCGGTATGATTGAATCGAAAATGTACGATAACATTTTAATTCCATACGACGGGAGCGATGAGGCAAGAAAGGGAGCAGTAAATGGGATTGAACTGGCTGCTGCTGTTGATGCTCAGGTTCATGCATTGTATGTCATTGATCTTCCCGGTGTCCCACGTGCATTATCAATCCGTGATAACGAAGAGGAAGTTCGAAGAGAATATGAGGAATATGCGGAGAAGGTGCTGGACGAAGCCTGTGAAATGGCAGCGAGTCACGACGTCGAGTGCCAAGAGGTGACACGGACCGGATCTCCAAGTGAAGAGATTATTAACTATGCTGAGATGGCGGATGTTGATGTTATTGCAATAGGGTCGGCCTACCGTGGGAAGGTTGGGGCACTCATTGGTGGAACCGCAGAGAAGGTTGTCCGGTCATCAACGACGCCCGTGATTACTCATCGAATGGATGCGGATAGCATCTAGCGATTTATATCAATAAATTGGTACTTTTATCGGTCGTGTGTCTGTCGAAACGTCAATTATGCCCATTGAAATATCATCTGCTTGTTATTTCCGCTGGCTCTTCCTGTTGCTCACAACTGGAATCATGAGTTTTCGCTCACATTCTCTGAGTAAAGACCCACTGTGTGGATGATTGACATTCTCCTCCGAATAAATGCAGAGAAATCCTGAGCGTGAGCGGGAGCGGTGGAGATTGCAGGTTCGCAGTTCCACCGAACCACAGTGCGGTGAGAATCCGTGTGGGGTTCACGGACTGTGGCGAGTTGAGTGGGGTGGGACTGCTGGGACCGAGAGTGCCACATCTCAGCCCTCGGGACTCCTCTCGTCCATCGCATTCACTCTCGGAGTTGGTTTTGCCTCGGGGAGTCCGGCAGACTTCGGTGGACTCGGAGTTACTTCCTGTGGGGAGTCCAGCAGTCGGGCACTGCATCTGCATCGGTTCATTATATGAACCGACCGTTCACCTGAGTGGGTCCGATTCCTGTCTGATTACTTGGGGCGGACAGACCCCCATCGTCGGAGTGACCGGAATCGCTCTGTTGTCGATTTGATTCCTCCCGATATATAAGCTTGCCTGTCAGTTCAAGCTACGGAGTCCAAAATCTCAGCGTGGCTATTGCAGCGGAGATTTCCTCCGGGGTGTCGGATTCATCCTACGGCTGAATCTGCAGGGATTCTCCTTGACCCCGTATAATCGAACTCTGGTCGGTGTTCATTTTGTGATAGCATGGTCATTTTGTATGAACTGATCAGCCACCGACCTGATCAATCAATCAACCGAGTTTCTCTAAAATAGATCACAATACTCGCACTAAGAAACGTGACACCGGCTACGGCAAAATCACTGCCTGATAAAGCAATTAACGCGATGATAAACAAAACGACGACAGCCCCTGCAGCAAGCGTTGCGAGCATCTCTACCATGTCGGAGCAATCACTGGTGAAATAGCAAAAGTCTACTGCTGAGTGAAAGCGAATATATTAACCCAGATAATTGATCCCGTAGTATTGTGGCTATTCATGACACTTATCGAAGAAGATGAGGAATGGATCACGTGTTGATATTGTTCTGATACCACCAGCATCGCTTTCGCACGCTTGTTTATTACACACACGATGTCGAGTATCGAAAATGCCGAAATCATCCGACTCAGACGCTGAAAAGCCCAAGATTTAATACACATAAACAGTTGCTTAATATTGAGCTTGTGTAACATATAGCTCGGTGTGACATGTGATCTGGTATATAGCGATACAATACTCTCATCAACGATTGCTGAGAGCTGTGATGTCAGATTATCCCTTAGATCACATGTGCAAATGTTCCAATACGCTCAAACGATGATATCGAATCAACAATATCAACGAATCATTCTGGAGGTATGGTATGGCAAGTAGAGACGACGAGATGTCCGATGGACTGCAGGTTGAACTCTTCCATCCGGACTCTGACCGTGAACCGGGAGACACTAATATCCAGCGACTCGGGTTCGACATTCACCCGGTTGTCTTCCCTATTTCACTTGTTGTCATTGTTGCGTTTGTTGCAGCAACAATCGCCCTTGGCGAACAAGCAGCGAGCGTCTATAATAATATTTTCAACTTTGTTAACGGTAATTTCGGCTGGTTCTACATCACCTCAGTGAACCTGTTTATTATCACTGTAATATACTTCGCTGTAAGTAAATACGGAAACATTCGAATCGGTGGTGTTGAGGCTGAAAAGGAATTTAGTGACTTCTCTTGGATGGCGATGCTATTCAGTGCTGGAATGGGTATTGGACTGATGTTCTTCAGCGTCGCCGAGCCGATGTGGCACTTTGGTAGTTCCGCATCAGACTTTATGGTCGTTCCACCAGCATTCGATGCTGCTGGCGGAACCGCCGCGGCTGCGACTGCCTCAATGGCGACAACGTTCTTTCACTGGGGACTTCACCCATGGGCTATTTACGCACTTGTCGGACTCGGTCTTGCGTTCTTCTCGTTTAACCGTGGACTTCCACTGACCTTCAGATCGATTTTCTGGCCGCTTCTTGGCGAGCGCATATATGGATGGCCTGGTCACGTAATCGATCTTGTCACGGTTTTCGCAACACTATTTGGCCTATCAACGTCTCTTGGGCTCGGTGTATCACAGGTCAATACTGGTCTTTCATATGTTCTTGGTGATACACTTGGACTAATTAGTATTCCAACTGGAACAATCCCACAGGTACTGCTCATTGCCGGTATTACTCTCATTGCGACTGCCTCCGTCGCTGCAGGGCTTGATGATGGTGTCCGGCGCCTGAGCACAATAAATCTGTACCTGATGTTCGGACTTCTTGGATTTCTTATCATTGCTGGACCGACAGTATACATCTTTGGTGCATTCGCTGATGGATTCGGTGCATACCTTGGAAATATCCTCGATATGAGCTACTTCACCGGCACGATTGGCGGTGCAGCGGCGCTAGGTGGATACACGGTGAAAGGCTGGATGGGCAGTTGGACCGTCTTTTATTGGGGCTGGTGGATTGCATGGTCGCCATTCGTTGGCATGTTTATTGCTCGAATTTCGAAAGGGCGAACTGTCCGTGAGTTTGTGATGGGTGTGCTTGTTCTTCCATCACTATTCTCGTTTATGTGGCTTTCAACGTTCGGTGGATCCGCCCTCTGGGTTGAGCTTCAGGGTGCTGGCGGCATCGCCTCCGCAGTTGCAAATCAGGGGCAGACAGTTGCGATGTTCGCAATGCTCAATCAGTTCCCGCTCGGTGCAGCCTCAGGACTACTTGCGACGACGCTTGTCATCACGTTCTTTGTCACTTCTTCGGACTCCGGATCGCTCGTTATCGATCACCTCACTTCCGGTGGAAAACACGATGTCCCAAAGACACAGCGAATCTTCTGGGCACTCACCGAAGGAACCGTTGCAGCAACATTGCTTATCGGTGGTGGTCTCAGCGCACTGCAGACAGCATCAATCACCACTGGACTTCCGTTTGCGGTGATTCTCGTATTGATGTGCTATACGGTGTATCTCGGACTTGATAATGAGTATGAGATACTTGCCTCAGAGCAGTTCGCCGAGCGTGCACAGGAATCAGATGATGTTGATGTTGTCTCTGGTGTTGACCCACAAGATGTCAGCGGAGGTGCAGACGTCGAAAGCAGCGACTGAGACGACCTCACGGTTCACAATCACAGTCGCAGTCGCGGTCGCGGTCGCATGAACTAATTTCTTATTTATACTCTCACTACTGCCGGAAGTACAATTTGTCTCTATTCTTATTCAAGCTATACCCCCCACACAATGTCGCCCTCTCCGCTGGCTACACTTGATGTCTCCACTATAATGGGTGAACCGCCTCGGGGTCAAGCCTCGTGGCATTCGCCATGTCCAGCCTGCAAATACTGATAAGCAAAGCCACACTCAATATATCGTTCCGAATTATTTGATTGGGTATCGTATCTTCGGGTAAGCAAGGTGATTCCCCCAGATTTTCCTCACTCTGAGGATGAAGGCGACGTGGGAATGTTACAGCGTTCTCGAACACTCAAAAATGAACAGCAAGAGAGTATCATAGACAGATAACAGAGCTTGTATACAATGCCGACTATGACAGTCTGGAGTGTGACTCCCCTCGATATCCGGTGTTGTCAGGACGACAGTAGTTATCCTGCGGTCATAATCATGTTATGCTCACGGTTGTAACGTGGCGATCCTCACAGACGCACAATGGGTTCTAGTGTTCACTCTACTCACGCGTGAACACGAGTGCACAACGGTCGCTCAACTCTAGTGTGTCACTGATTCGGTCCATGAATCCACACCCGAACAGACCCACCAATCCCAACCGCCGCGAGCACCCCCCAGACGATAGCAGCGAGTAAAGCAGGAAGCACGACCCATCCAGCGGCAGCAACACCAGTAATGAATCCAAGTGCAATCCACGGATCAGTTATTTCAAGCGTTTCACTCAGACCGATTCCAAGTACAGCGAACCCTCCTCCTGAAAGCGTTCCAAGGCAGACGACGAGTGCAACAATACCGCCAATTCCGAGTATGTTTGCAATAGCCCCGATACCAGTATTAAGCTGAGCAAGTTGTATATATGCGTACACGATAGCCAAACTGACCAGACCAAATGCAATGAACCCATAGACAGTTGCGACGAGTGGCTGCGTCATCGACCGGTCAAGCGCGGTTTCAAGTCGCGACCCATAATGGTACTGCACAACAGCTCCACCCCCGACACCAATCAAAAATGCGGAGCCAGCGCGGATAACCCCTGGTCCTGCAAACAATCGCTCAAACAGGGATTCTACAACCACGGTCACTCCCTATCATCTGTTCCTGTGCTATTGTCTTCAGCCCGGTGTGGTTGTCTTGCGGCGGCAGCCGCCCGAACTGCGGCTGCGTTTTCTCCAGCATCATGCACTCGTACGACATCGGCTCCGCGATCTGCTGCGAGTGTGGTCACTGCAATCGTTGCTGAAAGTCGCTCATCATTTGGCTGGTCCATCGTCGTAAGCATTGATTTCCGTGAGTGTCCAACTAAAACAGGACATCCCAGTGCTTCAAACTCACCGATCCGGTCAACCAGCTCAAATGACTCCGCTGGTGATTTCCCAAATCCACATCCCGGATCAACAATAATCTGATCACGTTGAATGCCTGCTCGCTCAGCACGAATCAACTGCTCAGTGAGTTCATTCATAACATCTGCAACGACATCATCATACGTTGCACGCCGATCAGGGTCGACTGGTGCTGACAGGCTGTGCATTAATACTAACTCAGCATCGTGTTCAGCAACAACAAACGGCATCTGAGGGTCCTCAAACCCAGAAACATCGTTGACGATATCAGCACCTGCAGATAATGCAGCATCAGCAACTGCTGCCTTCCGTGTGTCAATAGATACTGGAGGCTCTAGGTCTGATAACGCCTCGATTACTGGTACAACTCGATCAATTTCCTCGGCAATAGACACAGGCTCTGCTCCGGGTCGAGTGCTCTCACCACCAACATCAAGAATATCCACACCGGCGTCGATCATCGCAGTAGCCTGACTCATAGCTGCATCAACTGTATTATACTCGCCACCATCGTGGAAGCTATCTGGTGTAATATTCAAAATCCCCATCACTGCGGTTCGTGTGTCACTAAGTCCAGACACAGACGCAGACGCAGACGCAGACGCAGATGTCGTTTCCGTAAGCTGGTGTTGTAGTTGTGCTCCAAGATGACGCAGTCCGTGACCAGCATCGCTGAGTGAGTCAGCAAGTGTGAGCAAATCCCCGGTTACTCCACCAAAGACAATCGCCGTGAGTTTCTGTGGACTCCCAGTTGCTGTTTGGTGACAAAAGCCACCAGCAGCGGTGACACAGTCAGCAAATACCTCGACTTGTGTTGGACGAAGAGTTGTCCGAAAGCATTGTGTGGTTACATCAGCTGTGTCTGTCTCAAACGTTGCCTCTGCGTACGCTGGGTGTTCTCGTTTAGTTGTGTTATGACTGCTATTTTTTCTAGCAGTCGTCTCATCATCAACATCAACATCGACATCAACACCAGCCCCAGCCCCAGTACCAGTACTAGTACTAGCACTAACACTGATATTTGACGACTGATCGACGGGCACAACTAACCGTGTCCATCGATCACGAGCCTCTGCAACAGCATATAACGATCCTGTGACGAGCACGAGATCATCTGACTCAGTTCCGGCTGTCTCGATTGCCTCTTCTGTCGCTTCAGGAACTGATTGAACAGTTTTGACGGTTTTCGCATTTGTCTCAAGAATAGGCGCCAGTGTTTCTGCTGTTTCAGCGCGGTCGACAGCTGGTTCTGTTGCATATGCAGTTGAGATTGGAGGCAGTGAGCGCACCATTGCCTCATGATCTTTGTCTTGCATCGCTGCGAAAACGACATGTAAATTCTCATACTCGTATCGATCGAGTAGTGATCCAAGTGTTGCTGTTGCTCCAGGGTTATGCGAACCATCGAGAACAACGCGTGGGTTGTGTGACATCAACTCGAACCGCCCCGGCCACGTTGCTCCGCGCAATCCTGTTTCGATAGCCTCAATCGGGACATCTCGTACTTGCCGAGCGAGCGCCGCAGCGACCCCTGCATTGGTTGCTTGATGAGCCCCGACAAGTGGAAGATGTGTTTCGACTGCCCATTCGGAACCGACAATTGAAACAGCGCTTTCAATCGGAGAGGGAATTCCCGTCTCTGTTGCAACAATATCACTCTCAGGATCATGCCGACTCCCAACTGTAATCACGTTTGTTTCCTCGCGGATAGCAGCAAGTGCATCACCCGTTGTTCCAGTAATGAGTGGAGCTTCACTCGGGGCAACCTGAGCCTTATCGCGCGCAATAACATCAACCGTTTCACCGAGTAACTCTGTATGCTCAAGACTCACACTTGTCACAGCACTTGCAACCGGGTCAACAGCACTTGTTGCGTCATATCGGCCACCAATGCCAACCTCAAGAATAGCAATATCAACATCCATCGCTCCAAAGTGTGCAAGCGCAACGGCAGTCAGTGCCTCAAAGTGTGTTGGCTCATCATCGTCAGCCCTGAGCATCTCAAGACATGGAATAAGTCGCTCAACATGTTCGCTCACGTGCTCCTTCGCAATTGTTCGCCCTTCAACCCGAATTTGCTCACGGAAGTCATTCAACCCGGGGGATGTAAATAAGCCGACTCGGAGACCGGCATCATCGAGAATCTGTTCGAGCATACGCGCAGTACTTCCCTTCCCATTCGATCCAGCGATCTGTACGCAGTCGATCGAAGCATGGGGATTATCGAGGTGTTCGAGCATCCGTGTGGTTGTCTCAACCCCGAGTTTCGGCCGACGTTGTTGGAGTCCAGTGAGCACGTCGGCAGCCTCGTGATAGTCCATATCACGTATCGTTGATTGACACATGATTACATTGTCGCCTCCATCTATTTGTCTGTGATTGATACTGTCGTTGACTACACTTCCGTGCTCAGTATATTATATGTCTTACATGACGTGGTGACCACAGCATCGATAAACCCGTTTTCCCCCGATTCTGTCACTTTCGCCAACACTCTTAGGCAGTGGTGATTGAATGTTGAGGTAGATGACAGACGATTCGAACAATACTGGTCCAACTGAGGATAATGGATTCCCGACCGACTATGAGATCGCGCAGAATGCAGATATGACTCCCATTTGGGATCTGCTTGAGCCATGGGATCTCGGAAACGATGATCTCTCGTATTATGGTGAGTACACAGCAAAGTTGTCACACGACGCTGTTGATCATCTTCGCGAGGAGGCTGAAACCCGAGAAAATAACCTTGTGTTGGTAACTGGGATGACACCAACACCAATGGGTGAAGGAAAGACTGTGACGACTGTCGGATTGGGGCAAACGCTGAATTATCTCGATGAAGAAGCAATGATCGCCATTCGCGAGCCGTCACTTGGACCGGTGTTTGGCGTGAAGGGTGGAGCAGCTGGCGGAGGATATTCTCAAGTACTCCCAATGGAGGAAATTAATCTTCACTTCACTGGTGATCTTCATGCACTCACCTCCGCACACAATCTTATTGCAGCGATGCTTGATGCGAAACTCTCTCAAAGTGATGAGTTTGATGTCGACGTCAATGACATTGCGTGGCCTCGGGCGCTTGATATGAACGACCGTGCGCTCCGAGAAACCGTTGTTGGGCTTGGTGGGGAAAGCGGCGGCATCCCACGTGAGGATGGATTCCTTCTGACGGCTGCTTCCGAGCTGATGGCTGTTCTTTGCTTATCAAGCGATCTTGAGGACCTCAAAGCGCGTGTGAGCCGAATCATCGTTGGCTATGAGAATGACGGCGAACCAATTACTGTCGACGATATCGATGCAACTGGTCCAGTCACGATGTTACTTCGTGATGCTATCGAACCAAATATTGTTCAAACAATTGAAGGAACACCTGCGTTTGTACACGGCGGTCCATTTGCGAATATTGCACACGGGACCAACTCGCTTATTGCTGATAAAGCCGCCTTTGGTATGGGCGATTACCTCGTTACCGAAGCTGGCTTCGGCTCGGACCTTGGTGCTGAGAAGTTCATGAATATTGTCTGTCGACTTGGAGATATGACTCCTGATGCAGTCACTCTTGTTGCATCTGTTCGTGCACTCAAGTATCATGGTCTCGATATGTGGCCGGCAGATATCGATGCAATCAATGAAGCCGGGATTGATGCACTGAGAGCAGGCTTCGTCAATCTTGACAAACATGTTACCAACTTACAGAAATTTGGGGTCCCAGTCGTCGTTGCGGTCAATCGGTTCCCGAATGATACTGATGCTGAGGTTGAGGCTGTTCTCAATCACTGCCGGGATGATCTTAATGTCAAGGCTGCAGCGTCCACAGTTTTCGCAGAGGGCAGTGAGGGCGGTGTTGAACTTGCAGAACGTGTCATCGGTGCTGTTGAATCAAGCAATCCAGGGGATTTCGAATATCTGTACCCAGATGATGCGACGATCAAAGAGAAAATTGAAACCGTCGCGACAGAGATATACGGTGCTGGTAGTGTTAATTACTCTACAGATGCTGAGGATGATATCGAACGCATGCGCGAACTCGGATTTGATACCGTTCCAGTATGTCTTTCAAAAACCTTCCACTCATTGACCGATGATGCCCGTCAGAAGGGCGCACCAACTGGATGGACACTTAATGTTCGGAAACTGTATCCATCTGCTGGTGCTGGATTCATCGTTGCACTCACCGGTGATGTATTAACAATGCCTGGTCTTCCCGCCGACCCTGCAGCAGCAGATATGGATATTGATGCTGATGGAGATATTACTGGACTCTTCTAAGAAGGTAACATAAATCCGACTCAGTCGGTATATCGATTATCTATAATTCTTCGCTCACTCCCTGTTTGAGTCCCACAAAGAGACTTGTTTATGCTATTTGACTTTTTACTTTTTGTGGTATATTTCTATCAATTAATGGATTTAGATACTAATAGATATAAAACCGTCTGATACGCCTGATTGTAAGCGGTCGACATCACTGTTGATGAATCCCGACAGGGCATCTTAGTCAATGATCCCACCCTCCTTCGCTCACCCTGACGAGTTCGCCCGATGGAGACTTGTCAGTTGGTTCTGCCTCTCATCTATAATATCTATGATAAGTGAAGGTCGTACGTCTTGACTCGGTGTTGTTGACTGACTTCAGAGTGTATTGACTGACGCTCCTCCCACGAGACGGCTGGTGATCTCCGAGGAGAGACAATTCCGCTATATTCTTCGCCGTTGCAAAGTCACGCCGTGACTTTGCCGCCCGCCGGACGTAGTCTGGAAATCGAATTGGAATCAGCATGGCTCTGCTTGCTACATCTTTGGCACCCAAACTCGTCTCGGTGACGGCTATTGTCTCGGATGCTCCCGCACTTGGTGCACCGCTTGCTCGTGTTCTTCGGATTCGCCGTGTCCGTGTCCATGGATACAGTCTTGTATTTACCGAATCTCTTGAGCTTGCAGAACGCCCACTTCGAGTGCCAGTCAGCAGACGGGTAGCGATCACGGATGCCGTCCAGCTTCTCAAAGATGATGCCGTCGCAGTCGTGTTCGAGTGCTTCCTCTATGATTCCGTTTGCGACAGAGTAAAAGTCGGTAACGTTTTCGAGATGAATCACGATAAATTATATTTATTGGCAATCTGAGCGACGATTATATTTGAACCCACGCTCAGACTCAGTTCAGCTGGAACGCCTGTGTGGGTGTTCTACTGCAACTTCGAAGAACGAAGATCAAAGCATTAACTACTGTTAGAAAATCATTCGACAGTCACAATCGCTTCGATTTCGACGGCTGCACCCTTCGGCACGGCTTCAACACCGATAGCACTCCGGGCTGGTGGGTCTGAGTCAAAAAATGAGCTATAAGCCTCATTAAATGAATCAAAATCCTCGATATCATCGAGAAATACAGTTGTTTTGAGAATATCTGTGATCGCGAGGTCTTTTGCTTCAAGCACTGCGGCAATGTTTTCAAGACACTGTGTGGTCTGCTCCGCAACGGATGCCTCATCAAGCAGCTCACCATCAGCAGTCATCGGTAATTGTCCGGCTGTAATGAGTATTTCACCGTTTGTTGCTGCTTGACTATATGCCCCAACTGCGGCAGGCGCATCATCCGTCTCGATTATTTCTTTCATGCATTCGCTGATTTACGGGAGTAATATAAAAATGCAGCCGTTGAGCCTATTATCTGACACAGCCTGGCGGTTGAGTGATGTTCTGTGTTCTTCTAAGCGGGTACTCATACCACGGTCGATGACTCCTCCATATCACCAGTAACAAATCTAATATCGAGAAGCCGTCTTCTTTCGTTTACCTACTTGATGGGCGGAGCATCGGTTGTTACAAATACGATTTCTCTATTCAGTCTGGGATGTGGGGTTTCGGTGCCGATTCTTCCGTTTCGCATAAGTTATTCCACCCGGTGAGCTTCGTTTTTTCCTCTGGGTTTTGAGACTGATCCGACCGGTGTCACTCGCAGTTCACCGGAGCCATACTCCGAGTGACTGTCGACCTGGAGGATACCGATCTTCGTGGTTTCCGCACGCCTCGTAGGCGAAGGCGACCACCTGTTGGTCCACGGTCTGGAGCTTGGACACCTCGCGTTGCTCCAGCAGCTTTTCTTCGCGTTCACAGAGATCGCGACGGTCTTTCTTCCACCACCACAGCACGTCCTGGTCATGACCGTTCGGATACTCCGACTCCAGCACGAACGGCGCCACGAGTTCGAGGATGAATGTCTCACCGTTTTCGAGACGCGAGTGGTCTAACGCTTCTAGGTCTCCGACCTGCGTGTCTTTCAGCCGCGTGATACCGTAGCCGTAGTTGCGCTTCCCGCCGAACTGGAGCCCGTCCAGGGCGCTCTCATCAACTGTGAGGACGTCATCGCGGTCAACGTGGATGTACCACTTCGTCGTCTGTTGCCGTTTCCGCGCTCTGTCAGGCTTCCATGTGGTTTCGTGGGATAGCACTAGATGGTTGCTCGAACGGAGCGTTGAGACAGTGTGTGTTGAAGACCTATCTGCTGTGCTTGACACGCACTGGTCAAGGGCGGTGATCAAAAACGCACTCGTTCTGGAACCACGGATAGCCCGTCAAGCGAATCACGCTCACTCTTGACGACGCTGGAATCACTGTCCGTGAAATAAGCGCGAAAGATTCAGGCAGTCAGTGCCCAGAATGTGGCTCTGAAAATGTGTAACGACGTGGTGACGAGTCACACTGCCACGATTGTGAGCGAGAGGCACATAGCGACGTGGCTGGAGCGTGGAACCGACTGCAATCATAGAAAGGACCGATGGCTCGGTCTGCTGCTCTCCGTGCTGGACGCCGTAAGGACGCATCCCACCATAGCGAAGATGACGGGAGCGTACTAGGAGTGAAATAACTACGATTTGATACTCAACGGTCTTGAGGAGCGGTCACACTCGCTTGAGCAGATCAGGGTTCGTGAACCCACAAGTTCACAACTGGAGTAATCAACTGGCAGGATTACCCACAGAGGAATCCCTCAAGTGAAGTCGTGGGAGGAAGTCAATCGTGTTTCACATGTCGGTTTGAACGGAAACCGAAACCGAGGAGCATTTTGAATGCAAAGCTGTACTCAAACTCTTGATGTCCTCTCATGAGAGCTACCGAACCGAGGAGTGGGTCGCTTCGGATCCGAGGACACGCCTGTGAAAATCACGACTGTTGTGGATATTTTGGTGTCTATAACAGTCGTTGATAATATGACCACTGTTCCTATCCGAAACCACACTCAGACTGAGTTTACTTGGAACGCCCGGTGACGCGTTCCGCTTCGCAAACAAAAACTCTGCTTGCATGAAAGCAACGCGAAGGATTGTAGAGTAAAGTAGAGTAAGACCGAAGAGTGCACACAAACTATGGGCTGGAGACTGAACTCACTGTCTCGTTTGTGTTCTATGGGCGGCATCCCACTCTTTGAAGATTCCATATTCTGTCATTGTCGTCATTCCAGCAATTGCTGCTCGAAGGCTAATCCCGATGAGTGGGACATCCGCGACAGTAATAATCACATCTGCCTGAATAACCGCACCCTCCCGGAGTAGCACATCAAGAAACTCAACAATCGCATGTGTCTCGTTTTTTGTTGGCTTCATATCCTTTGATTCGATCAAGTATCATCAGTGTGTTGTACTATACTGTACCACATTGTACTGTACTACCCGATATTCGGCGCAAACGTGTATGGGGGCCATGGACCGGTAAATGTTACACTGACACCATCACGCTCGACAAATTCGTCCAGTTGGTCACCAAGTGCAGTCTCTGCATCCGCTGACACCCGAACAGCCACCCGTTCAATCAATTCTCCATTTTCGTCAGTGTCGGTGTCGCTGTTGTTGTCATTGTCGTCGTTATCTGTATTCTCCTGGTTTAACGCATCAGTGTCAGCATCACTGTCGTGTTCTCCGATATCACGATCGCTCAATCCGCCGACGTCAATATCTCTCCCACCTTGCTCAGTCATTTCGACCGCAAGTGGCTCAACACACGTTTGTAATGCCTCGATGAGTTCCTTTCGGCGTTCATTACGTAATGTAGCAAGTCGTCGCTTGTACTGTTTATTTAACAGAAATGCTGTCCCCTCGGTCGCAGTCACCTGTTGATTTTGTATCCGCTGTAATTCTTCATCAGTCTCAGCGACCATTGATTCAAACTGACTTGCATCCCAGACGAGCCCAATCCGATATTCCCATGTTCCAGCGAGTGTTGTCAGCGCTGAGTCTATTTGATCATAATTATCATGTATCCACGTTCGAACACCCTCATCGCCGTCTTCAAAAACCGTATTGAATCGGAGCGGAAGTGGCGTATCATATACTGATCCAGCGGCGTCAACAACTCGTTGATGACTGAGGATCCGCCGCTGGACAGTGGCTAAGTTAGCTGCTTCATACGTATGTGTACATGAATGTACAACGGCACCGACACGACCAGTCGAGCCAACGACGTTCCCATTTGCATTGACAATCGAAGGCGATGCTCCATCAATCCCGTCTGTTTGAATGTCACCGTCAGATGGTAACTCAGATATGTGTGAGTTTGTATCAATCAAACAGTAAATATATCGCCCATCATCAACATCGGTTGATGTTGTATCTGTCTGCGGTTCGTCATCCTCGTCGCGATTTTTATCGACGCCGGAAACTGAGTCATCAATCATTGGGATAGTTATTTCTGATTGCGTGTCGGCATTTGTCCAGCCGGTCTGATTGTTGGTTCTGGTGCTGGCAAAACAGTAAGATGCGTTCCTTGGAGACTCCCGCGCTCACAGTATCATATCTTATCATTCTGACTGGGCATTATTGTTATTATTATTATAATTATTATTGCTGCGATTGTGAGGATGTCTCTTCGGGCTGCATAGTATCAAATATTGACATGATATTACGCGACTCCACTGTTTCTGCGGTCTCATCGTTTTGCTGTGTGTATGGTTGTTTGATTGCGTCTTGAACCACATGATCAAGATCACGTTTGAACTCAGCTACATCATCATCAATCTTCTCCCGCTGTTTGAGTTGCTCAATTTCTGTTTCAAGTGCTTGCAGTTGTTGTCCCAGTCGCTCCACTTCAGCATCTGATAACTTTCCAGATTCCATTCGTCTCACCGCCTCTTGCTCGAGAGCCTCAATCAGCAATTCAACGACACTCACAACAAGCGCAACAATGCCTCCACTGACATCGTTATCGTCATTATCCAGTGTGAGTTCCATAGTTACTCACGCTCTGACTCTGATTCACCAGTGCCGTTGTTGTATTGATCGACTGAGGAATCTCTTCGGTTTTTATGTGGCACTGTTGTTGAACCAGTGTCATCAGTCTCAGCTGATGAGTTACTCGACTCTTCAATACGCTCTGCATTCATCTCAGAGCCTGTTGTGGCACTCATCTTCACACCTGCATCCATATCCATATCCGCATCCGGATTATCTTCCAAATCGTCGTTTATATTCGCAGCCTCCTCAACACGTTTCATGTCGGTACCCGTTGGAAATTCAAGTCCATACTTCGCAGCGGTCTCAAATGATGCAATTGCTGCTCGAAGCTCAATGCCAAGCAATTCGGTATCACCAACACTGACTGCAACATCTGCATTCACGACGACACCTTTATCAAGCAACATTTCAAGCATCTCAGCAAGGTCACCTTGCGAGCGTGTCGGCTTTGGGTCACTTACCATCGTTTGAATCACTCGATTGTTTACGCTGGTAGAACCGAAGTCCAAAGAGTCGCTCACTCGGAGGAATCTGTGAATACTGTGGTGCTGTGGGGACAGTCGAGTGGGCGTTTCGAACCGCGTTTTGTTCGTTTGTCTTCTGTTTTGGAACGGTTGAGTACACTGAGGGGTTTTTATTCATTGAATCATTATTACGATTCTGTGTCCTTTCAGATTGCTGTCGGTTTTCTTTTCGCCGTTCCGCGAGCTTTTCACGCTGTTGAAGCAGCTTTTGACGTGCCTTATTACGATTTCGCTCCGCCTTTTTTATCGCCTGTTTTGCCTTTTTATGATGTATGTCTGTCATATATTATTCTCCAATCTCAAACCTCACGTTAGTGTCACTATCATCTCTCTTTTATTCCGAACGTAATAATTACCTGGTTGCCGCGATACTCATTATCATTACTCCCACCGCAATCAAACTCTTTCATGTGCGTATTTCTTGCAGATATACGGTAAGAATATGATTATTGATCTGAGTATTACCAATCTCATACCCACTTGGAATCGCAATCCGCTGTGTTATTTCACTTGTGGTGACATCCTTGTTCTGCTGTGTGCTATTTTGTTTATTTGATTCGGCTCTCCCATCGGTCAATTCATCAGTAATCATAATAATAAGTTCGCCTCGGTCCGAATCAATCTGCAGATCAACCATTTCTGCGGTTACTCCCGGCAGATCCGCACTCACAGTTAATCCACCCTCTTGTGGGTGAACCTCAACATGGGGAGCACCTCGTATAGAACTATCTTGTACTTCGCTGTTATCGATTATCTCGGTCGAGATATCACCTGTCTTCGGTTCTGTTTCTGCTGTTGCTCCCGTCTTCGCCTCCGTGTGTAACTCTGAATCAAATCCGATCCCAACACCAATCGAAATATCATAGTCATACTCAATCTTCACCCCTCCACGGATGAGTACTCCCTCCTGAGATCGATGACCGTTCTCATGCTGTTCAATCTCTGCGATTTCCTCGATGATTGTCTGGAATCGATTGAGTATTCCTTTGAGAGATCCCCGTGGCTCCTGCGTGCTGCTCAGAGGTTGGTTATTGTCTCGGTCGCTCGTGTGATTTTGATTCTTATCACCCGGCGGCGTCACTTCTTCACCTCAATTTTACTTCCCATCTGTGATTTAATCTCATCAGCTAATTTGAGCTGTAATTCGAGTTCCTGCTTCCGTTCGCGATACTCTTCCTCTGAGCGCTCACCAATCTCATATAGAAGCTGATTTTCTTTGAGCTCATCACGAATTCCATCAGTATCGTATAGCTCATCAAGTGCCATTGTCTGAAGAATATCGAGTAATGATAAGAATGGATTAATCAATAGATCATCAACGAGTAACATCCCTCAACGACCTCCTCTTCCTGTCTGCTGATCTGCACCGATATGAATATCAACAAAATTGTACGGCGCCCATGGTCCGGTGTATTGAACTGTCACATCATCCCCATAGTCACTTTCAATTTCATCGATTGTATCATCGAATGTAGACCGTTCTGTGCGCTCAACGAGATATGATCGATTCAAAATGAGTCGATCGCTGAAGAGATCATCCTCGGTCTCATTGATACTTACTGACGAGAGGCGGTCACTGAGATCTGCGCGGAGTGATGATTGATCGACTGATTCGTCGCCTGTTGAAATGATCTTTACACCCAACTCAATTGTCCCATCAATATCGTTCAATGCACTTCGTAGTGCCCGGCGCGCTCCTCGGAGGACCCCTTTGAGCGTTCGTCCGTTTTTAAATGCCATTCCAAAGCTCATCGGGACAACCGTTCGACCATCATCATATTCGAGAATGCGCTGAAGCACATTATTATGATTTGTAACAGCCTCATCAGTCCGCTCTGGGTCTGTGGTGTCGATATCAGAAACAACAGCTGATAATGAGCGATACTCGATTGTGTATATCTTATCCGCGCCGCCGACCCCGTCAGCAGTGAGTTCAATATCTTCCTGCTCGATAACGCCGTATGTGTATAGATTACCACTCATGTGTGACTGATAGTGTGATAGTCGCTATATCACTGCACTGCTAAATCGATTATCATAGTCTGCTGATAGCAGTTCTCATTATATCAAAGCTCACTGATGAGTGATGTGTGAGCCCTGGATTGCATTCGATATCTGATAATTGATCAGCGATGATGTGGAGACGAGCACACGACTGACATCGTTTCCATTCGTCTATTTGAGAATCAAAACTATCACAAATATTATATATCGGGCTATATCGGACAATTGATTTGCAAATAAGCAAGGTAAGTGTCTCAGGGCTTTGATGGGACCTCAAGGCGGTTCACGAGACACCAGTGAGGTAGTCACGCTATTCGGACAGTTGAACGAGACAGTCGAACTGCACGATATTCACACCATGGAGGGATATCACCATTGTCGGTGACAATCTTGCTTTTGTCATCGTCGATGTCTCGGTGCTTTCGGTATGCTCTGAAGAGAAAGCATTCGTCTGAGCAGGGAGAGATGAAATGTAAATAGAGTGATTCTCACCGATCCTACAATGGCGGTCGCTCCGTCCGAAACAACGACTTATCCTCAAATATGGATGCTTGATAATGTTAAACTACATGAGCAGGAATACGAGCGACTCGGGTTTGGAGTCACTCACAGTCTCTTTGTTGGTCACATTGCCACAGATCAAAACCCAGCCGACTTGCATCTGTGGTGATTAAGTCTCAAAGGATCTGCTTCGTTGCGCCTGCAGTTGTACCACTTTGGATACCTCCATACATCGGGAGCAGCAAATCATACGCTGGTTGGCAGTTACGTTCTGTCTATTGAGATTTTTATCTGAGGACTAACGCTTATGCTATTGTCGCGTCTGCGTCAGCCTCAGACAGCAAGTGTTCTGCAATTTTCTCGAAGCGTTCATCCATATCGGTCGTCTCAGCGTGTTCAAATACTGATACGCCATTTGCCCAGGCACGCTTGAGTGCAACTCGATTTCGAATCTCCCACAGGGGTAATGAATCAAACTCTGAGTCAAACCATGACCGAAGCCGATTTGCCTCGCCATCGACTTCGATTCGATTCAGCACAACACCGAGCGGATCGATTCCAATGCCGTATCCTGCCTCAATCGTCTCAATATGATCAAGTAAAATATTAACTGCGTGTTGTGAGCTAGCCTCTGCGAGTGCGGGAATTAACACATTTCGGCAAGCCAGTAATACATTATCGGTAAGCATTCCGAGTGATGGCGGAGCATCGACAATAATGAAATCATAATTACCCACACTCGCAGTCGTATTTGTCTCATCACCACACCCTGTCAGTGATTCAAATAGCATCCATAACCGCTCTCGTCCGCGCATCGCCGTCTGGAGGTCTGCTTCGGCATTGAACATATCGATATGCGATGGAATTACATCAAATTCTTTATGTTCATAAATCAGGTCACCTATGCCGGTGGCATTACCGGTATTAATATTAATCAATGCATCATATAATGACCGTTCTTCTGCGGTATATTGCTCTTCGAGACCTAACCCAACCGTCCCATTCCCTTGTGCATCAAGATCTACAAATAATACCTCGCATTCGGCCGCCGCGAGTGCGCCAGCAACGTTTATTGCGGTCGTTGTTTTTCCAACCCCACCCTTCTCATTTGCGACGGCAATTCGGAACGTCATTGATACCACCATTTTTGCTGATCGCTTATAATAGAAGTGACCAATGAGAGCACATATTGATCTTTGTGATTCCCGTTGACAAGACGTATCAAAAATCCCGCTGCGAGCTAATCAACCGATGATCATTACATTCGGATATTATAACTCTTCTTTCATATCACCGCGTTGATACCGTTCAAGCAGTTCATATCCAGCCACGTCTCCTGTCGACGTAAGTTTGAGTTGATATCGACCAATAATATCTTGCGTATCTGGCACAGCACGCCGTTCAACGAGTTCGATTACCGTTCGCCATTCATTATTATCCTCTGCTTCAACCTTGATGACGCTTTTGAAGTCATGCTCGAATAATTCTTCAGCAGCCGCCTTTGCACATTCCTGTGCTTCGACAATTCCGATGGATTTGACGGTTTCAGTCTCATCGACTGTCTCATTCTGATCTTCAGATTTATTTTCCCCAGGCATCGATTCAGTCTCCTTATCATGACCCCCATCAGTTCGGATCATCGCAGGTATACATCTTGATACAGACGTGGATGAAGATGTATCTTGATTATCGAAGCAAGCTTGTGTAGCTGGATTATCACCGTCATTATGATTACCGTCGGTGTCACTGCTGTTGTCCTCCGTATCACAGTCAACACGACGTTGCTGACTGTGTTCGCTCGCGTCTCGTCTGTGATTATATTCCATTTCGTGTGACATTATTGGCGGCTCTGTTAGCGTGATCTATGATAGGGTAATATCGGTATTCTCAACAACGGTCTCAACTTCCGTTCGAAGTGCTTGCACTTCACTGTATTGAGCAACTTTTGATGCTAGTACGTCAACGAAGAGTTCAATGAGCGCTTGTCTATCCACCGTGTCGACCGTACTTGCACCCTCTGCTACCATGATTGCCGCTCGCGTCCCAACATTAATTTGAAGCCGATTGCGTAGTTCTCTGATTATCTCAACAAGTTGTCTGGTTTCAATGCCGATATCACCGCTCGTCTGCGCATCGACAATTTCAACCTCAGTTTCAAAGTCATAAAAGTCCATATAGACACCGATAAGTCGATCCAACAGTGCATCCTGTGGTTCGTGCACGCCAGCGTACTCGACAGAGTTTGATGTTAATATTGCCCGAAATTCGGGATGAACATCGACATACCGCGACTCACCACGCTGTCCTGGAAGTTCTAAGACACCCTCCTCAAAGACGGATAATAAGACATTGTTTGCAACGGGCTTGGTTCGTGAAAATTCATTATATACAAGCGTTGCTCCTTCTTCGACAGCAAGTGTCAATGGATTATTGACCCACCGATCTTTCACGATTTCTTTACTCTTCAATACATTATGGATATATTGATCACGCTCTGAAATCCGCTCTTTTTCTGCGTACTCACCGACAAGGTCGCTTGTTGAGAGCTCTGTGTCACCGTTAATCCATACGACCGGTTGATCACGCTTCCGGGCAACGTGCATCGCGAGCGCCGTTTTTCCACATCCGGTTGGACCAATCAAATGAACTGGACGGTCAACGGTAAGCCATCGTTCCATTCGCTGGCGAATATCATTCACTGCATCGGTTTCAATGAATTCACGCTCTTTTGGGATGAACTCATCCTCAAGCTCACTAGTAGTGTCTGGGCTCGGGGACGCCTGTGGTTGGCTTGATCTTGAGTTAGTGGTTGAGCCACCGTCACTTTCTGCTCGCTTCAAACGCTCGAGAGACTTGTTTTCACGACGACGCTTCTTGTTTTCACGTGATGATCGAATCTGTGATCCACGTACCTTTCGCTTGCGAGAGTCTTTTGTCATTGTGTTTCGTCATCCGGTCGGAGCGGGACGTCTTCGCCATACTCCGCACGATAATCTTGAATCGACATTCCGTGTGTCTGTAGATGCGGTTCTGTGATTGCATGATAATGCTCACCACAAACACGACAGGTGACCATACCATCTGGAGTATCAATCGTCAACTCAGTCGTGGCGTCGGATGTCGTCTCTGATGCATCATCTGATTCCAACTCAGCGTCCTCGGTTACTTCTTCATCAACGCTGATGTCAACCGCAGTTTCGGATTCAGATTCGGCTGAGGCGGAGACGGCATCAGATCCTGCCTCAGCCTCACTCACGTTTCCCTCATCACCAATCGCGTTTGCCTCCAGTTGATCTGTTTGTTCTGCTTGTTTTACATCAGTGGTGCCGACATTATCATCGTCGTTATCCGATATCCCATAGAACGTTCTGATGTATGCAGCGAACTCTTCAGCCGTTGCATCGAAATTGGCACCGAAATCCTCAATTTCGTCCTCAAATTCGTCAACTGCATCAACTAATGCTTGCACTTCGACAGTGTGGAACTCTGATTGATACGTCTCAAATGCATCCCTGACAGCTGCGAATGCCTCCTTCTCTGCAGCGACATCAGCATGGATAGCATCGATATCGGCAGCGAACGCTTCAGCGTATGCATCAAACGCCTCTTCAACATCATCGAATGCATCTTCGACTGAAGCAATGGCTGCGAGGAGGTCATCGATATCTTGAATCTGAGCGACATCAGCATCGAATGCCTCAGCATATGCATCAAACTCTGCACCTGTTTCAGCGATTGCGGTTTGGAACTCATCAATTGCTATGAGAAGGCTACTGATATCTTGTATCTCGGAGACATCAGTGTCGAATGTGTCTTGATACCTCTCGAATACAGTACGAAGAGTAGCAATCTCATCCTGACGGTGAGAGACGTCCTGGAGAAATGCAGCGACTGCTGCATCAAATGTATCGCTATACTGATCGAATGCATCTCTCGCCTCCGCAAGGTCCCTCTCGAATGTCTCAAACGCAGCGTGATACTCACTGACATCGCGCTTTGACGCAACGTCTGCTGCGAATTCATCAGCATACCCTGCGAACTCGCGCTGGGTTGCTGTAAACTCCTCAGAGGTTGTCTCTATCTCGTCGCGTTTTTTTCTTACACTCATGATTATAATTATGATTAATGAACTACTATTAAAAATTGGGAATGAACGATTGATTCACAGTTCACTCTACACGGCGTCCGATGGCTCGTCAGTTACGCCTCGGCGCCAGCGGTGAGTTCTGCTTGTTCAATTTTCGCGATCTCTTCTGCGTAATGCAAGAAGGTATCGACTGAAGCAACCACAACGCGTGCTTCAACGGTTAGAATTTCTATGCCTACGAGTGAAATGCGTGCAAAGGTATCAACGACGATTCCCTTATCAAGCACGCGATCAAGAACTTCTGCTAAACTGGATGAGTCAGGTTGTGCCATAGTTGGTTTTGGGTAGTACCCAACTTAACTGTTTCAGGGGAACATAAAATACCTTTGTCTCACAACTGTTTTTGCTGATAATATCTTTGATTTATCTCTGCGTTGATTCTGCTTGATATTGTGAGCTTATAATGATGTCTGGACCAGCAAATGAGACACCTGCAACGTCATACTGCGATGATAGAAATTGAGTATTCACCTCAACAAGGCTGTCACCTTTGATTCCTAAGGCTCTCTGACATTTCAGGAGAGACGTATTATCTGAGCATATCAATCAGCAATTGATGTACAAAAGTTCTTCACCAACTGTTTGCCTGCGTTAGTAAGAATACTCTCAGGATGGAATTGAACGCCATGGTGTGGCTTACCGGGATGTCTTACACCCATCACAACACCCTGTTCATCATCCGTTGCAGCCGTCTCCACAAGCGGTGTAGGGACGTCTTGTCGCTCAACCGCTAATGAATGATACCGTCCAACATCGAATGGATCGGATATGCTTTTATACAACTCGCTCCCGTCATGTCTTACTTTTGATGATTTCCCATGAACAACAGCGGGCGCATGGCCGACTGGTGCGCCATGTGCTGCACAGAGTGCTTGATGACCCAGACACACACCTAAGACTGGATAGTCTAATTCAGCGAAGACATCGATTGATATTCCAGCCTCCTGTGGTGTTCCAGGACCGGGTGAGATAACAATCCCGTCGGGATCCAATGCATGAATATCATCCAAGTCTACTGCATCATTACGTTGAACCGTGACTTCGTCAAACTCACCGACATACTGAACGAGATTGTACGCAAACGAGTCATAATTATCGATAACGAGAATCATTATGAGTCACCACTCTCAATTCCATCTCTTTCTGATTGTATTGATGCACTCTGTGTTGTCGTTGATTCGCTCATTGTCTCCCCCGTCGTGCCGACGGCAAGTGACCCTCGTTCGCCAAGTGCTGTATCGACAGCTCTCACAAGCCCTCGCGCTTTATCAAGCGTTTCTTGATATTCATGATCGGGGATAGAATCATGGACAATTCCAGCCCCGACGCGGAGGCGATACTCATCATCATATCGTACAAGCGTTCGAATTGTAATATTTAATACAGCGCGGTCGTCGAAGCCAAAGACTCCAACGCTCCCTGTGTATGGTCCTCGACGCGTTGTTTCAACCTCATCGATAAGTTCCATCGTCCGTGGCTTTGGTGCACCAGTAATCGTCCCACCAGGAAAAACCGCGGCGATAGCATCAGCAATTCGTGTCTGTGGTCGGCGCTGCCCCTCAATGAGTGAAACAAGATGCATTACCTCTGAATATCGATCGACGCGTCGGTACTCAGAGACATCAACTGTTCCATACTCACAAATTTTCCCAAGATCGTTTCGCTCAAGATCAACGAGCATTGCGTGCTCAGCACGTTCTTTATTATCCTCGATAAGATCTGATTCAAGTTCATTATCCTGCGTTGATGTCTCACCCCGTGGTCGTGTTCCAGCGATTGGTTCGGTACTTACTCGATCACCGTTGACTGACAGTAATAATTCCGGGCTTGCACTGACAAGGTCAACACCAGGGAATTCAATGAGCCCAGAGTATGGGGCGGGATTCACCTCTCGAAGGGCATCGAAGGCAGTGATTGGATGAATTGCAGCGGGTGCACTCAACCGGTGTGAGACATTTGTTTGGAATGTGTCTCCATCTCGAATATATTCCTTGATTTGTCGAACACGGTCTTCAAACGCTGCTGTTCCGCATTCACTTTTGAATGTTATTGCATCGTTTGGAGCAGATACTGTCGGTTCAGTCACCGAAGTGGTACCGCTCTCAATTCGTGAGACGAGATCGCGTGCACGTGCGAGCCCACGTTCGTACGCATCTTGTATATCCACGTCTGCCTCAACCACAGGACACGCTGTGATGTGTACTGTCACGGGTCCATCCGAACGCGGTTCTTCCCATGCAGCGACACGGTCGAAAACCCCAATCTGTACTCGTGGCAGATCACTCGGTGGTGTTGTCTGTGGGATCGATTCAAGTTCCCGAGCAACATCATATGAGAGCCATCCAAACGCACCACACGGGTATGGGACGGTGCAGGAGCCACGAACAAGTGTCTCACGAGCTAAGAGACTGTCAAGTTCATCAAGACTTGGTCCGCGGTTCTGTTTCGCCTTATTATTTTTTTCTGTCGTCTTCTCCTGCTGATGTGAGTGTTGTGCAATTGACACTGCTGACTCGGTTACCTGAATACGCTCGATTGGGTCGATTGCAAAGTATCCCCACCCAGACTGTCCGCCAGTCGTCTCAAGATATACTCCATCACCAGCGTCCATCCGCGCTCGCCGGTATGCGGTAAATGGGTCTTCGATAATAAGTTCTATTTCAACCGGGACGCGTGCGCCCGGGGGTACTTCTGCTGCTATCTCTGTGAACGTCGCTTCATCTGTCACGACCGTAACCTCATGCATGTCCGATGATATCTCCTGTAATCCGGTAATGTCGCCGAATGTATCCAAAGATTTGGGGAGAGATTAACAAAAGACTTCCGTGAATGTTAGATCCGAGCACTATTTATTGATAAATTGAAACGACGAGCGAAGACGTGAGTCGTATCTCACTAACTGATTATTGACACTTCAATATGAAGACGCTAATATCATACTTCCGCAGTGAGAATAACTTATATGGAATATCGGTACGCTGGTGACGCCAACGAGAAGTTGTTTGAGGCCTACCAGTCGGATACTGATCCGTACCCGACAAATGTCTCTGTCTGCTTTCCAGAGCGCGAACATCGCCGTGGAGAGATAGCTTATCTTCAACAGTTATTTTTCCCGACCTGCTGGAATGCACCTGAACTTGTTCGTGATGAATTAGCCATCCTTGACACGCTTGATGAACTTGGCAATCTTTTCCATGCAGGTATCTGCCCATATCCAGGTGTCAATGCCGATGAAGTCGTCACGAATGTTCTCGATAAGCTTCCGGAGATACGAACATTTCTTAAACGGGATGCTGAAGCCGCCTATAAGGGCGACCCTGCTGCGAAAAGTTACACAGAGATCATTCGCTCATATCCTGGTTTCCTTGCAGTCGCAATGCAGCGAGTTGCGCACATTCTCTATCAGGAGGGCGCAGTTGAGTACGCTCGGGAACTAACAGAGTACGCCAAGACACAAACAGGGATTGACATTCACCCGGGTGCTGAGATTGGTGAGCATTTTTTCATTGACCATGGCACAGGAGTTGTCATTGGTGAAACCGCAACTGTCGGTGATTGGGTGCGACTGTATCAAGATGTAACCCTCGGAGCACTTCACTTCGAAGAACAAGAGGGAGAACAGCATGCACTCAAGAAGGGGTATGACCGACATCCGAATATTGGTGATCATGTTGTTATCGGTGCTGGAACCAAAGTCCTCGGTCCCGTGACTGTTGGTGATCATGTGAGTATCGGTGCCAACTCATGGGTCACAGATGATATTCCGGACCATACGAAAGTATACATCACCAATCATCCGACTCAAGAGCGAAAGCGCCATGAGGAAGGAAACGGCGCTGAAATAAATTGATAAATACACATTCCTCTTTGGAGATTCCCTCGAATAATATGACAGATAAAAATCAAAGCAAAACTACCGACTCATATCGACGCGTCATGCATCGTCTACTGCGAGTATCCGTCCTTCATTATGATCTTTTACAGCAGTGACAGACCAGAATACTGATGATGGCGGCTTTAGCGATATTCGCCAGCATGTCGATGGTCATCCAATGACTCGGTTGCTTGCGTACGCGCGCCCATACTGGGTCCGACTCTTGCTTGGTGTGCTCGCTGCGATTGGAACCCGTGGTGCTCGACTTGTTCCACCTATCATTATTGCGACAACAATCGACCGCATCGTACTTGGCAGCGGTGACCCTGGATTATTATCCGATCTCGGGCTTTTGACTGCAGGGCAAATCACGGGCACCACGGCGCGTATCGCTGTTCTTGAGCAACTCGTTGTTATCGCTGCATTGGCATATCTTATTCGCTCCGTCACTCGCTTTGGGTCGCGCTATCTGCTTCAATCATCAGCGCAGAAAATCCAGCGTGATCTTCGTAACGATACGTATGACCATCTCCAGCATCTTTCGATGGATTTCTTTGCATCACATCAAACCGGGGGAATGCTATCGATTCTCAACAGTGATATCAACCGTCTTGAGCAGTTCCTCAATACAGAGTTTCGACAACTTATCCGGGTTGTTGCAACTGTGAGTGGCATTGCCATTGTTCTCTGGTATTATGCACCAACACTCGCACTCATTGCACTTGCGCCCGTCCCACTCATTGGCATTGCGAGTGCTGGGTTCCTCCAGTGGATCGAACCGCGATATAAATCGATTCGAGAAACAGTCTCACGGCTGAACACTCGGCTTGAAAACAATCTCGGTGGTGTCGCCGTTGTCAAGATATTTAATCGATATGCATTCGAGCGTGACCGTGTTGCTGAGCAAAGTCGCAGTTATCACGATGAGCAGGTTGCTGCACTCCGTATCCGTCGAGCATTTTTCGCTGGTCTTCGGTTACTTACCGGTATCGTGTTTGTACTTGTGTTACTTATTGGTGGACGCTCAATTATTACCGCATCTACTAGTGAACAAGCAATCATCTCAACGGGTGCATTCGCAGCATTCTTCCTCTATCTTCGTCGGCTTTACTCGCCAATGCGACGAATTGGGCGATCTGCGAATAAATATCAACTTGCTAAATCAAGTGCCGAGCGCGTCTTTGGACTTCTTGGACAAACACCAACAGTTACTGAACCAACAGACCCTGTTATTCCGGATGAAATTGAGGGACGAGTAACATTTGAAAACGTCCATTTCAGCTACACGGATCGTGAATCAGTGTTAACAGATATTTCGATCGATGTGCCACCAGGAACGACAGTCGGACTTGCTGGCGCGACTGGGGCTGGAAAGTCAACGCTTGTAAAATTGGTCTCTCGGCTTCACGACGTTGACTCAGGAACAGTTCGCATTGACGATCGAGATATTCGCGAGTATGACCTCCAAGCACTTCGTGAGGAGATTGCCGTTGTCGAGCAAAATCCGTATTTATTCTCGGGAACAGTTGCTGAGAATATTGCATACGGTGATAGTGACGTACTTGAAGCTGAGCGTCAAGATGCATCCTCGCGACGTGACGCGGTTGTTGAAGCCGCGAAAGCGGCGGCTGCACACGAATTTGTCTCCGGGCTTCCATCAGGGTATGATACACAAATTGGTGAGCGTGGAATCAAACTCTCAGGTGGGCAACGACAGCGCGTCGCGATTGCTCGCGCGCTTCTGAATGACCCATCGATTATTATCTTTGATGAGGCGACGAGCGACGTTGATACAGAGACAGAAGAGCAAATCAAACAGAGTATTGATCGGCTGATTGCAGACCGGACAGCGTTTGTCATTGCTCACCGACTTTCAACAATCAGGGATGCCGACCGTGTTATCGTCCTTGACGATGGCGAAATTGTCGAATCTGGAACGCACGAGACGCTTATTGAGGAATTTGGAGCGTATGCGGCATTGTGGGATGCACAAGTCGAAGCCAATACAACTGATGACCGATACCGTCCAGCGCCGACAGAATCAGAATCATCATAGAGCGACTGAGTCAACATGTGTAACCGTTTAGCTGTTTCCCTCAATTCTCTCCGAAAGGGTGCAACGTCTGTCTTGGATAGATGCTCACTGCCTGGTTCATACTCACACTCAGGTTATGATCTCTCAGCTGAGGAATCAACAACAGCTTGGACGCCAAGCCAGTGTGTAATCATTCCATCATTTCTTCGAAGTGGGGTGACTGAAAGACGACTTCGAAATGGTGTTCCATCCCGACGATAGTTCCACAGCGTAACTGTCACCGGCTCCCAAATTTGAGTTGCTTCTCGGAGTGTATCAACTGCTGAGGATTCTGTTATTGGACCCTGGAGTATCCGAGGATTTGATCCACGGAGCTGTGATAGATGATAACCGGTTCTTTCTTGAAACGTTTGATTCGCATATCGAATTGGGTTATCTTCGTAGGTTGGTCCAGTGAGTGTGAGTCCAAATTGGATATTATCAAGAACTCGAAGACGCCACTGCAACATCATCTCACGTACATGAGTGTTTTCAGTATTATCTGATACGAAATTATCGACACCATCCTCAAGAAGTTCCTGATTGATACCATCAAGATGACTTGCGCTCATAAGCTCTGAGAGATCCTGTTGAAACCCCTCCCGGTCGGATTTAATTGCAGCAATGAGCTGATTCCGAAGTATCGACTGTCGCATAATTATTTGCTTCTATGCAGTGGACAAATTCCTACCGTCATCAGTATTACTCTCATAGCACATGATGCGATATCCTCCTCCGAGTAAATTCATGAGTCTCCTGAGGTTTTTCTGTTACTCCCGTCGATTCGGGTGGGTGGAAATCGAAGGTTGAAGATCGGCAGCGATAGATAGCGCCATGTTCCCGATACTCCTCTTGATCGAATAATTCGGCAGGGACTTGGAGTTATCTGGTTAGTTCATGTCAGCGTGGGCGGGAGATTCGCGCTGTGATTTCGGTCGAAGCCCGTGGTCGTGGCAAACACTCATCCAATCCAATCCACTTTGATTCAATTCAATTGCCTCTACTGATCCGACAGCAGGGACCTGAACCATCACTGTCTAGTGAGGCTGAGCGATGACGGACGACTCACGAGGAGACTCGTGGGTTTTCTTACCCTCCAAATCCTAGAAGATATTTTGATGAACACCAGTCGACTCAAACCGATTGACCTCATAATAATGTTATGACGACACAGAGTACATCTCCCCTTCTCTCTGAGCAAGAGCGAGCAAAACGAGATCCTCGATCCGATACTGCATTTTATGACACTCCGCGATTCGTGACACATGCGGACGATGGATTTCTCACACAACTCACTGAAACGTATTCATCAGTTCTTTCCTCTGATGACCGCATCTTCGATGCAATGAGCAGTTGGGTTTCACACCTCCCAGATAATGTCTCATACGATCATATCATTGGTCATGGACTCAATGCAGCCGAACTTCGGGAAAATGAGGCACTCGATGAATGGTTCTGTCAGAACTTGAATCAAAACCAAGTGCTTCCACTGGAAGACAATGCTGTTGATGCGGTTACTTGTGCACTCTCTGTACAGTATCTGCAGTATCCAGGTCGTATATTTGATGAATTTACCCGCGTGCTCAACGATGATGGTGTCGCTATTATTAGTTTCACCAATCGAATGTTTCCGACAAAAGCCGTTCGTGCATGGCGGGCAGGTTCGATGGACGAACGGCATGATCTTGTCGAGCAATACTGTGCGGTGAGTGGGCTCACAACGACACGGCGGATTTCACGCCGTCCGGAGTCTGATCCGTTCCGAGCCACTATTGCGCGGAATTGAGTTTATAAGACCCATATGTCTTGAGTCAGGACACACTCCAGGGTTCGTCGTTGGCACATTATATGTAGTCTGTGATTGATATATACCTGAATTTGATGGCTGGAAACTCAATTAGACCATCTGAATGTGAGCGTGAAGGTCGTATTCCTGTCCCAGTTCACAGGGCAGAGGTTGGCACTCCGTGTTTCTCTTCGAGACCACACTCAATTGAGTTGAATTAACTCGGAACGCTCGTTTAGATACTCCGTTCCGTCTTGAATAATGAAATCAGTATCAACAGTTGGTAACAGACAAATTAGAAGTCAACCCAGAAAGGCTCAACATTTGTTTGTGATCAGAACGGAATTGACAAACCATAGCAGAGACGTGATACGATAATATTTCAATCACTGCTCTCGTGAGGCACCAAGTGAGTCTGTTTCATTATCATCATCTTCATGTTTCTGTTTCTGTTTCCCTTGGTCTTCAATATCGCTGGTTTTTGTGTCCATCTCCTCGACGGGGATGTGCTGACGTTGTCGAAGCGAGATAAGATGCTTTTCAGCTGCAGGGTTCAACGAGAAACTTCCGTTGATATCTGCTGGCTCACGACCATGTACAAGCCGACCAAATGGTCCGGCTGCGACGGGATAGAGCCTTTCGAGTGTTTCTATCAGCGGTGTCGCAGCATTATATTCTTCAAGAATCCGTCGTATCGTCGCAGCGCCAACATAGATTGTCTCATCCTCAATGAGCGCGAATACAAATGGATGTCCATTAAACTGCGCTTCCAAGATTCGCTGCACTGATTTCGATTCCCACCGTACTGGTCGGATATTGGAAAGACGACATGTTACTGTCGCTGCAGCCGCACGAAATGCTGGATTGCTTCCGTCATACACGAGCAGTGAGTCAGCCACGTATCTCATGTATACATAATACTTCTTAATAGTAAGGCTTCTGGGCTCCTCCGGTGGATTTCCGGATTTAATGATACTGATGGTACTTCAAAACAGCGCGCTCTGTTATTATTTACCGAGAGGACATGTTCGAATCGCTCACCATTTGGAATCTCTGACACTAATTGATGAAATGTATACTTCTGAAAAACAGTGCACGGCTGCGTTTGCCTGTCTTATTATCTCTTGTGAGGCGTATCAAATCGCGAAATGAGTTCATTTACAAAATGATATCACTATTCACAGTCTCAACTGATGTGTATCGTGTGGATACGGTCCACTGAGCTGAGAGAGGATATTAACCGAAAAAGGAGTCAGTAATCGAATTATACTCTCATGTCGATATATGCAGATATATGTGAGTCCGCTGCAATATGATACATGTGCCAATACGAACAGATATTATCAATGGTATAGTGTCGACTGTAATTAGTGTCGCAGCAACAATCGCAATGGCTGATAGCGATGACACGTGGGATCTAAATGACGTTGTTCTTGCAGTTGCTGTCTCGGCATTTCTGTCTGGATTCTTTACAAGTTACTTTGCTGAATGATTCGCATCTAATGTGGAGATATATACGTTAGATTCGCGTCAAGATAGAATTTATACTCACATGGATTTTCCTTCTCTCTCCATCTCAGATTGTATGACCAGTCTCTCGGATTGTGGCACAATGTGGCTCTTTCGTCCAGCCACATATACGGCATCGACACGTACAAATCCATACCCATGACTCAGCGATCAGGCCGATTTCGAGTCTATCGCGTTGTTCCATCAGTGCCACATCTCAATCTACAGGCGGTCGACGAGCCAAGACTCTATACGGTGTATGAATCAGGATATGAATCAATCCAAAATTCAGTTGACACACTTCGGACTGGCGATTTAATTGAGGCAACGATTTCAGGCGACCCAACAGATGATGAGGAGGCGTGGCGGTTGACAGCGATTGAGCGCGTTGGCGGCGTACGTATGGACTTTGCGGTCAATGCAACCCTTCCAGCAGTTGCTGATACCTGCTGGGAATCCGGTCAGTCCGAACCGCAGTGTGTGACACTTACCGACCACGAAGATATTCAATCGAGTTCTGAGCCGAGAGAGAATACCGACTCGACGAATCCTATCGGGGCTTGCTGTGTCCAACCCCGAGCGGCGCTCCCTGATGGTGCATTCATTCCAAATATCCTCACTGGCACGCTTCCGCTTGAATCGGTGTTACAGTCTGTGCCTGGGACTGATAATCCAGCTGTCACTGCGTTGTTCATTGATCCCGCCCGCCCGAACGCAAACAGCTATGAGATACCGTTTGGTGTTGTTTTGTTATTCACCCAGTCTGAGACGGATCTTCGAAAACGATTTTATAATCAATATGACTGCCCAATTGACCCTGCTTCTGACATCGATACCCGACCATCATTTGATCCATATGCGATATAATCATCGTGTGAGCTACTTTCTGCCAGGCAAATTAACCCTGTCCAATTCATACCTATTGTATGAATCGTAAGACTGTCCAACGTGAATGGGAGGATATCGCCGAGACATACGCACAGCGCCGCGATCCAAATGGCTCTGATGCAGACCTTGTTTTTGATCTCCAATCAATGGTCGGTGAGGATTCGACTATTCTTGATGTTGGATGTGGTGATGGTGCGCGAACGCTTGATAATCTCTCTGAGTCAGTTATCGATATTGGACTTGACATCGCCCGGCAGAATCTTGAACTTGCTCGCGACACCGTCCCAACCGCACGATTGCTTCAGGCGGAGATGACACAACTGCCAATCGCAAGTGACTCTATCGATGGCATTACCGCCTATCATGCTGTCTTTCACGTTCCCCGCAGTAATCATCCGAATGTATATAATGAATTCACGCGCGTTCTTCGCCCGGGTGGGACACTTCTGATGACGCTCCCGGGAGGACGATATGAGACAGTTCGTCAAGGGTGGATGGGCGGACAGATGCTGTTTTCTGCCCCCGGACGGGACCAGACACTCGCGTATCTTCAAAACGCTGGATTCGAGAATATCCGCACACAACAGGTCACTGATCCACTCGGGAGTAATGCTGAGTTCGTGTTTGCCGACCTCGCAGAATCATAAATGGAATATCAGATACTTTACTGTTATTTGATCTGACATACATCTTTGATCTCCTCCCATGGCTGAAGCCGTTGGAATCCTATGGCACCGCTGGATTAGGATATGAGGGTTTGCAGTCTCCCACTTGCTCTTGCGGTTTGAATCCCCTGGACAACTCATACAGGGAGACTTCGGACTGTGCCGATTAGCCGGGACTTCCATCCCTACCCAAATCAAGGGCAAGATTCGGAGCTATTTTAATCGTCAGCCTGAGCGCCAGCCTCGGCTGACTCGACACTCAAGTTATCTAAGAGCGTTTTGGCAGCCTCACTGCTTGATCCTGGTCCACGTCCAGTAATCAGGTCTCCATCAATTGCAACACTTGTCTCGGAATCAAGTTCAGCATCCCACTCTGCGCCAGCGGCTCGGACCTCATCCTCAACCCAATACGGGAGTTTTCGTCCATCGGGCATACGGTCATCTTCATCAACGATTCCCTCTTCCCATTCATTCGGGAATCCAGTTACATTCCGATCAGCTACAAGCATCGATCCATCGGAACCACGGGTGAACGCAAGAATTCCAACAGCATGACAGACAACGAGGGCAACACCATGGTCTCCTTCAACGGCAGTTCGAAGCGCTTCTCGGGCATGTCGATCATGTGTGATGTCAAATTCTGTTCCATGACCTCCAGGGAACACAACGGCGTCGTAATCACTGGCATCGACAGATCCGAGTGCTTCAGGACTATTTAGTCGAGGATCGTTCTCATGAATCTCACACAGATGATCAGCGTACTCCGAGCCGACCTCATCAGGATCGATTGATCGGTCATCGATGACCGGCTTTTTTCCTGTTGGTGTTGCAACAGTTACTGCAACCCCAGCGTCATCGAGCGTCGTGAGTGGCTCAATACATTCCTCTCCCCAGTAGCCTTCCTCAGTAACAATGAATAATGCGTTTGTCATGCATCAAATGTTATGTGTCCAGTGCTCAAACACTCTTTGGTATTTTATCTCAAACGCTGGGCTAATGAATAACCACAACATTGCGGCACCGGTGATAGCCATTAACCAACACAATATATGATTGTTGATGGATATCTCACTTACATCGAAATCTGTTTTTTCAGAGAAACACAATATGTCGCAGACGCTCAGCGGGACATCTGCAGTTGTCATTGGCGGAGGATTTAGTGGGCTCTCAACGGCTTGTTATCTTGCGGACGCTGGTGTCGATGTGACAATTTTTGAGCGTCAGGACACGCTTGGTGGTGTTGCTGGACGCATCGAACGATCAGGATTTCAATTCGACACCGGTCCGTCATGGTATCTAATGCCGGATGTATTTGAGCGCTTCTTCAACACATTTGGATACGACCCGACAGAGCACTATTCGCTAACGCGATTGGATCCAAATTACCGTGTTTTCTGGAAAGACGGTGACACGGCAACATTACCGGCTGACCGACAGAGCCAACGCGAGCTCTTTGAGCAATATGAATCCGGCGCGGGTGCAGCACTTGATACATATCTTGAGGAGGCTGCAGACGCATATGAAATCGGGATGGAGGAATTCGTATACAAGCACCGACCACGCCTTCGTGACTGGGTTGATCCTGGACTCCTCCGAGCAGCACGTGGCATCACTCTGATCGGCTCAATGGACGATCACATAGCCTCATATTTCGACTCAGCAAAACTTCGGCAGTTGCTTGAGTATACACTGGTCTTTCTCGGTGGATCGCCATACAATACCCCGGCGTTGTACTCATTGATGAGTCATGTTGATTTTAATATGGGCGTGTACTATCCGACAGGTGGGATTGCAAGTGTTGTCGACAGTATTAGCTCCATAGCTCATGAGTTAGGCGTAAGCATTGAAACGAATACAACCGTTACTGAAGTGAGTCGTGCCAACGACGACACTGGTGTCCGTGTTCAAACCGATACAGACACTCATACCGCAGACCGCGTCGTCAGCACCATCCCACCCGCATACACTGATCGTGAATTACTCCCCAAAGGTGTATCTGATCATGATGCCTCATATTGGGAGTCACGGACATACGCACCGGGGGCATTTTTGTTATATCTAGGCGTCGAAGGCGAACTTGATACGCTTGAGCATCATACACTTATCCTTCCGACTGACTGGCAATCACATTTTGAGTCGATCTTCGATAATCCAACATGGCCGACGGATCCGTCATATTATGTTAATGTCCCCTCACAAACGGATCCAACAGTCGCTCCTGATGGTCATTCAACGGTCGTTGTTCTTGTCCCAATCGCGCCTGGACTCGATGATACCGATGCGATCCGTGAACAGTATCGTGAAAAGGTTCTGAGCGATCTTGCCGCTCACACCGGTGTCGACCTTCGAGGTCGGATTGTTGTTGAGGAGACTGCCTGCACGAGCGAATTTGCGGCGATGGGATATCCAGACGGCACAGCATTAGGGCTGGCGCATACGCTGACACAAACCGGTCCATTCCGACCTGCTCATCGATCTGATGCGATCAATGGATTATATCATGCGGGCTCGTTCACAGACCCTGGAATCGGAATGCCGATGTGTCTAATCAATGGGAAGCATGTCGCTGATGCGGTCATCGATGACGTGACAAACAATCATGCGACGGATGTTGGAATCTCATCACCATCCTCAGTTGTATCGCAGGCATTTGGCTCTGATTGAAATTCCTATTCCTGTCCCTGTCCCCGTCCTCGTCCCCGTCATGTAACGAAACAACGCATGTGTCGTTCAGCTCGTCTGTCGATACTTTTTGTCGTTACTCTCGGCGTATTCAGCATCTCTGTCACATCAGCGTTCAGTAACCCGGTGGAGAGCCCTTTCGTTGTCTGTTCGGCAGCATCTCTGAGTAAAAACCATCGTCGAAGTCACTCATTGTATCACGGTTGGTAGCAACTTGACATCCTCCTCGGCCTGAAGGCGGGAGGAATCCCACGGTACCGCTGCGTTGAGTTGAGTTGAGTTGGGAATGTCAGGGTTGGGTTGACAGACTCCCAATACCAAGCCACCACACCGTTCGAATCGGTGAGTGACCGGGGCCGGTCGATGGGTAGTCTCCTGGGAGTGCCACATCTCAGCTTCAGCTTCAGCTTCCGCCCCCGGGACTCCTCTCGTTTGTCAGAGTCGGACGCCCACGCCCACGCCCAGAGTTGGTTTTGCCTCGGGGCGTCCGACACCGACAGACTCAGACTTCAGCGGACACGGACTCGGAGTTACTTTCACTGCGAGCTTCGCCCGGTGCCCGGTGGTTGTTGTTTGCACAGAGGGCACACCCTGTTTCCAAAGTGGGCGGACACTCACAGTTACACTCATACTCATACTCATACTCGAACCGCCAGTTTCGGGCGCTCGGCGACACTGGAGTCGTAACCACTGGGCCGACATTAACACATGCGCTGTTTGTGGACACAAATGTGTGGAATTACCACTGTGACGGCGAGTATTCACGCCGTGCATGGGATTGCGCCTGCTCCGCGTATAATCAGTGTTTCTCTCTGAACCCACAGTCATTGCATCAAGAATGTCTGTGTGCATGTTCCGCTGCACATTCGAATATCGACACTCACGCTCTCACTCTCAACAGCTGATAATCGGTACGGAGACGACTGAAGGCGAAACAGTGTACATACGCTTCTCTATCGACACCGCGAGGCGACCTTCGTAAGGATTTTTCCTATCGACCGCACCCGGAGTGGTGTGCGCGCAATCACTAATAGCGGCTGGGTTGAGGTTATTACGGGGTCAATGTTCTCAGGTAAAACTGAGGAACTGCTCCGTCGGTTGCGACGAGCCGAGATTGCTGGTCAGTCTATTGCTGTATTCAAGCCTGCCATCGATAACCGATATGGAGAGACGACTGTTGGGTCGCATGTTGGTCGACAATGGGAGGCAACAGTCGTTCCGAGCGAGGGAGAGGACGTGTGGGAGATCAAACAGAAAGTTCAAAAACAAAAACGAGAGCAACGGCGAGAGCAAAAGTACAATCCGACTCAGAATGATCAACCAACTACTGTAGACACAGACACAGACACAGATACCAAGCAGTCAGATAACAAAAATAATGTAGCTACACCCAGCGACGACTCGGTTACTATTGTTGCTATTGATGAGGCAAATTTCTTTTCAACCGAACTTGTGTCCGTTTGTGAGGAACTAGCGAATGATGGCTACCGCGTTATTGTGTCTGGCACTGATCAAACATATCGCGGCGAGCCATTTGAACCGCTGCCACAACTCATGGCAATCGCAGAATATGTCGATAAGTTACAGGCAATCTGTGCAGAGTGTGGAGAACCTGCAACGCGGAATCAACGACTCGTTGACGATGCTCCTGCACATATTGATGATCCAACAATCGTTGTCGGCGCTGATGAGAATTACGAGGCCCGATGTCGTAACTGTCATATTCTCCGACATGAGTAACTCAAGACGTGACGACTTGGGTTGATACACCAGCAGGTGGGCGTGAACGTGGACCACGTGGTGTCATGCGGGCGTGGATTAGTGTCATTATCGCCCCTCGACAGTTTTTCGCCAACGCTGTTGCACCTGGTGATCAGGCACCAGGTCTGGTTTTTGGGATTACTATCGCAACCGCGTACGTCGCTGGGTTATTCGCTGGCAATCCATCACACATTCCTCAACTGAGCAATGACCCAGTAACTTCGGCTGCTATTACAGTGATCGCAGTAATGCTTCTTATTGCGCCGGCAATATTGCATCTCACTGCTGCGCTTCAAACAATTCTGTTGATACTCATTGTGCCAGATCGAGCAGGCGTCAGTGAAACGGTGCAGATAATTGCATATGCAGCAGCACCATGCATCATCGCTGGGATCCCAATCGCTGCTCTTCGAGTTATGTGTACGGCATATGCGGCTACATTGCTTATCATTGGGATTCGAGAGGTACACGCAACGAGCACACTCCGTGCGACTCTCGCTGCAGGTATTCCCGCGAGTCTTCTCTTTGGGTCCGCGCTCGGGGGTATCAGCGCTGGTGTTGAACTGTTTCAGTCTCTTGAAATCCTACAGCTATATGAGATTATTTAATCCAATATAGGCGCCTTATACTACTCAACCCTTTTTAAAATCGGTCAGATTCAGATTATGAGAGGATACAGTCAGAATGTAGAGGCGGTTCGCGCAATGATATTTCATGCACTCATAGCGTGGGGATACGCTCGCTCAACCCATATTCATCACACTATTACACCATCACAGTATCACGACATGGCTGAGTGATGAGTGGGATTCGACAATCGTTTTAGTCGTGGACTGCTCTAAGTAATTAATGGATTGGATTACGCATGATGAGGACGTTTGGTTCGATTTCAGGGGAGATTCCCCACAACAGTTGACCGCAGGACGATATTATCGCGGAACGGTCGACGGATTCGCAGACTTTGGCGTCTTTGTTGATCTAGCCTCGGGGGTCACCGGATTATTACATCGGAGTGAACTTGATCGCCGACTTGAAACTCTCGATTGGGAGTCTGATGATACCGTTTTCGTACAAGTCAAAAACGTTCGCGATAACGGGAATATTGATCTCGGCTGGTCAATCAGGCAGTCATCCTCTGAGTTTCGAGGATCAGAAATCCACGACCCGACTGGAGCAAACGATGGTGAGCCTGTTGAGTCAGCGAGCAATGACAACACAAATGCTGGGCTGACGACAGAAGCCACTGCAACACCATCTGTCTCACGCGGCGGTTCTGATGGAAACGCTGCAACGGTCAAGCGGACGCCAGCAGTGACAAGCACAGACGAGGACATATCCGCTGATACCGCTGATAGTAATCAGGAAACGTCCGAGGAAGCGGCTACTGCCGAGACTGAGATCACAACAGCTCAAGCGGAAACGGAAACAAAAACGGAACCAGAAACGGTGTCGGTTAGTACAGAGGATTCATCCACAACTGATACTGCATCCGTCTCACCATCCTCGACTGAGAGAAGTACCGATGCGGATGATAATGGATTAACAAGCCAGTCTCAGGCTGTTTCCGATACAACCACAGAGAGTGAATCTGACTCCGCGTCCGAACTATCAGATGAACTTGCTGATGACGATGATGGAGAGCGAGTCTCGATTGATTCACTCTCCGACCGGATCGGAAATGAAGTTCAGATTGAGGCTGAGGTTGTCGAAGTGAGACAAACCGGAGGACCAACAGTATTTGAACTTCGAGATGAATCAGGGACCGTTGAGTGTGCAGCCTTTGTTGAGGCTGGTGTCCGTGCCTATCCTGATGTGGAAGAAGGCGACATTGTCCGGTTAAATGGCGAAGTTGAGCGTCGTCGTGGTGAGATTCAGCTTGAAACGAATGACCTCACACCGCTTGAGGGTACCGCAGCAGCAACTGTCGAAAAACGTCTTGTAGATGCACTTACCGCCGAAGCTCGCCCTGACACGGCGACAGTTCTTGCGACCGATGACCCCCTCTCAACGCTAAGTTCGCAGTTTGTCGATGCTGCAACAGTTATTCGACGAGCTGTACTGGAATCGCGCCCAATCGTTGTCCGACACGCCGCAACAGCCGATGGGTACGTCGCTGGGGCAGCAATTGAACGAGCTGTGCTCCCACTCGTCAAGGAGGAACACGCCCGTGCAGACGCAGAGTATCATTTCTTCACACGACGACCTCTTGACGACCCTGTCTATGGGATGGACACAGCAACAAATGATGTGACACAGATGCTCCAGGACAGTGAGCGACATGATGAAAAACTACCACTGGTTGTTCTTGTCGGCGTAGGCGGTACCGTTGACTCTCTCGATGGGATTGAGTTACTGGGTGTCTATGACGCCCCCCGCATTGTCATTGATGCTGGTGATCTTGATGAGGCAATTCAGACAGAAGTGGACACCATTGTCTCACCACTCACAGCAAATGATTCCATAGACACCAATGACTCTCTAACGGCACCTATTTCGACTGGAGCGGTTGGTGCAAACCTCGCTGCAACTGTGAATAATGAGATTGCAGACGAACTTGAGCATCTTCCGGCTGTGAGCTACTGGGATCAGACACAAGCTCCTTCAGTATATGTTGATCGCGCTGCCGCCGCTGGATACGATGCGACACAGACGCGTGAACTACGTGAAGCCATTGCACTCGAGGCATATTATCAATCATATCAAGATAAGCGTGAGTTAATCACCGATCTCCTATTCGAAGACGACGGCGGGCTTGCCGGACACGTCTCCGAACAGTTCAGACTGAAACTTGATGCCGAGGTCGAAACAGCAGAGGCAAATCTTGAAACATACCGAGTTGGTGACATCGAAGTCGTCAGACTTGATGCAGATGCATACAGCCATCGCTTCGACTTCCCACCGACAGCACTTCTTTCAGAAACACTGCATCGGCAAACACGGAGTGAGTCGTCAGTGACAGTCGTATACTCAACTGATGAATTATTCATACATGCAACAACTGAGCTTGATATCCGTGCAGTTGCCTCGGCAGCAGCGGATGCTGTCCCTGAGGGTGGAGTCACAGCGGTAGGAGTCCGACAAAATCGAGTTGAGTTCCTTGCTGGGGCACGTGAATCTGTTGTTGATGCTGTTGTTGACGCTGCTGTCGCACAGCTCAATAACTAGCCTATCGCGAACAAATCTCACGCGACTCAACTGTGGCTTTGATATTCTGCTGATACCGGTGGTTCCGGTCGTTCATTAACACGGAGAAACACGGCTCAAGACAATCACGATTGAATAGATCGACACACAGGTATTCTCAAAACCCATGCGAATGACAGTGTCTTTTCAGAGGTTGGATATCCGTCGAGCGACACGCTTAACCTCAAAACAGCGCGAGTAGTGAATATGAATATCCGCTTGATACGTCCGCGGGCGAATCCCTGTCAGTGTCGGAGCGACTCTGGCGGTCAATATTCGATGTATCAGCACACTGAATTCAATTCTTATCTCGGTGTTTCAACAGCGGATACCACGTACACTATTAGAGGAGTAAACAGTGAGCACTGAAACAAATTCAGAAGAGACAGGATCAGAACCCGACCCAACTGAAACGGAAGCATTTCGCCGCACCTGTGAGTATCTCGTCGAGCAAATTGTTGCCGGTGATGTCGACCGTGACAGTCTTGAATCGGCAAAGCTGGACGCTTGTTCGCAATATGGGTCACCAAAGGTACCAAAAAACACAGACATCCTTGCACATGCCTCCGCGGCGAATCGTGATGATGTCAAACCTGTTGTGCAACGAAAGCCTGTCCGGACCGCATCAGGTGTCTCACCGATTGCAATCATGACCTCCCCACACATGTGTCCGCATGGAAAATGTCTGTATTGTCCAGGCGGTCCTGCAAGTGAGTTTGATTCTGCACAAAGCTATACTGGACATGAGCCTGCTGCAGCGCGTGGCAAGCAAAATGAATACGACCCATACGGTCAGGTAACACTTCGGCTCGAACAGCTTCGGCATATTGGGCACCCCGTTGATAAGGTCGAACTCATCATAATGGGGGGAACGATGACTGCACGGAGTCACGATTATCAAGAGTGGTTCCTCAAGCGTGCGCTTGAGGCAATGAATGACTACGATATTGATTCGAAACCAGACCCCGCATCCGATCAATCATTTAAACCGAATCCGGAAGATGTTGAATTCCGGTATCTTGAGGACGTAATCGCGGAGAATGAGACTGCAGACATTCGGAATATTGGAACGACCTTCGAAACAAAGCCAGATTGGTGTGACCCAGAGCAGATCGATCGGATGCTTGATCTCGGGGCAACGAAGGTTGAGGTTGGTGTTCAAACGACATATGAACGCATCAATCGTGAAATGCATCGAGGTCATGGCGTGCAAGCATCAATCGATGCAAACCAACGACTCCGCGATGCAGGATTCAAAGTTGGCTTTCATATGATGCCTGGACAACCAGGAATGACGACGGAGATGATCCGTGAGGACTTCCGACAGCTCTTTGAACGCACCGAGTATCGACCTGACTATTTGAAAATATATCCAACACTTGTCGTACGTGGAACTCGCGTCTATGATCAATGGCGACGTGATGACTTTGAGCCGCTTGATAATGACACAGCAGCAGAGGTAATTGCAGAGGTCATGGGGATGATTCCAGAGTACACGCGTCTCCAGCGTGTCCAGCGTGATATCCCTGCAGATTTCATTGATGCCGGTGTATGGAAGTCGAATCTGCGGCAATTAGCCAGTCAGCGTGCTAATGAGATGGGAATTGAAATCCGTGATATCAGGGCACGTGAAGCAGGACTCAACGAAGCTGATCCCGATCCTGAACAGATTGAATTGAATGAAATGACATATGATGTGGCTGGTGGGACCGAACATTTCCTCAAGTTTGAGGACTCGCATGCAGACGTACTCATTGGGTTCTGCCGACTTCGATTCCCAGGGTCAACTGTTCGTCGCGAGCTTGAGAACGCAGCTGTGGTTCGCGAACTACACGTATACGGCAGTGAGGCAGGAATTAGCGCAGCATCCAATGAGCCGGAATCGAAATCCGAATCTGGCAGAGACACCGCCTGGCAGCACAGAGGGTATGGAAAACGACTTATCAGCCGGGCTGAAGAACTCGCTCGTGAGGCTGGGTATGATTCGCTTGCGATTATTTCTGGCATCGGGGCCCGACAGTATTATCGACAGAAACTTGGATATCATCAGGACGGACCATACGTTGCAAAACGATTGTAAGACACAGGAAAACACAATGTTTGAAGACGGAAGATAATATAAGTACTCGTATAAAGCTACTTCCTAACGAGTAAGACGGTTCATTATAATTGCTTTTTCATCGAAACGTGTGGAATGCCAGCTTCCTCAAAGACATCACTGACTGTGTGATATCCTAATGCACGATAGAATGACTCGACACGCGTCTGTCCATGAAGCCGAAGAATCGAAAGTCCACATTGTTGTGCATGTGTCTCAACAGTCTTCATAAGACGCGTTCCCCACCCTTGATTTCGATAATCTGCAAGGACAGCTACCCGCTCAACCTTTCCAGTGGTAGTCGTCTCTGTCACCGCCGTTTCAAGACAACAACCGGAGTTCTCTGTGGTGCGTATGTCGGTATCTGTGTTGGTTCCACTGGGTTCGGTGTCAGTCTCAGTCTCAGTGTGGGAGGTCGCACCGTTGTCTCTGTCATCTGCGGTATCTCTTGGTATCCTCAGTCGAGCGGTACCCACCGGCTGTGACCCGCTGTAAGCAATAAAATGAGCAGTCGGGGCTGCTGGGTCATCATGTTCATCCCACTCAAGTGCTTCATCAACACCCTGTTCATCGACAAAAACACGATGACGCACGCGAAAGACAGCTTCCCGTTGCTCACCAGTCGTTGCTAGCTTAACCGACATTGCTCGGTATAATCACTGTAACGAAGTCCAATTGTAAATGGATAAGTATCCAGTACTTGCTGCAGCATCATGTCGTCTCACCTGTCTCTCTTGCATTATCGGTCCATTTCGGCTCAGAAACTGTTGTCTCTCCGAGTTGGGTGTAGTTCGTTGTAAATGTGATTTGAAGTGTTCGACTATCGGTCCTGAATCGACCGTCAAGTCGTAACTCCCTGACAATACCGTTTTCATCGATCACGAGTGTTGAGGTAGCGTTTTGGACAGTTGCGGTCGAGGACTGCGTAAGATTCTGTACGTCGGTGACTGATTGTAGTTCATATCGGACAACTGCCGTGTCACCACGCTGTGTCTGTTCGACACGGCTATATTCGATCGTATTGATTAGCCGCTCAATAAGTGACCGTTGAGCAGTCGTGTTGACGGTTGCCTGCTGTCCCTGCTGAATCGCGTATTGTGACCGATTTGACTGTGTCTGGTTGACATATATTGTTCCGTTATCATTGTAATATCGATCGGTACTTTGAATCGAACGGCTTTGAGGTTGTGATTGTGACTGTGACTGCGATTGCGATTGCGATTGCGATTGCACTTCCTGTCGCTGTGTTGTCGTCGCAATAAGCAACTCTTGATCCGTTCTGAGATTAATACGACGAGTGCTTTCGATCTGTTGTGTGACACTTACATTTGTGGTTTCTGTTACCGTCTGCTGTTGCGTCTGGATAACATATGACTCGGCTGCTGAGAGACCGGTCACATGTGCATTGGTAATCTCGGTTGCGTTGAGATCCGATTGCGGAAGCGACTCGAAGGTACTATCATCCGGCTCCGGAGCGGTTGGTGCAGAACACCCGGCGATGATGAGAACAAGGGCGACACTAGCGACGATAATTGGAGTGCGAGCCATCTATTTTGCCGGTAGAGGAGCCAATGAAATAGACTTACGTTTTCCTCTATGATTGCTCGGTTACAGTCCTCAATCAGTGATATATCCTTGGAGACCTGCTAGATACAACCCGCGTGCCAATCGGCACGCCAGCAACGAGTCAGTGAATATAGATAAAAAACTAACCGCATTGCGGCGGGGTGTTAATGGGTACTTATCAGAGAACTCCTCTCGCTTCCCTCATCGAAGGGAGGCATAATCAATGCTTCATGATGTTATGTTCGTTCGGCTCGCTCCCAACTGGACAGTCCGCGGTGAGTATCTTAACCTCGCCAGATTGAATACTAATGTCTGCGATTTCGCGATGCGCGGACAACTCAGTTTCATCCTCTCGGGTTTCGCTGATACAGTTTGCCACATCCTGCTGTTTGTAGCGTTGGTCATTAATCACTGTGACGACACGGTAGGACTCAGTGGTGCGGATGTTCTCCTGATGCCAGATGTGCTCTGACCACAGAGGAGTGCCACCTGTCGCTCCAGGAAGTGTTGTATTGGCTTCAATTGACGGTGTCTTTTCTTCACCTATGATGAGCTGTATTGAAACCGTCTGTTCAGCGGGAGTCATGTTACGGGCACGGACGAAGAGATTGCCCGTTGTTGCCCTGCTCGACACTAAACATCCCGCAAGCAGACCGACACTCCCAACTCCGATGATGCTGAGGAAAGTGCGACGGTTGCCGGGGCGCATCAATGGTTGTTTGATTATCGATCATAATAGTATTGAACGATTCAATACCCTGGGGCAGTTGTCCGTCGTATTGTGTATGTATGCTCTTACGCGTTTAATAGAACCTCTATGATTGGAGCGCAGGTGTGTATGTGCATATAAATATTGAGATTTGACATATAATATTTCATGTCTGTCACCGAGTGCGATTCAGAGGAACTGTCTAACCGAATGCCGTGTGGTTCCTCTTGACAGGGCTTGGTCACTGCTACCCTGTTCTCGACACTCCTTTTTCGAAAGCGAACCCGCCTGCTCTGGATTAGAAGGGTGAGATTGAGCTTCCTGTCCATCTTACAATTGGAGCACAGACGATTCGACCACCGATGGTCGTTCCCGTCGTACTTTCAGGGTGACAATTATCATCTCCAATCGATCCCACATGTGTATAAGATATCATGGTGAATTACCCATCTCGACATCATGAGTGCTATTCATCCGACACCTAGTATAATTCAGCCCATATCAACTACTGCTAGCACTGACAGCGTTTGATTACGGAAACAAACAGAACGGTCGGCTTTTGAATGTGCTAGAAAAATATTGTATATGGACCCGAAGCAGGAACTAACGAGCGTTGATATCGCTGCTCTCGTTACCGAATTACGCCGATATACGGGTGCAAAAGTCGATAAGACATACCGATATGGTGAGGACCTGCTTCGATTTCGGATGCGTGATTTTGACCGTGGACGAGTTGAGCTGTTGATTGAGGTCGGTGAGCAGAAGCGGATTCACACAGCCGATCCTGATCATGTGCCGGATGCGCCTGAGCGACCACCAAACTTTGCGATGATGCTCCGAAATCGACTTTCAGGGGCGGATCTGGTGAATATTGAACAATTCGAATTTGACCGGATTATGATCCTCAGCTTTGAACGCGGTGAGGAGATGACTCGTCTCGTCGTAGAATTATTTGGCGAGGGAAACGTCGCTGTTCTTGACTCAACCGGTGAAGTGATTCAAAGTCTTGAGACAGTTCGATTGAAATCACGAACCGTCGCCCCCGGAGCGCAATATGAGTTCCCAGAGTCCCGTGTGAATCCACTCCAGATCACATATGATCGGTTTACCCATCTAATGGATAAGTCTGATACCGATATTGTTCGAACCCTCGCAACGCAACTGAATCTCGGTGGACTTTACGCTGAAGAGGTGTGCGCACGAGCGGGCATTGAGAAGACAATGCAAATTACGAATGCCTCAGATGAGACATATCGTGCAGTTCATACTGCACTTGAATCACTGGGGACACAACTTCGAAACGGGGACTTTGAACCGCGATTATACACTGACGATGATGCGGTGATTGATGCAACCCCATTCCCGCTTGAGGAGCGTGAACGACAGAATCTCGACGCAACAGCATACGATACATTCAATGATGCACTGGATGTTTACTTTCGCGAGGTTGACCGCAATCCAGCCGCAGAGGAATCAGGACAGACGCGTCCCGACTTTGAGGCAGAAATTGAAAAGAAGCGACGGATCATCGAACAACAGAAACGAGCAATCGATGATTTTGAACAGCGTGCCGACGCAGAACGAACCCGCGCAGAGTTACTTTATGCAAATTATGAACTTATCAATGAAATAATCGAAACAATCCAGACAGCAAGAGCCGAAGACACCTCATGGGAAGAGATTCGCGAAACATTTGCAGCAGGGGCCGAACGTGGAATTGATGCTGCGGCGGCTGTCGTAGATGTTGACGGTGCTGAGGGGGCGGTCACGGTCGAGATCGATGATATGCGCGTGCCGATTAATGTCGATGTCGGGGTTGAAAAAAACGCTGATGAGCGGTACACAGAAGCCAAGCGAATTGAGGAAAAAAAGGAAGGTGCACTTACTGCCATTGATAATACGCGTGAGGAACTCAATGCAGTCAAACAGCGTCGTGATGCATGGGATCGCGAAGACGGGAACCCTGATGATGAAGATGCTGGCAGTAATGGAGATACTACCGATGATGACGACCCGAGTCAGATAGCTCCGACAGATGATGCATGGCTTTCGATGACATCGGTTCCACTACAGACAAATGATAACTGGTATGAACAGTTCCGGTGGTTCTACACATCGACAGGATATCTTGTTGTGGGAGGACGCAATGCCGATCAAAATGAGACACTCGTCAAAAAATACCTCAATAAACATGATCGATTCTTCCACACAGAAGCACGTGGGGGACCCATTACGATTCTTAAAGCAAGTGGTCCATCGGAGCCGGCTGAACCGATTGAACTTACAGCAGAGACACGCCGTGAAGCGGCACAGTTTGCTGTTTCATACTCCTCAATTTGGAAGGAGGGACGCTACGCAGATGATGCATACGTCGTCATGCCAGATCAGGTTTCGAAAACCCCAGAGTCAGGAGAATACATCGAGAAAGGATCATTCGTCATTCGAGGTGACAGAACATATATCCGCGATGTTGCCGCAGAGGTCGCAATTGGGCTTCAGTGCGCGGAGGAGACGCAGGTCATCGGTGGTCCCACATCAGCAATCGAGGGTCGAGTTCCGACGATGATTCGGGTACGACCGGGTCGCTATGCACAGAATGATGCCGCCAAATTAGCCTATCGAGAGTTTCGTGACCGGTTTGTTGATGAATCGTTTGTCCGTAAGATTGCAAGTCCGGATAAAATACAGGAGTTCTTACCACCCGGTGGGAGCGATCTTGTTGATGAGTAGTCTGTTGACATCCTCCTCCGCGTGAACTCGGGAGGAATCCCACGGCGCCGCACCGCTGCGTTGAGTTGAGTTGAGTTGGGAATGTCAGGGTTGGGTTCACAGACTCCCAATACCAAGCCAACACACCGTTCGAATCGGTATGGAGCCGGTCGTGGGCAGTCTCTTGGGAGTGCCACATCTCAGCTTCAGCTTCCGCCCCCGCCCCCGCCCCCGGGACTCCTATCCATTATCATGTTCGGGCTCCCGACGTTGTTTTTGCCTTAGGGAGTCCGGCAGATTTCGACGGACACGGACACGGACTCGGAGTTACTTTGTGTGGTGTTTGCCCGGTGGTTGTTGTTTGCGCAGAGGGCACTCTGTTTCCAGAGTGGGCGGACACTCATACTTCGAACCGCCAGTTTTCGGGCGCTCGACCACACTGGGTTCGTAACCACTGGACCAATACTACTATATGTGCCATTTTGGAAGAAAACGTGTGGGAATTGCCGCTGTGACGGTGCGTATCCACAGCCTCAGTGGGATTGCACCTGCTCCACATATAATAGTAACAGTAGCATCTTTGTCCCAGAGCGTCTAAATTACTCGTATGCGCATTCCGAGTCGGGGACGCGGCGAGGAGGGAAAACAGCAGTGGACACTTGTCCCCGAGAACGTCGATGATCTGTGGCATCTCTCACACGTCTTAGAGCCAGGTGACCGCGTTGGTGGCGATACAACCCGTCGGATCCAGCGCAACGATGAGAATCTTCGAGATACCGGTGGACAACGTGAGCACCTCGTAGTTACGCTTCAATTGGAAGATATCGAGTTTGCTCGATTTGCGAATCGACTGCGAGCTGGCGGTGAGATTATTAGCTGCTCTCGTGAGGACGAACTTGGGCATTATCACACACTCAATGTTGAGCCTCACGACGAAATCGTCGTCACAAAGAAGTTTGCTCCTGATCAACGAGAGCGGATTGAAGCCGCCGAAGAGGCAGCTCAAAATGCTGATGTCGCTGTTGCGACTATCGAGGAGGGTGAGGCACATATCCACACTGTTGCTCAATATGGGACTGAAGAACGATTCTCGCGAACTGCCACAACCGGCAAAGGTGAATATGCACAGCCACGAACGGAGTTATTTGCGGAGTTGGCATCTGCTCTTGCACGAATGGATGTCGATGCGATTATTTTGGCTGGACCAGGATTCACTAAACAGGACGCTCAAGACTATATCCAGTCAAATTATCCAGCAATCGCAGATCAGCTGACTGTTGTCGACACAGCAGCCGTCGGTGATCGTGGTGTTCACGAAGTGTTGAAACGTGGTGCTGTCGATGAAGTGCAGACACAGACTCGAATTTCTGCTGAGGCTGAGCTAATTGATCAGCTAATGGAAGGAATCGCAACCGGTGAGAAAGTCGCATACGGCATCGATGAAGTGGCTGAGGCAGCTGAGTTTGGTGCTGTTGCTGATCTTCTTGTTGTTGATGATCGACTCAGAGAGGAGCGACGCGGCGCCGGTGAGTGGTCAACTGATGTCGATACTGTGTTAGAAAATGTCGAGCAGCAAGGCGGGTCAGTAACGGTCCTCTCCGGGGAGTTTGATCCCGGGCAGCGATTGCGAAATCTCGGTGGGATCGCAGCACTCCTGCGATATCGACTCCAATAATCGACATTCTCTCACAAATAAACTGTAGGATTCTTCCTGATTCTATCCGTCCTGTGTCTCTATCTCTGTCTCTGAGTGTCTCACACTCGTTGACACCGTATCATCTTCATTTGAAATGAAACGTTATGTGGTACTCGCACTCCGACGAGTACGGGCTTGCAAAAAGACATTGGTCATCTTGTCAGCTACTGTGAAGAAGTATTCGAATACTCAAACGCGGTGCTTGCTGGAGTAAACTCAATTGTCGTTCCGACATCAGTCTCACAGGCAGCTTCATACAAGAGATTCGCCCCAGCGACCGTTTCGATACCTGTTCCACCACTATCGAAGACAGTGATCTCCTCTTTATCAGGACGCGGAGCATCTCCAGTGAGAACCGTTCCTAACTCTGCATGAATATGATTAGCATCGACGACGCCAGCATCAACGGCAGCAAGAAAAGACCCAGCATCCTGCGTCGCACGCTTGCGAAGGTCAGGAACATATGTTGCACGTTCAATTGTTGTTGTATCGAGTTCACGAGCATTTGCATCATATTGCCCCATGGCTGTCACGTGTGCGCCTGGATCAAGATCCTCACCATCGAATACAGGTTCACGTGCAGTTGTTGCTGTAACAACGATGTCAGCCCCACTCACAGCCTCGCGCGGTGTATCAACTGCGATGATGGTAACGGGTGCGTCAACTTCATCATTCATGTTTGACACAAACTCTTTTCGATGTTCTGCAGTTGGTGAAAACACACGAACGATATCAAGATCTCGAACAGTCATGAGCGCGCGCAGTTGTCCACGAGCCTGTGGTCCACTGCCGATAATTCCGGCAACTCGTGCATCCGACTGTGCTAAGATGTCGGTCCCAACGGCACCGACAGCTCCTGTCTTGAATGGATTCAACGCTGCACCATCAATCACTGCAAGCGGCTCACCGGTCTGAGCGTCAAACAACGGTGTTATGAACCATGCATCGCCTGCGGCAAACCCGGCATCGTACGTATACCCACCCATCACGCCTGTCTGCGGGAGAACAGCAGCGTATGTTGTTAAGATTCCTGATGGGTCCGTAGACGAAAGCTTTGTTCGCGGTTCGGCTGGTGCACCCTCACCACGCTGTTGATAGCCGGACCGGACAGCATCGACAAATGCTGCAGGCTCAACCAGTCCAGCTGTGTCAGCGCTACTCAAAAATAGTGCTTCGGTCATTGCATATCCCGTATTCAGCTTGAGACGGGAAGCATAAAGTAACTATGAGCAGGCTTAATCAGCACTCATCGACGGATTATCATCTCTGTGTCCTGATGATGCCGACTCAACTGATCCTGATTGTGAATGTGAGCGGTCAGACCGCGGTTCGAGTGTGGCAGACACAGGTCCATTGATGAAAAGTGCATGCCCAACAATACCAGCGGCGACCCCCGCTGCGAGTGGCACTGCCTGTGGGAGCGTCAATCCAAATTCTATCAACCCGCCTGAGAGTCCAAATAATGCGAGTGGGATCAGGCCGAGGACGTAATCATAATATTCAGTCATAATATATTAATATATACAGCAGGTACTGTTATAAATTTTTCGTGTATATAATGCATGCCCACTGCATTGCCACTATCAATTATCTTCATAACTTATGAGCAGGAGCGACGAGTCAGATTACTGAGAGAGAAACCAGATGAGCAAACGATTGTATGTTTACCGACAGCCACGGTAGTAACTAAGGCAATCAAAGGATATCAGCCACTATCAGATTGACATTTATTATTTCACTTCCAGACCGAAAGCTGGATGATGGCGGACTGTCTTATGTTTTATATGCATGTCGCCGAGCAGACATGGCCTGAATTGGATTCATACGTTACCGAAGAATCACTTGCAGTTGTTCCGCTTGGTTCGACAGAACAGCACGGTCCACACCTTCCATTGGCGACAGATCATCTAATTGCAGAAGCATTTGCACACGAGGCTACCGATCGGACAGGCTATCTCTGCACCCCGACAATCAACATTGGAGTCAGTCCACATCATCGACAATTCCATGGAACAATGTGGGTCGATGCTCCGGTGTTTCGTGATTATGTCGAATCTTTCACGCGGAATTTAGCGTACCATGGCATTGATCGAGTTATATACGTTAATGCGCACGGCGGGAACGTTGAACACCTCCGCGAAGTTGGGCGCCGCCTCCGCGATGATGAGACACTGTATGCGATTGAGTGGATGTGGAATGAGAGCATCCCAGAACTTGTTGATAGACTATTCGAACAGAACGGTCCACATGGTGGTCCCAAGGAAACAGCGATGATTCAGTATCTCCGACCTGAGTTAGTCAATGATGATCGTCTGATGGACGCAAGGGATAATGGACTCACAGAATTTACGAACGCTAATTCGCGAAAATTTGGTTCACGAACCTTCTACGATGCAATTGATAACACCGATAATGGTGTCTTAGGAGATCAGACTGATGCGACACCACAAAAAGGTAAAAAGATGTTCGAATCCGCAACAGAACAACTCGTGAATCTCTGTCAGTGGCTTGATCAGCAGGCGTTAGCTGATTTATTACCGAAAGATCATGTATAGAACACAATGGAAGTGTTGATAAGATAATTCACCTGATACGTCAGCATAGATAGACTCCGATTCTCGCTCATTGGGTGCGTGTAAACTACCCCACCCTACTGAGGGTAGGGCTTTCCATCTCAACGACGCGATTTCCATCCACAACATCGGAACTACCCGAGGATCTAACCTCATAGATGGAAAGCATATCGTGAAAACAACACCTATATCGTGCTATTGCGATCACCTCGTGCGCTTCCAACCCTCCCATGGGTCAACTCCTGGTCTCGGTTGATATCATTATCTACTCCCCCAATGAGCACGGACAACTCAGGGTTATGTTTATTTCAACTCAGCTCAGCTTCGATTGCGGATTCAACAGTCGACCAATCGGGTCTTGAAACGGGATTTCCATTGACAAAAATAGTTGGCGTGCTATCAACACCACGATCGATACCTTGTTGACGACTCTCCTTGATAACAGGTCGGTATGGCTCTTGTTTCGCAGAGGCAGCGGCAAAACACCCATCAGCTCCAACTGCAGAGGCGGCGTCATGAACAGTTTGATATCCATCAGTGCCAAGCTCGGATTGTTGTTCATAGACACGCGTCGTGAAATCGAAAAACGCTGCGTCGTCTATTCGGTCATGAATTGCACGCGATGCGGATGCTGCGCGCCATGACCACTCTGAAACTGGGATTGGAAAATCAAAATACTGATACCGGACATCTCCCTGTTCAACGTAATTTGAAACAATCTTAGGTGCAACCTCTAAGGTAAACGTTTGACAATGAGGACATGCGAAATCTTCGAATGCAGCAACAGTCACGGGGGCATCATCTGGACCGCGAGTTGGTGTTGGAAGCGATGAAACGCGGTCAATAGGACCCACAGTACAATCGAGCGGTCCGGTCGCATCGTTACTTGCATCACCACCGCTAGTATTTCCGCCGAGACATCCTGTTATTGCCCCACCGCCAACAGCGCTGACCATAGCGATGTATCTCCGCCGAGTTGGCTGCATACTGATGCATTGCCTCCCAGTTTATTTAGTATCATCTATCCAATCCAGGATACACTACATAAACAGATAGCAGAACCAGTCGATTTTTCACCGACGCATGTTCTCGATACAATATGGAGTTTGATGAGGACGACAGCGTGGTGTTACATGACAAACACAGCGAATTCGACGGAAAGACCGGTACAATCACACAGGTCGTCGAAACAATGTTCGGGGATGCAACATATACTGTCAGTTTTGAGGACGGTCAAGAAGTCGGTATTGCGGCAGACCAACTTGATCCGGTCGAAAGTGAAACAAGCACAGATGATGATAACACTGCGTCTGAGTAAGCGAGCCTTTTCACCCCTGAGGCTAAAACAGCGATATGCCTCAAATACCGTTTCATTATATTGACTTACGGACATTCTCATATGAAACTGAGGATGAAAAGCGCGTCAATTCTGCACTGAAGACGTTCCTTCCTGAGGACTTCCCTCTCACACGGACAGAAAGCAGTGGTCATCATGGTGACCGAATTATTGTGTTCTCCACTCGTGTAGAATCAGCCGATGCAATACGGCATGTGCTCATGCAACTTGCACGCTTACCCTCCTTTGAGACTCTTCAGTCAGAACTTGATGAACGAGTCACAGAAAACACCGAATTATTTCTTCGATTGGACAAACAGGCTGCATTCCGAGGAATGATACGTCGTGGGGAGGGAATTACACTCCGTGCGAAGGTTGAGGCGTATCCAGCAAAAAAGTCTGCTGCGGTAAAGAACGCGGATGAGGCACTAACACAGGCTGCATCCCTGCTTGCAGCAGATAATTCTGCGTAAAAAATATATGCAGTGTCAATTACCTCGCCTAGGTTATCACATATGTGCTTTTTGAAAAGCTTCTATTAATCTATGTGCATATGTTTCATCGTTCACCTAGCGAGTTCGCTTTCAGGGAGGATTATATTGTCTTTGTTTTCCCCCATAGATATAGATAGCATCTCTCTGTTTTCATGTCTCAATATTCCTCATATTCGATATCACACTATTTGATCGAACATCCTTGTGATGGTGTCTCTGTCAGTGGGATTGGCTCATCATTAAGCACAGCCTCAACAGCTGTTCGCATTTCATATGCACTCACGGTTTCATCAGGTGACATTGCATCATCAATTCGCGAATGGAATACAAGCTCAAAGTGAGTCTCATCACCGGAGCGACTCCGATCAAATAAAAACGGATCAGGCGTACACACCGCTCCATAATCATCGGTCACTGTCTGTGACTCATCACGAAGATACGCTGTATATCGAATCTCATCAGCGGCAACGCGTTCACGCATTCGGTCAAAGCTATCTTCAGGATACGCTTCGGCATCATTTGGATTGATACCAACAACGGCGAGTGATGGGTATGTTTCCGTTAGATAATTCAATTCTTCCACTTTCGCCTCGGCATACGGACAGTGATTACAGGTAAAGACGACTAAAAGCGCATCATAACTGCGTAAATCATCTAATGCGACTGTATCGCCAGCTGCCGCCGGTAACTCAAACTGTGGTGCAGGGTCGCCATGTGATAATTCAGAATCGGATTCAACTAAGACCATTCTATCGTGTTACACATATATAATCGAACATAAAAACGGTGTTTATTCTACTCGTTTTTGTGCTCGTCAGATGGTGGCAGTGACAAAGTGATTTATTCTGCTCGAATGAATAGTGCTAGTTGGAACGATGACGAAGCGACGAAACCCCTTCCGCGAACTTGAGCGACTGTTCGAGCAGATGCAAGAGAACGTTGAGGAGGCAGCAACACAATGGACCGCTGAGCCATCAACAGAGACAGCAACAACAGGCAGTATCCGGGTTGATCTCGAAGATCGTGATACAGAATTCGTCGTGACCGCAGAGTTACCGGGATTTGATCGTGAGGATATTGATGTGCAATTAACTGATCAAACGCTTCAGATACAAGCCGATCGGAACACCGAGATGAAATCAAACGCTGATAGCGAGTACATTCGACGAGAACGATATCATGCCTCAGTCTCACGCTCAATCCGGCTTCCAGAGAGTGTCGATTCCGATGGAGTCACTGCGAAGTATACCAATGGTATATTGACCATCGAAATGCCCAAGCGTGACCCAGAAACTGGCGGAACACAGATTGAGGTTGAATAATTCGAGGTACTCCGGCTCTACAACATCGCGAATCTACAGGCGAAACAGAGCAAGTGTCTCAGGGCTTGTCCCCGAAGCACTTCACTAATCGAATGTAGCGCTCGTAACTCAGCTATCTGATAGTATTGACATCCTCCTCCGCGTAACCGCAGAGGAATCCTGAGCGTGAGCGGGAGCGGGAGTGTAAGCGGTGGAGATTGCAGGGTTGCAGTTCCACCGAACCCCAGTGCGGTTCACGGACTGTCGCGAGTCGAGTGAAGTAGGACTGCTGGTGCCGAGAGTGCCACACTCAGTCTCAGTCTCAGCCCCAGCCCCCGCTCCCGCCCCCGGGACTCCTATCATCGGTCATGTTCGGACTCCCAACGTTGTTTGTGCCCTGGGGCGTCCGGCAGACTTCGGTGGACTCGGAATTACTTTCTGTGCTGTTTTCAAGCAGTTGGGCACTGCAACTGCAACTGCATCGGTTCATTATATGAACCGACCGTTCACCTGAGTGGATGATTATTGTCTCATTGCTTGGGGCGGGCAGGCCGCCATCGTCGGACTGGCGGAAATCGCTCCGTTCCCAGCCTGATTCCTCCTTATATGTAGAACTGCCTGTCAGTTTAAGTTGACGGATTGTCAAGTCTCAGAGCGGCTCTCGTAGCGTCGATTGACTCCAAGTTGTCAGATTCATCCTGCGGCTGAACCCGCAGGGATTCTCCTTGATTCTGTATAATAACGTCATCAGGTATTGCATCGATAATAAACATCTTTTTAATTCGACTAGCACCTCTTGACGCTGTGGAGAGTATCAGCGAACCGTACACTTCCAGAATTTTCCATCTGTTGATACATCTCAAACGTGATTGATCGTATATACTGCTTACTCCCGTGTCAGCAGTCAGTGAGATGCAAACAGACGATATTCCATTTGCGCTGCATCCTGTCATGCTCATTCACCACTTACACGGTTCGTTCCTTGAAGACGACGGACACCTACTAGTCGGTGGTAATACCGGTGTTTCTCTCCGAACCTACACGCAGACTGATTTCACCTGGAGGGCCTGTATGCGCGTTCCACTTCAGAGACAGAAATCACAGTCCCAACGACTGTGAGTGAGTCAAGCCGGACAGCTGCTCTCATTTCTACTGATATTAGTGTATCTCATCCACGGAGCACCCCCCACTGGTTGCGCTCATCGACGGTCTCTCTCAAAGACGCATAATCTTCCACAATCGATATGAGCAAACCATTTCAAGGCGGCACTCTTCGCACCTGTATGGCAACGAAGCGGGAACTGGTCGATCTGTTGCTGAACGATGCTCGACAGAGCGCAGATGATATTGCACGTCAACTTGGTGTTGACGCAGCGACAGTCGATGCGCTTGTCGACGAGTTAGAGGCCGAGGGCGCTGTCCGTGGGTATCAGGCGGTTGTTGACTGGGATCGTCTTGACACAGATCATGTTCGTGCAGAGGTCGAATTAAACGTCGAACTTGACCGCGAGACAGGATATCAAAAGGTCGCACGTCGAATCGCCAAATTCTCTGAGGTAAGTTCACTTCGACTTGTCTCAGGAAGCTATGATCTTGCTATCGAAGTTGAGGGAGAGTCGATGCATGATATCTCTACGTTTGTCTCCGAGCAAATTGCACCAATTCCGGAAGTAACACAAACTGTAACACACTTCGTGATGACAACATACAAAGAACGTGGCATTTATTTCGAGAATAATGATGAGGATGATAGGCTTGCTGTGTCACCATGACTGATCGGCAAGGTCATTCAGCATCATCGATCGAATCAGAGCAGGGCGACGGCGACATCAATGCCACCAATCACGGGAGTGACAATACACACCGTCTATCGCAACGAGCAAAACAGACGCCGCCATCTGGTATTCGGCGATTTTTTGAGTTGGCAGATGAGATGGACGATATCATTTCATTAGGTGTTGGTGAGCCGGACTTCTCCGCACCATGGGCGGCCCGGTCGGCAGCAATTGATGCACTTGAGCGCGGAAAAACGTCGTATACCGCCAATCGAGGGCGAAGCGATCTCCGAGCAAATATCTCTGATCATGTCAAACAATATGATCTTGAGTATGATCCTGATTCGGAGATTCTTGTTACTGCTGGTGCGAGTGAGGCAGTTGACCTTGCAATGCGAGCACTTGTTGATCCAGATGAGATTGTTGCTGTCCCGAAACCGTCGTATATTTCATATGCACCATCTGTGACGTTTGCTGGCGGTGAGGTTCGGTCTGTCCCAACGCGTGCAGAGACCGATTTTGTCCTTACATATGAGGATCTTGTTGCTGCGAATGCATCAGAGGCGTCAGCACTCGTTCTTTGCTATCCAAATAATCCCACTGGCGCGGTCATGACACGAGAGGAACTTGCTGATGTTGCGGCCTTTGTTCGTGAGCATGATCTATTTGTACTCTCAGACGAGATTTATTCTGCGCTTCGATATGATGATGAGCACGTCTCAATTGCAACGCTCCCGGACATGCGCGAGCGAACTCTCGTGTTCAATGGGTTCTCGAAAGCATATGCAATGACGGGAATGCGGTTAGGGTATGCACTCGGTCCACAGGATGTTATTGATGCGATGAACCGCATTCATCAGTACACAATGCTTTCCGCACCGACAACTGCGCAGGCAGCAGCGATGGAAGCAATCAATTCATGTGAGCCAGCCGTCGAGAAAATGCGTCAGGCGTTTGACCGTCGCCGTCGATTTGTCATCTCGCGGTTTAACGAACTTGGGATGGACTGTTTTGAAGCACAGGGCGCATTCTATGTCTTTCCAAAATGCCCACCGGGGTGGGAAGATGATGAGGAGTTTGCAGAAGCACTTATTCATGAAGAACGGGTTGCACTCGTTCCCGGACGCGTCTTTGGAGACGGTGGTGAGGGTCATCTGCGAGTCTCATATGCCTCTGGGATGGATGATCTAAAAACTGCACTCACTCGAATCGAGTCGTTCCTTGAATCTCATCCGACTTCATCATCACTTGAGATAGCCGATACAGCCTGATAATATTCATATTATAGCTGAGGGGATGAGATGTTTTTCGAGTCCTCGGTCATACTCATATTCGAGACATAATTACACCTACAGCACCCTGGTTCGACGTCAGTTTCCCTCACTCCCGGACATACTGCGTATTATTCATCTGTGATTCAAATCTGAGTTAGTTCCAAATATTAAGATGAACAGATGTTACTACTTCTGTAACTCTTCGCATCGAATATAAATCCCCAGCGTATTCGCTTATTTATGAGAGTGTGGGTACTAATAGCCAACTCAGACCGGTTGCGGTCATGATTAATCGTAACGTCCCCGATAGTACCAATCAACTGTCTACCGATGTCGACATAACAGCAATACAGGTCATCGTTCATACATCATCCAGTTTATACATGAGTTGTTACTGTCAAAGACACCATCAGCTTGACTCTATCGTCACCAGATCTGAATCACTCTGTGCATGCCGAGGGAGAAAATGAACCACCGGCAAGCACGCAATTTAATCCTCCTAACAGTGGTAATTATCATCGTCACCGCAGGGTTCATACCTCTTGTCACCGCTCAACAGTCGGATGTGACGATTGGCTCTATTAATGTGACACCGACGAACCCCTCCCCGGGTGATGTCGTGATCATCGATGCGGAGCTTCGAAATTCCGAAACGAGCTCCGGAAGTGTGAAAATATCCCAGGTAAGTATCGATGGTCCATCTATCGATGAGAATGCCGATGATATTGGAAAGCTTGGACCAGGGACATCGGTTACAGTGCCGTTTTCTGTTGTCTTCGATGAGCCAGGCCAAAAGAAACTCACGGTTACAATGTATGGACAAGAGGATTCCGGCAGTGTGTTTTCCATTCAGAAGCCAGTGTATATTTCTGTTGAGCGTGATAGCACGCTTTTATCATCAGCAACTGACACTGTCGCCGCTGGGGGGCTTGCACCAATCAATATTACTGTTGCAAACGGTGATGATGAAGCAATTACCGGCGTCCAACTCACAGTCGATGATCCGCGGATTGAACAACCACAGCGGACACGTGGATCAATTGCATCCGGCAGCGAGCAGACGTTTCAGTATGACGCGTATTTTGAATCGCCCGGGCGTCACTCGCTGACCGGGACAGTCATTTATCAAACGAGCAATGGAGTCACACATCGAACGACTGAGACAATCCCAGTTACCGTTGAGCGTCCGCGCGTCAATGTTGATCTCTCTGTAAGCACCAACGCGAATCAATCAGGTGCAACAGTAGTCGAACTCACTAACTTTGGAAATACATATCTGAGTGATATTACAGTGAACGCAGCAGCGAATGGAGACGTTATCGCTCGAAAGCTGCTCTCAAATCTACAAGCCGAGACGAGCCGGTCTCTCACGTTTGCGCCTGAAAGCGGCGTCAATGGACCATTGGAGTTCACAGCAAGATATGAAGCTGCTGGTGAAACACACTCAGTGTCTACAACGACTGATCAGGCACTTGGGGAGATCCGACTGACAAGTGTTGAAACAACACAGGGTGGCACAGCAGTGACAATCACCGGAGATGCGGCAAATCTTGGTCGGACAAATGCTGATGGAGTCTTACTCAGTATTGCTGACACTCGTTCAACAACTCCTGTCTCACCATCAGGTGAATATTTTATTGGCGAAGTAGAAGCAAGTGAATTTGCAACATTCGAACTTACCGCATCGGTACAGCCAGGCGTTGAGACAGTCCCTGTCACCGTTGGCTATGTCGTTGAAGGAAACCGCATTCAGCAAACGCAGCAAATTCCACTATCCACAGAAATACTGAATGCATCAACTGGAACACAAGATGCTGCAGCAGTCGCTCAACCATCCAATGGCGAGCGCGGTGACCGTGCCGGTAGTGGTGGACTGCTCAGCACTCTCCCGATTCTTCCGATTGGTGCTGTTGTTGTGGTGCTTGTCATAACAGTAGCTGCCTATCGCTGGCGTCGTGTCACACAATGAGTGTTATTGAGCTTCATAATGTGCTTAAACGGTATCAAAGTGGTGAACAGACCGTTGAAGCGCTCAAAGGAATCGATTTCCACGCCGACCGCGGACAGATGGTTACCGTTATTGGACCGTCTGGTTCTGGCAAAAGTACAATGCTCAATATGATTGGACTTCTTGATACGCCAACGCGCGGAACTGTCTTTCTCGATGATAACGATGTAACAGATTATACCGAAGACGAACTGACAGAAGAACGCCGGTCGGGAATCGGATTTGTGTTTCAGAGTTTCTATTTGTTGCCGATGCTCACTGCGACTGAGAACGTAGAGTTACCCTCAATGTGGGATACATCCGTTGATCGTCGCGACCGTGCTGTCGAATTACTTGAGCGCGTCGGACTCGGCGATCGAGTTGAACACACACCAAATCAGCTCTCGGGTGGGCAGCGACAGCGTGTTGCAATCGCTCGTGCACTCATTAACAGCCCCGAAATTCTGCTTGCGGATGAGCCGACAGGAAATCTCGATCAGGATACTGGTCAAACAATTCTTGAAGAGATCACGCGACTCAAAAATGAAGAAAATATTGCGATTGTCGCTGTGACTCACGATGAACAACTTGTTGAGTATGCTGACCGTGTTGTTCGACTCGTCGACGGGAGCGTGCAGTGATTGGTTTCAGCAGTCTCTTGCGCCGCTTTCCAAGTATTAAAATGGCGTGGCGGAATCTCGGTCGAAATCGAGTTCGAACAGGATTAGCAACCCTCGGAATCATCATCGGTGTTATTGCAATTGCCTCACTTGGGATGGCTGGTGCGGCGCTTCAACAGCAGGCGCAGTCAAATCTTGGCAGCCTGACGAATGAGGTTGCAGTGAGTTCTGGGCAGGATAGCACACAAGACGGTGTCACGACCGATCAGATCGAGCAGATGCGGGATATCATCGCTGATGCCGACGTTGTCCCACAGAAAACGAATCAGACCGCAATCACATCTCGTGATGGACAGGAGGTATTCGTCAGCGTCGTTGGAGTCACAGAGGCGAGTGCACTCTATGACACAACAACTGGGAAAGCGCCCACTCGGCTTCAAAACGGTGCATTACTCAGTATCGAAACGGCTCGTGAGTTAGGACTTGAAATTGGTGACCCCGTTGAATACGATGGATCATTGTATCGAATCCGTGGATTCCTTGCGGCTGAGGATGGCTTCGGTGGTGGCGGTGGAAATGAACTTGTCCTCCCGTTGTCCGCACTTTCTGAACAGGAATATTATGATTCTGTCACCATTGTTGCTGCAAGCGGCGAGGCTGCGACGACTGTTGCACGCACGCTTGAGGCGGAATTTAATGAACAGGGGCGTGATAGTGAAGAAATACTGAGTATCAGGAGTTTTGCGAGCACACAGGAAAATATTAATTCGTTTTTAAACACACTCAATCTCGCACTTCTTGGCATTGGATCTATCTCATTGATCGTTGCAAGTGTTGCAATTCTAAATGTCATGTTGATGAGCACAATTGAGCGCCGTGGGGAAATCGGCGTGTTGAGAGCTGTTGGCATTCGTCGTGGAGAGGTCCTTCGGATGATTCTTGCAGAGGCAATGTTTCTAGGTCTTATCGGTGGTATCGTCGGTGCCGCAGCATCACTTGGTGCTGGATATGTGCTATTTCAGGTGCTCGCCAGCGATGGAATGTTAGTGTTTACCTGGGCAGGACTCCAACATCTCTTATCTGGATTTGCCTTTGCGGTCGTTGCGAGTATCCTGAGCGGTATATATCCTGCCTGGAAAGCTGCAAATGATCCACCTGTTAAAGCACTTAGAGGATAGTAAACTACTCTTCGTTTCTCTCGGTTGCGGTTGCTGGTGCAGACTGAAGGGCTTGTCCTATAGGTGAGATACGCAAATGCGCATTTACGATGTCTTGATACATATACATACGATAGAATAAATATGAAACGTCGGTCATATCTCCGTCAGAGTATACTTCCCGTTATTTCGAGCGCTGGCATTGGGGCGGTCCTCACTGGCTGTATGACGACTGAAAGTGATAAATCAGGATCCACACCAGCACCAGCAAGCGAGAGAGAATCCGCCACGGTGTCTCCATCTGCAGAATCGGATACGTCAACAGTATCGCAGGTACGTATCGAAACTGTCCTCACTGGACTCACTCGTCCATGGGGACTGACACATCTCCCCGATGCCCGGACATCACTACTTACTGAACGAGTCGGTCGGTTGTTACTCGTTGACCGATCCGCAGGCACATATGACCGTGTCAGTGGAACACCAGACGTATTCGCCCGTGGTCAGGGTGGTCTTCTTGATGTTTGCGTGCATCCCTCATTTCCAGACCCATCATGGGTGTATCTGACATATGCGGTCGCTCACGATGATGGTGCAACAACAACTGCCGTTGGGCGTGGGCAACTAGACCGAGATGATCTTCAACTTACCAATTTTGAGGTGATTTACACTGCTCGTCCGTATGTCGACTCAGCAGGTCACTTCGGATCACGTGTTATTGTTGGTACAGATAACAAATTATACGTAACTGTCGGTGATCGACAGTTCAAAAACTTTGGTCCAGATCATGTCGCTCAGGATCGAGGGAATGATCTCGGAACGACACTCCGAATGAATCTTGATGGGACAATCCCTGAGTCAAATCCATTTGTTGATGACCCAACCGCACAAGATGCAATATTCAGTTACGGTCATCGGAATGCGCAAGGGCTGGCTGTTCATCCTGAGACGGACGCAGTCTGGCAGACGGAATTCGGTGAACGAGACGGTGACGAGATCAACATACTGACTGCCGGTGATAATTATGGCTGGCCAGTCGCAGATGAAAGCTGTCAGTACGGGAGTGATAAACCGATTGGTGTTTCACACAGTGACCGAGACGATGTAACCACACCAGTGTATTCATGGCCATGTGGAAGTGGTGGATTTCCCCCGAGTGGCATGACGTTTTACACTGCTGAGGCAGCAAGTGCTCCGCGTGGCATCGCAGCATGGCAGGGAGATCTCTTTGTTGGCGGATTGGCCTCGCAATCACTCGCGCGATTCCGCATTGATACCCGTCAGGTTGAACTAATTGACCACCTTCTCACAAATCGTGGATGGCGCATCCGCGCTGTTGCGGTCGCTCCTGATTCTGGAGCGATGTATGTAGCAGTCGATTCAAATGATGCAGAGCTAATTCGAATTATCTCTGACTGACTGGAAAACTCCTAACGAGCAATTATTATTCGTTAGATGACATTTGACACGGACAGCCGCCACCTTCGAGTAACTCTGTCACAGAGTGTTGATCACCACAGGCTTGACACAGAACCTGAATGTCCAACAGCACCTCAAATGTATCGAGCGCGATTCGGTCAGTCTCGCGGAGTTTTTCAATACGCTCTTCAGTTACAGATGTCGTCCGGCTCAGTAACCGCTGAATGCTTTCGAGATCTTTTTTGATCTTTGCCTCATCCGATATCGTTTGATATTCCGCGCCACGCCAATCTTTGAGGTATGAGCGGATTGCTTGATACGTGACAAAATCAGACTCAAGCGCATCAACATCAACACCACGCTGTTCAAGTCGAGAGCGTGTGTCCGTCCGAACACCAGAGCTCACATCATCACTCGTCAGTCGGGTATAAATTGTTTCAACGGTATTATCAAGCGCCCCAGTGCCGTTATCAGCGGTAATGAGTGCCTGACGGAGTAACTGCTGATTAAAGAACGTCGCAAGGTCGCGGAGGCTCATCCGGTCATTGTCATCACCGGTCCATCGCGCTTCGAGATCCGCGCCAAGTCCGTCTAATTCATATTCCTCGATTAATCGAGCGACCTTACTTGCAGGCCGACTATCATTTGTACTCATAAGTATGATTATAATTGTTTCTCTTTTTGATTTGTTATCTGCCTTTGCGCCCGTGTTTTCCGACGTGTCCATTCAAATAGACACTACCCATCCAGATATTGTACGTCTCCACTGATTTCATTCCATATTGATACTAGCTACCTGAGTTCGCTGCATCATTGATAATTCATCTGTACGATTTCTACACATATATGACAGTTATCCCGTATTAGACAATCATCACTCAGATAGCGCGATTCAGATATCTGTAATCCGCGCGTATTCGTCATCAATTGATTGTGCATCTTCAGGGAGAAGTGCAACGACGAGATACTCGACAAATTCAGAGAAGTATGAAATAAGTGCCGCGATTCGATTCGAATCGATTGCTTCCAGTGAATCTAATAGCATAAACGGTACAGTCTCGTATAGATCGTGCACAAGATACCCCGCAAGGGCGAAGATGAGCCCAGTGACCTCCCGCTCACTCTCACTGAGATGTTCGACAGTGTCCTCATACGCGGTTCCACTTGCAGTCGTTCGAATCACATGAAGCTCGAAGACAGTCTGCTCAATTTTCTGGCGTCCTGACCGAACCTCTGCCTGAGTGCGTTCAATCCAAATACGATCAAGATTTTCATATGCAAGAATATCAAGGATCGATTCCATGTGTGTATTGAACTGCTCGACAGCCTCGTGCTCAATCTGATCAATCTTTGTTCGTTCATCCTCAAGTTGTGCAACAATGCTTGCACGTTCGGTCTCGAGAGTATCTATGCGATCAATCGCTGCCTCAATCGACTCAATCTCATCCGATGTCGATTGGCGATCAGACTCAAGTCGGTCAATCTCAAATTCAAGTTCATTCGCTTCACGATGAAGTGAGAGTATATCCTCAAAGCTCTCAGATTCGAGCTCATCAACCTCAGCCTCGAGTGCCTCCACTGTCGCTGTGAGTTCTTGTCGTTGCTCTTTGAGCGTCTCTAATTGTTCTTCTCGTCGATTGATTTCCTGTTGTATTCGATCAATTGTCTCTTCAAGATTCGATCGACGTGTTTGTTCTGACTCAATTTCACGCTTTTCAGTCTTCAATGAGTCGAGATTCGACTTCACATCATTAAGTGATTGCACACGATCAGCCCGAACCGATTTCAACTGATCGACTGTTGCTTCGATCTGCTCACGATCAACTGCCGATCCACATGTCCAGCAGGTAATTGTCTCAGATTCTGTGTCTTCATCAGTGAGTAATTGATCTGTGATTGTATCCGCTCTCTCAGCGTCTTTTGTAGTGTCTGTCGATGAGGTAACATCATCGCTAATGCGCGCAATCACATCATACTCTCCATCTTCAAGTTGGTCCTCATTGTACTGAATGAGGTTCTGGAGTTGTGAGATCTCAGCATTCAGACTCTGTCGGTCATCTCGGAGTGAAGCAATCTGCTGTTCAAGCTGGTCGAGTTCCGCCGCTGGCGTACTTGACAACTCTGAAAGTGCTGTCTTACTCTCTTCGTGCTCAGTCTGCAATGACTCAATACTCTCTCTTTGTGTCTCGATTTGTTGACGAACTGAATCTAAATCTGATCGAGTCGATCGTAATTTGTTTAATTTCGATTCCAATTCAGCCTCTTTTTCCCGACTATCCGAAATATTACGACTATTCTCATCAATCTGTGTCTCTTTTTTGGACAGCTCGTTCTTCTTTTCAGATATTTGAGATTCAATATTCTTTTTTTGTTTTTCTAATTCCGGAAGTCTTCTCTTTTTTGACTCAATATTCGATATCTTCTCATCTATCTCTGTCTTCTGTGATTCAAGTGACGATATCTGACGCTTAATCTCTTCGATATCGACCGGCTCCATGATTATCTCACGAAGATTGGCACTCCGAGAAACAGCACGGCGTGCGTCGTTATCCTCAAGAAGAAATGCAAATTTTTCAGCAATCTCCGGATCATTCAGATATGTATCACCGTCAAAAATAATTTCATCACCACTTTGAGAAACAGTCCGCCGATATGTTGTGTCACCAAGCACCAGTTCAACAACACCCTCATCAGCATCCGCCTTCAGTGTCGCTGCGTTGCTTCCCATTGCCGCCATCACCGCCTGCAAAAATGATGTTCGATTTGTTGCATTCTCACCGGTCAACACGGTTACACCGGGTTCAATGACAACAGATGCTTCATCAATCCCACCGATATTTCTTACGTGAAATTGTGCAGCATCAGTTAGCCTCTGTGATGCAGTCATTATTTGATAGATTTAATGGCTAATTAGAAAAATATTCTCTTTATGATTTATTATTAAATGATAATTGAGTGCTTCAGGATGTGCTCACGTATTTGCTTTACTGTAAATCTCCTTGAATGAAGTCTGGCGACATTTATACCCTCTAGTGTTTGATATACCAATATTTGGGTTTTCTGCGGTGGAGGGCGACGTGCGAGAGTCGCTTTCGAAGACCGTCAACCACTTCCAATACGAGATTCTGGCATTGAAGCTCGCAGACGACCACGTTTATGTGTTTATCCAACGCGAGTTGAAGCACGGTCCGACCGACCCTGCCCAACAGTTCAACTCGTATTTAGATAAGCACACTGCAACAATATGAGACCGAGTGTGTCACAATCACCAAACCGACGGTAGACGACAGGATAGCGATATAAGCGGCGACAGACGGGTTCAATAGTGGGATCGCCCAAGTCCCGAGACAATGCTGTCTGGGGGGTCTCGAAGGTTGTTAAACGGCGGAGGCAAGGGAAAGAGGACGTTGAAACCCTGTATTTCATAACATACGTACTGTCGTTATTCCACCAGATAAGATAGATATCATGGATATTGGCTGAGGGAAATGAAACATCCGGTCGAAAATAGAATGACATTCCTCCGTGGTCTGGCTAATAATAGCGAATTCAGACGACCTGACGATACTGACCCGACTTAGAAAAATGAATAATACCAGCCAGCGATGGACACGATTGCACCCCGACCGATCATACAGCAGTAAGGATAAGACCGAATCGAGTGGAATCTCTTCAGATAATAGACCCCTTGAGTACACGAGTCAGGAATATGTTGACTGCGGTCATACGACTCGTTCAAACCGCAACGGAAAGCAGTTCTAGTGTGTTTGATACGGATTTCGAGACCTACGCAGATCGTAAGGCGTCGTTACTGATTAGTGCGAAAGCTTAGACGCATTGAACCGGAATATACCTGTTCTCAATGGTCCTTCAATTATGAGGGTATGACAACATGTCAACGGGCTGAATGAACCAGCCGATCACGACCCTGTTTTCTATCATTCGAGAGTATCAGACCGATGGTGACTTGGGAAATCTGAGCGGTCAAGCAGCAAGAAGCCTCGGAACTCAACCCCGAGGCAGTTCATGCAGGCGAGTAAGCACTCTATATTCACCACAAAGCGGGGAGGTCTATCTGTCGACACGGATAATCAAGAGAGCAAGAGAGGATCCTGATGTCTTCGAGAGTAAGGTTCTCGCCCAGCATATTAGAGTTCAAAGATTTCTGGGAGTGTGACTGTTCCTGTTGCCCACACCACCAAGAGGTGTATCGAATATAACCCCAAGGAATACAGAGTGGTGATGGGTAGAGTGAGTCCACAGACACGAACCGGCGTTGCTCATATCGCTCATATTATGTGCTCAGCCCCAGATGACGAAGCAAGCGAAGCCTCTGGGTAGGAAAACTGTGATTATCAGGACCACACAGGCAGCAATGCAATGACAGAGACTGGGTCATCATCTCTTTATCGCAGCCAAACTAGGGACGATGAAGGTGTACACCTACTTATACTTGAGTAATGAAATATTATTATTATTCTGTTTCGCGTAAGCTATCCTATCGTACGCGCGTTGCTCGTCTCCCTCACATCGCGATCAAACGAGGATTAATCATTTGAATAACACATACGTCTCGAAACGTTTGCTCACCTCGGGGATGCTTCATGTTGAATCCAGCAACTGCAGTTGTGCGTAGCTCAGTCTCATTGAAGCCGCTCTCACCGGGGTCAAATAATTCTGACAGAGGCAATCACATATTAATTACCAAAACAGAGATATAATTCTATTTTTGCTGTTAAAAACACGAATATATCGGATTCGATAATTGAATAATATATTCAAGATTATTTCTTGTCGTATGGAACTATTGTATTCAAATTTGCTATTAAATATAATATATAGTCGTAATCGATAAGTAGATACTCAAATCGAGTTATTTCTTAGCGAAGGACGGTTATCGCCGAACACAGGGGAAACATGAGGTTCATACCATCTTACGATATCTAATTGAGTATGTTCCACAATCACTAACGACGAGTTATAGCTGATACAGACGCAATCCCACGTCGTTCACAGCGTGTGGACACGCACCGCCGCGGGGTTTTCGGACCATTGATGTTGTAATATGACGCGGATATGAGTGTCGGTGCACTGGATATGACCACAGTGTCCTCAAGCGCCCGACAGGTGGCGGTTCAGGTGTGAGTGTGAGCATGAGTGTCCGCCCACTTTGGAAACAGGGTCTGTGTGGGAATCGAATAACAAGCATCGGACTATCGTTAACGATGCAAGTAATTTTGAGTCTGTTGACACTGACCGAAGTTCCTGTGGCACAACCCACACAGGAACGCGTTTTCGGCTAAAGAGAGGAATACCAAGGATTTGGCACTTCTAATCTCAAAAGGCTATCCCTTGCCCAGCTCCGACTGCAGACCGATTCACACGGTGTGTTCGCTTGGCAGTCTGTGAACCTGAACCTGACACTCCCAACCAGGCGGTGTGGTGCCGTGGGATTCCTCCGCGTTCACCCCGAGGAGGATGTCAAGTGCATAGGTCCAACCGAGTGGGTTCATACCGCCAGCAACTGATAATCCCTTCCAGCACTGAGAGTATTATATGACTTCAACACCAGAGCAACTCGCGGGCGTTGCAGATGTTGATTGCACTGGAATGCAAGCACTCGTTACTGGGTCAACAAGTGGCATTGGTCGGGCAACCGCAATCGCACTCGGTCGTCTTGGTGCTGATGTAATTGTGCATGGGCGTGATGCAAGCGCTGGTGCTGATGTTGTCGATACAGTAACCGCATATGGTGCCGATGCACAATTTATCGCTGCTGATTTCGCTGATGTTGAGGCAGTCCGCGAGCTCGCGGCGACTGTTCGATCGACAACAGACGGGATTGATCTTCTGTATAATAACGCTGGCGGGGTCTTCCGCGATGGGCAACTCACCAGCTGCGACGTTGAGTATACATTTCACATAAACCACCTTGCACCATATCTACTCACGACCGAACTTCTTGATTATCTCAACACCGATGCCCGAGTCGTGACAACTGCATCAGCAGCACATCAAGGAGCATCCTTAGATATTGATCGAACTCGAAGTGTCGACAATCACAGTGCGTTCTGGGCATATAATCATTCCAAGTTAGCAAATATACTATTCACGACTGAGCTTGCGCAGCGACTTGATATAAGCGACCACACAGCTACCGCAGTATGTGTTCACCCTGGCGCAATCCCTGGCAGCGGGTTCACACGATTTCTCCCTGGTCCATTACCACGGATTGTACAGTCACTTGAGGTACTCCCGGGAGTCACAAGTGTCAATGATGGTGCTGCTGAATTGTTATTCGCTGGAATATCATCACAAACAACCGATTACTCAGGCAAGTACCTTGCCGGTCAACAGCTTAAAGAGCCATCCTCGGATGCACGAGATGATGCAGCCGCACGACGGTTATGGCAGGAGAGTGCGAATATACTGGATATTACCGAGCCGCTCAATAATCTGCCAGATAATAAGAAGACCAGACCAGGGGTCGATATTAATGTCACTGAATAAAAATGGTGACGATAGTGACACAGCGTCACTTGGCTCTGATCCATCGATATCAGCATAGACATGAGACCGAATACCAGTATATGATTCAGCATGGCTAAAGAGAGTCACAGCTATGTAGTGGCTACATCTGTATCGAATATGAACGACAGACGACTCCAACTGGTGGTGGCTGTGTTGATTCTTTTTGCTGCTGTCTCTCCTGTGGCAGCACAGGAAAATAACCTCACAACAATCACAATCGAAGTCGTTGATGATGAACGCGACTCTGTCCAAGGTGTCACTGTCACGGCAGAATGGGGAGCGAACTCGGTCTCAGCGGACACAGCAAGCAATGGAATGGTCTTACTCGATGTTCCGAGGGACGAGCGAATTGAAATTACCATTGAGCATCCTGATTATGTTCGAAACTTCCCGTATGTGATTGATAATGCAGATCAGCAACGTGTTGAATTAGACGTCTCCGAGCGGTCCTCGCTGAGTGTCGGTGTTGACACGAATAGTGGTCCCATTGCAAATGCCCGTGTCACGTTAATCATGGATGATCGAACCGTCGCAAACGGAAACACATCACGAGATGGAACATTTTCGGTTGAGACGCTTGAGGCTGGTGAGTATACTCTCACAGTTGAGAAACGTACATATTATACGATTAATCGAACCATTGAGGTCGACGGTGAAACGAATATCAATCTCAATCTTAATACTGGCGGTGTGACGACTGAGTTTATTATCGTTGATCCACACTTCTCACCCCCAGAATCAGTCGCCGACGCGACAATCAGTATCTCTGGCGTTGGTGATGTACAAACGCTTGGTGATGGACGTGCTGTGGCGCGCATTCCAATCAACACTGAAGTGCCAGTAACAGTGACAAAGCCAGAGTATACAGGTATCAATCGAACACTCATCGTGAATGAGAGCGGGCAGACAAGAACCTACGAGCTGACACGTCAGCCACGATTAAATCTTACAACTGCGAGCGATCGAATTATCGCCGGTGAGTCGGTCTCAGTCGAGGTCACAAACGCATATGAGGAACCTGTCCAAGGTGTCACCATCACACGCAATACCGAATCCGTCGGTCAGACCAACGAGAATGGTGAATTAACAGTCACAATCCCAAACGCAGAGTCATATGAACTAATCGCGAGACAAGAATCGGTCGAATCAGAGCCGGTCTTTATTCGCGGTGTGAACGTCGTCGGATCAACCGCGGAGCCAACGACGACTCCCACATCAACATCATCAGCTCCGTCCCTGATTCCTAACATTGCGAACGCGGGCGCTCTTCCGATTATTGGCGTTATCGCGACAATTTCAGTTATTACCGCACTTATCGTCGCTGGAATATTCACACTCCGACAGTGAGTACCTCTTTTGACTTTCGAGTCCACTCACCCATTGGCAGTTTTCGCTTCAAACTTGAGATTCACGTGTTAACCGGATAGTATAAAAAACAACTTGACATCCTCCCCGCCCCGAAACGGTGGTTTAATCCATGCAACTTCTACAATCACAGCTATCAAAACATAGTGAGCACAAATTACAATGGATGAACAAAAATCAGTACATGTGTCGATATATATTCACTCACCGCACATATATACCGCAGGAGCTTCAAATTAAATAATAACGGTGTTGATTGAGTTATACCTCAATTGTCGGTAAAATTACCATTAAACCTATGTTACTCTGGGACCGGTTCAATTTCGAATACCCCGGTTGTTCCACTGAGCTCAAACCCGACACAGAGGAGCGGCATATCGGCCGGGCTATCCTCAATAGGAACGAAGTCGAGCCCCTCCGGTGCGAAGTCCCCTGCTCTGGCTGGGGAGTCAGTATCGGGGTTTGCCTCAGCAGCAGCCTCAAGATCATCCTCGGTCACTGCATAGTCCCGATTAACTACCATTTGAATGTATTCTGAGCCCCCTGGTGAGGTAACGTCGTACACTGTAATTCCACTTCCCTTTTCTTGTCCGACGAACGCATATGTTTGGTTACCAATCTCCCCGAGTGTGACACTTTCAGTTTCTGGACCACTCTCGACGGTATTTTGATGTCCACCCGGATACTTTCGGGCGAAGACTTGTTCAAATTTGCTCCCGCTGTCAAATACCCGTTCCAGTCCGCTACTAGTATGATGCCACACAGAAAATGAGCGACCACCGATAGCATAAATGTCGCTGTATGCACCATCTCCATTTGTGTCAGCAAACTCACGCATTGCCGCCTCATTGACCTCCATATTCCCGAGATGTGTCGGCTGTTTCAGTTCCTCGACGGTATCAACGTATTCATTCTCTGAAAGATCAAATCCAGCCGGATCTAATGAAAGGTTTTTCATAATTCCAACTTCGAAATCCTTGGCATCGCCCTCATTGGCAGTGACGACAAATGTCTCGCCACCAACTTGGTACGTGTCAATCGCATCCGGCTGATACATTCGCTTAATTGGCCATGACTGAAGACTAATATCATCAACATCACTCGTGTCAAGTTCATTCCCTGGGAGCGAGAAATGCTTGAATCCAAGCCCATCGACGCTCGTAATGTCTCCTGATGCAAGGTCAATCGTTGCGATAGCATTGTTCTCTTGCAGTGAAACGAATGCGGTCGTCGAATCGGGGGTGACGGTTGTATATTCGGGCTCAAACGCTGTCGATGCTGATGCCGGTGCATCCCCGGCTGATGCGATATGTACACCCTCTGCGCGAAGTTGCGCTTCCTGTCCATCATATTGGTCAAATGTGCTTGTCGTCACGCTTGCGTTCTCGGCACCATCAGCGATATTGACTACACTGACAGACCCTGCAGGGTCCGACTCACCAGGCTCACCTTCGTTGGCGACGACAACATAGTTACCATTTGGACTAAATGTTACCTTATCGGGGAGCGGACCGACCTCAACTGCGGTGACAAGCTCAAGCGAAGCAGGATCATAAAACGCAACCGCGCCATTGTCTGTTGCTGGATCAGCTTCGATAGCTGCGGCGACCAATGTATCACTGACATCAACGCTATTTGTCCCACCAACTGTGTCGATTGCAATGTCTGTCGATGCAAGCGCATCACTTGCATCAAGAACTGCGTCTTGACTCAGTGTCGTCGGATCAGAAAGGTCGAGTACTTCAACTTGCCCAGCGCCTGAATTAACGGCAAACAATCGATCCTCTGGTGGGTGGAATGCAACAATTTCAGCCCCACCAAGAGCTTCCCCGGTCGCATATCGACCGATTCGCTGCATATGCACCGTCTGCATGTCCCTTGCACTCTGATCTGAGAGCTGCGCAAGGATACCTGAGGGAATAACGGCTGCTGCAAAAAGTCCCAATGCATTTCGACGGCTCAACTTGATCTCATCAAGTGCCATACCGTAGGGTCGCTGAACGCATATATTACAGCTTATATGACCGACATATATCGGTCTGTACGGGTATAACTAACATAGTAACATGTCGGTATCTACAGATAGTGAGTGAGAGTGCCTCGCGAGTTGAACTCCAACGCTGGCGAGTATGTGTGTGCCAATCGTGAGCGGCTGATAATGCACTCACGTTGTTGGACAAAGAGGGATAGATTCGATGAGAGTGAATTCTGAGACACTAATGTGACGACGAGTTCCTATCTAGATAAAAAAGCCAGAGTGGCTGGGATTGACCTCAGAGCAGTTCACAGGTTCACCTGTGCTTCGAAGAACATCCACTGCTCCCATCACTGCTGGATAATTACAGTTCTCATTCCTCGGTGGTTATAAGACCAACCATTCGAGGATGACTCCGTGTCGCGTCAGCTCCGGCGGCACTCCACTGCATCTCAACATCATCCCCGAGCCAGTGTTGGTACGAGTTATTCCAGTCGGTGTCGTCCTTAGAGACAAGCACGCGTCCGCCCAGTCGGAGAACACAGGAGAACTGCTTAATAACCGTCCGGTGGGCTTCAAACGGGATATGACTCAGAAAGTAGCACGCGACGACTGCACCGACGGTATCGTCGCTGAGCGGGAGTGCTGTCATATCCGCTCGAATAATCAAAGCTTAAGATGCGCTCTTCCTCGCCGACTAGCGCTGTTCACGGGAGAAGTTGGGACCGATTGCAGTCGCCTCTACAGTTACGTCTTAGAGGACCGGCGCCCCGAGATCACAGCCGGTATTGAGGATTCGCAACGACCCCAACCGTGTTGTCAGAAACTCATTAGGGATAACAATATCACGGCTATCCGTGAACCGTACCGCCGCGTGCCCGCCTGCAGTTCATCGTAACTACGTCACACGATACTCTGCTCGGTGACAATAGTCAGAACTACTCCATCATAAATGTCTGTTCTGGTGAAGTAATAAGGAATCTTTCCATCATGTGGTCGGGCTCTACCAGTTTTTAGACGTTAGGGCGGGACGTGCTGCAGCATGTGAGGTAGTAACATATATTGTTTAGACATTGGATACGTATTCAATCACGCGACCGTCTTCAGTGACAATCACATTCTCATCGATATCTCGGATATGAAGCTTGAACCAGAAGTAACGACATCCGCCTGGGACATCATGAGCGAGAGAATGGCCGGTACCTGATGCGGCAAGCCACGTTCCAATCTCTCATCGGAGTAGTGATTTGTCGGCTCTACGCGCCGGAGTTATACAAATTCCAGTTTGATAATTTTATATAGCGTTATTTGGTTTATCACATGTGTTTGATTGTGAATGCACCCCTGTAGTCACAGATAACATATCGGGTAGGAGTAATGATGCGTTAATTATTCACTCGATGACCACGGTATCGACTCGCGGCTTTCACGTAGACATGAATATTTAATGACAATCGTTGACACTGTGGACTTCTTCAATTAAGTGGACCGCACAAGCCGGTCATTTCATTCTGATGAGTACCGTTTCGCACAGAGGTGCCGGTCATGTTGCTTGCCACTGATATAAACAGTAACATCGGTATCTGTTTACGGAGACAGTGAGGATGGGCAAGATGATTCTTCGAGTTTGAGATCACCAGAGCGCTCTGCATTCTGTCCAGCGAACGAGACATGCGCCCCATCAACTCGCCGTAGACGCCGAGCAAAAATCCTCACCCCAGCAAAGATCTACAACGGCAAGCAGGGCGAGTGCCTCGGGGCTTGCCCCCGAGGTACTTCACTCGGTCTAGCGAGCGTAATAAGACGGACGAGGAGTTGACTCTGAGACAGTACTTCGAGACTGTGGCTTGTCACTTTGCGTATGTGGTCGAGTGAGAGTTAACCGAAGTGTCCAGCCAAGTGCTGTGTGATTCCGCTTAAGAGGACCACTGCCACTGGATCTCTACCCTCCCCACTCTCTTCTCGGAAGCGTATTTGTGCCAACCAGAAGGGTGAGATTGAGCTCCCTGTCCACCATACAATTGGAGCACAGACGGTTCGACCACCGGTGGTCGTCGTTTCTATCGTGCTTTCAGAGTAATAGTTTATTTCCGATCGATCCTAGATGGAGCCCTTAGGTTAATGTCGCTACCATCATCAGAGCTGTCGAGAGAGTAAGCCAGAGAATTGTTATCATCTGCATATCAACTTCATCAAAGAATCGCTCGATTAATCGAACATTTGTGCGGTGAATTGCCCAGAGCAATGACAGTGAGAGTGAGTGAATCGAAAGAATCGTTCCAAGGACTCCTCCATTTGTGCCAACGCGCGGAGGCGTCCATGAGACAGCGGATGCTCGCCGAGACTGATCAGATTTCTCAATGCTGGTTGGGTTGGGATTCTCAGAGATTGTTGATGAGTCTAAGTTTGTGTCTGATGATCGATATTGGGGTCCAGTGTCATCAACACTGTGCGATTGTTTTCCAGCGTTGGTCTGCTGTTCAAACTCATCAAATAATGAGTCAGCACAGTATGAACAAAGAGAATCATCACTCACCGTCGTTGAAACCGTCACTAGCTGATCAGTCATAAACTCTTGCTCACAAAGCGCACATCGATACGTTTCCTCTGTTGATACTGATTGAGTGTGTATTTGCTCCTGCGACTCTGTGTCCTCTTCGAGGGTCGACTTTGTATTCATACGTTGATTAGTCATTGTCTGTGTATACAGTCTGAATGAGATATGCAATTAAATACGTCATCAACTCATCAGAATATGCTGTCATTACTAAGAAGCATTTCTGTGGGATTTTCTCAATCGACAGCTCACGATAAATATCGATCTATGATTGTACTCTCAACACATGATCATATAATCGTATATCACTGAATCCTTACCCGCAACATCACGGGGATGTGATTGCGAAGGCACCTCTGTCGACTATCTGGTTCGTCGCCACCGTCTTCCTATGACCCCGACAGGTGAGCCTTGCTGTACTATCTTCCATCGGATTGCCCAGCGATCCTTACCTCAACTGACCGACGTACAACCCGAACCTGCCGTCCAATTACTCGGAGAAACCCGTTGTAGTCTCAACTACTGCTACGTTCATACTGATAAACCGTATGTCGCGATATAAAATATATTCCATGGGCTGCACAACCTCCGAGTATAGAAACCGATAGAGATACTGGGGCTTGCTCGAGAATGAAGCTCACCGACATATTAAATAAACAATACTTTACAGTGAGAATAACAGTCAGAATACTCATGACACGGGTGACAGATCCTTATTCATCACTGACTGAGGTAATCGGGAATGAGAATGCGGCACCTCTCAGAATCCGCTGTCGGAGTCATGCGGTGAGTGTTGGTGCTGGTGCTGGTGCTGTTGAGCGGAGTGAGACCATCGACCCTTATGGACCACGGACATAGTGACCGTTCGGGTGTTAATTCTAACCGATTCCTCACAGGGATGCTTGGGGGGACTGAAATCAGCTTACGGGTTCGGCATGGACCCTGAAGCGGCGACAAGGGAAGGCTTGAATTGAACCCGAATATTTTACAAAGGATTATTATTAAAATAACATTTCAGTCATCACTGGTTCAGAGAGTCCGACAACCCAGGTCAGACTCCTCATCCACAGAGCGTTGTGATGCCATACAGGGGATTGACAGCGGTCACGCAGCAATGACGCTTGCGCGAGTGAGATATCAAGAACATATCACAACTCCTCACACGCCGTGACATATGATCCTCTGGACGGTGAAGGTCTTCGACACCAGTCGGTAACACCCTGAGCAGTGTTTCACTCTGAACCCACACTCGTATTCAGTTCGTCTAGAACGCCTGTGTGCGCGTTCCGCTACACACTCGAATGACGACAATCAAATCATCAATAACTGATAGGCGGTTCAACTTGTGAGAATATGACTCAGTTTCGTAAAAGAAGGGGCTGCGGAGCTTCTTGACACGATTCACATTGGCGGGATCATTATGAGCGTGGGCTGGTTGAGATAGATCCTCTGTTGATATCTGGAGAGAAATCAAATAATACTTCGGGACCCCAAGGCGGTTCACAAACGATATATGATGGAATCAGCGAAAACAGAGCCCGAGTCCTTCTCAATGCAAGAGCCACCCAGAGCGAGCGGACGACTGAATTGAATAGACGTCACTCACCGTTCATCACTCAGGTGCGAACTCACTGCATTATAAAACGAGCGAGACGCCGCCGATCAGTGGCACAAGCACTCCAAGATATCCTCCTGCGGCAAGCGCCCAGTCGCGACGAATTGTATTTACTCGTGTTGCTGAGACTCGTGACTGTGGGAGGACGATAATTATAAAAAATCCAATCATAAGCATATAAAGAATAATCGCGGAGACGGCAACTGACAATGATGTGTCATTAAGGAGTGCCTCGACAGAAAAGATAAGCCAGACAAAGAGTGGGCCAGTTAGCAAAGCAGCAACATAATGGATAACTGTTGCAAGTCGGCGGGGTGCGTTCTCAGGTCGTACCATTGTTAGAACACCAGCGGCAATCCGTGGTGGCGTGTCTCCTTCAGGAAGCTCTGCCATGACATAATTCATCACAACTGTGGCAACAGCAGCCGCAACGACACCAAACACAAATCGAAGCGAAACAGTGAGATCAGTGATAAGTGGAAATGGAAGGATATTCATATCAATACTCTCGCACCGGCTGTTGATACCTTTTCGTTCTGTCAATACTGCAGTTCGTATATTCTCAGAGCGATATATTAACTACTGGAGTTCTCTTGAAGTAATGTACAATTTTATTCGAATCACCGAGGTTCAAGTTGACCCTCGTACCAATGGGTTCCATCAACAGTGTGGGTGTGGGTATATGCTTCTGGTGGGTCAATCCCCCAGGATTGAAGACGTGAATCAATCGCATCAACAATTGTTGTTATAAATGATCCACGGTCACGGAGTGTTTGCGGTGCATGAGTATGCACTGTCTCATATCGACAGTGTACGGAATAATCGTTTGATTTTTGACTCCAGTGAGTCTGCTTGTGTCGATTCTCTTCGTTCATGTCTACAGACATATTATCCCTTGGAGTTGACATGTTTTCGATTAACCTGATTCTAATCGAAAGATCATCCCGAAGCTGTTCATTAACCTGTTTTGGATTTCCAAAAAGACGTGACTTACCAAATTCATCAATTGCATCAACAGCAGCATCAGGGACGTGGTTCATGCAAATGTGAGATTTGACTGATATTCTAAAGAATACAATTAAGACATTTCATCCAACTCAGCCACTGGTGTGGACTCACGATTATCTGCTGAGATTGTTTCGGTGTGATCAGTCGATGTCTCAGTAATCAACTCTGTCACACGACGTAATTCAGCCGTCACACCGTCGACAGCAGCCTCAACTGACTCGTAATATCGCGTCTCACCACTACTACACCCACGTTTTGGGTCAACCCGAACAGCATCTGAACCAAGTAAATCAGGACGAATACTTAATTTTGCAACTGCACAGACACCGTCATTTCCCGCATATCGATACTCCGTTATCCCGCCAGTTGCATCACTTCGCTGCCATCCTTCTGGGGCATCTGGAAGTTCATTGCTCAGTGTTGATGGGTCCGCAGCGGCATCGTTTGGACGCATATGTATATCGGATATAGGTGGTACGTCTACAAGGGTCCTTTGGCGCGGGTGGTACTCTCGTTGTCTCAGATAATCGATATTGACACACCAACTTTGATTCGTCTGATTATCGATATGCAATTCCAGAGTGGATTGAAGATACCGACAGAAGACCAATACTGATACATGTAGCCGTGTGAATATGTATACTGATGACGCCATCACTCACACAATCAGTCACAGAGTTAATGACGACACCAGTCCACTCGGTGAATGCTGATACGTCGGTTGCGGATGCTGCAGAGATCCTGTTGGATGAAAATATTGGCTCTGTCATCGTGAAAGACCCTGCAGGAATTCTGACAAAAACTGACCTCGTCAGCGGAATTCGCGCAGACAAGAATCTTGAGAAAACGACAGTGGCTGAATTGATGACGCAACCAGTTATCTCCGTGACGTCCGCTGCAACCGTCCAACAGGCAGTCGACAAGATGGAAACTCATAATATTAAACGAATTGCTGTCGAGCACAAGCACGAGCAGGACGAAAACCACGAGGAGCCATTCGTCGGTATCATATCCGTGAGTGATCTCACCGGTGCACTCTCAGAGTCACATGAAACAGCCATCGGCATGTACGTTGGACTTGCATCAGCGAACTCACCGTATATGTATGAGTGCGTCGAGTGCGGCAATCGCATAACCTCTGATCATCAACCGGAGGCGTGTCCAGAGTGTGGTGGTCAAACGCGGAATCTCAGTGTGTCCCGAGATTGAGTATGATGTCATATTGACGCATTATCACCTCGCCTGATGTCCTCATGAACGCACTCGCTTGAGAAAGGTATCAAATGCACCACTTGCTGGGTGAAGATGACAGTATGTCCCAAGTGTTTGATACTCGAACACACCATCATGCGTCCCGTCGATTCCGTCCCCTCGCTCGACAGTAAATGCAAACTGCGCATCTGAATCAACTGTTGCCGCAGAGTAATGAAACTCATGTCCCTTGCGGACTTCACCTGCATCTGCGGTAAGTGTCGAGTGGTCTGCTCGCAACTCGACGTGATCAAGTGCTTGATATCTGTCTTCCATCTGTACACCCAACGGAAGAACGCCTGCCATTTCGTATGTATTACCATCAGTCGTAGTGAGTGAATCAGCAAGCGTCATCATTCCACCACACTCCGCAAGGACAGGGAGTCCATCAGCCGCACGATGTGTAAGTGAATTGACTGCTTGGCTCTCAGCGAGCGCAGCTGCATGTAACTCTGGATAGCCCCCCGGGAGGTACACGCCATCACACGTCGGTAAGGGATCATCCGCGAGCGGTGAGAATGTCACGACATGAGCACGCTTACGCAAACGTTCCAGTGTTGCAGGATATCGAAAGCAGAACGCCGAGTCATCGGCAACGGCGATACATGGACGACTCACTTCGGCGTTGGGAGTGACGTTGGACTCACTATCGGCACCTGAGATGGATGACTGTGATTGCGTCTCTCCAGACGGTGCTTTAGGACGTGGGGGAGCACGTGCGGCGGCAATGATTTGTTCCGTGTGAATCGTCTCTGCCGCTGCGGTGAGCGCTTCGGTATCCAGCGGTGATTCTGATCCCATTTCAAGTCCAAGATGTCGGTCAGGAATTGATAGCGATGACTGTGGTGGAATACGACCGAAATACCGGATTTCATCCGGTAATGCGTCGCGGATCCCCTCAGCATGTCGCCCGCCATGTGCTCGCTGTGCGAGAATGCCAGCGATATCAATATCACGACCGGCGTGCGATGCATATGAACGGAATCCATGTGCTGTCGCAGCAACGCTTTCCATCCCAGCCTTTGCATCGACAACAAGTATGATTGGGATATCAAGTACCTCAGCTACCATTGCAGTGCTTGAGCAGTCCCCGTCATAGAGTCCCATAACACCTTCGACAACACAAAAATCACCACTTCCACGATAGTAGTTTCGACGCACTCCGTCGACACCCTCAAGCCATAGATCAAGCGTACGCGAGGGACAATCAGCAATGGCAGTATGATGACTTGGATCAATAAAATCCGGACCAGCCTTAGCCGGTTGGATGCGGTATCCATCCTGATTAAATGCCTGGATAATCGCGAGTGTTGCAACGGTTTTGCCAACACCAGATTGGGTCCCTGCAAGCACAATACCGTTCATTTGCTTTCTCCTGGCGACGGTCCATCATGTATTGATGTATTCATTCCATCGTCATCGCCAGCATCCTCAGCTGAGCTCGGAGACACCGTAATCGCGTCTGGTGGGCATGCTGTTGCGGCGAGTTCTGCTGTGTCGGCATTTTCAGAGAGCACAGCCACGATACGATCAGCCGTCCGTGATACCGAAACAACGCTATCGGCTGTCGCATCGACTGTTGCGAGCCCATCTGGACCCTCAATAAACCGATCATCGCGGGTGAGACATGCAAAAATGCCATCACATGCATTCAGATTTATCTCAACACGATATTGTGACTGTGGTTGTGACGATTGCTCACTCATTGTCCGACCGCGACTGTTACCGCTTCATCGTGTCTTTGCTTTTCGATGAGTAGGTCGTGATTGCGTCCCCCTGCGATGGCACTTGCCTCTGCAATTCCTGGCCACCCGATGAGTTCTTTTGACCGCGATGGCGTTGGACCTTCAAATTCAAACAGGGTTTCTTTATCAAATGAGACAACACCAACATCAACGTCATTTGCTGCTGCAAGGAGTCCCGGCTCAGTCTCTTTTCGTGTGCCCGTCGCAACAAAGTCGACATCATCCCACGTACACTCTGCTGTTGACAGTGCACGCTCCCACGCAGTCAGGAATTGTGACACATCAGCCCCGGAAACGCTGCCGGTCCCAAGAACAATACCGTTCTCGCCATTTCGGTTGAGCACAGTCACTGAGTGGTCTGCAATCACCGCTGCCGGATCATCAACCCGACTCACTGGACCAAGTGTCTCATCAAGAACGGCAAGATTCGTCGCAACGGTTGATCTGCCGTTCACGACATGCGCATTGAGCGCCTTTGCTCGAGTTTCAACACCTTGTTTCCCCGCTGCCTCGGAAGCGGTTGTCATTGCTGGAACAGCACCTAATGCGGTCAGGTCGTCTGCAACTTGATTTGCACCGTGGTGACCGCCTGTGATTGGAATTGCCCACGTGAGATCTGAATCAACAACAACGACAGCAGGATCATCCCACTTGTCATCAAGCAGTGGTGCTGTTTGTCGGGTTACAGTATCACTCGGAAGAATACCGACAAAGCAGTCATATACTCCCCAGTGATCGGCAAATGCGTCCGCATGATATTCAATCAAATCGATGCGGTCGTACGCGGACGCAAGTGTTGTTTGAATACTGCCTGCGGTATTGCTAGCGTGCTCTGGAGCGATGACAGCAATCTCTGTTGCGACCTCTCCGTCACTGTCTGGTGTACTACAATGACCGCTTGTTTCTTCGTTCGCACTCTCAGTATCACTCATTTGACTCACCACCATTTGCGCCTATGTTGGCGTCGATAGGAGATGACTCCGTGGTTGTCTCAGTCGTGTCATTGCTGTTATCCCCGCTTTTACTTCCGCTTGCCCAATCACCATAGAGATACGATCGCTCATATGCAGAACCGGTGATAGCCTCTCCAATGATAACCAGTGCAGAGGCTCGATACCCGGCTGCTTCGACCTTCTCAGCAATTGACCCAATCGTCCCCTTAATCACATCCTCATCAGGCCATGATGCATGATACACAACAGCAACAGGTATCTCAGGATCATGCCCGGCATCAAGAAGTCGATCCATCGTCTCGGCAACAGCGTGTGTCCCAAGATAGATACAGACTGTCGTATCCCCGAAGCCAACGAACTCATCAATATGGTCTTCTTCAGGTGAGAGCGTTTTGCCCTGTGGTCGTGTAAACACAACGTGATTTGAGACCTCATTCAGTGTTAATTGCGTTCGGAGTGAAGCACTCGCGGCGAATGCTGATGTCACACCCGGAACAAGATATGTTGGGACATCCTCAGCAGCAAGAGCATCCATTTGCTCTAATGCTGCACCATATATCGCTGGGTCACCGCTGTGTAATCGAGCGACCGTTCGACCATCGGTATAGGCGTTTTTCATCAACGGAATCAACTCCTCAAGATCTTTGCCGATACTATTGACCTGTTCTGCGTCTGCACAGAATGTTTCAAGTAATTCGCTGTTGACAAGTGACCCGGCATGGACAACGAGATCGGCTTCTGTGATGAGTTGCCGACCAGCAACCGTCAACAGCTCGGGGTCTCCTGGACCGGCACCAATAAACGGAATCCCCTCACGCTCTGTGTAGTCAAGTTGTTCTGATGATGTTGGTGATGTCATGCTGATTCCTCCGATGATGTATCAAACGCTGCAGTCGGAACCGTTTGCTCAATACCCTCACGCTCAGCGTATGCGAGTGTGTAATAATCACGTTCAGCAATCTCTGTTGGGTCAGTCGTGATGATGGTTTCACCTTGCTCCATGAATAATCGACGACCAAACTGAACGGTATATCCTGCAGCGGTGAGTTTCTCGTGTGTTTCGACAGCGTCTGTGACTTTGAATAAAATCATTCGATCGGGACCGGTCGGCGCTGAACCATTTGCCGCCTCGCGGAGCGATAATCCGGTTCCAGATTCAATCTCAATATCTAATGCCGTCGCAAAGGCAGTCATTGCACTGACTCCAGGGATAACCTCGACGCTAATTGTCGGATGAAACGCTGATAATGTTCGCCGGAGATGTCCAAAGGTTGAGTAAACGTTTGGATCACCAAGTGTGACGAACGCAACATCATCATTCATTGCTTTCTCAGCAACAGCACTCGCTGCGTCTTTCCATGCACGTCGAAGCTTCTCTGGGTCACGAGTCATCGGGAAATCGAGATCACCGATTCGTGAGGATGGAACGTGTTGTCGAGCAACCGTCCGTGAGAGTCGTCCGGGCGAGTAAACCGTCGTGACAGAATCAAGAATATCACGCCCTTTGACGGTGACTAACTTTGGGTCACCAGGACCGAGACCGACACCATACACCGTCATCAGGTCAACCCTCCAGCATCAGACCGCCCGATAATAATATAGACTGGATTGTTGGCGTTGAAACTCGTTGCACCAGCAAGTTCATATCCATTATTTATCTGCACTTGTCGAACTGCCGAAAGCAACTCGCGCTCTCGGAACGCCTCAATTGCATCACCCGCGGGCTCAACGCGTGAAACATTCATGACGAGTCGATCGACATTCGTCTCAACAGCATGATCAAGGACCGACTCAAAGTTTCGACTCCCACCGAGGAATAATGCATCAGCGTCTTTTGGTAGTCCATCCGGTGCTTCAGTCTCCTCAACGGTCACCGTGTCAGTCTGATCATTCGCGGCGATATTATTTTGTGCTGCTGTCACCCGCTCTGGCTTTCGTTCAATCGCTGTTATCCGAGCGACGTATGAAGCTGCTTCAATACTAATTGCCCCTGTGCATGTACCAACGTCGACAAAGTGGTCATCAGGCTGTAATTGGAGCTTTTGAATCGTGATTGCACGTACCTCTGGCTTTGTTGGCCCCGCTCGCGCGTCATGAGGAAGCGTGATCTGTGTCATTCGAGTAGACTATTTTGATACCAGATAAAAACAATTACGCTTGCTCTACATCAAATATGATTTCATGGATGAGCCAGTAACCACACTTGATGCAGTACAAGCACAATTGTTTTATGAGAGCATTAAAATCGGCGAGTAGGGAGTGATGGATGAATGCATATCATGGAAGGGTTCCTACCGCCACGGTGGGCTGCTGCATGGGCACTTGCAGCAGCACCCATCGTCGTGTATGGTGCGAAACAAACGATTGATATCATCCGTCAGGATACGCATATAAAGGCACTTGTTGCTATTGGCATTGCCTTCGTGTTTGTCCTTTCAGCACTGAAATTTCCCTCTGTCACCGGGAGCACATCACATCCAACTGGAACAGGATTACTCGTTGTGCTGTTTGGACCCGCAGTCACGGCTTTTACTGCGACAATTGTCCTTCTCTATCAGGCTTTGTTATTGGCGCATGGTGGTATTACGACTCTTGGGGCTAATGTCGCTGCAATGGGGATTATTGGTCCGACAGTCGGCTGGATCGGGTATCAGCTTATTCGGCCATATACATCGCTCGAGCGAGCAACATTTATTGCTGCTGTGGTGACCGACTGGACAACATATCTCGTGACATCACTGCAGTTAGGTGCTGCCTTTCCTGCTGGGGATGGATTGAACGCAGTTATGATCTCAACACTCGATTTCGCGGCGGTATTTACGCTGACACAGATACCGATTGGGATTCTTGAAGGCATCCTCGCAGCTGCTGTGATTGGATATCTCACTCGTCTTGGTTCCGAGACAATAGAACCTCTTGAGGTGACAGCATGAGCAAACAACACTACCGGTCACTCCTTGCTGCAGTCTTTATTGCTACTCTCATTGCTGGGGCGAGTCTCATGACTGGTGGACTCAACGCAACCGATCAACAGGCCGTCGCAACTATCGAAGACAACGAGCCAATGTATGACCGCTGGATCGACCCAGTGTTGCAACCACCCACCGCAATAACTGAGGCAGCATTGTTCGCAATTCAAGCTGGGATTGCGGCACTCGTATTCACTCATTACCTCCAGCGACTGACTGAAACCGACCAGTCGGAGACGGATGCATCAGACGCTTGAGCGCGTCCAAACGGAGGCGACACCGATTATCAGCGGACCACTTGCAGTGTATCTGACTGGCATTTGCTTGATAGTTACAGTCACAACTGGTCAGGTCACGACACATATCCTTGCAGCGATTATCTTTGCCAGCTTAACCGCACACGCAATTGGTCGAGAGTATGTCTCACTTATTCAGTATCCAATTTGGTTTCTTGCTCCAAGTCTGATACTTATTACAATCATAACACCTGGAAAAGCAATCATGACACTGTGGCATGTTTCGATCTCGACAGCAGGTGTTCGACTCGCGTTTGAAACTGGTCTTCGGTCGGTCGCCTCGTTGACAATTTTATTTTTCCTTGCTTTCACCACAACCGTTCCACAGTTAGTCACTGCGCTGAATCGATTGTGGATACCAGATCCAATTATTGAATTACTCCTCTTGAGTTATCGCGCCGTTCAAGTTCTTTTGGACGAAACACTCAGATTATCAACAGCAGCGACACTCCGAGGTGGACAGACGTCTCGATATGCACTGTTTCGAACGACAAAGCGTCTTGCAGCATCACTTCTTATTCGATCAATCGACAGAGCGGAGCGAGTTGAGATGGCAATGCAAGCACGCGGATATCATGGTGAATTTCCGATGCGCACACAATCGAATCGTGGATACATCTATTCAGTTGGAATCATCCTTCTGCTTGTGATGACTGGTTTTGGAGGTCTTCCATGATTGAACTCACTGAGGTACAATTCGCGTATGATGATGAACCGGTTCTCTCTGAGGTTACTCTTCGCGTGCCGAAGGAGTCAATTACAGTTTTACTCGGACGCAATGGTGCTGGAAAATCAACACTCTTGCGTCATTGTAATGGACTTCTGAAACCAGATAGTGGTGATGTCCTCATTGATGGGAATTCACTGACCAGTAAAACGACATCTATGCGTGCGGTCCGACAGCGCGTTGGATTCGTCTTTCAACGACCCGCCGATCAGCTCGTGGCACCGACAGTCAAACAAGATGTCGCGTTTGGACCTGCTAACTGGGAGAGACAGATACCACCTGATGATATTGAGACGATTGTGACACAGGCACTTGACCGAGTTGGATTAGCCGGATTTGAAGATCGATTGTGCAGTCAATTAAGTGGTGGTGAGCGAAAGCGAGTTGCCCTCGCTGGTGTGCTTGCAATGGAACCAGCGTATATTGTGGCTGATGAACCAAGCGCCGGACTTGATGGTGATGGTGTTCGCGAATTTGCAAAGCTATTGAGGACCCTCGCTACTGATGGAATCGGTGTGATCGTTTCAACGCATTACCCGGATTTTGCAGCGGCTGTCGGCGACCGTTTCCGTGTTCTTGAGGATGGTCATATTATACATTCATCAGACCAACTGGAATCAATCCCACTTCGTGAACATGGGATTCGGACTCTTGGGACCATCTCTGAGACCTCAGCGCCAAGCGAGTAACCGATAATAAAGTGCTTTTTTATTCTCAATCTGTCCCCCAGGCATGTCCTCCGTCTATCTACAGCGAAAACGAGGCGAGTGCCTCGGGGCTCGACCCCGAGGCGGTTCACCATGTGCACCTGTCGCCACCGGAGATGCAAGTGCAGGATATTCAGACCTGGCTGAGTAGTCGAGTTGCACAGATACGAGGGTGGCGCGCTTTGTGATTAATTCGATCAGGTTGAGTATGATACTTACAGTGTGTTTAAAAATGTCATTTTTTCCTCTCGGTTCGACGTGATTATATCACTTTGTCTCATCATTCAACTGATCTGCACATACAGTGACAGACAAAAGTAATAGCTGGATGAGCACCCTATCACTCAAGTATCGGGAGGACAGACAATTGGTCAATGCCAATTGTTGAAGTGACGCTGCCAGATGAGTTGCTTACTGAGTTTGAACAGCTAGTCGAAGAAGAGTTTGTGACCGAGGAACAAGCGGTCGAGGACCTTCTCACAATGGGGATTGATGCATACAATGTGAACGTTGTCGATGACTCACAACCCGGTGATGATATTATCGAAGGTGCAGAGAACAATCTCTTTGATACGGCGACTGACCCTGGTGGGCTTGAAGACGACCGACTGTAGGCTGATTCCTCCTGAGGAAGCGTATCCTTGTCACTGAGTGGTTGTGTAGCGCTTCGGGAGAATCGGAACAAATTTTATCCTGGTAAAAAGGCTCAATATAGTGTATTCTCACCGGAGAAGGATCCAAAACGGGCGTCCGGACTCGCCTGTGACTGACCTGACATGAGGTGAGACCGATACCAGAATTAGCGTTCGAGTACCGATTTATGATATCATATTTTTTGGAGAATGACCTGACCACGCAACCATTTTAGTGGCTCCCTGGTAGGATAAAGATAGGTCAATGGATCTTGAACTCACCGACAATGTCGCGCTTGTGACTGCTTCAAGTAGTGGTCTTGGAAAAGCCTCTGGGCGCGTTCTTGCATCTGAGGGCGCCAATGTCGTCCTGAACGGACGCGATCAGGATCGACTTGATGCGGCTGTTGAGGAGGTAAGCGCGGTTGCGGCTGATACCGCACGTGTCGTTGGTCATGCAGGCGATCTTACCGATCCTGATGACATCGCTGCTCTTGTTGAGCGTCCAATTGCAGAATTCGGCGGGCTTGATCATCTCGTTTTATCAGCCGGAGGACCTCCCTCGAAACCATTTCTTGAGACAACGGACGAGGAATGGTATGAGGCGTTTGATCTGCTCGTAATGAGTGTTGTCCGGACTGTTCGCGCTGCTGAACCATATCTGACAGAAAGTGAACACGGGACAATCGTGAATATTACCTCTGCGAGTGTTAAAGAGGCAATCGATGGACTTGTGCTCTCGAATGCAGTTCGAATGAGTGTTATTGGACTTGAGAAAACCCTCTCAAAAGAACTCGCACCTGACATTCGTGCGAATGCTGTCCTCCCGGGAACGCATGAAACGCCGCGGATTGAGGAGTTAGTCGAGCAGGGTGTTGAACGTGGCGAGTATGATAGCTATGAGACTGGTCTCGAGGAGTGGGCAGATGGAATCCCAGTCGGTCGAATTGGTGACCCGATGGAATTAGGCCGCACCGTTGCATTCCTTTCATCGCCTGTATCAACGTATCTTGATGGGGTTGCAATCCCAATCGACGGTGGGTCCGGCGCATCAAATCTGTAAACTCCCCCTGTCTATTGCGCTCCTTGTCCGCTTGCACGAACTACGGTGCTTCTTGAAGGAGGGGTTTAGCGTCTGCATTCAGCTAAAGTAGCTTATTAAGACAACCGGTCAACGACACATGAATGTGAATGACCATGATCGGTATGCAACACGAATGCTTGCGGCGGTATCGCTTGGATGGGCTGTGTTGCAGTTTGGTCGAATGCTGCTTTCACCTTTACTGCCAGCTATTATTACAGACTTAGGAATCACAGAGGCAACAGCCGGAGTTGCCCTTGCGGCGTTTCAGATTGTCTATGCAATCACACAGTATCCGAGTGGAGAGCTTTCGGACCGGTGGACACGGGCAACGGTTATTGTGCCTGCTTTCGCTGTACTTGTCATTGGATTCGCTTTATTTGGTATTGTTGGCGGACTCGGCATGTTCGTGCTCGCCGCGGTTGTTACTGGAGTCGGAAAGGGACTCTTCTCGATCCCCTCACGAGCACTTCTTTCTGATTTGTTCACGACGAATCGTGGTCGGGCACTTGGAATCTATGCGGCTGGAACAGATGTTGGCGGCATAGCAGCTGCCGGTGTCGCGACAGTAACCGTGACGTATGCATCATGGCGAACCCCGTTTTTTCCGGTTGCAATTCTGTTAGGAATATTAGCGATGTGGTATGTGCTCATGAATCGTGAACGCTACATGATCGAACGCACAACGCTCGACATTGGAGGAACAGTAAGCGGGCTCATACAGCACTCTCGACAGCGAGAAACGCTCACTGCGTTCGCATTGTTTTATTTCATGGTTGGTGGCGTCATTAACTTCTATCCGACATATCTGACACAGACAAAGAATTTCTCAGCAGAACTTGCAAGTCTCACATTCGCACTCATATTTATTGTCGGATTTATTATCAAGCCGAGTGCTGGAATGCTTGGCGACCGGTTTTCTCGGATTGGAATTGCAATTACTGGGTTGTTGATTGCAGCCGTCGCACTCAGTGCGGTGACGTTTCTTTCGACCCCACTATATATTTGGATTATCACCTCAGTCCTCGCAGTTGGATATAAAACTGGCTTTCCGCTCGCAGATGCGATTATTCTCGATGGTGCTTCAAGTGATGGAATGGGTGCAGATCTTGGGGCAGCACGTGCACTCTTTCTTGGCGCGAATGCGGTCGGACCCGCATATGTCGGTATCATCGCAACTTACGGCAGCTATGAGATTGCATTTGCTGGACTTGCCGTGTGTTTGCTGCTCGCAGCAGGATTATTGGCTCGACAACGAATCCACTCAATGGATGTGGTCCAAGCTGATTGATCTCGCCTTTAGATGTGGCGTCTCCCAGCGAATCGTTTGGGTTGGGGTTCAACCGCCTCGGTGTCATCACTCGAATATACTATCGCAATCGGATCTCCCCAGGAAGGTAGTAAGTTTGCTCCCGCTTGATCTCAACAAGACGGGTCGCATCTTTGTCTCGCAGTTTTGTCAATCCGCGAGTGTTTTTAAACCGTGTGTTTGAGTGATACTGAGGAAAAATGGAATTCACTTCTGTTGCTGCACTTGCAGATAATCATGTTATCGGTCATAATGGTGACCTTCCATGGGAAAGTCTTCCCGCGGACAAACAGCAGTATCGTGAACGAGTTACTGGGTCTCCAGTCATACTCGGTCGACGGACATATGAATCGATGCGAATGGACCTTCCTGGTCGTCGACAGATTGTCCTCTCACGACAAAAGCGAGTGTTCGGTGCTGAAAGTGCTATTCATGCGGTAGATATTGACAGCGCGATCAACATGAGCAGACAAACTGGCGCCAACACTGTATATATCCTTGGTGGTGCCGCAATCTATAGCCTATTTCAACCACACATTGACCGGATGGTACTGACTCGAGTCCCAGGAGTCTATCAGGGTGATAGCTATTATCCCGAGTGGAATGAAGATGCGTGGACACTCATCTCGATAGAGGACTATCCCGGGTTCACTCTTGAAGAATGGACGCGCACGAGAAAATAAAGACTATGCGGGGTATGTCAATGGCTGGGTGTGTCCTCTCACGATACCGGTTATTAGATTAAATATATTTCATGTTTATTGACAATCTGACCACTATGTATATCCGAACCCACACTCAGTTCAACTGGGATGCCCGGTGACGCGTTCCGCTTCGGATAAAAAGTTCAAATTACTAACGACTGTCGACTGCTGTTCAAGAGGTTTGAATGTTTCCGATCTCAGTTTTTCTACTCGCGTCAACTACATGACTCTCTAGGTCAAATTATGCCCTATGACTGAGACGGCGACCGTTGGCGGTGGATGTTTTTGGTGTACCGAGGCGGCAATGAAAGAACTTGCGGGTGTTAACACAGTCACCTCAGGCTATGCTGGTGGTGACGTCGAGAATCCAACATACAAACAAGTCTGCTCAGGAACGACAGACCACGCCGAAGTTGTACAGATTGAGTATGAGCCAGCGAAGATTGAATACAGTGAACTACTGGAAGTTTTCTTTGCAACGCATGATCCAACGCAACTGAATCGACAGGGTCCAGATGTCGGGACACAATATCGATCAATCATACTCACACACAGTGCCGAACAACGAGCAACGGCTGAAGCGTATATTGAAGCACTCAGTGATCATTATGATGATGCAATTGTCACTGAAATCGAATCACTCGAACGATTTTGGTCGGCTGAGGAGTATCATCAAGATTATTTCGAAAAAAATCCAACAGACGCATATTGTCGAATGCACGCACAGCCAAAAGTTGAGAAAGTCCGCGAAACATTCACTGAGAAACTGACCCAATAGCAGTCGGTGGCACTCTGAGCACTGTTTTTCTCTCAACCCACACGCAGACTCATTGCATCTGGAATGCCTGTGCACATTCCGCCTCACATTCGAATACCGATACTCACAGTCACAACAACTGATAGTAAAGAGAATATAGCGGTTTTATCAGTTGGTGTGAGAAAACGTCCTATCCTCACATTACGAACAACAGAAGCTGTGAGTGATTAGGGTGGGGTAGGGTAGTCCGCATTGGTTGCTTCACTCAAGATTAAGAAGACTGTGATAGAAGCAACTCAAACGCTCACCCCAGTGTTCTCAACCATGTGTCGCTTACTCATTGCCATCTGTCGTTGGCGGCCATGTCTCATTAAATTCGGTGTGATCAAACGATTGGGCGTCCGAACCGCTATATGTCGCGACTTGCTGACCGTCTCCCTCAAGATGATATTTATACGTGGTCAATCCATCAAGTCCAACGGGTCCACGAGCGTGAATCTTGCCAGTGCTAATTCCAACTTCTGCGCCAAGACCAAATCGAAATCCATCAGCAAAGCGCGTTGAGGCATTATGAAACACGCTTGCAGCATCAACCGCACGCATAAACTGCTCAGCCCGTTTGTTATCCTGCGTGAGGATCGACTCGGTGTGTTTTGATCCATACATGTTGATATGGTCGATTGCATCTGTGAGCGAATCAACAACTGCGATTGAAAGAATTAGATCACCATATTCGGTTGTCCAGTCATTCTCACTCGCAGCAATAACCTCCACCTCCCCGTCGATGTCCAATTCGGTATCAGCAATTGATTGCGTGCGCTCATCACCACGAAGTTCGACTCCGGCGTCGTGATATCGCTCGATCATCTGGGATAAGAACTGTGTTGCAACCGACTCGTGAATGAGAAGCGTCTCAACAGCGTTACATACCGCAGGATACTGGACTTTCGCATCATACGCAACCGCTGTTGCCATCTCAAGATCAGCTTCAGAGTCAACGTACACATGACAGACACCCTCAGTATGCCCTAGCACCGGGATACTTGTATTATCCTGAACGTATTGGACAAACGAAGAACTCCCACGGGGCATGATTAAATCAACAGCATCGTCCATCTCAAGGAGTGTGTGGACATCCTCGCGCGCCTCAATCAGTTGTGCCCACCCTGACGGGACCTCCGGTGTTGCCTCAAGAATGCACTCATATAACACTCGATTCGACCGTGCGGCTTCGCTTCCACCTTTGAGTATCACGGCATTTCCGGATTTCAAGCTCAGTGCTGAGATTTGAACCAATGCATCGGGGCGAGACTCAAATACTGTCCCAATTACACCAATGGGAACGGTCACTTTGTACAGATTCAAATTATCATCGAGTTGTCTGGACGTAAGCGTCTCACCAAGTGGGTCATCCTGTTCGGCAACACTCCGAACCATGTCAGCAATACTTTCGATCTTTGACGCTGAGAGCGTTAATCGATCAACAAATGCCTGTGTATACTCTCCGGCGGTGACTTGTTTTTCAGCATCAGCGACATCAGCCGCATTAGCTTTGAGAATCCGGTCTTCATTCGCTTCAATCGTATCCGCGATTGCGATAAGTGCCTCGTTACGACGCGTTGATGAAAGATTTGAGAGTGTAAGAGCTGCTGCTTGCGCGTCTGTTACTTTTTGTTCTGCGGTGTGAGCGTCATCAATCTCATTATCACTGTGATGTTGGTTATGTGTCTGCGCTGTTTTCGAGTCCGTCTCAGTAGGGTTCGTCATATATGTGATTGTCTGTGTTAGTATGCTTAATCTAGTTAATGTGGATTGTGGATTGTGACTCTATTTGTCGGAATACCCATCCACCTATTTCACGTATCGTCTATTACTTTGTCTCAGTGTTGCTTTGATTATCAATCGGAACAAAGATCGTTCCGACTGCGGTTTCTGTCGTAATCTGTTGCAGCACATCAGGCTCTGTTGAGCGAGCAATAACTGCTGGAATACCATGTTCACTCACTGCGCGGGCACCTCGTACTTTGGTCTGAATCCCACCGAATGTACTCTCAGAACTGACCTCGATGATCGATTCGACCTCATCATAGTTGGCACCAACAGCACTAATTCGCCTTGCGTTGGCATTCTGCTTTGGATTTCCAGTATAGACTCCCCCGACATCAGTCAGTATCACAAGGAGGTCACTTTCGACGCCGATCGCGAGCGATGATGAGAGCATATCATTATCGCCAATACGAATTTCTTCCGTCGCGACCGCATCATTCTCATTAATAATCGGCACAACATTCCATGAAAGAAGCGTTTCAATCGTATTTTTAAAGTTGGTAAACCGCTCCATATCCTCGAGGTCATGATCGGTAATGAGGATCTGTGCAACAGTCAACCCATACCGCTCGAAACTCTCAGTATATCGACGCATGAGGTGACTCTGTCCAATCGTTGACAGTGCCTGTGACTCCTCGACGGTATCATCCGCGGCGTACCCTGCCCGTCCCTTCCCAGCGCCAATTGCTCCTGAAGAGACGAGAATGACATCCTTGCCATGTTCGATAAGATCAGCAACGTCATCAACGAGCTTATCGAGTTTTTCATCGTCGAGATTTGAAGTCGCATCCGTTAGAGAGTTTGTTCCAGCCTTGACAACAACACGATCTGCTGTCGCGGCAAGATGACGTGCCTTATCAACTGCTGTTTGTGGCACAGACGTTTGTGTTGATGCAGACGTCTGTGATGACGTTTGCTCTGAGCTTGACTTTGGGTTTGAGTGTGTGTGCTCAGTAACTGAAAGCTCTGATTCACAGCTAGTGTCCTCAGACTCAGACTCAGACCCAGACTCGGACTCATGCCCGGTGCCTCGTCGCTCACTCATGATCAACCTCAGCTGCAAGTTCAGCCGATCGCTCAGTTGCTGCAGTTAATGCATCACCAATTTCGGTGTCAACGTTGCTGTCAAACAACACGTTCATTCCTTCAATTGTCGTGCCGTTTGGTGAACAGACAGCATCGATAAGGGAATCGATTGATTCATCAGCAGCGCGGACCATCTCAGCTGCTCCAATGAATGTTTGAATTGCAAGTGTCTGTGCGTCTGATTTATCGAGCCCTTCTTCGACCGCTCGCATTTGCATTGCTTGGATCAAATAGTAAACAAAGGCTGGTCCGCTTCCATTGAGTGCTGTTGCGACGTTCATTTGAGTTTCGTCGATAACCACGTATGACCCCAGATCAGAGAGCATTGTTTCAACATGTGGATCGGGCTCATCCCATGCGACAGCAGCAGCCATCTCACGAAGACTTGCCGCGAGGTTTGGCATTAACCGAACGACCGTCGCGTCAGTCTGATTGCTGACGAACGATCGCTCGACACCCGCGGCTGCTGTCATCAGTGTCTGCTCGGCGTGAAGATCAATCTCAGCAAGCACTGTCGGAACAATATCTGGCTTGACCGTCAGTGCGACAATGTCAGCATCGGTTATCGCGTCGATATCAGTCGTCGTGTGATCACAATATGATTCGACATCATCGAGAACTGCTGGATCGACATCGTAGCCGATTGTTCGATATCCGCCAGCCGCAGTAAGACCTTCAAGCAGTGCGCTTCCCATATGCCCGCATCCAATAACGCTCACTGTAATCATCTTTTCCTGATATGATTCGGCCGCTGATATACGAACTTCGGTTTCGATACTCAAAAGCGCCACCTCGATACCGCAGAATGCTACCCCGCATAGATAGTTATCTAAGCGTGAACAGTCCTCGGATGTGTGTCGCAATTGAATCGATCTGTGAGTTGCGCATTCCCCTTCGAGTATCCGCAGGACATTCGCTTATTTATTCTCATTTTATATTCATTGCCGATAGAATCTTGTTATTACCTGCCTTACGCATTATCGATGTCCGAGCAGATACACGATATTTTAGAGGTAGACGCATTTACTCCCGGATTAGTTGGTCCTGACCGCGAGTGGGCTGGAACCGTTGCTGATGGTGGCACGATTAAAACACACACACCAGCAGGCTGTTGGGGTCCAATGATCACCCCCTCATTCCGCGGTGGTCACGAGGTTACGCGTCCAATTGGTGTTGAAAATGCCGAACCAGGCGATGCGCTCGTTGTTCATATCAATGATGTTGAGGTAACAAGCGTCGCAACGAGTACTGGAAGTATGGCTGAACGCGATGAGGCTTTTGGCGATGATCCATTTGTTGATCATCAATGTCCAGAATGTGGGGCTGAATGGCCTGAAACAGTCGTTGATGGAACAGGCGAGGATGCGATTCGATGTGCAGAGTGTGGCGCGAATGCATCTTCGTTTGGATTCGAGTATGGGTACACCGTTGCCTTCGATGATGATCGCAGTGTTGGTATTACAGTCGGTGAAGAGGGTGCTCACGACCTTGCAACGCGTGCTGAGGAGGCACTGGCGCTTCCAGAGAACTCCCAGCAGCATCCAATTCTCCTCTATGAACCTGATGAGATGCCAGGGGCACTTGGTCGACTTGCACCATTTATTGGCAATATCGGGACAACGCCACACGTCGAACTCCCGGACTCACACAATGCTGGTGACTTTGGGCAGTTCCTTATCGGCGCAGAACACGACTGGGGGCTTGATGATGAAACAGTACTTGAAGCACGAACAGATGGTCATCTCGACTCAAATGATGTCCGACCAGGTGCAACGCTCATTTGTCCGGTCCAGGTTGAGGGTGCTGGATTGTATGTCGGTGATTTACATGCCAATCAAGGCGATGGCGAACTCTCATTACATACAACGGATGTGAGCGGACGGACAGAACTCGAAGTTGAGGTGATTAAAGATCTTGATCTCGATGGACCGATTCTGTTACCGAATGAGACGGATCTTCCTCATATTGCAAAGCCATACACTGACGAGGAACGCGATGCCGGAACGGATCTTGCTGAGGCATATAATGTTGAGCTCACAGATGCTGCACCAATCCAAATGATTGGCTCCGGCGCCACAGTGAACGATGCAACACAGAATGCTTTCGACCGTGCGAGTGAATTGTTCGGAGTCGATGAGGGCGAGATTCGTGCTCGATGTACATTTACCGGTGGTGTTGAAATTGCACGCCTTCCTGGTGTTGTCCAATTGTCGATGCTTACACCAGTTGACCTTCTTGAGTCAGTTGGACTTGCTGAGACAGTTCTTGATAAATACAACTCCAATTGAGGTCCTCATCACATCTTGAGCTTATGCTTCACTGATATATAACGAAACGATTTAAAAAAAAAATCAGAATGAGCATAAAAGATAACAGTCGGCTACAGACATTTCGTAATGGTGTGACCACTTCCGCCACGCATCGCTGGAAAAAGCTGTATATCCGCTGATGAATCAAGTTGTGTCTCAAGCGATGCTTTATCCCCATCAACGATAATACGTACACTGGGTCGAACTGTCCCCTCACAATCGAAAAGATGTGATCTCGTTTGTGGATACGTCTCGGCAATCAGTGTAATTAACTCACTCACTGTTTCAGGAGAAGTCTCTGCGGAGGACGCCCCAGTGGATTCAGATTCCTCAGATGTGTTAGTGAGAGTATTGCTACGTGAGACGCTCTCATCTCTGGCGTTTGTCTTAGGTCCTGTAGCTGTAGCGACGGTGAGTACCTTACCATCGGCAGCAGTCCGGAGTGGACCATATACGGTTATTTCCATTGATTGAAATACACGATAGCGAATCTATAAGCGTGACGCTGGAGGTCGCAGCGATTGCTTTGTGATAAAAAGCGGGGCACTCTTTCTACTCCAGAGTATAATACAGATAATGCAAACGGCATCGTCTGGTGACATCCCCCGACAGATTGAGACAACACCGCCTGTCAACGTCGAGACATTTGCTTCGCATGTAACACTAACCTGGACAAGTCTTGGGCTCTCTCAGTTTGTCGATATTGCAGATCGTGTTGATGTCGTGCCAGCAGATAGCACACCAATTGTCGACGCAACGAATGCTGCTGGTCGCCGACGGCTCCCGCTTCCGGAGATCGATACAACAACAGCGGCAACAAAATATGTTCGGTTTGAGCCTGATTGTCCATGGACGCTTGCATGGGAACGCCGCACAACGCCTGTGGTATCACTCTGTGGATCGCCATCGCCAACAGTCTGTCAACAGGCACATATCATTACGACCATCGAGGATCTTGACGCGCGCGATGGGTGGAATACGGTTGAAACCGCTGCCGGGTGGACCCGCGATACGTATGAAACTCTTGTGTCAGTTCTTGAAGCGTGACTGACGTGGATGACGGTAACGACCACGACCACGACAAGCAAAGACGCCAAAGCGAGGGCGACTCCAATGGTGTCGACAGACACGCAGCAGAGACTCCGCATGACAACAGTCAACGAGACCATACAGGTGTATCAACGAATACGGACTCTCCGAAGACAAAGCAACATCCGACAGAGAATCAGTCCGAAGATGGTGATCTCTCTGACTCTGCAGATGATACCATTCCAACAATGGAGTCGGAAACTGAGATCTCAGCAGATCGCCACTGGATAGTGAGCACGCTCGCCGCTTTTGGTGTGTTTCTCACAACAATGCTTGATCGAGCGGGTATTATCGAGCAAACCCGGCTTCGAGCAACAGTCGATCTCGCCTGGCCACGCATCATCACTGGGTTTGCAATCATGTCGAAACGAACAGTTGATCTTGCTATCGTCGGGATTGCTGTTGGCACGGATGCGGTTGCCGGATTAACCGTTGCAAACGCCTTCTGGATGGTGGCGAAATTCGTATTTATTGGTCTTGCGGGTGGGACGCTTTCGTTGGTGTCGCAGAATTATGGTGGAGACCGAGCAGACCGCGCGACAACTGTCGTGTATATTAGTTTTATTATTGCGATTGGAATTGGTGTCGTCGTCGTCCCAGCGTTTGTTATCGCTGCTGAGGATCTTATTGCACTTGTCGAGGAAAATCCAACTGTGGTTTCACTTGGAGCAGCGTATCTTGCCGTTGTTGCTCCCGGTCTCTTTTTCGAGGGGATCAACATGATCGGATCTCGAACATATGCTGGGGTTGGTGATACGGTCACGCCGATGTTATTTCGCGCAACCGGAGGTGTATTGAACATCGTGTTGAGTGCTGTATTGGTCTTCGGGACTGGATTGGGCGTTGTTGGAGCAGCACTTGGGACGACAATCGCAACCGCTGCAGTCGCAGTTGCGTTCGGATGGGGATTGATAGGACAAAACGATGATAGCTGGACTGCATGCCCGATTTCAATCGATCATACGGCGGCGTTAGAATGGGATCTCACCCGTGAAGTCATTGAAGTGTCAGCGCCACTCATTGCTCGTCGAGTTGCACAGGGAATAGTTGTCTTTCCGCTACTTGCAATTGCATCCACATTTGGTCCGATCACCGTAGCAGCGGTTGGTGTTGCTCGTCAAATCCGAGAGCTTCTGAATAGTTTCACCTGGGGATTTTCAATAGCTTCCTCAACGCTTGTCGGGCAGGCACTCGGTGGTGGGGATGAATCACTTGCAACAGACTACGGTCGGGAAATTACCCTATTATCACTCATTATCTATCTCGGAGCAACGAGTGTTGTTATTGCATTTGCTCGTCCGATTGCGAGTGTGTTTGTGGGTGCAGATGCCATTGCACTGACGGCGACATTTATTGGTGTTGCTGGATTAAGTGCGATTGCGACTGGAATCGATGGTTCTGTCACAGGCGCTCTTCGTGGTGCTGGCGACACGCGTATTCCCTTTGTGACGACGCTTATCGGGCTCTATGCCGTTGCACTCCCGATTGCATGGGTTGGGACCGTGACATCACTCGGAGCGACAGCACTCCTTGGTGCCCTTCTCGCTGAAAAGATTGTTCCGATGATACTTAATGGCGTACGATTTCGCACTGGAACATGGAAGCGAATCAGTCGTTCATATCGACCCGGTCCAGACCCGAGTGATTGAAATATAAAATAATCTAATCTAATATACTCATAGGATAACTGACGCTACATAAATGCACAGATTATCAAGGCGACTGTCTCGAGGCTTGAATGTGACCCTGAGGCAGGTTCACGATACTCGCTCACCGCTTGAGGATGGTGATTTTTCTTTCGACAATGTGTTTTCAGTGGCGACTTCGGACGCACCAACGAATGTGAATAAAAACAGTTTGATATCCTCCCCGCTCTAAATAACGAAGATTTCACGAAATTAACTTTGAGATTTCGTGTTTCCTCTGGGTTCACCCACGCTACGCTTTCGACCCTTCGGGGGTAGCCGTCCAACTGTAACCGAGGACATCCATTGTCAATTGTTGGCAATATGATCTACATTATTCATTCTGATTGACCTGGACACTGCAGAATCCTTGCCGGTCATCGTTCGTTTGTCAGTGCTTCGAGTTCGGCTTTTCTATCTGTTTTTACCTTCCTCTGGAGTGATGGGCTTCACTCGAAGCTCTCCGAAGCCATACTTCGAGTGATTCCCGTGGGTGAGTCCGGACATCGTATTCTCTACCGGACGGTCGCCATCATTAACGACCACGTTGTGATCGACGGTCTCCAACTCGTATACGTCGCCGCCTTTGATGACCTTCTCCAAGTGGGGACACAACTATGTTTCGTCGTCTCTGCTCCACCACCACAGCACGTTCACGTTGTTCGCCTTCGGGCACTCCGATTCCAGCACGAACGGCGTCACAAGTTCAGGGATGAACGCCTCGCCGTCTTCGAGACGCGAGGAGTCCAGGACCTCCAGGTCAAGACCTGCGTGTCTTTCAGTATGGTTGTCCCGTAGCCGTCGTTCCGTTTACAACCTACTATTCAACAGCCGCTAGCACATCATTCAGAATAATCTCGCCTGTTGCTCTATCTAATGGGTCATTATTGTTTCCACAGTCCTCACTCATGATACACAGTGGACATCCTCGACGCCTATCACACCGACACTGAGCGATGTGATCACGCGTTCGTTCAGTAAGTGTCTCAAAATGATCATAGATAGCTCGGGTGAATCCAACCCCGCCGTCGATGCCATCGTGAATAAACCATACAGGACCTGAAATTGTCTCATGTGGGTGATTCAATGTCGAGAGTCCGCCGATGTCGTTATTATCAACAAGTAACTCAAGCGGGGCAAGTTGAATCAGCCCATGCTCAGCAGCGTGGATTCCCCCACCATATGTATACTGCGCTGCTTCATCAGGAACACGTGTGTCACTGTTTGAACGGGCAGTCGGCGATAAGAGTGGTACATCGAGTCGATCGATTGTTGCAGCGACATGATCAGAAGGAAGTGAAACCCACATCAACTCAGTATCAAGTTCCATTGGAGGCGATTGCGTCGGAAGCGGACCGCGAACGACCTCACCGGTGTTAATCTGTCGAACGAGATATTGATCATATGTTATTTTGACCGTTCCCTGACCAAAGTACCGGTCGTACGCTCCCGCGAGCGAGTGATGCTCCTGCACCCGAAGCTCTGTAATTTGTTTCGTCGAGAGTGTCTGTGTGTATCGTCCCGTGTTTGTCTGCTCAACAAGGATTCGAGGCTGTGAGCTCTCATCATCGACGTTAATCACCTCGTATTGTTGTCCTGCATGCAAGAACAGTGCTCCCTCATGATACTCACGATATGCACGTTCAGCGGCAACAGGATCATGATCTATCTGAGTATTATCGTCAACACAAATGACAGCAAACTCGCGTCCGCTGGTGTTATATAATGAGAGCCGTCCTTGCGGACGGGGATCGCCCGCATATCCGACACCAGTGCCATCGAGTCGACCAGTCTGCTCAAGAACACCTGCATCTTGCCACATCTGGACGGTCTCACGAAGACGAGTCTCTGAGCCGAGCAGCCCCGCATCTGCGTCTGAAAGTGGACGTTCATCAGCTGCTGCAAGCAAGTGATCTGCGTACACCGGTTCATTATCAACGGAAACAACGGCATCTTCGACAGTCTCGTTAAACAGATATGATGGGTGATCAAAAATATATGCATCAATCGCATCATCCCCACCAACAAGAACCGAGAGAGCATCTGTCGTTCCTCGACCTGCCCGACCAATCTGCTGCCAAAAGCTCTGTTTCGTGCCAGGATAGCCCGCTGTCACTGTCGCATCAACAGAGCCGATGTCGATGCCAAGTTCGAGTGCATTGGTAGTCGCAACTGCATCAAGTTGTCCGCCTTTCAGGCCATTTTCGACACGCCGACGAAGTCGCTTTCCGAGCCCAGCATGGTATGGCTCAACTGTCAGCCCATTGCTTGAACGCGCTGCATCAAGCGTTTGCTTTGCCGCAATCTCAGTTCCCTGTCGAGCCGAACAAAACTGCAATGTCTGTGTATTATGACTTGCAAGATGTGCAGTCACACGAGCAGCCTCAGAGCCGGTGGAACGACGAGCGCGCTCGAATTCGGCTGCAGGGTCGGAATCATCGCCGGGATTGGTGTTGATATCGGATTTCGTTGACTCAGTTTGCTCCGCACTTTTGATATGTTTTTCATCAGCATCATCAGTTATTTGATCCCAGTCGATTGGTGGCTCCCACAGGACGATATCGCGACTTCCTCGGGGGGATCCATCCTCATCGATCACGGTGAATGACTCACCGGTCAACCGTTGTGCATGATCAGCTGGATTCCCAATTGTCGCTGTTGTCAATACAAACTGTGGATTGGCATCATACGCACGGACGATCCGACGGAGTCGCCGGAGAATCCAAGCAACATGGGTTCCAGTGACACCGGCGTACTCATGTGCTTCATCAACAACGATAAGATCAAGATTCGCATAGAATCGACGCCACCCACTATCGCGGTTATGACGCGGAAGATAGACATTTAATCCTGCAGGATTGGTGAGAATCACGTCCGCGTTTTCACGAATCTCCCGCTTGCGATCTGTTGGTGTATCACCGTCGTACACACCAATTTTGACATCAAGCCCCCAGTCATCACGGAGTTTATCATTAAGCTCTCTTTCTTGATCTCGTGTGAGAGCCTTCATTGGATAGAGACATAACGCGGTCGTTTCAGGATTATAAAGATGCATCCGAGCGATTTGGAGGGCGTATACCCACGTTTTGCCAGATGATGTTGATGTTGTGACGACGACATTTTCATCATCCGCAAGCGCAGCAAGCGCTGTTGCTTGATGTCTGAACAACTCATGTGAAATTCGTGCCGTCAGTGATTCCGGCAGGACTGCTTCCGCTGGCGTGGTCTGTGCTGGCTTTTGGGTGAGGTGATGTGTCTCAACAATCTGTCCGTCATACTCAGGAAATGACTCAGCAAGCGTCTCCTCAGAGAGGACAGACGAAAGACTGTCCTGTGATGTGAGTGTGTTACCGTCAGACTGATTCGATTGTGTGTTATTTGACATTGGATATGAAACATAGCTCTGGTTGATAATTAGCAAAAACTGTCATGTATTGTGGTGGGTTATACGTGATTGACTCCAAGACTGCAATTGGAACTGAAATTGAAACGGTCTGCTGTCGGTTATGCTATTGTTTATTTTTTCTTTCATGAGCCAAAATCCGATAATGATCCCTGTGAGGTCGACGCCGATGACTGTGATCTCGATTTTAGCGGCGTGTTATTCGTCTGTGTTTGGTGTGCATCAGTCAGCGCCTCGTAAATGTATGCAAGCGCTCGAACGTCATCCTCACAGTAGGCCTCTAAACGATCCCACGGTGGTGGTGACACCGTCTGTGGATTATCGGCAGTATTCATACGCTCACGCCACTCAACATAGAGTTCAGCGACGCGCTGCCCATTGATTCCTTGCGTTGCTGGCTCCCATCCAAGCGCTGTTGCGACGTGTTCGAGTTTATTTGTCCGCCCAGGAAATTCTGCATTTCCCTGTGTTCGTGCCCAGTATAGTGGGTCAAATGTATATCGATTCTCCCAGTCATCGAGATACGATGGACAGTGTGTTTCAAGTTGATCATGAATCACAGCAAAATCGAACCCATATCCATTCCACGCAATAACAGGTCGCCGACGGGCACTCCCAGTCAACCATGTCATAAACGCCTCAAGATGTGCACCCGGGGTGTCAAGATCCGGCTGTCGAAACGCGAGATAATTACCTGATGATGCCGACCCATCGAGAACACCGATGAGCCATGCTGTTGACGCTGCGAGACCATCTGTCTCAATATCAATAAAGACCGGGTCACCACTCGGAAGTGATCCATCACCAGTCGAGACAATTATTTCATCCGCGACAGCCCTGGCTGATGCGTGAATCTGTTGTGCTGTCTCGGTACCGATACTGGGGACTGTTGTGAGTTCATGTGGCGATGCTGTCGCAACAGCCGATCGAGTCTCAAATCCTGCTGCTCGGAGGCGATTGGCGCGCGTCTCGCTGACGCCAGTCATCCCCCGAAGTCCGAACCGATCTGGGGATATTGTTTCCGTAGTGACTACTCCACTCGGAAACACCGAGGTAACCGTCAGTGGTTGTGTCGAATCATCGATAGCAACGCCGAGACGTGCGCGTGAGGTGCCGATACCAGAAACCGATATGTGATGATTATTTGGAGTTGACACAACGCGGTTGTATGACGCCCGAAGCTTACTCGAGAGATATGAGATATCCACAGTCGTCTCCTGATCCATCGAATGATCAACAATCCACGCTGAATCGACGGCATCAATATATTTTTGTACTCCATCAAGCTGCGTCTGTCGAGCGTGTGGGTCAACACGTAATGAAAACATCTCAGTCACGACATAGCCATGGTCTGTTTCAATCAGCGACGTTGGATCGTCCGGAAGCGAATCAATTGAAGCTGAAACGATAATCGTCACAGTCCCATTTGCCGTTTCGATTGTCTGTGGGAGCATCCCACGACCAGGCTGATAGATCGGAGTATCAATACTGCCAGTCAGTGCTGGAATAACCACACTAGCATCAGGGTCAACTGGAATAATTACATCCGGGTTGACCGCAGCGACTGCATCAGAGACAACATCAACCGGATCAAACTCCCGAATAACACTTCCAGGAACTGTTAGCAATGTACCGGAGGGAGCATCAGAGTCTGGAAGGCGCGTTGACGGGGTTGAACTCACGGTCACAGTTAATTACTACTGGGGCGTCTGTCGTCTTGAACGTTCGTCTGTTGTGTGTTATCTGTCTTTGAGTTTTCTGCGTTTCTGCTCCGCTCGTTGCAGATTTCGGTACTGCTCAAGGATGAGGATAGCAGCGTAATGTCTCCGCTCAGATTAAACGAAGATAAGACTCATCACATATCTTCGAATGATCATTGAGAGCGGATATGCAGGAAAGATATCTAGTATCCACATAGAGACTTCTGTCAGTCGCTCTCCAGCACATGTTAGACATTTATCCGCTGACCGAGTGATTCGAGTAGCAATAATATCAATATTTCACAGAAAGTCAATTACCAAAGCAGCAGCGAGTACACATATGCAGGAGCCTACGCCAACCACTGATTGGCCTGATGATCCACTTTCGGTCACCGCGACCAAAGAACTATTACAGGACACCAGCGATGCAATCGCAATCTGGGTGATGGATCATGATGAGTCAGTCCGCCGGATTGCAATCCCCGATGCTTCACCGGATGCAATCGTCGATATCGTCATTGAGACTACTACTGGATTTGATATGTATAGTTATACCGATGGTCAGTGGATGGATTATGGCACTCAACAAAAAGATAATGAGTCCGCACCCTCGATGGCTGGAACTCTTGCCAGTTATCGTGTCCTTGCTGGAGCCTCTGAGCTTACTATTGCGGATGAGAGCAATGAATAGTGTAATAGGAATATGACAGTGACAACCACAGAAAGAACGAAAACGAGAGCTGAAACTGACACTAACCACCCAGACCCGAATAGCAGCGATAGTCTTTGTCTGCTGTGCAATCAGTGATCACTCAGACGTTTGAACGCCTGGTCGAGACAATCGTAGAGCCTGAAGCAGATGTTCGAATCGTCTCAGCAACAGGACATAATCGATATGGCATCGATCCCGGAGCTATCGACCGGCTTCAGGAAATATGGATCAAAGCGGATACTCGGTCGACACAGCGGCTCATCGTCAATGGAGTATTACATCCTGGACAGATTGTCGATCTCAATAATGCTCTCTCATCGGTGACGGTTTGGGATCGTCGTGATGTTGTTTTGCGACGTCTCTCAGACGGGAATAATCCGCTTGCACCAACATGTCTTGAACTCCGGCAGTGTCGAATCGACCATCGACGGGCGATGCAACACCAACGACACGCAGCTGCCGATGGTCCTGATGACAGTGGGCAAGTGCATGAGCTTAACCACCGTAAGCAAACACTGCAAAAGAAAATTGAGACTGCAATCGCGGATCAACAACAGTCGATAGAGAACGCATACAGCGATGTTGATGCACATGTTAGTATTATCAGCCCAATCGACGCTGAGCCTGTCGCCAATGACATATACTCACGTCTCAATCCTACTGTCGACTCTGAACTAACAGAGATACTACGACCGGCAACGCCAGTCACGACTGTTACAACAATTGATCCTCATGAGGTTGCAGTGACACGTCTCACACCACTCATTACCGACGTCCCAACATGGTATGAACGCGTCATTGCAGGAACTTTCAAAATGCTCACTCAAGCCGATGTCGTGGTCATTGCAGGAATCGATGATCACACTCACACAGATAATGAGTCGACAGATGATACTGCGACACCATTGATGAGCATTATCAGCACCGTCGAACAACATTGCAGAGATAACACTGAGATACTCGCGCGGACAAGTGAGTCAAAGAATGATACTGACTCAATTCGAGCCGATGTCGCAGCAGAACTACCAGACACACGACTGATTGTCTCGCTTCCATACACAGATGACGCACAGGCAACTGTCTCATGGCTATATGATAACACAACTGTTGAATCGATTACCTATGACGAGCGAATCACAATCACTGTGCGTGCTGCAGTATCTCAACGTGACGCCGTTCAGCGAGCGGTGACGGCTGTTGATGGCAGTATACGAAACAAAAGCTAAACAACAGGAGTGTTAAAAAGTAGTTCATATTTTGTGTTCTTGCTCTGGTTTATGACTATCGTGATATCTGACTCAGTACATATGAGATATCAATAAGAAGGGGCTTGCTGTTGCGAGAAGGACTATCAGTGGCGCACACATACAATTTACACGACGATGACCGATTCAAAGCTAGGGCGTCGGCGGCTGCTCGGTCTCACCGGAGCGGCATTGCTTGGGGGGCTTGCTGGATGTAATACACAGACTCAGGTCCAATCTGACACACAGACGACATCGACATCAATGTCCGATGATCTCTCAGCAGAGACAACCCTGCGAGAGCAGGATGAGGCGGATACAGCAACAAATCCATACGGCGAGGTGTATCATGACACAATCGATTCGGTTGTCTTGGTGCAGCCTGAGGGTCCGCGCGCACGTGGGCAGGGAACTGGATTTCTTTATAATACCACACATGTAATCACAAACGCACACGTTACCGGAGAGGCGACTACGGCTGATATCCGGTTCTCGCAGGGAGAATGGCGAACCGGGTCGATTGTCGGGACAGACCCACATAGTGACCTTGCGGCGATTGCTGTCGACTCACCGCCTGAGTCAGCGTCTCCAATCCCGTTTATTGACGGTCCAGCGACAATTGGACAGAGAGTTGTCGCAATCGGAAATCCATTCAATCTGAGTGGAACAGTGACATCGGGAATCGTAAGCGGTGTAAATCGGTCAATTCCAGCACCGACAGGCTTCACCATTCCTGATGCAATCCAGACCGACGCCGCAGTCAATCCTGGTAATAGTGGCGGTCCGCTCATGTCACTTGATGGGCAAGTTGTTGCAGTCATTAATTCCGGTGGTGGCGATAATATCGCATTCGGCATCTCAGCAGCCCTCACACAACGAGTTATTCCTCGATTGATCGAAACTGGTGATTTTGATCATTCATATATTGGCGTTCGATTTGAGTCGGTCACCCCAGAGATCGCCCGCGCAAACGGACTGGAAACCCCACGTGGGTTACTCATTGTCGATGTCATCGATGGAGCACCAGCAGATGGCGTCTTACAACCAAGTGATAGACAACAGATCGTTGATGGAACCCGAGTGCGAGTTGGTGGTGATATTATTCTCGGAGTTGGGGGGCAGAGAATCCTTACAACAGAGGATCTTGGAAGCTATCTTGCACTCCAGACAAAACCCGGTGATGAACTACCGATTACCGTTCTCCGAAACGGTCGGAGACGAACAGTAACAATTGAACTCGGTCAGCGTCCAGAGCAGTGATCAGATTGCTTTTGTCTTAATGATATCTCAACCAGATGGGTAATTACGCGGGTATCGGTCATCGAGAGACACTGCAGAAAACAGTATCACGATCGGAGTAAAAGTAAAAACGAAAATCAAGCGTGTAATTACCTTTTTTCAGTGCCGTTCTGTTCTATCCATACATCAGGGGCTCCCCTGTTGTGCTGGATTAATCGTCGTTTGCTTCAGCCTGTTGTCTTGCTCCAAGTTTTGCTTGCTCGCGAGCGCTTGGATTGACCGATTCTTTGAACGGTACCTCTGCGACCGTTGCATATGCAGGTCCACCTGACTCAGCGTATTCATCAGGAAGATGAACTTGGAATTCAAGATCAAGATCATTTTCGTAGATCTCATCATTGAGCAACGCATCCGTCTCAGCCTCAAGTTTGTCCGCAGGAACGAATCCAAGTCCGATATTTGTCTCCAGATCTGGATTCCACCATGGCGAGGTCATATATCCACATTCCTCACCAGTGTCTGGATCTGACACCAGCCAGAAGTCCGGGGCGTAATCGCGAATTGGTTCACCAGACATCTTCAGTCCGACAAGCTTCAGATTGAATGGGTATTCACCATCATTGATTAACTCCTGTTGGCGCTCTAGTTCTTCTTTGCCAATGTAATCTGCTTGTTTGTCATCTGGAACCTGATATCCGAGATTAACTTGGAACGGCGAAGTCTCATGATCCATGTCCTGACCCCATGAGAGGATACCGGCTGCGATGCGACGATGATGTCCTGGCGCAATCTGCATGCCACCGTGATCCTTAACTGAATCCAATACTGGATCCCAGACACGCTCGGCGGTTTCCATCGCATCACGAACATAGATTTCGAATCCTTTCTCACCTGAGAACCCCGTTTGGCTGATCAAGACCTCTGCACCACCAATTTCTGCCTCCATCAATCCATAGTAAGGAATCTCTGAGACTTCCTCACCGACAACATCAACCATGACGTCCTCGGAGCGTGGTCCCTGGATCTGCATTGGTGCAACATCAATCTCGTCAACTTCGACATCGAAGTCCATTCCGACGTTGACGCCTTGGATCCACTGCATTAACGTTGAATCTGAAATCGAGAACCAGAATTCATCCTCAGCGACCCGGAGGAGGATTGGGTCGTTCAAAATCCCACCATCCTCATTGCACAAGATGACGTACTTTCCGTGCATCGGATCTATCTCAGTTGCATCACGCGTGATTACGTAATTCGTCAGTGCCTCCGCATCCGGACCCTTCACACGAATCTGACGCTCAACAGCAACATCCCATAGAGTAACAGCTTCGGTAAGTGCATCGTATTCAGCCATCGCACCCCCATCTTCTGGTTCGACAAGACCGCGTGGATGATAAATTCGATTATAGACAGTACAACGCCAGGCACCTTCCTCATTAAATGACTTATCAAAGAATGGTGACTTACGGACCCGTGTCGAGACAAGCATCTCAATACCAGGGTCTCCAGTCTGGCGAAGATTCCGTGGCAACGTCCGATCGGACTGATCAATACTTGGATAGTTAGGATGATCTCCACTATTTGCCATACTTATGTATCCTAGTTAGATACTACAATAAATGATAGTGTTCATCATCTCGTGGATTTAAATTACTACTGGCATATACACAATCCGTGATATTGTGGGACGGGGATATCATTTTGAATATATATACCTCCCATAACAACAGATAACTCTGTAATACAATCACCGAAATAAGCGATATTCTCGCGTCATGTCTCGCAATTCGATGTATATATGAGATACCCAGAGCGATTCGTATTGATATCGGTATTCGACAGTGCAGGCTGATTCTTGCTCTCTCCAAAACAGAACACCCGATGGGGTCCCGTGACTACCTTGTCCTCCCGCTCCCGCGCTCGGGGCTACTATCCCCTTGATGAAGACAGGGCTTCCTGCGTCTGTATCTGCGTCTAACCGTCTCCCCAACGTGGGCATAGCGATTCCAGATTCCAGGCTCCGCAGTCCGCAGTCCGCAGTCCGCAGTCCGCAGTCCGCAGTCCGCAGTCCGCAGTCCGCAAGGCGAATTCTCTTCAGGGTGATTCAGAGTGTCGATGTTCCATTCTCCCCTCTCGCTGCTCGACACCTGACCAGAACCGATGGTGCGCGTTTTTTGTCGCAGTTGAGTGCTTCACACCACCAGAAGCGTAGTGATCATCCACCTCCCAACGTCTATTCTGACCGTAGGGGAGAAAAGCTAAATCCATGCTCATGCTGTCCAATGCAGTAACAGCCAGCGGAACCGATGACGGCGTTGACGAATTGCTCAGCGATTTGTCCTCGCGTCAAATCTTAGAGAGTTCTGAGGATGCTGTCTCCCCTGCTCGTCGATTGTACCGAAGGGCGAAGAATACGCCTGATGCCACGATGACGATTTATATTCATTGAGCGCGGAGTCACTCGTATGGTCGCTCCAGGACCGGATGCAGAGCAGGCATTTCGCCTTGGAATTATCGCTGGTGCGATTGTTGGTATCGCTGCCATCGCAGTCATATACATGTTGGGTAATACCAGTGTGTGGTTTATTGGATATGTTGTTGTCATCTTATTCCCCGTGTATCTCGTTGTTGTCGCAGCAATACTGAGTGTCTGGCTTGGATATGACGTTGATCCGGGACAACTCGAACCTGTCTCAAAGTCACGGTGACAGGATAGACAGGTCACTATATCACCAACAATTAAAAACGTCTAACAGAGACGAGAACAAATAACGGAGTCACTGAGGACAGACTGTGTGACATTGAGACTGAAACTAACAGAACAGCAGTATGATTGCATGGCTCAGAGATGT